>Ga0310345_10000333_pt1 | contig 78968 bp, 82 predicted proteins | sample HC15DNA20500_MG_FD_204667 | JGI IMG/M metagenome (GOLD analysis project Ga0310345, IMG submission 204667) | Marine microbial communities from station ALOHA, North Pacific Subtropical Gyre - HC15-DNA-20-500_MG | ecosystem: Environmental > Aquatic > Marine > Oceanic | place: Pacific Ocean: North...
TGGCGCGCCAGCACGCCCTCCAGCCCCTCGACATGGTCGGGGTGGTGGTGGGTGATCCAGATCTGCGACAGGGTCCAGCCCCGGCGGTCCAGCTCGTCGAGGATCGGCTGCGCCTCGGGGATGTCGATCAGCGCCGTCTCCCCGCTGGCCGGATCGTGGAAGAGATAGGCGTAGTTGTCGCTCCGGCACGGGACGGTGACGAGTTCCAGGGGCATGGCAAATGACCTCCGCATTGCTATTGTGCCCATGCAAACCCATGCGCGGCGGAGGTGCAATGCATCAGGACGTGACCGATCTGCGGAATTTCTACTACCGCTCGATGCTGGGCCGGGCGGCGCAGCAGCATGTCCGTGACAAGGTGCTGGGCCTCTGGCCCGAGGCGAAGGGCCAGACGGTGGCGGGGTTCGGCTTCGCGGTGCCGCTGCTGCGGCCCTATCTGGCGCAGGCCCGGAGGGTGATCGCGCTGATGCCCGCGCCGCAGGGGGTGATGCCATGGCCCGCCGGGATGCCCAACGTCAGCGTCCTGTGCGAAGAGGTCGCCTGGCCGGTCGAGACCGGGCATGTGGACAAGCTGGTGGTGATGCACGGGCTGGAGGTCAGCGAACAGCCCTCGAACCTGCTCGAGGAGTGTTTCCGCGTGCTCGGGCCGGGGGGGCGGGCGCTGTTCGTGGTGCCGAACCGCTCCGGCCTCTGGGCGCGGAGCGACCGGACCCCCTTCGGCCACGGGCGGCCCTACAGCCAGTCCCAGCTCGAGGCGCAGCTGAAGCGGCACGCCTTCCTGCCGGAGCGCCACCTGCACACGCTGTTCCAGCCGCCGTCCCCCCGCCGCTTCTGGCGCAAGACCGGCAACACCTGGGAAAGCCTTGGCCAGACCTTCGGCATGGTGATGGCCGGGGGGGTGCTGATGGTCGAGGCGACGAAGCGGGTGCAGATCCCCTCGGGGCCGGGGGTGCGGGCGCATGCCCCCAAGGGGCTGAAGGTGCTCGAGGGGCTCGGGGGCGCCAAGCCCGAGACGGCGCGCACCGCCGAATAAAGCCGCGCCGGCGGTGGTCCTGCGGGGGGCCGCCTGCAGCGAAAGCCGGAGAGCCGGATCGGCGGCTTCACGGGCCCCGCCGTTCGGTGTCAGAGGCTCTCTCGGCGCCCCGAAAAACACGCCGGCCATGCCTCCCCGACGGCCGCCGCAGAATCGTCTGGACGGGCGGCGCGGGACGCGGTGGCGCTAACGGCGTGGCGCGGTTTCGGGCAGGCGCGCGCACCCCGTTGAAAACATGGCAATGCGACGCATGGAAAAGCCCTTATGGAAGGTTGCCCGCCCTGAAACCCTCTGCTACACCCACGCCGATTTTGTTGCTTTGAGCATTATCAAGGCTCCCACGCCCCGGGGCCGCGTTCGCTTGCGCGCAGACCTGGGGCCAAACGCGGAAGGGTGGACGTGTCCGAACCAGCTTCGATCTCATCCGGCATCGCCGCGCGCTATGCGACTGCCGTCTTCGACATCGCCAAGGGTGACAATGGGCTGGACGCCCTCGAACAGGATATCGACACGCTGGATGCGGCGCTGAAGGACAGCGCCGATTTCCGCGACCTGATCGGCTCGCCCGTGTATTCCCGCGATGACCAGGGCCGCGCCGTTGCCGCGCTTGCCGACAAGATGGGCCTTTCGGGGACCATGAAGAACACTCTGGGCCTGATGGCCTCCAAGCGGCGGCTCTTCGTGCTGCCGCAGCTGGTCGCCGTGCTGCGCGAGAAGATCGCCGAGCACAAGGGCGAGGTGACCGCCGAAGTGGTGAGCGCCAAGGCGCTGACCAAGACCCAGTCGGAAAAGCTGTCCCAGACGCTGGCCGCCTCGGTCGGCAAGAACGTGAAGATCAATGCGACCGTCGATGAAAGCCTCATTGGCGGTCTTGTCGTCAAGGTGGGCTCTCGGATGATCGATACCTCGATCCGGTCGAAGCTCAATTCCCTCCAGAATGCTATGAAAGAGGTCGGATAAGATGGGTATCCAAGCAGCCGAAATCTCTGCGATCCTCAAGGACCAGATCAAGAACTTTGGCCAGGAGGCCGAAGTGGCCGAGGTCGGCCGGGTGCTTTCCGTCGGTGACGGTATCGCCCGCGTTCACGGTCTGGACAAGGTGCAGGCCGGTGAGATGGTCGAATTCCCCGGTGGCATCCGGGGCATGGCGCTGAACCTCGAAAACGACAACGTCGGTGTCGTGATCTTCGGTTCCGACCGCGAGATCAAGGAAGGCGACGTGGTCAAGCGGACCAACGCCATCGTGGACGTGCCCGCCGGTGACGCGATGCTGGGCCGGGTCGTGGACGGCCTGGGCAACCCGCTGGACGGCAAGGGCCCGATCGAGACCGACAAGCGCCTGCTGGCCGACGTGAAGGCGCCGGGCATCATTCCGCGTAAATCGGTGCACGAGCCGATGGCGACCGGCCTCAAGGCGATCGACTCGATGATCCCGATCGGCCGTGGCCAGCGTGAGCTGATCATCGGCGACCGCCAGACCGGCAAGACCGCCGTGGCGCTCGACGCGATCCTGAACCAGAAGAGCTACAACGACGCCGCCGGCGACGACGAGAGCAAGAAGCTCTACTGCGTCTACGTCGCGATCGGCCAGAAGCGTTCCACCGTGGCGCAGCTGGTGAAGAAGCTGGAAGAGACCGGCGCGATGGCCTACTCCATCGTCGTCGCCGCGACCGCGTCCGACCCGGCGCCGATGCAGTACCTCGCGCCCTACACCGCGACCGCGATGGCCGAGCACTTCCGCGACAACGGCCGTCACGCGCTGATCATCTACGATGACCTTTCCAAGCAGGCCGTGGCCTACCGCCAGATGTCCCTGCTGCTGCGCCGTCCGCCGGGGCGTGAAGCCTACCCGGGCGACGTGTTCTACCTCCACTCCCGCCTGCTCGAGCGTTCGGCGAAGCTGAACGAGGATCACGGCGCCGGGTCGCTGACCGCGCTGCCGCTGATCGAAACCCAGGGCGGCGACGTGTCGGCCTTCATCCCGACCAACGTGATCTCGATCACCGACGGCCAGATCTTCCTGGAAACCGAACTGTTCTACCAGGGCATCCGCCCGGCCGTGAACACTGGCCTTTCGGTGTCGCGCGTGGGGTCTTCGGCCCAGACCAAGGCGATGTCCTCGGTCGCCGGCCCGGTGAAGCTGTCGCTCGCCCAGTACCGCGAGATGGCGGCCTTCGCCCAGTTCGGTTCGGACCTCGACGCCTCGACCCAGCGTCTGCTGAACCGGGGCGCGCGCCTGACCGAGCTGATGAAGCAGCCGCAGTACTCGCCGCTGACCAACGCCGAGATCGTCGTGGTCATCTTCGCGGGCACCAACGGCTACCTCGACAAGCTGCCCGTTTCGGACGTGGCGCGGTTCGAGCGTGATCTGCTCAATTTCATGCGGAACAAGAAGTCGGACGTTCTCGACTGGATCACCAACGAGGATCCGAAGATCAAGGGCGACGCGGCGGACAAGCTGAAGGCAGTGATCGACGAATTCGCCGCCGACTTCGCGTAAGAGGGGGGAGACATGCCCAACCTCAAGGACCTGAAAAACCGGATCGCGTCGGTCAAGTCGACCCGCAAGATCACCAAGGCCATGCAGATGGTGGCCGCCGCGAAACTGCGGCGGGCACAGGACGCGGCCGAGGCGGCACGGCCCTATGCCGAACGCTTCAACGCGGTGATGGCACAGCTCGCCGGCTCGGTCGGCGGGTCGGACAGCGCGCCCAAGCTGCTGGCCGGCACGGGCAAGGACGACGTGCACCTGCTGGTGGTGATGACGGCGGAACGCGGCCTCTGCGGCGGCTTCAACTCGTCCATCGTTAAACTGGCCAAGACCCGGATCGAAAAGCTCCGGGCGGCCGGCAAGACGGTGAAGATCCTCACGGTCGGCAAGAAAGGCCGCGAACAGCTGCGCCGGGACTACGGCGACCTGCTGATCGGCCATGTCGACCTGAGCGAGGTGAAGAACGTCGGCTATGCCAACGCGCAGGAGATCGCCAAGGACCTGCTGAACCGTTTCGACGGGGGCGAGTTCGACGTCGCGACGATCTACTACAGCCGCTTCCAGTCGGTGATCAGCCAGATCCCGACCGAGCAGCAGGTGATCCCGGCCAAGTTCGAAGCCGAAGAGGGCGAAGCCGACGGTGCCGCCACCCTCTACGACTACGAACCCTCCGAAGAGGAGATCCTGGCCGACCTGCTGCCGCGCGGCGTGGCGACGCAGATCTTCGCCGCCCTGCTCGAGAACGGCGCATCCGAACAGGGTGCGCGGATGAGCGCGATGGACAACGCGACACGCAACGCGGGCGAGATGATCGACAAGCTGACGATCCAGTACAACCGCTCGCGGCAGGCCGTGATCACCAACGAGCTGATCGAAATCATTTCGGGCGCGGAAGCGCTCTGACGGAACCGGAGAAACAAAGATGGCAAACGCAAAAGGCAAAGTGACCCAGGTCATCGGCGCCGTGGTCGACGTCCAGTTCGACGACCACCTGCCCGAAATCCTGAACGCGCTGACCACCGAGAACGACGGCAAGAAGCTGGTTCTGGAAGTCGCCCAGCACCTTGGTGAAAACACCGTCCGCACCATCGCCATGGACGCGACCGAAGGTCTGGTCCGCGGCCAGGAGGTGATCGACACCGACGGCCCGATCACCGTTCCCGTCGGCACCGCGACGCTCGGCCGTATCATGAACGTCGTGGGCGAGCCCGTGGACGAGAAGGGCCCGGTCGAAGCCGAGGAATACCGCCCGATCCACGCCCCCGCGCCGGACTTCGCCGACCAGGCGACAGAAGCCGAGGTGCTGGTGACCGGCATCAAGGTGATCGACCTGCTGGCCCCCTACGCCAAAGGCGGCAAGATCGGCCTGTTCGGCGGCGCCGGCGTGGGCAAGACGGTTCTGATCCAGGAGCTGATCAACAACATCGCCAAGGTGCACTCGGGCCTGTCGGTGTTCGCCGGCGTGGGCGAGCGGACCCGTGAAGGGAACGACCTTTACCACGAGATGATCGAATCCGGCGTTCTGACGCCCGACAACCTGACCGATTCGAAGATCGCGCTGGTTTACGGCCAGATGAACGAACCGCCGGGCGCCCGTGCCCGTATCGCCCTGACCGGCCTGACCATGGCCGAGCAGTTCCGCGACGCGACCGGGACCGACGTTCTGTTCTTCGTGGACAACATCTTCCGCTTCACCCAGGCCGGTTCGGAAATGTCCGCGCTGCTGGGCCGTATCCCCTCGGCCGTGGGCTACCAGCCGACGCTGGCCACCGACATGGGTGCGATGCAGGAACGGATCACCTCGACGAAGAACGGTTCGATCACCTCGATCCAGGCCGTCTACGTTCCCGCGGACGACCTTACCGACCCGGCGCCTGCCACGACCTTCGCGCACCTCGATGCGACGACCGTTCTCAACCGCGCGATCTCGGAGCTGGGCATCTACCCGGCCGTGGACCCGCTCGACTCGACCTCGCGCCTGATGGACCCGCAGGTCATCGGCGAGGAGCACTACAAGGTGGCCCGCGACGTGCAGGGTATCCTCCAGCGCTACAAGTCGCTGCAGGACATCATCGCGATCCTCGGGATGGACGAACTGTCGGAAGACGACAAGCTGACCGTGGCCCGCGCCCGGAAGATCCAGCGTTTCCTCAGCCAGCCGTTCGACGTGGCGAAGGTCTTCACCGGCTCGGACGGTGTGCAGGTGCCGCTGGAGGACACGATCTCGTCCTTCAAGGCCGTGGTAGCCGGTGAATATGACCACCTGCCCGAAGCCGCCTTCTACATGGTCGGCGGGATCGAGGACGTGAAAGCCAAGGCCGAGAAACTGGCAGCCGAAGCTGCGTAAGGGGCAATTGCATGGCCGATAACATGACATTCGACCTGGTGTCGCCGGAACGGAGCCTCGTCTCCGGCGCAGCCAGTGCGGTCCGGATCCCCGGCGCGGACGGTGACCTGACGGTGATGCAGGGTCATGCACCGCTCATCACCACGCTGCGCCCGGGCGTCCTGACGGTCGAGGGACCGGACGGAGAGGCGGAATATGCCGTCTCCGGCGGGTTCGCCGAGATCAACGCCGAGGGCGTGTCGGTTCTGGCCGAACGCGCCCTCCCGCGGGGCGAGATGACCCAGGAGGTCATCGACACTTGGGTCGCGGAGGCGCACGAGGCGCATCGCAAGGCGGTCGAGTTCAAGAACGAACCCGGCCCGGTCGACGACGCGGCGAAGCTGCTCGGCGACATGGTCGCGCTTGGCACCCACATCGGGCTGGACCCGAAACAGCCGAACCTCTGAGGGCGGCGAGCAAATGATCGGAAGGCCCCGGGGCGCGCGTCGCTCCGGGGCCTTTTCCCATGGCCGTTGTCGAATTGTGCGCGCCGTTGGCGCGCACACGATGCCTTGTGTTGACCGGGGAGAGGGGCAGGCAATGAAGCGACTCAGGAACCACCTGATCGGAGTCGATCAGGGCGAGGTGATGCTGTTCTCGGATTTCGAGGCGGGCGGCGCGATGTGGGCGGGTGAGGGTGCCCGTGAACGGCGCCGGCCGGTCGCCTTTTCCGAGCGGTTCCGGAGCGCGCCGGTGGTGCAGGTTTCCGTCTCGATGTGGGATCTCGACCATACCGCCAACCTGCGGGGAGAGTTGAGGGGCGAGAGCGTCACCGCCGAGGCGTTCGAGATCGTCTTCCGCACCTGGGGCGACAGCCGGATCGCCCGTCTGCGCGTTGCCTGGACGGCGATCGGCGAGCTTCCGCATGGCGACGACTGGGAACTCTAGAGCCCCCGCCGTCAGCCCTTGAAGAAGCCTTCGTAGATCGGTTCCAGCGTGTCGGTCTCGAACAGGGACGAGACCGAGGTGCCGTTCCAGATGTTCAGCGTCGCCTGCGCGAACATCGGTGCGGTCGGCAGGATGCGGATGTTCTTGCAGGCCTTGACCGGGTCGGGTGCGGCGATGCTGTCGGTGATGACCAGCGATTTCATCACGGATTTGGACACCCGTTCGACGGCCGGACCGGAAAGGACGCCGTGCGAGATATAGGCGTGGACCTCGGTCGCGCCGGAGGACATCAGCAGGTCGGCGGCCTTGCAGAGCGTCCCCGCGGTGTCGACCATGTCGTCGACGATGATGCATTTCTTGCCCGCGACCTCCCCGATCACCGTCATGTCCGCCACCTCGCCCGGCTTTTCCCGGCGCTTGTCGACGATGGCGAGTGGCGCGTTGATCCGCTTGGCGAGCTCCCGGGCGCGGGCCACGCCGCCGACGTCGGGGGAGACGACCATCAGGTCGGCCATCGAGTCCTTGAACTGGTGCTTGATGTCCAGCGCGAAGATCGGGCTGGCGTAGAGGTTGTCGACCGGGATGTCGAAGAAGCCCTGGATCTGGGCCGCGTGCAAATCCATCGTCAGCACCCGGGCAATCCCGGCCTCGACAAGCATATTGGCGACCAGCTTGGCGCTGATCGGGGTACGCGCCTTGGTGCGGCGGTCCTGCCGGGCGTAGCCGAAATAGGGGATCACCGCCGTGACCCGCTGGGCCGAGGAGCGGCGGAGCGCGTCGGCGATGATCAGCAGTTCCATCAGGTTGTCGTTCGCGGGGTTCGAGGTGCTCTGGATGATGAACATGTCCTCGCCGCGGACGTTCTCGAAGACCTCGACGAAGATCTCGCCGTCGTTGAACCGTTCCACCCGTGCGTTCACCAGATCGACCGTCATACCCCGGTGCATCGACATCCGCCGGGCGATGGCGCTGGCCAGCGGAAGGTTGGAATTGCCCGCGATGAGCTTGGGTTCGATGACGGTTGGCATGGCAGCGGTTTTCCCGGGAGTGGCGGAATCGTGACGTTGACACCGCTTACCACCCCGATACGGTCTTGCAAACATTGCCGGAAGGGGAAGCTGCGCCATGCCGCACATAGACTATTACTTCGTCACCGTGTCCCCTTGGGCCTACCTGGCGGGCGAACGGCTGGAGGCGATGGCGACCCAGCACGGCGCCAGCGTGACCTACAAGCCGGTGGACCTTGGCCGGGTCTTTGCCGCAACGGGCGGGCTGGCGCTGAAGGACCGGTCGCAGGCGAGGCAGGACTACCGTCTGCAGGAACTGGAACGCGCCAGAACCAAGACGGGCCTGCCGCTGAACCTGCATCCGGCGTTCTTTCCGACCAACCCCGCGCCGTCCTCCTACGCCATCATCGCCGCGCAGAAGGCGGGGGGCGACGTGGGCCGTCTGGTGCAGGGCATCCTGCGCGCCTGCTGGGCGGAGGAAAAGAACATCGCCGAGGACGACGTGATCCGCGGCTGTCTGGAGCAGGCGGGCTTCGATCCCGGGCTCGCGGACTCGGGCCTGCTCACCGGCGCGACGATCTACGAGGAGAACACGGAAGAGGCGATCCAGGCCGGCGTCTTCGGCTCCCCCTTCTACGTGGTGGACAGCGGGCAGAAGTTCTGGGGCCAGGACCGGCTGGAGGATCTCGAGGCGCACCTCGCGGGGCGGCTCTGATGCCGGACGGGCTCTTCGGCGGGGTCGAGACGCATTGGCGCGAGATGGGGCAGGGGCCGCTGCCCGTGCTGGCGGTGCATTGCTCGCTCGCCCATGGCGGCGCGTGGGAGGGGCTCGCGGCCAAAGTCGGTGATCTCGCCACGATCCGCGCCTTCGACCTGCCGGGGCATGGCGGGTCGGCCGAGTGGGACGGGGTGACGCCTTATCAGGATGTCGCCTGCGCCATGGCACGGGACCTGATGGGCGAGGGGCCGGTGCATCTGCTGGGCCATTCCTTCGGCGCCACGGTGGCGCTGCGGCTGGCGGTTGAGGCGCCTGAGCGTATCGCCTCTCTGACGCTGATCGAGACGGTGTTCTTCTCCGTCGTCCGGGCGGACGCGCCGGAGATGGCAGGCGGCGACGGCAACGACCGGCCCTTCATGCAGGCGCTCGACCGGGGCGATCACGAGACCGCCGCGCGGGTCTTCCACGCCGAATGGGGCGACGGGCGGAGCTGGGAGGAGATGTCGGACCGGCAACGCGCCGGGCTGACGCGCCGGATCCCTTTGATCGGGGCGGTGCAGCGCAGCAACAATGGCGACCCGGGCGGAATGCTGGCGGAGCGCCGGCTGGAGCGGCTGACGGTCCCGACCCTGCTGATCGAGGGGGCGGAGAGCCCCGCGAGCATGGCGGTGATCCATGACGGGCTGGAGCGGCGCATCCCCGACACCACGCGGGCGGTGATCCCGGGCGCGGCGCATATGGCGCCGATCACCCACCCGGGTCCGGTCGGAGAGGTGGTGCGGCAGTTCTGGAGCGGGGTGTCGGGGTAGGGCGGGTTTCAAACCCACCCTCCAGTCACCCTCGCGCGATCTCCACGAAGCGATCGATCTCCGCACCAGGCAGCGACCAGTCGCAGACGAACCGGGCGAGCAGCGGGCCGCCCTCTTCCCGCACCGCGGCGGGGGAGGCGCCCCAGAGGTTGTAGGCCGCGCCGGCCTCCATCAGCCGCCGGTGCATCTCGCGCGGCATCTCGGCGAAAAGCGCATTGGCCTCGGCCGTGTGCAGGAAGCTCACGCTCTCGACGCCCGACAGTCCTTCAGCCAGCCGTGCGCAATTCGCGTTGGCGGCGCGGGCGTTCTCCAGCCAGAGGCCGTCCTCCAGATAGGCCGCCACCTGCGCCGAAAGGTAGCGGTGCTTCGAGAACAGATGCGCCCCGCGCTTGCGCCGCAGTTCGAATTCCCAGGCCTTCGCGGAATCGAAGAAAACCACCGCCTCGACGCCCACGCAGCCGTTCTTGGTGCCGCCGAAGCTGACCGCATCCACCCCCGCCTTCCAGGTCATCTCGGCCGGGGTGCAGCCGAGCGCGGCGACGGCGTTGGAAAACCGCGCCCCATCCATGTAGACCGGTTGGCCGAAGCCATGCGCCACCTCGCAGATCGCCTTGAGCTCCTCCAGCGTGTAAACCCGCCCCAGTTCCGTCGATTGCGTCACTGTCACCGGACCGCGCTGTGCGCCATGGACGCCGCGGATCTCCTCCGCCTCCATCGCCGCTGTCAGTTCGTCGGCCGAGAACTTGTCGGCTTCGCCCACAAGGGTCAGCTTGGCCCCGCCCGAGAAGAACTCCGGCGCGTTGCATTCGTCCTCCTGCACATGGGCGACCCGGGCACAGAACACGGTCTGCCAGGGCTGGCAGAGCGTGGCCAGTGCCAGTGCGTTCGCCGCCGTCCCTGTCGCCACGAGGTAGACCGCAGCCTGTGGCGCCTCGAACAGGTCGCGCACCCGGGCCGTCACCTCGGCCATCAGCGGCTCGGCCCCGTAGCCCGGCGCGTAGCCCGCGTTGGCGGCGACCATCGCCTCCAGCACCTTGGGATGGGCGGGGCCGGCGTTGTCGGAACGGAATTGCATCAGGTGGGCTCCTCTATGATGTGGTCCTCCCAGTCGTCCTCCCCGACTTCGAATTCGGGCACCGTCATGCCGCGCATCGAGACGCCGGCGCGGTGCACGCTGTCCGGCGTGCCCGAGATCAGCGGGTGCCAGTCGTAAAGCTTCCGCCCCTCGCGCAGCAGCCGGTAGGCGCAGGTCTGGGGCAGCCAGTACATGTGCTTGTCGATGTCATGGGGCCGGAGAGAGATGCATTCCGGCACGAACTGGTGGCGGATCGGGTATTGCGAACAGCGGCAGCTGTCGTCGTCGAACAGGCGGCAGGCCACGCAGGTCAGGGCGACATCGCCGGTCTCCTCGTCCTCCAGCTTGTTCATGCAGCACTTGCCGCAGCCGTCGCACAGCGCCTCCCACTCCCGCGTGGTCATGCGGTCGAGCGGCGTGTCCTCCCAGTAGCCGGGGCGGAGGCCTGAGCGGTCGATCGGATCGCGGCTCATTCCGCTGCCAGTATCTCGCGGGCGCGGTCGCAGTCGGCGGCCATCTGCGCGACAAGCTGCGCTTCCCAGTCGGGGCCGTCGAAGGTCATTTCTGGGCGCAGGTATTCCACCAGCGCGACCGAGATGTGAGTGCCGTAGAGATCGCCCCTGAAGTCGAAGATGAAGGTTTCGAGGTTCGGCACCTCGCCCCTGTATTGCGGCCGCAGGCCCAGCGAGGCCGCCCCGCGATAGCTGCCGGCGTGCGGGCCGGAAAGCACGTCGATCAGCACGGCATAGACGCCGAACTTCGGCCGGTGCAGCCCCTCGATCGACAGGTTCGCGGTCGGAAAGCCCAGCACACGGCCGCGCTGGTCGCCGTGGACGACCGGGCCCTCCATCCGGTGCCAGTGGCCCAGCATCGCCGCCGCGTCGCGCGGGCGGCCATCGGTCAGCGCCTCGCGGATCGCGGTGGAGGAGACGCGGCCCGCCGCGCCGGAGACCAGTTCCGCCACCGTCACGTCGAAGCCCATTTCGGTTCCGAAGGCCTTCAGCGTCTCGGTGTCCCCGGCGCGGCCCTTGCCGAAGTGGAAATCCGCGCCGACCACCACGTGGCGCAGGCCAAGCCCGTCCACGATCACCCCGCGCGCGAAATCCTCCGGCGACAGGGCGGCCAGCGCGCGGTTGAAGTTCAACTCGTAAAGCACGTCGACGCCGATTTTTTCCAGCCGGTGCGCCCGCGCCTCCGACCCGGTCAGCCGGAACGGTGGGGCGTCCGGCGCGAAGACCTCGCGCGGATGCGGCTCGAAGGTGACGACGCCAAGCGGCGCTCCGATCTCCGCGCCGGCCCTGCGGGCAAGGTCGATCACGGCGCGGTGGCCCAGATGCACACCGTCGAAATTCCCGATGGCGGCGCTGGCGCCGCGGTCGGTCTCAGAAACGAAGCTGTAGTCGCGCACGATCCGCATGGGCCGAAGGGGTATCCCCGGGGGGGGAGAGGCGCAAGGCCTCAAGATCGCGATTCCGTCCGGGTGACGCCCGCCTCAGGCCGGAGGGATCAGTCGAACTTCCGCGACGGAGCAAGCACGGTCGCCTCGCCCACCAGAACCTTCTTGCCGTCCACCATGCAGCGGCAGTCCAGCTGCACCCGCCGCTTGCCGTGGTCGATACCGATCACCTCGACCTCCGCCGTCACCATGTCGCCGGGGCGGACCGGGGCGAGGAACTTCAGCGTCTGGCCCATGTAGACCGTGCCGTGGCCCGGAAGCTGTTCGCCGATCACGGCCGAGACCAGACCCGCGGTCAGCATCCCGTGGGCGATGCGGCCCTCGAAGATCGTGTCGCGGGCGTAGTCGTCGTCGAGGTGCACCGGATTGCGGTCGGTAGAAACCTGGGCGAACATCTCGATATCCTCATCGGTGACGACCTTCCGCACATGGCGGGTCATCCCCATTTCGATATCCTCGATGCAGATCGTGCCGCGGGGCATGTTGTCCAACATCCGGGCCCTCCTTGTTCAGACGACAAAGCAATTTTCCGCACGGTGCGGTGGCTCTTTGAGCAACTTAATTACTTCGCGCCTGCAGAAAAGCAACCCCTAATCCGCCCTAGCGCAATTTGCCGATCGCGAAGGTGGGGAAGGATTGCTCTTTCTCCAGATAGGCTTGCAGCGCATCCCGGTCCGGCTGGTCGGTGGTGCGGGTTTCTTCTGCCGCGAGGCCGCCGGTGATGAACAGCGAATCGTAATCCTCGCCGATCGCGCCGGCCACGTCGGTGTGGATGCCGTCGCCGATGCAGAGGATCCCCTCGGGCGGGACATCGCGGCCGAGAGAGGCGAGGCGGCGGCGGGCGAGGTCGTAGATCGGCGGATGCGGCTTGCCGAAATAAAGGCTCTCTCCGCCCATGTCGGTGTAAAGCGCGGCCACCGCGCCCGCGCACCATTCCCGCCGCGCGCCCCTGTCCACCACGATGTCGGGGTTCGCACAGAGAAGTTTCAGCCCCCGCTGTTTCGCCAGCAGAAGCTGCGGGCGCAGGATCGCCGGGTTCTCCATCGGATCCTCGGGGCCAAGGCAGACGATCCCCTCGGCCTCCTCCAGCGGAACGCGGGTGATTTCCACCGGGTCGCGCTGGATCCGGAGCGGTTCGAAAAAGCCGGTGTCCTCCTGCTCGCCCATGTAGAACACCCGTTGCCCGACCACCCCCCGGAACATTGCCGCCCGGGCGCTGTCGCCGGAGGTGGCGATCACGTCCCACGCGTCGCGCGCCACTCCGAAGCCGTCCAGCTGGATCTCCACGCTGGCGCGCGGGCGCGGGGAGTTCGTGACCAGCACCACGGCACCGCCGCCCGCGCGATAGGCCTGCAGGGCGGCGACGGCGTCGGGCAGGGCCTTCACCCCGTCGTGCACGCATCCCCAGAGATCCACGAACAGCGCGTCGTAGCGGTCGGAGACTTCGGAAAGGGCGGTGATGATGCGGGTCATGGGTGTCCCTGGTCTGGCGTGGTCCCGGGTCGCGCGGCGACGGGGCATCAATGGCGCATCGGACGCATGAGGGCCAGCGCTTTCCGCCGCCCGCCCCTTGCCGTTCCGACCGCATCCGTCATGGTGCGGGTAGGAAACGGAGGATGGCATGGATCTGAAACTCAAGGGCAAGTGCGCGCTGATAAGTGGCGGCAGCATGGGCATCGGCAAGGCGGTGGCCGAGGTTCTGGCGGGCGAAGGCGTGGACGTGGCGATCGTCGGCCGGGACGAGGGCCGCGCGCGCGCGGTGGCGGACGACATCGCGGCGCGGTTCGGCGTCAGGGTGATCGCCAGCACCTGCGACACCGGGCAGGACGCCTCGGTCGCAGCCATGGGGCGGGACGTGGCCGACCGGCTGGGCGGCGTCGACATTCTGGTCAATTGCGCGGCGGAACCTGCCGGGCAGAAGAAGCCGCCGTCGACGGCGGAGCTGGACCACGCCCATCTCGACCGGCACATCAACGTCAAGGTGGCGGGCTACCTGCGGGTGGCGCAAGCGGTGATGCCGGGGATGGTGGAGCGGGGCTGGGGGCGGATCATCTCGATCTCCGGCACCGGCATGTACCGCCCCGGCGACACGGCGGGCGCGATCCGAAACGCCGCCGTGGTGGCGCTGTCGAAGAACCTCGCCCATGATCTGGCGGGAACGGGGGTGACGACGAGCGTGGTGCATCCCGGCATGACCCGCACCGAAAAGGTCGATGCCATGCTGCAGGCCCGGGCCGAGGCCGAGGGGCGCAGTTTCGACGAGGTGCTGGCGGAGATGGCCAAGGGCACGCTGAACGGCGCGGTGCCGGACGCGATGGACATGGCCCATGTCATCGCGTTCCTCGCGTCGCCGCTCAGTTCGGCGATCAACGGCGAGGTCGTCACCGCGACGGGCGGACGCCCCGGCGTGATCTCCTACTGAACGCGGCGGCGGCGGGCGGCGAGCCAGAGGTGGACCGCCGCCCCCGCGCCGAAGCACAGCATCGCGAAGACGGTCAGCCCCGCCAGCCCGAAGCCCGCCGTGGCCGCCAGCAGGAGCGGCGTGCCCAGCGTGTTGCCCAGGTTCCCGGCCTGCGCCAGCCCGCCGTTCGCCTCGGCCCGCGCCTCGGCGGAGGAGTTCAGCTCCGGCACGGCGGCGAAGCTCGATCCCTGCACGAGCCCGAGCGCGGCGATCAGCGTGATGGCGAGCGTGGCGCTGCCGACCGACAGGCCGAAGGCCAGCGCCAGCGGCACCGCCACGACGAAGCCCGCGACGGTCACCGGGACCGCGCCGAACCGCGTCACCAGCAGCACGCCCAGCGTCATCGACACCACCATCCCGGCGAACGGCATCGCGCCGGTGACCATGCTGCGCGCCGCCGGGTCCACGTAGTCCGGCAGGATGGTGACGAGCGACACGTAGCCCAGCGTGTAGAACAGCCAGCCCGCCGCCGGGGCGGCGATGAAGGGCGAGCGGTAGATCGTCAGGTGCTGCCGCGCGATGGCCGCGGGACTCAGCCGCGGGCCGTCCGGCACGTCGCGCTGGCGGGGCAGGGCGAACCCGAGCGCCGCTGCGACGGCGGCCATGAAGATCCCGTGCCCGAGGATCAGCGCACCCGCCCCGTGCCGCGCGGCGAAGGGCTGGCCCAGCCAGGCCAGCAGAGCGAAGGAGACGCCGAAGAAGGTGCTCCAGAGCGTGAGCGTGAAGACCGCGTGCCGGGGCGCGGAGACCTGCGCGATCAGCGTCGGCGCGGCGACCACGATGACAAGGTGGGACAGCCCCTCGGCCACCCGGCTCGCAATCATCAGCGGCAGCGCGGGGAGGGTCGCCTGAAACGCCGACATGGCCGCACCGAAGAGCAGCGCGCCGATCAGCAGGCGGCGGAAGCCCAGCCGGGCGACGACCAGCCCGGCGGCGAGGCCGAAGACGATGCCCAGCAGTCCGATGCCCGACACGACGAAGCCCAAGGTTGCCCCGGCCTCCGGGTAGAGCTCCCGCAGCGCAGGGAACAGCACGCTGGCCTTTCCGTATTGCGCGGCGGCCCCGAGGCCGGCGGCGTAAAGCAGGAGGACAAGGCCGAAGCGGGTGCGGGTGACGTCGGGCATGTCGCCATTGGCCGGGGTTTGGCGCGGAGGTCAAGAGACCTCGGTGGCGGCGGCGCGGAGTGAGTGTCGGAGGAGGTGGCGGGCGGGGCGCCCCTTTGCCCCAAACCCCCTCCCGCTAGGGGAGAGGGGATCTGTCGGTAGTGATGGCAGGTGGCGCAGGGGCGGAGAGGGCGTGGCGCCCCTCACGCTGCCCCTCTCCCTCGGGGAGAGAGGGTACCTGTTGCGCGCGCGGCGGAGGGTGGCCTCAGACCTTAAGCGCGGGGATGATCTGCTTCTTGCGGCTCATCACGCCCGGCAGGACGACCGAGTCGCCCTCGACCGTGGCGTCGAAGCTCTTTTCGGCCACGGTCTTCGTCAGTTCGTTGGGGACAAGCAGCGTCGCCTCTTCGTTCAGGATATCGACCACGAAGAGCAGCACCTGGTCGACACCGTCTTCCCTGGCGACCGTCTCCATCGTCTCCATCAGCGAGGCCTTGCGGTCAAGCACGATCTTCGGCGCTGTGGTCTCCAGCACCGAAACCCGGAACTTGGTGTCCCCGACCGCATATTCCTTGCTGTCCATCCGCAGCAGCTCCGCGTCGGAGAAGGCGGAGACGTCGCTTTTCGCCTCGAACATCTCGGCCGCGTAGTCGGACACGCTCAGCCCCAGCTCCTTCGCCAGCTTCTCGGCCAGGTCGCGGTCCTGCTGGGTGGTGGTGGGCGAGCGGAACTCCAGCGTGTCGGACAGGATGCAGGACAGCATCAGCCCCTTGATCGTGTCCGTCATCTTCCCGTCGTTCGGGCCCATCAGGTTGTGCATGATGGTGGCGGTGCAGGCGAGCGGCTTGATCGTGATGTCGATGGGGGCCTTCGTCTCGAGCCCGCCGGTCAGCTTGTGGTGGTCGATGATCTGGATGACGTCGGCCGCCCCGATCGAGGCGGGCAGTTCGGCGGGATTGTTGGTGTCGACGATCACGACCTTGTCGCCCTCGGCCACGTCCGAAATGATCTCGGGCATCTCGACGCCCCATTTCTTCAGGACGAAGGCGGCTTCGGTGTTGGGCTCGCCCAGCAGTTTCGCCTCGGCCGGCTGGCCGCGCACCTCAGACAGGTACCAAGCCCAGATCAGCGGGGACCCGGTGGAGTCGGTGTCGGGAGATTTGTGGCCGAATACCTTGATCGTCATATCAGTCCGTCCGTTGGTGAAATCAGAGTCGCGGCGGGGTATACAGAGGCCCCCGCGCCTTGTCACCCGCCGGAAAGCTGGGACAGCCCGAGCGCGGCCAGCAGGCCCGCGGCGATGGCAATGCCGGTGCCGAAATGGTCCTCGCTGAACGCCTTGGGAAAAACCTCGGTGGCGAGAGAGGCGGCGACCGCGCCCGCCGCGAAACAGCGGATGGCGGCGAGCCAGCTCTCCGACACGTCCTGCAGCGCAAGGTTGCCGATGATCGCCGCCGTGGCCAGAAGCGCGGCCGTCCCGGTCCAGAGCATCAGCGTACGCCGCCTGGACAGTTCGCCGCCCGCCATATTGCGTGCGCCGCCCGCGGCTTCGGGCAGGTTCGACAGCAGGATGGCCCCCGCGAGCGCCGCGACCTCGAGCCCGGAGGCGCCGATCAGCGCGGTGCCGAGCGCAAGGTTCTCCGGCACGCCGTCGAAGGTGATGGCGAGCAGGAGGCCCGCCCCCTTGCTGCCCTGCCTCCACGCTTCAAGCCCCCGATCGGCGGCGGTAAAGGCGACCGCGCCCGCGGCCACGACGAGCGCGAGCAGCCAGAACGGCAGGGTCTCGAGGGCGGGGCGTATCAGTTCCTCCATCACCGACACGATCAGCGCACCCCCGGCCATGGCGACGAGGAACCCCTCGAGCTTGCGGGGCAGGGGCAGGTAGAGCCCCCAGAGCGCGCCGACGATCAGCGCGGCCGAAACTGTGGTGACGGTGAAAAAGAGTTCCATGTTGCCGTTTGTCGCTTGGGTTCGGACCCGATAGGTAGAAGGAAAGGCAGGCGGGACAAGCGTATGGGCAAGGGCAGGGAAAGCGAGCTTTACGCGCCGGTGAAGCGCTGGCTGCAGGCGCGCGGCTTCGACGTGAAGGGAGAGGTCGGGCCGGCGGATGTGGTGGCGCTCGCCCCCGGCACGGCGGACCCGCTGCTGATCGAATTGAAGACGGGCTTCACCCTGTCGCTGGTGCAGCAGGGCATCGCCCGGCTGGCGCTCAGCGATAGCGTCTACCTCGCCGTGCCCAAGCCGAAGAAGGGGCGCCGTGCGGTGGAGGCGGACGTGGCGCTCTGTCGGCGGCTGGGGTTGGGGCTGATCCACGTCCGCGGGCGCGACGGCTTCGTAGAGGTGCTTTGCGACCCGGGGCCCTATGCGCCGCGCAAATCGGCGAAGAAGAAGGCCCGGTTGCTGCGCGAATTCTCCCGCCGTGCGGGGGATCCCAACGACGGCGGCGCGACGCGGCACGGGATCGTCACCTCTTACCGGCAGGATGCGTTGCGCTGCGCCCGCTATCTGGCCGAGACGGGGCCGGAGCGGGGGGCGGTGATCGCCCGGGCGGCGGCAGTGCCGGAAGCGACCCGGATCATGCGCGACGACCATTACGGCTGGTTCGAGAGGGTGGAGCGCGGCGTCTACCGGTTGACGGCGGCCGGGCGGCAGGGGCTGAGCGACTGGGGCGACGCGCTGGAGTAAGGCGCCCCTAGCCGCGCAAGGTACCGAGCAGGGATTTCACCAGAACCGAAAGGCCCGGATCGTCGCTGACCGAGGCGCTGCCGTTGGTCCGCAGTTCCCCGATCGACAGTACCTTGTCCCGCGCCTGCGGGGACATTTCGCGGGTGTCGGCGAATCCCATCTGCCATTCCGGAAAGCTGCGCGCCGCCACCGGGCCGTCCAGCACACGGGACACGCTGCCGTGGCGCGGATCGGCCGAGATGCGGGCGAAGCAGCGCGCGATGTCGTCGGGTGCGCCTTCGAGCAGTTGGATGAATGTCATGTCGTGGTAGATCAGCAGGCCGGTGATCCCGTCGCGCCGGTTGTTGTCGCGCGATTTGGCGAGAATGCGGGTCAGGGCGTCCGAATCCTGTGGCGCGGTCGCGGCGCTGACATAGACGAGGCGGGAAATCCCGGCGGTCGTGGCATCGGCAATCATGTGGACAAAACTAACCTTATCCGGTGGGCGTTGAAAACAATATGAGGTGAAATTGCTTACGGATTATCACCCGACCTAGGATTGCGGTATCGGCGACTGCTGATGCTGGACCAAGCGCCACCCGCCGGACCCGTTCACCCATGTGGAGGTGCAGATCGCCTCGTAGGGCGCATCTCCCTCGCGCTGGCCCTTGGCGTGGTAGCAGAGCACCGCCAGCCCGTCCGTTTCGACCCTGTGGCGGCCGGTCATCTCGACCGACTGCCAGCGTGGCGCGTCCTTGAGGCTGTCGAGGATTTCCTCGCCTTCCAGCGCGCCGATGGCGGGGAAGGCCATCAGGCAGGCGGGGGCCAGTCGGTTGCGGAAGGCGTCGGTGCCGCCGGTCCAGAGAAGTTCCTCGATCGTCCAGATGTCGTCTTCGCGGGTCATGCAGGCCTCCTTTCGTCCCGACGCATGAAAACCCGCTCCGGTTCCGTTTTATCGGCGAGATCCGGCTTATTTTCGCAACTCTCCCCTTGCGCGAATCCGTGGAAAACGCCATGTGCTGCACTGCAAGTTTGTGACCTTCGACATCTGTGACGCTCCACCGGCGACAGGCTCGATTGCTTGGACGTGCCGGGCTGCCGCAATTCCGCGGGCAGCAAATATAGGAGTATTCACGCATGGCCACTGGCACCGTGAAATGGTTCAACGCCACCAAAGGCTACGGCTTCATCGCACCCGATGGCGGCGACAAGGACGTCTTCGTCCACATCAGCGCTGTTGAGCGCGCTGGCCTCACCACCCTGAAAGACGGCGCGAAGGTGTCCTTCGACATCGAAGCCGGCCGCAACGGCCGCGAGTCCGCAGCCAACCTGCAGCTCGCCTGAGCCTGAGGGCAGGCGCTCCGGCGCCACGGGATTTCGGCCCGGTCCCCCGCGTGGGGGCCGGGCCTTTTCGCATCTACTTGGAACCGAGCAGCCGACGCCTCTGTCTCTTCGGCCGCATCGCGCGGGCCAGACGGCGGATCCGAATCGCGCGGTTCAACTCGCCCCCGAAGATCAGCACCAGCGCGGCGAGATACATGAAATACAGCGCCGCGATGATCCCGGCGAGGCCCGCGTAGTAGCTGGCGTAGGCCGCGAAGTTCGACAGGTAATAGGAAAAGGCCGATGTCAGGAGCGTCCAGGCCAGGACCGTGAAGACGACGCCCGGATAGATGCTGGAGAACCGGGTGCGCCGCGCGGGCAGGACCCCGTGCGCACCGAACAGCGCGGCCAGCAGGATGAGCGCGGAGGCGGGATAGCGGATCAGGCTCATCGTGACCGACGCCGGGTCGAAGCCGGGCATCAGCGTGTGCAGCCACGATCCCGCCCGCGGTGCCAGCACAAGCAGGTAGCCGACGAGAACCAGAACCAGCCCCGCGAAAACCAGCATCAGGCCCTGCACCCCGTAGATCACGAGCACCGACCGGGTCTCGCGCACGCCGTAGGCGCGGTTGAGGCCGACCCTCACGCCGTCCACGCCCCCGATGGCGAACCAGAGCGTCAGCAGGATCCCGATACTCAGCACGCCGCCGCGCTGGACGGTCATCACCTTCTCCACTTCTGAAACGATCGGGTCCACCAGCGCGGGCGGCACGATTGCGATCAGGAAATGGGTCAGGTCGTCGGCCATCGATCGGTCGCCGATGAAGGCGGCGAGCGAGGAGGTGAAGATCAGGAAGGGGAAGATCGCCAGAAGCATCCGGAAGGCGACGTTGCCCGCCAGCCCGAAGGCGTCATCGCTCCACAGCCGAAGAAGCGCCTCGCGGACCACGCCACGCACCACCCGCCAGCCCGTGCCCGTCAGCAGGTCCTCGGGATTGGCGCTGACGATGCCGTGGGTCAGCGCGGCATCGCGGATCGTCTGGGGCTTGGCCCTTTCGCTCATCGGTCGCACCCGCCTCGTCGAAGTGATGATGACAGGTAGGTCTAAGGCGCTCCTCCGGCCAGTCGCAAGCGATTGCCTGCCGGGCGGCCGGGGGCGGGTTGCGTCCATGCCGGGGATCTGTTCGAAGGGCGCACAGTCCAGCCCCGGCATCAGGGCAGCGCCGGCCCCGCGCCGCACCCGGGAAAACGGGGCTAATTTTCTTCTCACGTCCGCTTGACAGACTCGTGCGCCCTGCCTAGCTATGCGCCGTTAGCACTCGCCCGAGGGGAGTGATAACGGCCCCGGCGCGGTCCCCGCGCCGCCGGGCCTCAAGGGAGAAACTTTGAGCCAAGGAGCCTCAGAGATGGCATTCAAACCTCTGCATGATCGCGTTCTGGTCCGTCGCGTCGAAAGCGAAGAGAAGACCAAGGGCGGCCTGATCATCCCCGACAGCGCGAAAGAGAAACCGGCCGAAGGCGAAGTCGTCGCCGTCGGTGAAGGCGCTCGCAAGGACAGCGGCGAGCTGATCGAGATGGCCGTGAAGGCCGGCGACCGCATCCTGTTCGGCAAGTGGTCGGGCACCGAGGTCACGATCGACGGCGAAGAGCTGCTGATCATGAAGGAAAGCGACATCCTGGGCATCATCCAGGCGTCGAAGGCCGCCGCCGCCGCCTGAACGCCCCGGATCGTCCAGTAGAAATCGTAAAACTCAGGAGAAGAACATGGCTAAAGACGTCAAGTTCGATACCGACGCACGCAATCGCATGCTCAAAGGTGTCAACATCCTCGCCGACGCGGTGAAGGTGACCCTCGGCCCGAAAGGCCGCAACGTGGTCCTCGACAAGTCCTTCGGCGCCCCGCGCATCACGAAGGACGGTGTCTCGGTCGCCAAGGAAATCGAGCTGGAAGATAAGTTCGAGAACATGGGCGCCCAGATGGTGAAGGAAGTCGCGTCCCGCACCAACGACGAAGCCGGTGACGGCACGACGACCGCGACCGTTCTGGCCCAGGCCATCGTCAAAGAGGGCATGAAGGCCGTTGCGGCCGGCATGAACCCGATGGACCTGAAGCGCGGCATCGACCTCGCCACCGCGAAAGTGGTCGAGCAGATCAAGGCCGCCGCCCGTGAAGTGAACGACAGCGCCGAAGTCGCGCAGGTCGGCACCATCTCCGCCAACGGCGAAGAATCGATCGGCAAGATGATCGCCGACGCCATGCAGAAGGTCGGCAACGAGGGTGTCATCACCGTCGAGGAAGCCCGCGGCATGGAGACCGAGGTCGAAGTCGTCGAAGGGATGCAGTTCGACCGTGGCTACCTGAGCCCCTACTTCGTCACCAACCCCGACAAGATGGTCGCGGAGCTGGAAGACTGCATGATCCTGCTGCACGAGAAGAAACTCTCGTCGCTGCAGCCGATGGTTCCCCTGCTCGAGCAGGTGATCCAGTCGCAGAAGCCGCTGCTCATCATCGCGGAAGACGTCGAAGGCGAAGCGCTGGCGACCCTCGTGGTCAACAAGCTGCGTGGCGGCCTGAAGATCGCCGCCGTGAAGGCACCGGGCTTCGGTGATCGCCGCAAGGCCATGCTGCAGGACATCGCGATCCTGACCGGCGGCCAGGTGATCTCGGAAGACCTGGGCATGAAGCTGGAAAACGTAGGCATGGAAATGCTCGGCACCGCGAAGAAAGTCTCGATCACCAAGGACGAGACCACCATCGTGGACGGCAACGGCGACAAGGCCGAGATCGAAGCGCGCGTGTCCCAGATCAACAAGCAGATCGAAGACACCACCTCGGACTACGACCGCGAGAAGCTGCAGGAACGTGTCGCGAAACTGGCCGGTGGCGTTGCCGTCATCCGCGTCGGCGGCATGACCGAAGTCGAAGTGAAAGAGCGCAAGGACCGTGTCGATGACGCGCTGAACGCGACCCGCGCGGCCGTTCAGGAAGGCATCGTGGTCGGCGGCGGCGTGGCCCTCGTGCAGGGTGCAAAGTCGCTCGAAGGTCTCGACGGTGCGAACAGCGACCAGAACGCCGGCATCGCCATCGTGCGCCGCGCGCTGGAAGCGCCGCTGCGTCAGATCGCCGAGAACGCCGGTGTCGACGGCTCCGTCGTCGCGGGCAAGATCCGCGAAAGCAGCGACCTGAAGTTCGGCTTCAACGCCCAGACCGAGGAATATGGCGACATGTTCAAGTTCGGCGTGATCGACCCCGCGAAGGTCGTCCGCACCGCGCTTGAGGACGCCTCCTCGGTGGCCGGTCTGCTGATCACGACCGAAGCCATGGTTGCGGACAAACCGCAAAAGGAAGGCGCTAACGCCGGCGGCGGCATGCCCGACATGGGCGGCATGGGCGGCATGATGTAAGAGGTTCGCTTCGGCGAGACCTTTACGGAAGTCGTAGGTGGCCGGCCTGTCGAGGGCCCGGTCCCCCGAAAACATCCGCCGCAAATCCCGGGGGTCCGCCAGTGGCGGGCCCTTTTTCGTGCCGGAAGTGGACGCGGCCCGGGTCGGGCTTATCTTATCACTGTCTTTCCAACGGCTTCTCCCGCCCAATTGATGGGCAGATCCACACGGGACGCAGTGCCATGTCACGAAACCACCACACTCCCGGCGGGCATTTGCCCGGCGCTTTGATATCCTCGCCGGACGGGGCCGTGCCGCCCCTTCACGAAGAGCCGCCGGTCGAGATGTTCCTGAGATTCGTTCTGCCCGAAGACCGCGACGCAGTGTCCGCGCTGCTCGCGAGCGCCTTTCCGACCGACGCCGAGGCCCGGCTGGTCGAGGCTCTGCGCGACGCGGGCGACATGGTGGTGGAACTGGTCGCCGTGATCGACGGAGAGATCCAGGGCCATATCGCCTTCTCCCGCCACCATGCGCCGAAGGGATGGATCTGCCTCGCCCCGCTGGCGGTGGCCAAGCGGCAGCGTCGGCACGGCATCGGCGGCGAGCTGGTGCGCTACGGGCTGGATCATGTTCGGCGCCAGAAGGCGCAGGCGGTCACCGTGCTGGGCGACAGCAAGTATTACCGGCGCTTCGGCTTCACCCACAAGGCGGCCGAGAACCTGACCTCGCCCTTCCCGGAAGAACACACGCTGCTTTACCCGATCGCGCCGGGCAGCGCGGGCACGGCGGCGCATCTGGTCTATGCCGAGGCCTTCCTGCGGTTCTGAACCGGCTTCCTTCCCGCCCGGGCCTTCGGTAGGGGAGGGCGATGCTGCCCGATTTCCACATCACCGGCGCGCAGGTTTTGCGCCCCTCCGGCTCGGACGACGCGCCCCTCGGGGTTGCGGGCGGTCGGATCGTGGCGGGGACGCCGGGGCGGGCGGTGGCGCTGCCGGGCTGGCGGGTGCTGCCCGGGATCGTCGACATCCACGGCGACGGGTTCGAACGCCATCTCGCGCCGCGCCGCGGGGCGGTGACGGACCTGCGCCGCGGTCTGCGGTCGCTGGAGGCGGAGCTGGCGGCGAACGGAATCACCACCGCCGTGCTCGCCCAGTTCTGGAGCTGGGAGGGCGGGATGCGGGGCCCGGAGTTCGCGCTGGCGATGCTCGGGGCGCTGGCGGAGGTGCGCGGCAGCTTCGCCACGACGCTCCTCGCGCAACTGCGGGTTGAGACGCATCTGCTGGAGGACTACGACCGGATCGAGGCGGCGGTGGCGCGGTTCGGCGTGAGGTATGTCGTCTTCAACGATCACCTGCCGCACGCGGCACTGGAGGCTGGGAGGAAGGTGCCCCGGCTGACCGGACAGGCGCTGAAATCGGGCCGCAGCCCGGCGGCGCACCTGGCCCTGATCGAAGCGCTTCACGCCCGGCGCGCGGAGGTGCCGGAGGCGGTGGCGGGCCTTGCCGCGCGGCTGGCAGCGCGGGGCGTCCTGTTGGGCAGCCATGACGACGCTGCAGCCGAGGGCCGGGCGGCGTGGCGCGCGCGGGGCGCGGCCATCGCGGAGTTCCCGGAGACCTCCGCGGCGGTGGAGGCGGCGGCGCGGGCGGGCGATCCGGTGGTGATGGGCGCGCCCAACGTGATGCGCGGCGGCTCCCACGCCGGCAAGATCGCGGCGGCGGAGGTGGTGCGGGCGGGACAGTGCTCCGCGCTTGCCTCGGATTACCACTACCCGGCCCCCCGGATCGCGGCGCTTGCGCTGGCCGAGGAGATCGGGCTGCAGGCGGCCTGGGCACTGGTGTCCTCCGGTCCGGCGGGGGTTCTGGGGCTGGACGACCGGGGGCGGCTGGATGCGGGGCTGCGGGCGGACCTCGTCGTTGTGGACCCTGCTGGCGATGTCGGCGCGGTCATTTCCGGCGGCGAGATGCGCTATTGTGCCGGAGCGGTGGCGCGGGCCTTCATCGCCTGACCGGACGGCGCGCCGCAAGCGGCGCACACGATGCTTTGCGATTTGGCCGGTGGCCAAATCGCGGGTGCCTCCGGCGGGGATACATTGACCAGAGGAAGGGAGGGGTACGGTTTGGCCGCGGCTCAGCCGCTCTTCGGCCGGACGAAGTTCACGTGCCCCATCTTGCGGCCCGCCCGCGTCTCGGCCTTGCCGTAGAGATGCAAAGCCGTGTCCGGCCGGCGCGCCAACTCGGGGACACGGCTCATGTCGTCGCCGATCAGGTTCTCCATGATAACGTCGGCATGGCGGCCGCCGTCGCCCAGGGGCCAGCCCGCGACGGCGCGGATGTGCTGTTCGAACTGGTCGACGGTGCAGCCGTTCTGCGTCCAATGCCCGGAATTGTGCACCCGCGGCGCGATCTCGTTCACCACCAGCCCGGCGGGGGTCACGAAAAGCTCCACCCCCAGAACGCCCACGTAATCCAGCGCGTTGAGAATCTTCGACGCGATCAGAACCGCGTCCATCCGAAGCGGGCCGGGGAGGGCGGCGGGCACGGTGGTGCGGCGCAGGATGCCGTCCTCGTGCAGGTTCTGGCCGGGGTCGAAACAGGCCACGTCGCCCTCCGGGTTCCGGGCGGCGATCACGCTGATCTCCATCGAGAAGTCGACGAAGCCTTCCAGGATCGCGGGGGCGCCGTTCATCGCCTCCAGCGCGGCGGCGGCGTCCTCCGGGGCGGCGATCCGCGCCTGGCCCTTGCCGTCATAGCCGAAGCGCCGGGTCTTGAGGATCGCGGGCGTCCCGATCTCCTCCATGGCGGCGTCGAGTGAGGCTGTGTCTGTCACATCCGCGAAGGGCGCGGTGGCGAGGCCGAGGTCGCGCAGGAAGGTCTTTTCCGTGAGCCGGTCCTGGCTGACGCGCAGCGCCTCGCGGCCCGGCCGGATCGGGCGGAGCGTCTCGAGCAGGTCGAGCGCGGAGGTCGGGATGTTCTCGAATTCGTAGGTGATGACATCGACGCTGTCGGCGAGGCGGCGGAGCGCCTCGGCGTCGTCATAGGCCGCCTTGAGGTGGAAGTTCGCCACGTGGCTCGCCGGGCAGTCGCCCGCCGGGTCGAGCACGCAGGTCTTCAGCCCCAACCGGCTGGCCGCCACGGAGAGCATCCGCCCAAGCTGGCCGCCGCCGAGGATGCCGATCGTCTTCACGTCACTCATCGAGCGGCACCTCCGGGATCGAGGCCGACAGCGCCTCGCGCCAGGCGTCGAGGCGGAGGGCGAGTTCGGTGTCGTGGGTGGCGAGGATCGCGGCGGCCATGAGCCCGGCGTTCGCCGCCCCTGCCGCCCCGATTGCCATGGTGGCGACGGGGAAGCCCTTGGGCATCTGGACGATCGAATAGAGGCTGTCGACGCCGGACAGCGCCCGCGTCTGCACCGGCACGCCGATGACCGGCACCCGGGTCTTCGACGCCATCATGCCGGGCAGATGAGCCGCGCCGCCGGCGCCCGCGATGATGACCTTGAGCCCGCGGCCCGCGGCCTCCGTGCCGTAGGACCAGAGCCGGTCCGGCGTCCGGTGGGCGGAGACGATCCGCGTCTCGTAGGCCACCCCCAGCTCGTCCAGGATCTGCGCGGCCTCCTTCATCGTGGGCCAGTCGGACTGGCTGCCCATGATGATGCCGACCTTCACCTCTGCCATCTCGCGCCCTCGCCGCTGCTCGCCGCCCCGTCATAGCGGATGGGGCGGCGGGTGCAACGTTCAGGCGATGATGTCGGGGGTCAGCCGGTCCTCGATCCGGGCGATGAGATCCTTCAGCCGCAGCTTCTGCTTCTTCAGCCGTTGCATCGTCAGCGGATCCGCCGTGCCCCGGTCCTGCATGGCGCGGATCGCCTCGTCCAGATCGCGGTGCTGCTGGCGGAACACCTCGAGTTCCACCCGCAGGACCTCGTCCGTCTTCATCGAGATGTCGGTCTGGGCGTTCATGGGCTGCGCGGTCCGTCCGTGTGATGTGTGACGGGCAGGATACAGCGCCCAGGTCTGCCGCGAAAGCCCCTCGCGCCGCGCAGGGCCCGGGCTTGCACGCGGCGGACCGAGTGCCCATATTCCTGTCGAAGGGGTCGCCTTTCAGGGGCCCCGGTGAGACGGTCGCTTGTGAAGGGCATGTCGATGACGAAACTGACGCTGGGGTCACACCCCTATCTCCTGGGCTTCGAACAGCTGGAACGGCTGATGGAGCGCAACGCCAAGAACGGCAACGAAGGGTATCCGCCCTTCAACATCGAACAGACCTCCGAGCATTCGTACCGCATCACCCTGGCTGTCGCCGGGTTCGGGGAAGACGACCTCGCCATCACGGTGGAGGATCGGCAACTCGTCATCCGGGGCAGGCAGAGCGACGATTCCGAAGGGCGGGTGTTCCTGCACCGGGGCATCGCGGCGCGGCAGTTCCAGCGCAGTTTCGTGCTGGCCGAGGGGGTCGAGGTGGGCGAAGCCGTCATGGAAAACGGTCTTCTGCACGTGGATCTGAACCGGGCGGAGCCCGAGCGCGTTGTGCAGACGATAAAGATCAGGAAGGATTGAGCGATGGATACGAGATACGAAGCGACGGCCGAGGCCGAGAACGAAGCGCAGCGGATCGTCTACATCCGCCCCGTCGCCGTCGACACCCTGCCCGAAGAGGTGCAGGAGCAGGCCATGGGTGCCGAGACGATTTATGCCGTCCATGACGAGGACGGCGAGCGGCTGGCACTGGTCAAGGACCGCAAGCTGGCCTTCGTCCTGGCCCGCCAGAATGATTTCGCTCCGGTCGCGGTGCATTGAAGCATTTTGCAGACGGGGCCCGGTCTGATCGCGGGCCCCGTTGCGCAAGCGCGTGTCTCTGCATCGTATGCGGCGGCAGGGCCTGAAGTTTCGGGCGGTATCTCCAAGCCTCGAAAGTGCAACCAGGGGCCGGCTGTCAGCCAAGGCACGACTTCAACCGGCGGCGCACTACCTTTCCCGCACACCCATGCAAGAGGCGCGCCCGACAGGGTCGCGCTCGGAAAGGACGATCATGAACTTCCTCTTTGGCGACGGCTGGATCCTGACCGCCATCATCGTGGTGGTGGTGCTGTTGCTGCTGCCGTCGATGATCGTGATCACCAGCCAGCAGAACGTGAAGCTGATCGAGACCTTCGGGCGCTTCTCCTCCGTCCGGAGGGCAGGGCTGTCCACCAAGCTTCCGTGGCCGATCCAGACCGCCACTTCCAATTTCTCGCTCCGCGTTCGGGAGATCGCCGAGGATGTCGGGGTCAAAAGCCTCGATAATGCCTTTGTCGTCGTGCCGATCCGGGTGCAGTTCGCCGTCCGGGACGGCGGCGAGGCCGATGCCTTCTACCGGCTTGAGGATCCGGACGCGCAGATCCGCTCCTACGTGGTGAACCAGGTGCGCTCGACCGCTTCGGGCATGACCTTCGACGATCTCTTCCGCTCCCGCGATGCGTTCGAAACGGACGTCGAGACCACGCTCGCCCAGCGGATGAGCGAGTTCGGCTTCAAAATCGAGAACGTGCTGGTGGACGATCCGCAGCCCTCCCGGGAATTGCGGGAAGCCTTCGACCGGGTGATCGCCGCGCAGCGCCTGAAAGAGGCCGCGACGAACGAAGGCGAGGCGTTGCGCATCAAGCAGGTCGCCTCGGCCCAGGCCGAGGGGGAGTCGCTTCGGATCCGGGGGGAGGCCTATGCCGCCTTCCGCAACATCATCGCCGAGGGCAACGCGGAGGCGCTGACGAAATTCACCGCCAAGACCGGGTTGACCGCGAAGAACGCGCTGGAGTTCTTCATCTCGGTCAACGAGATGGAGGCGGTGACCACCGCGGCGCAATCCGGGGGCAGGGTCGTTTTCGTCGCCGGAAGCGCGAAGGACGGGATCGAGCCGGCACTGTTCGGGGCGCTCACCGCCGCTGAGGATGAGCCGGAGCGGTCAATAAAGTAGGGCGGCAACCGTCCGGCGCCGCCCCTCTTATGCTCCGCGTCGCTCAGTGCGCCGCAACGAGCCCCATGCTTTCAAGCTTCAGGATCACCTGGTGGGCGCAGTTGTCCACGTCGGTGCCTTCGGTCTCGACCCGCAGTTCGGGCTTCTCGGGCACGTCGTAGGGGTCGGAGATCCCGGTGAACTCCTTGATCTTGCCTTCCCGCGCCAGTTTGTAGAGCCCTTTGCGGTCACGCCGCTCGCATTCCTCGAGGCTGGTCGCGACGTGCACCTCGATGAAGGCGCCGTATTGCTCGATCTCCTCGCGCACGGCGCGGCGGGTGGCCGCGTAGGGCGCGATCGGGGCGCAGATGGCGATGCCGCCGTTCTTGGTGATCTCGGACGCGACATAGCCGATGCGACGGATGTTGAGATCCCGGTGCTCCTTGGAGAAGCCCAGTTCGCTCGACAGGTTCTTCCGCACGATGTCGCCGTCCAGCAGCGTCACGGGGCGGCCGCCCATCTCCATCAGCTTGACCATGAGCGCGTTGGCAATGGTGGATTTGCCGGAGCCGGAGAAGCCGGTGAAGAAGACGGTGAAGCCCTGCTTGGACCGCGGCGGCCGGGTCTTGCGCAGCTCGGCCACCACTTCGGGGAAGGAGAACCATTCCGGGATCTCCAGCCCTTCGGCCAGACGGCGGCGCAGTTCGGTTCCGCTGATGTTCAGGATGGTGACGTCATCCTTGTCGAGGATCTCGTCATTGGGCTCGTATTGCGCGCGTTCCTGCACATAGACCATGTGTTTGAACGGCACCATTTCGATGCCCATTTCCTCTTCGTGCTGCTTGAACAGCTCCTGCGCATCGTAGGGGCCGTAGAAATCCTCGCCCTGCGAATTGGCGCCGGGGCCCGCGTGATCGCGGCCGACGATGAAATGGGTGCAGCCGTAGTTCTTGCGGATCAGCCCGTGCCAGACGGCCTCACGCGGACCGGCCATGCGCATCGCCAGCGGCAGGAGCGACATGGAGGTGGTGGAGCCCGGGTACTTGTCCAGCACCGCCTCGTAGCAGCGGACACGGGTGAAGTGATCCACGTCGCCCGGCTTGGTCATGCCGACGACCGGGTGGATCAGCAGGTTCGCCTGCGCTTCCTTCGCGGCGCGGAAGGTCAGTTCCTGGTGCGCGCGGTGCAGGGGGTTGCGGGTCTGGAAGGCCACCACCCGGCGCCAGCCAAGCTTGCGGAACAGGGCGCGGAGCTCGTTCGGGGTGTCGCGGCGGCCACGGAAATCGTAGTGGACCGGCTGCTGGATGCCGGTGACGGGCCCGCCGAGGTAGACCGTGCCGGCGGTGTTATGCAGGTAGTTGACGGCCGGATGCGCGGGATCGTCCGCGCCGAAGACCTTCTCGGCCTCCTTCGCCTTGTCGGGTGTCCAGCGGTCGGTGACCGTCATGGTGCCGAGGATCACTCCCTCTTGATCGCGCAGCGCAATATCCTGCCCGATCTCGATGCTCTCGGCGAACTTCTCGCTGACGTCCAGCGTGATCGGCATCGGCCAGAGCGTGCCGTCGGCCAGGCGCATGTTGTCGACGACGCCGTTGTAATCCTCTTCCGACAGGAACCCCTTCAGGGGGCTGAACCCGCCGTTCATCAGCAGTTCGAGGTCGCAAATCTGGCGCGGGGACAGGTCCCAGGAGGTCAGGCTGGCGGCCTCGCCCTTCAGCTTCTGGGCGGAATCGTAGGAAACGAACAGCTCCGGGATCGGGGCGAGGTTGGGTGCTTGCATGAACGGTCTCTCGATTTCGTCAAAGCGTCGGGCGTGGGGCGCCGGAGGTCACGGGCGGCGTAGCCGGGGAATTGCCCGTTTTCAAGCAGCAAGCGGAGTGGCCGACCCGATTGAGGCAGATTTGCCGCGCTGCGGCGAAGGGACGGAACGGCTGTCCGCCCCAAGGGACGTCCCCCGGAACGCCTGTTCCGCGGCGATCAATGGTCCCACGCAGGGCGCCGCTCCGGTCGCGGCAGGAGGCTGCCAAGGGGCGCGCGTCAGTCCGCGGTTTCCGCCTCCGCCTCGCCCTCCGGCGCGCCGTAGCCCATCGGAAGCGTGGTGTCCCGCGACTCGACATCGCCCTGTTCAGCCAGGAAGCGCTCCGCGTCGAGCGCCGCCATGCAGCCCATCCCGGCCGAGGTGACGGCTTGCCGGTACTTGTGATCGGTCAGGTCGCCGGCGGCGAAGACCCCGGGCACCGACGTCTCCGTCGAGCCGTCCTTCACTTTCACGTAGCCGCCGTGGTGCAGGTCGAGCTGATCCTTGACCAGTTCATTCGCAGGCGCGTGGCCGATGGCGATGAAGACACCCTTCGCGGGGATGTCCTTCACCTCGCCCGTCTCCACGTGCTTCACACGGACGGCCGAGACGCCCTTCGGGTTTTCTTCGCCTACCACCTCTTCCAGCACATGGTGCCAGAGTGGCTCGATCTTCGGATTCTTCATCAGACGGTCGACCAGGATCTTCTCCGCCCGCAGTTCGTCCCGGCGGTGGATGAGGGTGACCTTCGAGGCGAAGTTGGTCAGGAACAGCGCCTCTTCCACGGCGGTGTTTCCGCCGCCGATGACGACGATCTCCTGCCCGCGGTAGAAGAAGCCGTCACAGGTGGCACAGGCCGATACGCCGAAGCCCTTGAAGGCCTCTTCGCTCTCCAGACCCAGCCACTTCGCCCGCGCGCCCGTGGCGAGGATCACGGCATCCGCGACAAATTCCACGCCGCTGTCCGCCTTCGCCACGAATGGGCGTTTCGACAGGTCCAGCACGGTGATGTAATCCGCCACCACCTCGCAGCCCATGGCCTTGGCATGGGCTTCCATCCGCATCATCAGGTCAGGACCCTGCACCTCGGAATCGCCGGGCCAGTTCTCGACCTCGGTGGTGGTGGTCAGTTGGCCCCCGGGTTCGATGCCCTGGACGAGGATCGGCTCGAGCATCGCGCGGGAGGCATAGACACCGGCGGTGTAGCCTGCGGGGCCCGAACCGATGATGAGAACCTTGGTGCGGCGGGTTTCGGCCATGACATCCTCCGAATGGGTTGGTCAGGAGGATATAGAGAACCGGGGCGCCGGAGTGAAGGCCGGGCATCGGGCGGCGGCCATGCGGCGGGGACAGGGGAGGCCAAAGCCCGCGGTTTGGGCGCGCACCGCAGAGGAGGTGGCGAAGAATATTGCGGGAGGTTGAAACAATCTTGCGCCGCCGCGCCGCGCTGCTATAAGAATCGCAAACTCCCGGGAGGTTGTGATGGCCGTGGGCCGACTTGATCCGATCGACAGGAAAATCCTGGCCGAACTGCAGGCCGACGGCCGCATGACCAACGTCGAACTGGCGCGGCGGGTCGGGATCTCGGCGCCGCCCTGCCTCCGCCGTGTCCGCACTTTGGAGGAGCAGGGCTATATTCGCGGCTACCACGCCAATGTCGACACCCGCGCACTGGGCTTCGAGGTGCAGGTCTTCGCCATGGTCGGGCTGCAGAGCCAGGCCGAGGCCGACCTTTCCGCCTTCGAGCGGCGCTGCCGGGCATGGCCGCTGGTCCGCGAATGCCACATGCTGAACGGCGAGGTGGATTTCATCCTGAAATGCGTGGCGCCGGATCTTTCCACCTTCCAGACGTTTCTGACCGAGGAACTGACCGCCGCCGAGAACGTGGCGAGCGTCAAGACGTCCCTCGTGATCCGCAACGCCAAGGATGAACCGGGCGTGCCCTTCGAGGTCCTGGAAGAACGGCTGAGCCGCACCGCCTGAGGTGAAGCGCCCCCGCCCGTTGTCGGGCAGGGTCGTATGCGGGGCATGTCAGGCCGCGTTGAGCCGGGTCAGCGCGTGCAGCGTCATGCGGGGATGGGCGAGCAGCCCGAAATCCCGCAACTCGCCGATATGCGGAAAGAGCGACAGGAACAGGGCAAGCTTTTCGGGCCCCATGTTGTCCTGCAGGTAGTAGCCGGGGTGGAAGGTCTCCACCGGCATGCCCTGCGCGTAGATCGTCGCGTGCTGGGCGAGGCAGAGGTGGAAGACCTCGATCGAGCCCGGCGGCGTGATCTCGAAAACCGTGTCGCCGTCGGTGAATTCGGTGAAGGGCGTGTAAACCTGCCCGCGCACGTCGTCGTCGCGCAGCACATCCGGGAAATGCAGCAGCCGGGCGCCGGGGCCGACCATCAGGTCCCCGGCGGGGCGAGAGAGGCCGAAGCGGTCCGGGCTGACCCGCGTCATCCGCACCTGCGCCGGATCGGCGACGGGCGCATGGGGCACCATCATCATCGAGCCGATCCAGACGACCTCCTGCGGGCCGCGCTCCTGCGTCACGACCTTCATGCCGGGGCGCAGATCCTCGATGGCGCAGACGCCCTGATCGGTGGTGATCAGCGTCCCGCGCGGGAAGGCGTTAAAGGCGTTCTCGAATTCGAAAGTGGCCGGAGCCATGTGCTCCGTGATCTTTTCGCGGCCCGCATCGTCAAGACGCGAAACCGTGTAACGGCGCAGCAAAGGCCCGCGACGCTTGGCCTTTTCAATAGTGGACTCAAGTAGTTCCTGCCCAAGGGCACGTGGTGTCATCGTCATGTGAATACCCGCAGTTGGGTGTCACATCCGCGCTGGCCCCCACCAGCAACGACAGACGGACAGTCGGTCGAAAGTGGAGACAATAAGCCGAAAAAACGGCGCTAAGTCAAAGAAAAGGGGGCATTGTGGCGGCAATGTGGCTCAATGTGGCGGCGCCCGCCCGTTCGTTTCCGGGCACCGGGCAATCCGCCACAATTCGGCCATCATTGGCCATGTTTTGGCCGTAGTCGCGCCGAATCAGGGACTCGTATAAGGCGAGGCGGTGACGCTCCCCAACCGCCTCAGGCGGAGCGGCGGAGCATCTCGATGCGGGTGCCCCGCGGCTCGGGACGCCGGTAGCCGCGTTGGAACGGCAGTTTGGGCTGCTCGGCCCGTGCCGTGGCGATCACCGATTTCATCCAGCGTTTCTGCGGCTTCTGCATGGGATGTCCTTTCGCGCCGATCCCGGCACCGGTTCTGGCGCCTGATGCCAGAGTGACGGTGCAATGGGGCGGTCGGAGGGCGGAAAGGGGCAATTCTTGGTAAAACGTCAAAAAGTGCCGCGCGGGGGACGAGGGGGCCAGTCGCCCTGATTTCGCGGGCCAAGAGGCGTCCGCTGCACCGCGGAATAAGGCAAAAGCGTGGTGGCGCAGGGCCTTCTAGAGCCGGATCGCCGATATCAGCCGGCCGTAATCCGCTTCTCCCTGGTGGGTGGCGCGGCGGTAGGAGAAGAAGCGGTCCGGATCGCTGTACGTGCAGTGCCGCGTCCACTCCGCGTGCCCGACCCCGGCCTCGCGCAACCGGTGCAGGCCATAGCCGGGCAGGTCGAACTGGTAGCGATCGCCCTCTCCATTGGCGAAGAAACGCGCGTGCCCGGGATCCTCGGCCATGAAATCCTCAAGGAATTCCGGTCCAACCTCGTAGGCGCGCTGGCTGATTGAGGGGCCTATCACCGCCGCAATGGCCTCGCGCCGGGCGCCGAGCGTCACCATTGCCGCCACCGTCGCCTCGAGCACCCCGTCGAGCGTCCCGCGCCACCCGGCATGTGCCGCGCCGATCACCCCGGCCTCCGCGTCGGCGAACAGCACCGGCTGGCAATCGGCCGTCAGCACCGACAGGACCAATCCGGGCCGGTCGGTCACGATCCCGTCCGCCTCGGGCGTGGCGGCCTCCGGATCGGCGACGGCCACGCGGGCGGAATGGACCTGATGGATCGCGCAGAGCGCCTCCGGTGCGGCGGCCATCGCCTCGGCCACCCGGGCGCGGTTGATCGCCACGATCTCGGACTGGTCGGACGAGGCGCGCCCGCAGTTGAGCCCGGCGAAGATACCCGATGACGCCCCGCCCCGGCGGGTGAAGAACCCGTGGCGCAGGGGCGAGAGCGCGTCGGACGTGAGGATTTCCAAGGTCATTCCCGGGGTCCTGCGGGCTCGAGCCCCGGCGGGGGCGCGGTGGTATGGGGATGGAAGGCGAGCACTTTGAACAGCGTTCCCATTTCGTGCGGATGGGTCAAGCGGCGATGTGCGGCGACGTGCGACTCCAGGGCCGCGCCGGTGAGACCGGCGGCCAGCCGTTCGGCCCGCGCCGTGATCCCGAGGCGCTCCAGAAACACCCCTTGCGGGGTCAGTAGGCTGTGTGCCGAAGCCGTGGCGGTGGCGAGCGGCTCGAAATCGACATGCGCGGTCAGATCGGCTGTCCCGGGCTCCGCGAAGGGATCGGCTGTGCCGTGACCGCGCATCGCCTGGAACGTGTCGCCGAGCGAGCGCCAGTCGCCGTAATCCACGATCAGCGCAGCGCCGCCGTGCTGCTCGATCCGCGCACCGAGCATCCGGGCAATGGTGGGCGCGGCGGGGCAAAGTTCCACCACGTCGCCCTCGGCCGTGTCCTCCAGCCGGTGTGCCAGCATCTCAAGCGGGGCAGGCGGGGCAAGGCCGGGGCGCAGCGCGTCCCCCTCGACGCCCACCACCGTTTCGCGCCAAGCGGATCCGTCTCGGTGGAACTGCCGGATCGGCAAGGCATCGAAGAATTCGTTGGCGACGAGGAAAAGCGGCATCTCCGGCAAAGCGCCCACATCGTCTGTCCAGACCGGCGCGGCCTCGGCCAGCACCTCCGCCTGCCGGGCGCGGAGGGCGCGGGAGGCCTCGACCAGATGCACCTGCGCCGCCGCCCGGAACCCCGGCACCGCACGGGTGGTGCGCAGGATATCAGCCATCAGCGTCCCACGCCCCGGCCCCAGTTCAACCAGCGCGAACGGCGCGGGTGCGCCCTGGTCCAGCCACGTCTGGGCGAGGCAGAGGCCCAGCATCTCCCCGAACATCTGGCTGATCTCGGGCGCGGTGGTGAAATCCCCGGCGGCGCCCAGCGGATCGTGCGTGGTGTAATAGCCATGCGCCGGGTTCAGCAGGCATTCGCCCATGTACTCCGCCAGCGTCAGCGGCCCCTCGGCCGCGATCCGGCGGAGAAGGTGCTCCCGCAGGCTCATGGCGCCTTGGGCCGGCGCAGCGCCATCACGACCAGCGTGAGCCCTACGAGGATCATCGGCAGCGACAGAAGCTGACCCATGCTGAACCCGAAGTCTTCAGTGATCCGCACGACGTGGCCCGCCGGGTTGTCCGCGGTGATGAACTGCGCGTCGGCGACGCGGTAGTATTCCACGATGAACCGCGCGATCCCGTAACCCGTGAAGAACAGGCCGCTGACCAGCCATGGCCGCTTCAGCGCGCCGAACCGCCAGACGGCGAGGATCAGGACCGTGCCCAGCACCAGCCCCTCCAGCCCCGCCTCGTAGAGCTGCGACGGGTGGCGCGCGCAAAGCCCCTCGACCCCCGGACAATCCTGCGCCTCGGGGCCCGGAAAAATCACGCCCCAGGGCGCATCGGTCGGCCGCCCCCAGAGCTCGTTGTTGACGAAGTTCGCGATCCGCCCCAGCAGGATCCCCGCGGGCGTGCCGAGCGCCATCGCGTCGGCGGTGGACCCCAGCGGCACGGAATGCGTCCGGCACCACAGGAACACCGCGGCACAGACCCCGAGGAACCCGCCGTGGAAGGACATGCCACCCTGCCAGAGCATCGGGATTTCCAGCGGATTCCGGAGGTAGTAGCCCGGCTGGTAGATCAGCGTATAGGCCAGCCGTCCGCCGACGATCAGCCCGATGACGAGCCAGAAGACAAGGTCCTCCAACTGCTCCCGCGTCATCGGCGGCCTGTCGTGCGGCCAGAGCGCCGGCCGCGCCAGCGCCCGCCGCGCAAGCAGGTAGCCAAGCGCGATACCCACAATATAGGCCAGCGCATACCAGCGCAGCGCAAAATCGAACCCGAAAAGCGAGATCGAGAAGAGCTCGGGCGAGAGGTCGGGGAAGGGGATGGCGGCCTGCATGGCGGCATCTGTTGCCCCGGTGCGGGGGGAAGTCAACCTTGCCGCCGCGCGGCGAGACCCCCATATAGGGGGAAACCAGAACACGGAGGAACGGATGCAGACCCGTTCGAAATTCTTCGACGACATGTCGCAGCTGATGACCAATGCCATGGGTGTGGCCCAGGGTGCCAAGGACGAGGCCGAGACCGCGTTCAACTCCATGATCGACCGCTGGCTGGCCGACCGCAACCTCGTCACGCGCGAGGAGTTCGACGCGGTGCGCGCGATGGCCCAGAAGGCGCGCGAGGAGAACGCCGCGTTGGAAGCACGGCTTGCGGCGTTGGAAGAAAAGCTGAAATAACAGACCCTTGGCCGTTTGGTTCAAGTTGGCATGACCGCGTGCAGGCCGCGCCGCGAACGGTCAACCGAACCTTTACCTCCCGCGGGCTAGGGTCCTCCGGAAACTGATCCGGAGGATGACCGTGTTCAAATCCCTGATGTCGCGGCTTTCCCTGCGCATACTTGCGTATGGGATCATCGGAACCACCCTGCTGTCGTCGGTCATGCTGGCCGCGACCTTCGTTTTCATCCAGCGTGAGGTGTCGGCGTCCGAGGAGAACGCCGAACAGCTCAAGGAAATGGCGAACCCGCTCGACCCGGCAATCAATGGCCTCGTCGCCGCGCTCGGCTATGGCGGGATGATCCATGCCTACACGAACGCCATTCTCCGCGGGGGGCAGGAATACCCGGAGGAGGCGATGCGCCGGATCGGTGCGGCCATGGCCTCACTCAGAGACGTCGACGCGCTCGATTCCGATGTGAAAGACGAAGTGGCGACGATCCGGCAGACCCTCTCCACCTACGAAGCAAACATCACCAAGGTCGAATTCCTGCGCGCCATCGGCACCCCGCCGGAACAGGTCGCAGCCCAGTTGGCCGTCGACGACGCCGCGGCCATTGCGGCGCTGGATTCGATCTTCACGGAACGCGTGCCGCCGCAGGACCGGGTGAGCAAGTCTATCCTCGTGCGCACCCTGCGCCGTGCGCTGGGCTACGGCGGCGCGATCCATGCGTTCAAGTCTTTCCTGCTGCTGCAGCGGCCCGACGATGCCGCGGCGGCCGAAGCCGGATTCGACCGCTCGCTTGCCGCGGTGGACCGGTATCGCGCTCTCGAGCTGAGCGCCGGCGAACATGCCGCGCTGCGTGACATCGGCCGCGTGATCCAGGGCTACCGGGAAGGGCTTGGTGCCGCGCGCGAACTGGTCGCGAAGGGGGCAAGCGCGGAGGAGATCGACGCAGCCATCGGGGTAGACGATGCGGCCGCGATCCGCGGCCTCGGGGTGCTGGACCGCGCCCTGCTTCTGAATGTGGAGCGGTCAGCGCAGGCGCTGGACCGCGACCTGACCCGCACCAAGACCATCGCGGCGATTGTGACCGGACTGGTGATCGCAGGCGGTCTGCTCATTTCGGTGGTGGTCGGCGTGATCCTCTACATGGCCGCCGTCCGCCCCGCTGGCCATATCGCCGCTGGCATGAAGCGTCTGACAGAAGGTGACACGGACGTCGATTTCTCGGCCGAGGTCGGCGAAACCGAGATCGGCATCATCGCGGGCGTCGCCGCGCAATTCGGGGAGACGCTGAAGAACAATCAGAAACTCCGCTCCGACTCCGAGGCTCAGGCGAAAGAGCAGCAGGCTATGGCCGCCGAACAGGCCCGTCTGTTGGAGGAACAGAAGGTGCTCGAGGCGCAGATGCGGCGGGATGCGGAAGCTCTGGCCAAACGTCAGGCGGCGCAGGAGGACCTGCAACAGCGCATCGGCGCGGCGGTCTCGTCCGCAATCGGCGGGGATTTCTCCGCCAGGGTGGACCGGACTTACGATATAGAGGAACTGGACCGGCTGGCGCGGCATTTCGATGACCTGCTCGCCAGCGTCGCCCGCGGTGTCGACGCGGTGGCGGCGGTGGCGCTGGACATGGCCCGCGGCGACCTGACGGTGCGGATGCAAGGGGAGTTCGAAGGCGATTTCGCCCGACTCCAGACCGGTTTGAACGAAGCACTGGGCGAGATCGGGCGCCTCGTCGAAGAGGTGCTGGGCAACGCCGGAAGCATCGACGCCGAGGCCGCCTCGATTGCCGCCGCCTCCGCCGACCTTTCCCGCCGGACAGAAACCCAGGCCGCGACGCTGGAAGAGACCGCGGCGGCCGTGACCGAACTAACCGCCTCGGTAAAGTCGGTGGCGGAAAACTCCGGCGAAGCGCGGGGCATGGCCAACCGGGCAGGCGAAGTTGCAGACGACAGCGGCGCGGTGGTGGACAGTGCGGTGGCGGCGATGGACCGGATCGTCGCTTCCTCGTCGAAGATCTCCAAGGTGACCGCGCTGATCGACGACATCGCCTTCCAGACGAACCTTCTCGCGCTGAACGCCGGCGTGGAAGCCGCCCGAGCTGGTGAATCGGGGCGTGGTTTCGCGGTGGTGGCGACCGAGGTGCGCGCGCTGGCGCACCGGTCCTCCGACGCAGCGAAGGAAATCAACGGCCTGATCGCCGCAAGCGAGAACGAGATCGGGTCCGGGGCCGAGAAGATCAGCAAGGCCGGGGAATCGATCCGGGAAATTGCCTCCTACGTAACGCGTCTGCGCGAGGCGATCGATTCCGTCGCAAGCGCCACGTCGGAACAATCAATGTCGCTGGAAGAGGTGAACGCGGCAATGGTGCAACTAGACTCTGTCACCCAGCAGAATGTCGCGATGTTCGAGGAAACGACAGCCTCCACCGCCTCTCTCCAGAAGCGCTCCGCGGAACTGGTCGAGGCAGGATCCCGCTTCCAGGTCAGCGGGGCCACCGCGAGGCACGATGAGCAGCGGCGGGGCGGCGGACGGCAGGCTGCAGGGTGATCGCACTGCGGGAAGACTTTGATCACGGATGTTCGCCTGCCATTTGCCAATCAGCGCAACGCGCGCGCCTCTCGGAATATGATGATCATGCCGCTCGCGATGATGATGGCCGCCCCGATCCAGGTGTACACGTCCGGGGTTTCGCCCCAGAGCGTCCAGCCCAGCAGGCTTGCCCAGAGAAGCGCGGTGTAGTCGAACGGCGCCACCAGCGTCGCCTCCGCCACCCGGAAAGCCTGCGTCATCAGCGTCATGCCGCAGGTGCCGAAGATGGCGATGCCGACGAAGAGCCAGAGGTGTTCGCGCTGCAGCGGCACCCAAACGACACTCGCCGTCAGGCCGCTAAGCAGCGCACCGGCCCCGACAAGGTAAAGCATCATCGTCCAGACACTCTCGCCCCGGTCGATCCAGCGGGCGCTAAGCATCAGCGCGGCATAGAGCAGCGCGGTCGCGATGGGGTAGAGAGACGCCGGTTGAAAGGTCGCGCTGCCGGGCCGAACCACGACCAGCACGCCAACGAAGCCCAGCAAGACCGCCGACCAGCGCCGCCAGCCGACCTGCTCTTTCAGCACCAGCGCCGAAAGCGCGGTCATGAAAACCGGCGCGGCGAAGATGAGGGCGGTGGCCTCGGCCAGCCCCAATTGGCTGAGCCCGGTGAAGAACAGGCTTGCGGCGCAGAGCCAGAGCCCCCCGCGAACCAGATGCGCCCCCGGCCGACGCGACACCAGCGCCCGCCGTCCGCCCAGCCTAATCGCGATGAGCAGCGCGAAGGGCAGCGCCAGAAGGTTGCGCATGAATAGGATCTGGACCGGCGTGTAATCCGCCGTCAGCGTCTTTCCGATGGCGTCGTTCACGCAGAGGCTCGCCACCCCGAGGCACATCAGAACGATACCGTTGGCCGCCCCTCGTCCCCGGTCAGTTTCCGCCTGTGCCGTCATCATGTCCTCCCGTGGCCCGGGCGACCTAACCACTCGGCCGGAGCGGGGACAAGCGTGGCTCATCGGGTGCAATGGCGGAATTGCAGGGAACGGCACTCAGACCGCCGCTTCGATCCCGTCTCTCGAACTCTGTACCGTGGGTGCCGCCGTGCGGGGTCAGGCGCGGTCCGCCATCATCCCGGATCCGCCGGTGCCACCGGGTGCCTCTCCGCCTCCGCCTGCCGCGCCGCGCCTGACGGGGAGGGTGGGCATGCACCGCTCCAGCATGCCGAGGAAGTGCGACGACCAGAGGGACACATCGCTGGCCTCAACCGCCTCAAGGCAGGCGGCATGGCGCTGTCGCCGTTCTTCCAATGACATGTCCAATGCGGTTTCGATCGCTTCGGCAATCTCGCTCGTGTTGTAAGGGTTCACCAGCAGCGCCTGGCCCATATCCTCTGCCGCTCCGGCGAATTTGGAAAGAATCAGCACGCCGGGATCGTCGGGGTCCTGCGCGGCGACGAATTCCTTGGCGACGAGATTCATGCCGTCGGCCAGCGATGTCACCAGACAGGCCTTTGCGTTGCGGTGCAGGCGCGCGAGCTCCTCGCGCTCCACCGCGCGGTGGATGTATCGGATCGGGGTCCAGTCAAGCGCGGCGAAGCGTCCGTTCAGCCGTCCCGCGATCTCCTCCAGTTCCCGCGTTATGTCCTGATAGGCTTTCACCTGCTCCCGCGTGGGCGGCGCGATCTGTATGAGGCAAGGGCGGCGCGTGTCCGGGCAGGTTTCAAGGAATTCGCCGAAGGCATGGAAGCGGTTCGGCAGACCTTTGGAATAGTCCAGGCGGTCCACGCCGATCACATATTCGTCCGGCTCTTCCCGCCCGAAGGGCGATGGCGCGGGCTCCGCCGCGGCGCGGGCGAAATCCGCCACGTCGATGCCGATCGGGAAGGATCGGACCGACACGACGTTCATGCCGAATTTCACGGTCCCGTCGGGCAGGAATTCGGCGCGCGGGTCGGACCGGTACATCTCCAGACAGCGCGCCACGTCGCGGCGGGTCTGAAGGCCCAGAAGATTGTAGCTCGCCAGCCACTCGGCGAAGGAGGCCGGCGTCGGCAGCACGGAGAGATCCGCGAGGGAGGGGAACGGGATGTGCAGGAAGAAGCCGATGCGGTTGAAGACACCCAGCTTACGCAACTCATAAGCCAGCGGAAGGAAATGGTAGTCGTGGATCCAGAGGATGTCCTCCTCTTCCACCATGTCCGCGATCAGTCGCGCGAGACGCCGGTTCACCGCGATGTAGTCGCGTTCATATTCCGACTGCAGGTCGACCAGATCGCCCCGCCGGTGGCAGAGCGGCCAAAGGACCGAGTTGGCAAAGCCGAGGTAGTAATTCTCTTGCTCCTCTTCCGTCAGCCGGAATGCCAGTTTGCGGTAAGGTGTGGTCTCGACTTCTTCGAACGTGTCGCTGGCCTCTCCAGTCTCGGGGTGTGCACCGATCCAGATACCGCCTCGGTCCGCGATGGCGTCGTGCAGGGCGACGACAAGTCCCCCGGACGGCTTTCCGCCACCCGGCAACCGATTGGACACGACGATCAGCCTCTCCGGCATCGGATCACCCCCTCCCGCAATCTGATGGCTCGAATACATAACATGTCAACCGAGGGAGAACCCCCAGACCACGCCAATGTTCCGGACGGCGTATCAGATCTCGGCCTGCCACGTGCGGGAAAGGCGCATGGCCCCGTTAATGATTCCCACCATCGAATAGGTCTGCGGAAAGTTGCCCCAGCCCTCGCCGGTATCGAAGGCGGTGTCTTCGGACATCAGGCCCAGCCCGTTGCGCGCCTTCAGCAGTTCCTCATAGTATTCGCGCGCCTCGTCCTCGCGCCCGATCCGGGCCAGCGCATCCACCCGCCAGAAGGCGCAGATGTTGAACCCGACCTCGGGCACGCCGAAATCGTCCGCCTCCTCGTAGCGCAGCATGAAGGGCCCTCGACCGAGCGCGCGGGAGAGCGCATCGACCGTCGCGCGGAACCTCGGATCGTCGGGCGGCAGGAAGCCGACCTCGCCCATGAGCAGCACGCTGGCGTCGAGGGTGGAGCCGCCGAAGCTTTCTGCAAAGGCCTGCCGGTCCTCATTCCACGCGCCGTCAACGATCTTGCGGTGGATGACCGCCGCGCGGTCGCGCCAGAACCGGGCGCGGTCGCCCAGCCCGAGATGCGCGGCGATCTTGGCCAGCCGGTCGCAGGCGGCCCAGCACATCAGCGACGAGGAGGTGTGGATCCGCGCCCGCGTCCGCAGTTCCCAGATGCCGGCGTCGGGCTGGTCGTGCAGCGCCCAGGCCTGTTCGCCCAGTTCCTCCAGCAGGTGGAAGGCGTGGGCATCGGCGGTCATCTGGAGGCGCTTGTCGAAAAAGGCCGGCGCGGCACCCAGGATGACGTGGCCGTATGTGTCGTGCTGGAAATGTTCATGCGCCTGATTGCCGACCCGGACCGGCCCCATGCCGCGATAGCCCGACAGGTTGGTCGCCTGCCATTCCGTCAGCCGGGTCTCCAGGCCGATCCCCAGCACCGGCTGGATGTGCCCGCCCTTCGCATCGGCGACCAGGTTCATCAGCCATTGGAAATAATTCTCCATCGTCCGCGTCGCGGCCAGGCTGTTGAGCGCGCGGACGGTGAAGAAGGCGTCGCGCACCCAGCAGTATCTATAGTCCCAGTTCCGCCCGCTGCCCGGCGCCTCGGGAAGGGAGGTCGTCATTGCCGCGACGATCCCGCCGGTCTGCTCGTAATTGCAGAGCTTTAGCGTGATGGCGGCGCGGATCACCGCATCCTGCCATTCGAAGGGCACGGCGAGGCGCTGCGACCAGCGCTGCCAGTAGCGCTGCGTGTCGAGGAGGAAACGTTCCCCGATTTCGGCAGGGCCTTCCTGCAGGGTCTCGTCCGGGCCAAGCACGAAGGTGACGGGGCGGTCGAGTGTCACCAGCCGTTCGGACAGCACGTGGTCGAGCGAGGCGTCGGTGGTCAGGCGCAGCACTTCGCTTTCGCCTATGTAGCGGACGTGGTTGGAGCCGCAGGTCACCCGGGGCGTCACCTTCCCCCAGTCGAACCGGGGCCGCAGCTTGACGCGGATGCGCGGCCAGCCCTCCACGGGCCGGATCCGCCGCACGATCATGCGAGGACGGAAAGCGCGGTCGCGGGCCTCGAACCGGGGGCAGAAGTCGGTGATTTCGACCGCGCCGCCCTCGCCGTAGAGCGTGGTGCGCAGGATCGGGGTGTTCGGCACGTATTCCTGCCGGGTCTCCTTCAGCCCCTCAACCTCCACCCGGAAGGTACCGTCGTCGGGGTCGTTCTCTCCCGGGCCGAGCAGGCCGTGAAACACCGGGTCGCCGTCGAAGCGTGGCAGGCAGAACCAGTTGATGGTGGCCTCCGGGTCGATCAGGGCGGCCACCGAACAATTGCCGATCAGGCCCAGTTGCATGCTTGTTCCTCCGTCACGGGGTCTGGGTGAGGGTGCCCGCCAGCCAGGTGAGGGCGTCCTCCATCGTCTCCACCCGGTAGCGGGCGCAGGTCGTCGTCCCGCCGATCCGAAGGCCGAACCCGCCCTCGGCCTGTGCGGCGGCAAAGCCGTCCTCGTCGGTGGTGTCGTCGCCGATCATCACCGGGCGGCGTCCGCGGAAGGGCGGGTCGGTCAGGAAGCCGCGCAGGGCGGTTCCCTTGTCGATGCCCTCGGGCGCGGCCTCGCTGACGCAATTGCCGTGCATCACCCGCAGCCCCTCCGCCGCCGCGGCTTCGGCCACAGCGGTGCGGCAGGTTTCGGCCATGTCCGGGCGGTTGCGGTAGTGCAGGGCGACGGCGCCGGGCTTGCGTTCCAGCAGCAGGCCGCCCCTCGCCGCCAGCGCGGCCAGCCGTTCGTGCGCCCGGTCGAGCGCTGCAGGATCGGCGCCGCCGCCGCTGCTGTCGGGCGCGCCGGGCAACCGGATCTCCACGCCGTGCGATCCGGAGAGCGGCAGACGCAGCCCGTCCATCAGGCCCGACAGGTCATCGAGCCGGCGGCCTGAGATCACCGCCACCGCGCCCTCCGTCTCCTGCAGCGCCCGGTGCAGGAGACGCGTGGTGGCAGGTCCCATCTTCACAGCGTCCGGCGTCTCGGCCAGCGGCGCGAGCGTGCCGTCGAAATCGAGGAAGAGCGCATGGCGCGCCCAGTCCAATGTCGCCGGTGGCTGGGTCACTGCGGATGTCCCGGAAAGGTTCTTTTCGACCATGGGGGTCAACTTCGGACCGGCGGCCCGGAAGTCAAGGCGCTGCAGGAAGAAGCGGCGGAACAATGGCTTGCCCGCCACGGCATGTGTCATCCGTCGCCCAGGCGACCCGCGGCGCCGGCGGCCTTGGCGGCCAAGGCAACGAACTGACGGTATTCCGCGTCGCTGAGCCCCGGCAGGATGTCCCGTTGCAGGCGGGCGACCACCGGCGCGGCGGCGTCCCGCGCGGCCTCGCCCTCCGGCGTCAGCGTCAGCACCCGGGCGCGCCGGTCGCGCGGGCTGACGATGCGCGCGACAAGGCCCTTCTGCTCCAGCCGGTCCACCACGCCGCCGATGGTGGCGCGGTCCTTTGCAATCGCCTCGGCCAGACCCGCCTGATCCAGCCCCGGCCGTGCACGCAGCACGTCGAGCGCGGCGAACTGGATCGGGGTGAGATCCCAACCCGCCGCCCGCATCTGCTGCGAGAAGACGCGCGTGGACAGCTGGTGCAGCCGCCGGATCAGGTGCCCCGGCATCCGCTCGATTCCCGATTTGTCGTGGTTCACCTGTCTCTCCCGCGGCCTGTGACAGGAGCATAAAGGCAAGGATGATAACTACACATACTTTTTCATTGACCCGTTGTGCGCCGTCGGATGATACGTCTGCTTATCGTTATGCGCGCCCGGGGGAGGAACGGCCCGATGCAGTATCACCTCGACGGCTTCCGCCCGGGCGATCCGGAACGCCATGATGCCGCGCCGGGGCGCCCCGGCGGCGCCCTGCCCGAAGCCGTCGACGTGCTGATCGTGGGCTCCGGCCCCGCCGGGCTGACGCTCGCCGCGCAGATGGCCCGCTTTCCCCACATCTCCACCCGTATCGTCGAGCGCCGGGCGGCGCCGATGGAGCGGGGGCAGGCCGACGGAATTTCCTGTCGCACGATGGAGATGTTCGCCGCCTTCGGCTTTGCCGAGAAGGTGATGAAACAGGGCTACTGGGTGAACGAGACGACGTTCTGGCGCCCCGATCCAGAACACCCCGACCACATCCGACGCAATGGGCGCGTGCAGGACGTGGAGGAAGGGCTCTCCGAAATGCCGCACATGATCCTGAACCAGGCGCGGGTGCATGATTTCTACCTCGAGACGATGCGCAACGCCCCCTCGCGGCTGGAGCCGGATTACGGGCTGGAACTGACCGATCTGAGGGTGGCGGCCGAGGGCGAGCACCCGGTGACCGCAACACTCACGCCCGTGGGCGGCGGCGCGCCGGTGACGGTGCGCGCCCGCTACGCCGTGGGCTGCGACGGGGCGCGCAGTGCGGTGCGCCGTGCCATCGGGCGCGAGTTGACAGGCGACTCCGCCAATCAGGCCTGGGGCGTGATGGATGTTTTGGCGGTCACCGATTTTCCCGACATTCGCTTCAAGACGCTGATCCAGTCCGCCGCCGAGGGCAGCATCCTCATCATCCCGCGGGAGGGCGGTTACCTCGTCCGGCTCTACATCGAACTCGACAAGCTGGCCGAGGGGGAGCGTGTCGCCTCCCGCAACCTCACCGCCGATCATCTGGTCGCGGCGGCGCGGCGGATCCTGCGGCCCTACAGCTTCGAGGTGAAGGAGGTCGCGTGGTGGTCGGTCTACGAGATCGGGCAGCGCCTGACCGACCGGTTCGACGACGCGGAGGCAGCGCGCGCGCCACGGGTCTTCATCGCTGGCGACGCCTGCCACACTCATTCGCCCAAGGCGGGGCAGGGCATGAACGTCTCGATGGGCGATGCCTTCAACCTCGGCTGGAAACTGGCCTCGGTGCTCGACGGCCGCGCGCGGCCTGAGCTGCTGCGCAGCTATTCCGAGGAACGACAGGCGGTGGCGCAGGACCTGATCGACTTCGACCGGGAATGGGCGCGGATCATGAGTGAACGCCCCGCCGGAGGTGCGGATGCGCCGCGCTTCCAGAGCTACTTCATCGAACACGGGCGCTACACGGCGGGCATGTCGGTCACCTATGCCCCCTCAGCCCTCACCGGCTCCGCGACGTGGCAGGCGCAGGCCGCCGGCTTCCCGGTCGGCGCCCGCTTCCACTCCGCGCCGGTGATCCGGCTGGCCGATGCGAAGCCCATGCAACTGGGCCAAGTGATCGAGGCCGACACGCGTTGGCGGCTCTTCGCCTTCTGCCCGGCGCAGGATCCGGCGGAGGAACGGTCTGCCCTCCGCCAGCTCTGCCGCTTCCTGACCGACGATCCGGACTCGCCGATCCGCCGCCACACGCCGGCGGGCGCCGATCCGGATGCGGTGATCGACCTGCGCGCGGTGCTGCAGCAAGGGCACCGGGATCTCGACACCACGGCGCTTCCCGAGGCGCTGCTGCCGCGCAAGGGGCGCTACGGGCTGGTGGATTACGAGAAGGTGTTCTGCCCCGACGCCCGCGCCGGCGACATCTTCGACATGCGCGGTATCGACCGGTCGCGAGGTGCGCTGGTGGTGGTCCGCCCGGACCAGTACGTCGCCCATGTCCTGCCGATCGAGGAGCATGCGGAGCTGGCGGCGTTCTTCGCGCGGATCTTGTTGCCGGCGGCGCCGCACGCCGCCGCCTGACCTGCAGAGAAGAGGACGGGCCGCTGGCTCGTGCGGCCCGCCCGGCGCGCCATCAGCCCGCCTGCATCCGCCGGATCTTTGCCAGCACCCGGTCGAAATCTTCCTGATAGCCGACCGGTTCGAAGAAGCGGCCGTCCTCGTCGAAGAGCAGGACGTTGGCGGAGTGATCCATCGTGTAGTCGCCGCCGTCCAGCGGCACCTTCCGCGCATAGACGCGGAAGGCGCGCAGGGCCTTTTCCACCTCTTCCGGCGTGCCCGAAACGCCCTCGGCGCCCGGCACCCAGGTGACGTAGTCGCGCAGCACGTCCACCGTGTCGCGCTCCGGGTCGACGGTCACGAAGAAGACGCGCAGCTGTTCGTCGGGTCCCAGTTCCTCCTGCCATGTCGCGATGTCGCCGAGGCTGGTCGGGCAGACCTCCGGGCAGTGGGTGAAGCCGAAGAAGATGGCCGAGGGGCCGCCCTCGAGCGTCTCTTCGGTGAAGGTCTCGCCCGAGGTGGTGACCAGTTCGTAGTCGCCCGGCCCGATCGTGTCGGCGAGGCTCTGCTCGAAGGTGGGCGCGATGAACCGGCTCCACGCGAACCAGATCGAGGCGATCAGCGCGGCGCCCCAGAGCAGGCCGATCAGGATGTGTTTGGTCGTCAGTCGCATCGCATCACTCCTTGGTCATCGCGTGGCCGGAATGGTCGGTCGCGCCTTTTGCATTCGGCGCGACGATGGCCAGTTCCACGGTCACCGTGCCGGCGGTTTCGAAGGTGAGGGTCACGGGCAGGCTCTCGCCCTCGATCAGCCGGTCCTTCAGCTCCATGAACATCAGATGGTAACCACCCGGCGTCAGGTTCACCGTCTCGCCCGCCGGGATCGGCAGGCCGTCGGGCAGCGGCCGCATGGTCATCACGCCGTCTGTCATGCTCATCGCATGGACCTCGGCGCGTCCCGCCGCGGGGGTGGAGACGGCGAGCAGCCGATCGTCCGTGGTCCCGCGGTTGGCGATGGTCAGGAAGCCGCCGCCGACCGGCGCGTTCGGCAGGGTGGCGCGGGCGAAGGCGCCGGTGAGGGTCAGCGCGCCGACCGTCACCGCGTCGTCCGTCGCGCCGTGGCCCGCGTGGGCGCCGTGCGCCCCGTGCCCGGCGTCATCGTTCGATCCGGCGACCACGGTGAGGTGCGGCGCCGGGTTCGGCACGTCCCGCGCCCCGCCGGTGTCGGTCCAGTCGGCGGTTTTGGTGGCACATTCCTGCAGCGCCGGGAAATGCATCACCGTCCCCGGCGCGATGTCGGCGCCGAAGGTGCCGCGCACCACGAATTCGTCGTACCAGCCGTCCTCGAGGTGCCCGCCGGACCATGTCACCGCTCGCAGACCTTCGGTCATGGCGGTGCCGTGATTGTCGTACGGCTGGGCATAGGGGCCGGTTTCGGTCGAAAGCGCCCAGCCCGGCTTGGGCATCGGCATGGCGGCATAGAAGCCATCGGGCAAATTCAGGCGGACGGTGTGCGTGGCCTCTCCGGCGCAGCCGTGGGGCACGCGCAGGGTGATCTTGGTGGTGCTGCCGGCCTGTGCCTCGTGCTGCTCCAGCGTGGCATGGGCCGAGGCGGGGGCGGCCATGAGGAGCAGGGCCGCTGCGGTGAACGTCGTCTTCGTCATCTTGTCTCTCCGGTGGAACGCGCGCGGACGCGCCGCGGCCCGCGTTCGGTCATCCATCCCTTGCGGGGGCAGGGGCCGCGTGACGCGGCATGTCTCAGACCCGCACCGGAGGCGCGCGGGGCGTGTGCCGGGGATTGCCCGGAAGGGGGTGCTGTGTCAGGTCCGCGCGCTGGCGCCAGAGGTCGACCGGGCGCAGGTCCAGAGTGACTGCGACGGGCTTTGCCTCCGGCGGGTCGGCGACCAGGCGGCAGAAGGGGCAGCGGTGGTCGTGGTCCGAGACGTCGCCGCAGAAGTCATTGGGGGACAGGCCGAAGACCAGTGTAGAGGCAAATGCCTCCGCCTCGCCCCGCTCGGGCGCCATCCACGCGGCGGAGAGCGTGCTGACGGCGAGGATCAGCAGCGCCGCGCAGGACGCGATCAAGGGATTGGCCAGCTTGCGACTCATGCGCGATATCTAGCCTGCAGGTCGGGTGCGGGGAAAGGGGCTGCGCCCGAAGGCCGCGCAGGCCGCCCGGCCCGATTGTCGCGCATCTGTCATGCCCGCGTCACACGGCTGAGACCCGGTCACGCTACGCCCTCGGACATTCGGACGACTCCCACGGAACGGACAGGGTGCAGGGCAGCAACTGGCAGACCGCGCGTGAATGGATCGGGCGCAGCATCGCGGCGCGCGATCTGGCCGAGGCCCTGATGCCCCCGCCCGGCGCGCGGGTCCACCGCGTGCTGCGGCACGGGCTGGCGGACGGGCGCCCGGTCAACCTGACCCGCAGCCATCACCCCGCCGCGCGCTTCCCGGACCCGGCCGAGCGGCGGCACCGGGGCCAGCCCGTCGCCGCGATCTATGCCGATCGCGGCATCGCCGATTACCACCGCCGCGAAACCTCGCTCTACGCCCGGCTGCCACGCAAGCGGGAGGCGCGGACGCTGGAACAGCCCGCCGACCAGCCCGTTGTCGTCATGTGCAAGCTGGACGAGGATGCCGACGGCGTGCCCATCGGCTGGTCCGAGGCGATCTGGGCCACCGGGCTGATCCGCTTTTCGCTCGACCTCCCCGAATGAGGTGCGATGCTGCCCCCACCCCCGAAGAAGGAGACGCCCATGTGGCTGAGTGATTTCCGTGTGGTCCTGCCCGAGACGGTGCTGGAGCGTGGCGCGGTCCGGATCGAGGAGGGCCGCATCGCCGAAATCCGCGAGGGCACCGTCGCGAACCCGGAGATCGACGGCGCGGGGCTGCTCCTTATGCCCGGCTTCATCGACATGCACGGCGACATGATCGAACGCGAGGTGGAGCCGCGGCCCAACGTGAAGATGCCGATGGAACTGGGCCTGCGCGATCTCGACCGGCGGCTGGCGGTGGCCGGGGTGACGACCGGCTACGCCGCGGTCAGTTTCAACCCGAAATCGGTCCACGGTCACCTGCGTTCGCATTCCCATTCCAGCGAGATGCTGCGCGCGCTCAAGCAGATGCGCGGCACGCTGAAGGTGGATCACCGGGTTCATGCGCGGTTCGAGATCAATTATCCGAACGCGCTGGAGGTGGTCGAGGAACTGATCGCCGAAGGCACCGTCGACCTGCTGTCCCTGACCGACCACACCCCGGGCCAGGGCCAATACCGCGACATCGAGGCGCTGACCCGCAAGATCGTCGAGACCGAGGGATTGAGCCCCGCCGAAGCTGCCATGCGGGTGCAGGACCGGATCACCGAGAAACGCGAAGCAGGCGGCGACACCGGCGCGACGCTGGGGGCGATCTCCTCCATCTGCGCGGCGCACGGCATCGCGCTGGCCAGCCACGACGACGACACGCCGGACAAGGTCGCCCTGATGAAGACGCTGGGCGCGGTGATTTCGGAATTCCCGGTGACGCTTGTGGCCGCGCAGGCCGCCCGCGACCGGGGGCTGCTGACCGCCATGGGTGCGCCGAACGCGCTGCGGGGCGAAAGCTATTCCGGCAACCTTTCCGCGCGGGACGCCCACGCAGCCGGGCTGCTGGACATTCTCGCCGCCGATTACCACCCCTCCGCCCTCCTGCCCGCCGTCCTGATCCTTGCCGCGGCCGATCCGGCCGGGCTGGCGGGGGCCGCGCGTCTGGCCACGGCCAACCCCGCCCGTGCGCTCGGGCTGACCGACCGGGGCGAGATCGCTGTCGGGCGGCGGGCCGACCTCGTCGTCGCGGACGACCGCGGGGTGGGGCATGTGCGCGCCACCTTCCGCTCCGGCGCGCCCGTCTTCACCGACGGCACGCTGGCCGCGCGGGTCGTCCTGCGCCCGGAGGAGGCATGAGCGCCCCCGTCATCGGCGCCGCGATGGCCGTCGGCGACCTCGCCTGCTACCGCGACTGGCTGATCGAGAAGGACCGCGACCTCGAACTGCAGGACTTCGCCAGCCCCGAGCTCCTGATCTCCGGCGACTGGCAGTCGCTGGTCGACGAGGCCCGGCGCCAGCTGGGCGGCTGGTCGGGGCGGCTCGGTATCCACGGGCCGTTCTGGGGGCTGACCCTGTCGAACCCCGACCCCGAGATCCGGGGCGTGATCCGGAAGCGGATGCTCTCGGGCCTCGACATCTGCGCGGCGCTCGGGGCCAGCCACATGGTGGTGCATTCGCCCTACACGACCTGGGACAACCACAACATCGACAACTACCCCGACGCCCGCGCACGTGTGATCGAGGCGGCGCATGACTGCCTTGCCGAACCCGTCCGCAGGGCCGGGGATCAGGGCGTCACGCTGGTCATCGAGAACATCGAGGACATCGACCCGCGCGACCGTCTGAACCTCGCCGACAGCTTCGGGTCGGAGGCGGTGAAGCTGTCCATCGACACCGGCCACGCGCATTACGCGCACGGTTCGACCGGGGCGCCACCGGTGGATTACTACGTCCGCGCGGCGGGCGAGCGGCTGGCGCATGTCCATCTGCAGGACGCCGACGGCTATGCCGACCGTCACTGGGCGATCGGGCAGGGGACGATCCGGTGGCACGCCGTCTTCGCTGCGCTGGCGGAGTTGCGGAGCGCGCCGCGCCTCGTGCTGGAACTGCGCGACAAGGCCGGGATCCCGGCCTCCATGGCCTATCTGGAACGCGAAGGGCTGGGCGTGTGATCTGCCGGGCGCGGCCGTGTCGCCGCCGCCGCGCCCATTTCACCCTCGTCTCCCAGATGAGCCGCGCAGGGCCGTGCATATGGGCCGCACAGATCCCGGACAGGTCCGCCATCACCGGCCCCAGCCCGCGCCGCCGGACGAGTCCCCAGAAGGTGGAGCGCGCGAGGTAAAGGTCGATCACCCCCCGCGCATCGCGTTCTTCGTACCATACGTAGCTCGCGGACCGGGCGGTGGCGAACCCCTCGACCTCCGGCATCTCGCGAACCGACGGCGCCTTGCGGGCCGCGCGCAGCGCGTAATCTCCCGCGTCCACCGGCTGCGCCGCGATGTAAGCGTCGAGCGCGGCGACGAGCGGTGTCGCCACCCGCCGGTTCCGGACCACGGCCAGCACACCGCCCGGGGCCAGAACCCGGGCGGCCTCGCCGAAGAACGCGGCCCTGTCGAACCAGTGGAACGCGGTGCAGGCGGCGACCAGCCCGGCGCTTCCGTTGGGCAGCGGCACGGCGTCGGCCCGGCCGTTGGCGACCTGCACGCAGGGCGCTTCCGAGAAGCTGCGCGCCAGCACCCGCCGCATGTCCGCCCGCGGCTCCACCGCCGTGATCAGCCAGCCCTCCGGCAGCGTGGCCCTGAGCGCGGCGGTGGGATTGCCGGGCCCCGCGCCGAGGTCCACGGCGCCGCGCCGGTCCGTGGCGCAGGCGCCGAAGAGCATTCGGAACGCCTCGACCGGATAGCTGGGGCGATGCAGCGCATAGGTCTCGGCCAGCCCCTCGAAACGGTCGGCGGGTTCCCGCATCACGCGCCTCCGAACGTCCCCGCCTGATGCGCCACGCGGCCGCCGGAGAGGGTCATGCGGACCCGCGGGGCGGCCCCCTCGGGCCAGTCCAGCAGCACGAGATCGGCGCGCGCGCCCTCCACGATCTCGCCCCTGTCTGACAGGTTGGAGGCGCGGGCCGGGTTCGCGGCGATCAGCTTCCACAATGCGTGCAGCGGCGCGCGCCCCTCGGCCTGCATCCGCGCGACCGCGGCCAGCATGGCGGGATAGTAGTAATCCGACGCCAGGATATCGCAGAGCCCTGCGCTCACCATCTCGGCGGCGGAGGGAGAGCCGATGTGGCTGCCCCCGCGCAGCACGTTGGGCGCGCCGAAGACGATCATGTCACCCGCCGCGCGTGCCGCCTCGGCCACGCGCAGATTCATCGGAAACTCGCTGATCCGTGCGCCGTGGCCCCGGTAGAAGTCACGCGTCTCGATCTGGCTGTCGTCGTGGCTGAGCATCGACGCCCCCGCCCCCCGCGCCGCAGCGGCGATCCGGGCGATGGCGTCAGGCACCTCCGCGCGGCGGTCCCACATGCGCGCGATCAGGGCGGTGAACTCGGCCTCCGTCACGCCCGCGCGCTTGGCGCGGCCCGCCATCTTGTCGCGGAAGCGCGCGTCGGAGAAATCGACAATCCGCAGCGCCGGGTCATGGTCGAACGGGCGGTCCTGCAGCGGCACGTCGGGCGGGATCAGCGACATCGTGGTGTGATCGTTGAAGGCCACCGAAGGAGTCAGCGGCCCGGCGAGCAGCGCCTCGATCAGCGGCATCGCCTCGAAACAGAATGTCTCCCACCGAAGCTGCACCCGGTTCTCGACCGCCAGACGCGGGCCGAGCGCGGCGAGGCGGTCGGCCATCTCCGTTCCCTGCGCGACCGATCTCAGCCCCGGCTCCCACGACAGCGTCAGCGCGTGGAATGCGGTGGCGATCCCGTTGCCCGCAAGCTGGCGGTCGGTCTCCAGCAGCGCGGTGTCGAGCGGGAAGAACACGCCCGGGCGCGGCATCATCTGCCGTTCGAAGGCATCGCCGTGGATGTCCACCAGCGCGGGGGCGAGGATCAGGCCCCGCGCCTCGACCACCTCGGCCCCGTCGCGCGGGGTGTCGAGGCCGGTGATCCGCCCGTCCTCGACCCGGACGGAGACGGTTTCGATTCCGTCGGGCAGCACCACCCGGGCGCCGGTGAACACTCGTGCGGTCATGGCATCCCCTCCGGTCACGCCGGGCCACTCTGTCGCCGGTCCCGCTAAAGGACCACGGGCGGAGAGGGGGCGCGGCACGATGCGGGCCGGAGAATCGGCATCCATGGGCATGAGCGGTCATCCACTGTGCGAAAGGTCCGGATGACCCGCTAACCGCTCGCCGTGACCGGAGCTTTGCGGTTTCGTGACGTTTGCGTTTCGGTTTCGTGACCCGGCGGTCGTGCCGCCCGCCGTGCGGGCAGGTTGTGCCGGGGAAAATCCCTGCCCCGGAGCCCCGCCCTGCGTCACGCCGCAACGCGCAAGCCGTTGATAACTCGCGCTCCGGGGGTGGGACTGTCACGAAACTGAAACAGGTTCTGCGTGCAAAATTCATCCGAATGACGAACAGGGGTCACGTTCCGGGGCGAGGGATGCGGCCATGGAAAACGCATCGCTCACTCTCTCGCAGGTCACCCGACGCTTCGGCGACACCCGGGCCGTCGACTCCGTCTCGCTCGAGATCCGGCCGGGCCAGTTCGTCGGGATCATCGGTCGCTCCGGCGCGGGGAAATCGACGCTGCTGCGGCTGGTCAACCGACTGATCGACCCGACCGAGGGGCGGATCAGCTTCGGCGACCGCGACGTCACCGCGCTTAAGGGCCGGGCGCTGCGCGACTGGCGGCGCGACTGCGCGATGATCTTCCAGCAGTTCAACCTGGTCGAACGGCTCGACGTGCTGACGAACGTCCTTGTCGGTCGGCTGGCGGATCACGGGTTCCTCACCTCGATGACCATGCGCTTCTCGGACGAGGAGCGGACCCTGGCCATCGAGGCGCTCGACCGGCTCGACATGGCGCCCAAGGCGCTGCAACGCGCCGGCACGCTTTCGGGCGGCCAGCAGCAGCGCGTCGCCATCGCGCGGGCGCTGGTGCAGAAGCCGCGGATCATGCTGGCGGACGAACCGATCGCCTCGCTCGATCCGGGCAACGCGACGCGCGTGATGGACGCGCTCGCCAGGATCAACCGCGAGGACGGTCTGACGGTGCTGGTCAACCTGCACACACTCGACACCGCCCGCGCCTATTGCGACCGCATCGTCGCCATGCGCGAGGGCCGGGTGATGTTCGACGGCACCGCCCGCCAGCTCACAGATGACGTGATCCGCGACATCTACGGCTCCGAGGGGCTGGCGGAGTTCAACGAAGCCGTCACCTCCACCTCTCTCAACCGGCCGGGCGTCCGCGTTCCGGCCTGACCTTCATCCAAAGGGGACATACGATGAAACTTCTCACCACCACCGCGCTCGCCGCGCTGATCGCCGCACCGGCCTTCGCCGACTGGAAGGACGACTACCAGGTCGTCAAGTTCGGCATCCTCTCGGGCGAGAACGAGCAGGACCGCCTTATGCGGAACGAGCCGATCCGCGAGTATCTGGAAGAGAAGCTCGGCGTGAAGGTCGAGATCTTCACCGCCGGCAATTACGATGGCGTGATCCAGGCGATGGCCGCCGACCAGATCGAGATCGCACGCTTCGGCTCGTCGTCCTATGCCGCGGCCTACACCGCCACCGACGGCGGCGTGGTGCCGACGCTTGTCGAGATGAAGAAGGACGGCAACACCGGATACCGTTCCATCGTCGTCACCCGCTGCGACAGCGGCATCGAAAGCCTCGACGACGCCAAGGGCAAGGTCCACGCCTTCGCCGATCCGGATTCCACCTCCGGCTACGCGGTGCCCTATTTCAACATGGTCGAAAAGATCGGCCTCGACCCCAAGACCTATTTCTCCGCCATCCCCTTCTCGGGCAGCCACGAGGCCGGGGTCTCGGGCGTGGTCAACGGCACCTTCGACACCGCCTCGACCTACGAGAACAACGAGATCGACGGCATCTACCAGCGGATGGAAGACAAGGGGATGATCGAGAAGGACGTGGTCTGCAAGATCTGGGAAAGCCCCGAGATCACCACCGGCCCCTGGACCTTCCGCAAGAACCTGCCGGCCGAGATGATCGAAGAGGTTACCGCCGCCATCGAGGGCTTCCCCGAGGCCGATCCGGAAGGCTTCAAGATCTATTCTTCCTTCGATCCGGCCGATCCGAACCCCGACACCGGCTACCAGCGCGTGGATCACGAGCGCTACCAGTGGATCGTGGACATGCGCCAATGGCTCAAGGACCAGCGCCGCGGCTCCTGAGCGCGCCGCGCGACAGGCGGAAGGGCGCGGCGTTCCGCGCTCTTCACCCATGAGGATCCGCCCCCAGGAGACCCGATGACCAGCACCGCCGACTTCCCCCATGCCGCGCCGTCCGCCGGGGCGGGCGCCATCGCCGCCTTCGAACGCGACTATGCCGAGACGCGGCGGCAGGCGCGGATCGCCTGGGGTGTCGGGACGGCGATCTTCCTGATCGTCTTCGCCGTGACCGCGTGGCTGGGCGACTTCTTCAAGGTTACGCAGGTGACACTGCCGGACGGATCGCGCGAATGGCGCTGGATCATCCCGGCTGGCCTGCCCCGACTTGGGGAATACATCGCGCAGACCCTGCCGTCCCTGTCGTGGGACACCCTGGGCCGTGACATCGGCGAATGGTTCTGGCGCTGGCAGACCTGGCTGAAATTGCTGGTCGAGACCATCCTCATTGCCTTCATGGCGACCACCTTCGGCGTGGTTGGCGGGTTCCTCCTGTCGTTCCCCGCCGCGCGCAACGTCGCTCCGAACCGCTGGGTGCTCTGGATCTGCCGCCGGTATCTGGAGATCGCGCGCACGGTGCCGGAACTGGTCTGGGCGCTGATCTTCGTCTTCTGCTTCTCGGTCGGGCCGATGGCCGGCGTGCTGGCCGTGGGGCTGCATTCGACGGGAGCGCTCGGCAAGCTCTATTCGGAAGTGAACGAAAACATTGACATGCGCCCGCTGGAGGGCGTCACCGCAGCGGGCGGGTCGTGGTTCGACAAGATCCGCTACGGCGCCGTGCCGCAGGTGCTGCCGAACATCATCAGCTACACGCTGCTCAGGTTCGAGATCAACGTGCGCGCGTCGTCGATCATCGGCTACGTCGGCGCGGGCGGGCTGGGGCAGGAGATCCGGACGGCGATGTCGTTTCAGGAATACACCGACCTCTCGGCGCTTTTCCTCATCATCTTCGCGACCGTGGCGCTGATCGACTACCTCTCAGAGAAACTCCGCCACCGCATCATCGACATGGAGGCAGGCCGATGAGTGTTTCAGCCGACCGGATCGACGCCGCGCGCGACCGGCTGCCGGGGGCCTTCCGCGTGCCGCTGCCGGTGCGCCTGAAGCGGGCCGCCGCCTGGGCCCTGCTCCTCGGGCTTTTCTGCTATTGCCTCTGGGCCTTCAACTTCTCGCCCGCGCGCATCTGGACCGGGCTCGGCCGACTGGGCGACGTGCTGAGCTTCATGTTCCCGCCCTACATCTGGACCAGCTGGGCCGAATTCTCGGAGATCCTCGAAGGGCTGGGCGAAACGCTGTCGATGGCCTTCATCGGCACGATCCTGGGCGCGGTGGTGGCCTTCCCGCTGTCGTTTATCGGGGCCAAGAACATCAACCGTCTGCCGTTTCTGCGCCATTCGGTGCGGCGCGGCTACGACGTGATCCGCGCCTTCGAGACGCTGATCCTCGCCCTCATCTTCATCCGCGCCTTCGGTCTCGGGCCGCTGGCCGGCATCCTTGCCATCGCGGTGAGCGAGATCGGGACCTTCGCCAAACTTTTCTCGGAGGCGATCGAGAACACCTCCGACAAGCCGGTCGAGGGGATCCGGGCGTCGGGCGGCTCGCGCCTGCAGCAGATCCGTTACGGAACGATGCCACAGGTGATGCCGGTGATCCTGTCGGTGCTGCTCTACAATTTCGAATCGAACGTGCGGTCGGGCACGATCCTGGGGATCGTGGGGGCGGGAGGCATCGGCTTCCTGCTGTCGGACCGGATCGCCGCCTATCGCTGGGACGAAGCATGGTCGATCATCTTGCTGATCATCGCGATGGTCTACGTGATCGACTGGCTCTCCGCCCTGATCCGGAAGGGGCTGATAGGCGAACAGGTGACCCCCGCCTGACAGACGCAAGAACACCTGCCGCCCACGCCGCCCTCTCCCCCGGGGGAGTGGGATCCGGACGCCACCCGAAGGACCCCTCAGTTGAAGCAGCTGACCGAAGCCCCGAACATTCACGACACCGCACGCGTGGTGGACTGCACCCTCGGCCGCTACACCGAGGTGCAGGCGCATTGCTCCCTGCGCGAAAGCGAGTTGGGGGACTATTCCTACATCGTCAGCTACGGCAACGTGATCTGGTCCAGCATCGGCAAGTTCTGTTCCATCGCGGAAGGGGCGCGGATCAACCCCGGCAACCATGCGACATGGCGGGCGAGCCAGCATCATTTCACCTACCGCGCGGCGCAATACGGGCTGGGGGAGGACGATCACGATTTCTTCCAGTGGCGCAAGGATCACTGGGTGACCATCGGGCATGACGTCTGGATCGGGCACGGGGTGACGGTGCTGGCCGGTGTGACGGTCGGGACCGGTGCGGTCATCGCGGCCGGCGCCGTCGTAGCAAAGGACGTGGCACCTTACACGATCGTCGGCGGGGTGCCGTCGAAGGAGATCAAGCGGCGGTTCACCGAGGCGCAGGGCGAGGCGATGCAGGAGATCGCCTGGTGGGACTGGTCACACGACAGGCTCCGCGAGGTGTTGCCGGACATCCGGGCGCTGGCCGTCGACCAGTTCATCGAGAAATACCGGTAGGGCGGAGTTCCAACCCGCCTCTGGGCGACCCTTTTCGGAGGCAGACCCCTCGGCCCATCCACCGATCCGCCTTCGGCGGATTGGATCGCGCCCCCCACGGCGGGCGCGATCCGGTGGTGGTCAACCCACACTCGAGCGTTTGAAGCTTTGAATAGCGACATCGCCAAGTTCCCCTACGCCATAGAGGCTGGGCGCGATCCGGGGTCAGCTGTCACCGATGCTCTGAAAAAGAAAAAACGGCGACGCCAGGGAGGAGGAGAGGCGCCGCCGTTCATTTCACGATCGCCCAGGGAGGAGGAGAGGGCGATCGATTGTCTTGCAAGTGTCCGGCGGTGCCAGGGAGGAGGAGAGGCACCGCCGGTCTTGCAATCACCGGCCCAGGGAGGAGGAGAGGACCGATGAAACTCTGCGGGGCGTGACCCTGCCCCGGGGAACTCGGTGCCGACGATGCCAGGGAGGAGGAGAGGCGTCGCCGGCTTTTCTCACCGACCCAGGGAGGAGGAGAGGGCTGGCGAAACTGTCACGGCGTAACCCTGCCGCTGGGAGAGAAGGATCCGGCGGCGCCAGGGAGGAGGAGAGGCGCCGCCGGTCTTTCATCCGCCGGCCCAGGGAGGAGGAGAGGACCGGCGAAACTCTGGAGCATTAACCCCGCTCCGGGGATAAGGTTGCGGCGACACCAGGGAGGAGGAGAGGTGTCGCCGCGAAGTCACAGAAGACCCAGGGAGGAGGAGAGGGCCTTCTGATCCCGAAATCACATCGAGCGGTAAGCCTGCTCGTAGGCCAGCGACCGGATCATCGTCCGGTTGGCGCCAAAGTCCCGCAGCTCGCGATCCGACAGTGCGGAGAGCTCGGAAACGGTCTTGCGGTAGGCGGTGTAGCGGGTCATCCGCTCGCCCATGTTCTCGATGAACCGGGCGAAGAAGCCCCGGGACGGGGTTGCGCCTGCGTGGGTGTCGGTCATCATTGCCATTGTCGTCGTGCCTTTCGTCGTCGTCAGCGGTGCGCGGCATATCCGGTCATCGCTTCGTTTGTTGAGACTAATTTACGCCTATGCTGCGCTTGCACAATGGACGCTTCCACAATGCTGCTATGCAGCGAATGCATATGAAATGTTGACCTAACGACAGTTGAAATCATTGGATTTTTCCGTTTGTGTTCCCAGATCGCCCGCTGTTTGACCTGAAGCACTCCCATGTGCTCACTGAGGAAGCATGAAACCAGAAGCCGAGACCATTTACGCTGCGTTACGACGATTGAAGCTTCCTGACGGAGGCGACCCGGTCGGGCGCGACATGATCCGCGCCCTCCGAGTCGACGGCGGCGACGTGAGATTCGTCATCGAGGCGCCGTCGCCCGAGATCGCGCGCCAGATGGAGCCCCTGCGCCGCGCCGCCGAGGAGGTGGTGAAGGAGGTGCCCGGCGTCGCATCGGTCCAGGTGGCGCTGACCGCGCACGGATCGGGCCAGCCGCAGGAGAAGGCGCCGCAGCAGGGGCTGAAGTTCGGAGGCCATCCCACGCCGCAGTCCGGGCCCATGCGGCCCGAGGGGGTGGACCGCATCCTCGCAGTTGCCTCCGGCAAGGGCGGGGTGGGGAAATCCACCGTCTCCGCCAACCTCGCCGTGGCGCTGGCCAGGCAGGGCCGTCGGGTCGGCCTACTGGACGCCGACATCTACGGCCCTTCGCAGCCCAAGATGATGGGCGTATCGAAACGCCCCGCCTCGCCCGACGGCAAGACGATAGAGCCGCTGCACGCCCACGGGGTCACCATGATGTCCGTCGGCCTCATGGTGGATGAGGGCAAGGCGGTGGTCTGGCGCGGCCCGATGCTCATGGGCGCGCTGCAGCAGATGCTGGGACAGGTGGCCTGGGGCAGGCTGGACGTGCTGATCGTCGATTTGCCGCCGGGGACGGGGGACGTGCAGCTGACGCTCTGCCAGCGGGCGGCGATGACCGGCGCGTTGGTCGTCTCCACCCCGCAGGATGTCGCGCTGCTGGACGCGCGCAAGGCGATCGACATGTTCAACACGCTCAAGACCCCTGTGCTGGGGCTGATCGAGAACATGTCCTCGTTCGTCTGTCCGAACTGCGGCCATGAAAGCCACCCCTTCGGCCACGGCGGTGTCGCGGCCGAGGCGGAGCGGATCGGCGTGCCCTTCCTCGGCGCGCTGCCGCTCGACCTCGACACCCGGCTGGCGGGCGACAGCGGCACGCCGATCGCGGCGGGCGACAGCGAGATGGCCCGCGCCTATGCCCAGCTGGCGGACCGGCTGGTGCAGGGCGGCATGGCCTGATGGCGCTGGTCTTCCGCCGGGCGACGGCGGAGGACCTTGCCGCCTGCTCCGCACTCTGCCTGCGGTCCAAGGCGCATTGGGGATATGACGCTGCGTTCATGCGCGTCTGCGCGGCGGAGCTGACGCTGACGGCGGCGGACATCGTCCACACCGATCTCGCGCTGGCGGAGCGGGCGGGAGTCCCGCAGGCCGTGGCGCAGGTCGGCCCGGCGCAGGCGGCGGGGAGGGTGGAGCTCTGGAAGCTCTTTGTCGCGCCCGGGGCCATGCGGCAGGGGCTGGGCCGCGCGATGATGGTCTGGGCCATGGCCGCCGCCCGGGCGCGCGCTGCCCGGGCGCTGGAAATCGTCGCGGACCCTGGGGCGGAGCCCTTCTATATACATGTGGGCGCGCGACGTGTCGGAGCCGTTCCTTCGGGGAGCATTCCCGACCGGATCCTGCCGCATCTGCGCCTGTCGCCAGTCTGAGACAGCTCCCGAATGGGATCACGTGGGACCGGCGTGGGATTTCGAGCGCGCCGTGGGAATTCACACCACCCACGGCCCCCACGCAGCCTGCGTTTCCCTTCCGATCACCTCAAATCCGAATCAACTGCCTGTGATTCGGCGTGTTCAGCGCGCGACCGGGGCTGTTCTTCTCCTTCTGAAGACGCCAAATTCGGGGGCGGCGGGTTCGCATGCCACTTTTTGGGAACACAGATCGGTCGCTCCGCGCACACCATATCTGGTGGCTCCCGCCTTACTCGGCGCTAACTGGGCCAAAAACCTTCCGATGGCGCCCGTTTCGCCGCACCCGGGACGGCGCTGCGGACCAAGCTTTCCCAAAAATAACCGTTGCCTCCCACCAATTCCCATGAGATACCTAATCCCAGAGATGAGGACGGGAACTCGGGGCACCAAACGACCCCACATAAACTTCCCAAAAAAGGCAGTGTTTCATACAGGTACCCCGCTTCATCCAAGAAAGATCCGTTGCGCGGGGCGAGCAGACATCCCCCCAGGTGGCACCGCGCCGAACGGACCAAACCCGGAGACGGGACGAGGGCGGCGGATAGGGCAGTGGCAGCAGCACCTATCCGCCGTTTTCCGTTTCAGGGTGGCCGCAACGGCCGATCGAAACAAGGGGGTGAGGGACGGTAACCGCAGTGAGCCGCGCAAGGTTCAGAGGCGAACACCATCTGAAGATGGACAGCAAGGGACGCGTGTCGATCCCTGCCGAATTCCGTCGTGCCCTCGAAGCCAACGACCCCGACTGGTCCGAAGGCGAGAACCCGCGCATGTACATCCACTACGGCGAGAACCTGAAGGGCGGGCTGGAAGTCTATACCGTCAAGGCGCAGGAAGAGATCGAGGACATCGTCCTCGACATGGATTACGGGCCGGAGCGGGAACTGTCCGAAGATTACTTCCTCACCTCCACGCAGGAGGTGAAGCTGGACGACACCGGCCGCGCCGTGCTGCCGCAGATGCTGCGCAACAAGCTGGCGCTGGAGGACGGCATGAACATCCTGGCCCGCGGCCGTGGCGCGACCTTCGAGATGTGGAACCCCGACACGCACCGCGCCATGCGCGAGGCGCGCACGGCCGAGTTCCTTGCCTCGCAACCGGCGAACTTCGATCCCAAATCGCTGCTCAACGACGCGCGCCGCAAGCGGGACGAGCAGCGGATGCAGGGCAGGGACTGAGCCATGGGGCCGGGTGAGAACGCCGATCAGCCCCATGTCCCGGTTCTCCTGAACCCCCTGCTCCGGGCCGTCGCGCCGGTGTCGGGCGTCTGGCTGGATGGCACCTTCGGCGCGGGCGGCTACTCGCGCGGGCTGCTGGAAGCCGGGGCGGAAAAGGTCATCGGGGTGGACCGCGACCCCATGGTGTTCCGCATGGCTGAAGGCTGGGCGGCGGACTACGGCGACCGGCTGGAGCTGGTCGAAGGGGTCTTCTCGCGGCTCGACGAATACTCCGCCGATCCGCTGGACGGGGTCGTGCTGGACCTCGGCGTCTCGTCCATGCAACTCGATCTGGCCGAACGCGGCTTCTCCTTCATGCGCGACGGGCCGCTCGACATGCGGATGAGCTCTCAGGGCCCCTCCGCCGCTGATCTCGTGGCCGAAGCCTCGGAAGAGGAACTGGCCGACATCATCTTCCTCTTCGGCGAGGACCGCGCCAGCCGCCGCATCGCCCGCGCCATCGTCAGGGCCCGGGCGGAAACGCCGATCACCTCGACGCTGCAGCTGGCGGGGATCGTGGAGTCCGTCCTGCCGCGCCAGAAGCCGGGCCAGTCGCATCCCGCGACCCGGACGTTCCAGGCGCTGCGGATCGCGGTGAACGACGAATACAGCGAACTCGCGGGCGGGCTGGAAGCCGCCGAACGGGCGCTGAAGCCGGGCGGCCTGCTGGCCGTCGTCACTTTCCATTCGGTCGAGGACCGGATGGTCAAACGTTTCCTGCAGGCGCGCAGCGGCGGGGCGGGGCGGGCAAACCGCTATGCCCCCGAGACCGAGGAGGACGCGCCGCGCTTCGAGATCGTGAATCGCAAGTCCATCGGGCCGGATGCCGACGAGATTGACGCCAACCCCCGCGCGCGGTCGTCGCGCCTGCGGGTCGGGCGGCGGACCGAGGCCCCGGCGGGGCCGGTGGACAGAAAGGCATTGGGGATGCCGCAACTCAGGGGAAAGACATGAAGAGCCTGCTCTATGTCCTGTCGGCGCTGGCCGTCATCGGCCTCGCCTTCTGGGCCTACCGTGAGAATTACGAGACCCAGCACGTGCTGAACCAGGCCGAGCGGCTGCAGCGCGACATCGGCGATGCGCGGTCCCGGCTGGCGATGCTGCGGGCGGAATGGGCCTATCTGAACCGCCCCGACCGCCTGCGCGACCTGGCCGAGATCAACTTCGACGGGCTGGGCCTGCTGCCGCTGCGGCCCGACCAGTTCGGCCGGATCGACCAGGTCGCCTATCCGGTGGAAGAGCGGATGGTCCTGAACAATCCGGTTTCCGTCTCCAGCGACACGATGGGGGCCGGCGAATGACCCGCACGCCGCTCCGCCCGCTCGCCCGCGTCATCGAGGCCCGCGCCAAGGGCGAGAACCCCGACGCCATCGAGCGCGAGAACCTGCGCCTGCGCCACGAGGAGATGCGCGACCGCGACCGCAACCGGGCGGAGGGGCGGCTGCTGGTGCTGGGTGCGATGTTCTTCTGCGCCTTCGTCGTCGTCGGCTTCCGGATGGGCGCGCTGGCGGGATCGGAACCCGCCGAACCGCGCGCCTCGGCCGCCGGATCGGCGATCATCGCCGACCGCGCCGACATCGTGGACCGGAACGGCCGGATCCTTGCCACCAATCTCGAAACCCACGCGCTTTACGCCCATCCCCAGCAGATGGTCGACCCGCTGGAGGCGGCGGAGAAACTGGTCGAGATCTTCCCCGATCTTGACCGCGAGCGGCTGGTCCGCGACTTCACCGGCAAGCGCAAGTTCCTCTGGATCAAGAAGCGGATCAGTCCCGAACAGCAGCAGGCCGTCATGGACATCGGCGAGCCCGGCCTGCTTTTCGGCCCGCGCGAGATGCGGCTTTACCCTAACGGCCGGATCGCCGCGCACATCCTCGGCGGTGCGGGCTACGGGCAGGAGGGCGTCGCCTCGGCCGAGGTGATCGGCGTGGCCGGTGTCGAGCGGCAGTTCGACAGCCACCTGCGCGACCCGGCGAACAGCGACAAGCCGCTGGAATTGTCGCTCGACCTCTCCGTCCAGGCGGCGACCGAGCGGGTGCTTTACGGCGGCATGAAGCTGATGAATGCCAAGGGCGCGGCGGCTGTACTGATGGAAATCAAGACGGGCGAAGTGATCGCGCTGGCCTCGCTGCCGGATTTCGATCCGAACGACCGGCCCGCGCCCCCGACCAAGGGGCACCCGGACGACAGCCCGCTCTTCAACCGGGCGGCGCAGGGGCTTTACGAACTGGGATCAACCTTCAAGATCTTCGCTGTGGCGCAGGCGATGGACCTCGGCCTTGTCGCGCCGCAGACGATGATCGACATTCGCGGCCCGATCCGCTTCGGCCGCTACGCGATCCGCGATTTCCACTATTACGGCAAGGAATTGTCCGTCGAGCAGATCATCGTCAAGTCCTCAAACATCGGCACGGCGCGCATTGCCCAGATGCTGGGCGTGGAGCGGCAGAAGGCGTTCCTGGCCGGACTCGGGCTGACCACGCCTTCGCCGATCGAACTGCCGGAGGCGCGTCAGGCCGATCCGCTGCTGCCGTCGAAATGGACGGATCTGTCCGCGATGACGATCTCTTACGGGCACGGCATGTCCGCCAGCCCGCTGCACCTCGCCGCCGCCTACGCGACCGTGGCCAACGACGGGATGCAGGTGCGCCCCACGCTGCTCAAGCAGAGCACGGCGCAGAAAGGGGAGCGCGTGATGTCCTCGGCCACCGCCGACCGCTCTGTCGCGATGCTGCGCAAGGTGGTGTCCGAAGGCACCGCCAGCTTCGGGGAGGTCGAAGGCTACGCCGTTGCGGGCAAGACCGGCACCGCCGACAAGCCGAAGCCGACTGGGGGCTATTACGAGGACAAGGTGATCGCGACCTTCGCTTCCGTTTTCCCCGCCCACGACCCGAAATACGTGCTGGTCGTCTCGCTGGACGAGGCGGTGGAGACCTCGGGTTCCGAGCCGCGCCGCACCGCCGGCTGGACCGCCGTGCCCGTCGCGGCCGAGATGATCCGTCGCGTCGCGCCGCTTCTCGGGCTCAGGCCCCAGATTGAACCCGCACTGCTGGCTGATATAACGCTGACATCGCAATAGCGTTTGGAGGCGGCGGCATGGCGGCAAGGGCATCGGGCAAGACGGCTACTCTGAACGAGCTCGGGCTGACCCCGCAGGGCGGCGGCACGGGGCCGATCACCGGGCTTTGCGTGGACAGCCGCTACGTCGAAAAGGGAAATCTTTTCGCGGCCTTGCCCGGGAGCAAGATGCATGGCGGCCGGTTCATCCCGCAGGCGCTCGAAGCCGGGGCGGGGGCGATCCTGACCGATGCCGACGGCGCCTACATGCACGCGCAGCTGCTCAGGGGGTCCCCCGCGGCGCTGATCGTGGCCGAGGATCCGCGGCAGGTTCTGGCCTATGCCGCCGCGCTCTGGTGGGGCGCGCAACCCGAGGTGATGACGGCGGTGACCGGGACGAACGGCAAGACCTCCGTCGCCACCTTCACGCGCCAGATCTGGTCGATGCTGGGCCACGACGCGTGTAATTTCGGCACCACCGGCGTCGAAGGCGCCTTTGAGGCGCCGCTCGCCCACACCACGCCCGAACCGATCACCCTGCACCGCGTGCTGGCCGAGGCCGCCCGCGCCGGGGTGACGCACGGCTGCATGGAGGCCTCGAGCCACGGGCTGGCGCAGCGGCGGCTGGACGGTGTCCAACTGCGCGCTGCCGGGTTCACGAACTTCACGCAGGATCACCTCGATTACCACGCGACCTTCGAGGAATATTTCGACGCCAAGGCCGGGCTCTTCAAGCGCCTGCTGCCGCCCGAGGGGGTCGCGGTGGTGAACCTCGACGGCCACCGGGGCGCGGACATGGCGCAGATTGCCGTGGACCGCGGGATCCAGGTGCTGGGCGTGGGCCGGTCGGACCGCGCGCAGCTGCGGATGAAGAGCCATCGCTACGAGACCGACGGCCAGATCCTCCGCTTCGGCTGGGACGGGCGCGACTATCAGGTCCACCTGCCGCTGATCGGCGGCTTTCAGGCCGAGAACGTGCTGGTCGCCGCGGGGCTCGCCATCGGCTCGGGCGAAAGCCCCGAGGCGGTGTTCGAAACGCTTGCCGATCTCGAAACCGTCAGGGGCCGGATGCAGATGGTGGCCCGGCGCGACAATGGTGCTGCGATCTTCGTGGATTACGCGCATACGCCTGACGCGGTGTCGACCGCGCTCCGGGCGCTGCGGCCGCACGTCATGGGCCGCCTCGTCGCCATCGTCGGCGCGGGCGGCGACCGGGACGCCACCAAGCGGCCCCTGATGGGGCAGGCGGCGGCCGAGAACGCCGATCTGGTCTTCGTGACAGACGACAATCCCCGCACCGAGGATCCGGCCGCGATCCGCCAGGCGGTCCTGATGGGCGCGCCCGAGGCGATCGAGGTGGGCGACCGGGCCGAGGCGATCCTGCGTGGCGTCGATGCGCTCGGTCCTGGCGACGCGCTGCTGATCGCGGGCAAGGGGCACGAGACCGGCCAGATCGTCGGCAGCGCCGTCTATCCCTTCGATGATGCCGAACAGGCGTCGGTCGCCGTCGCCGCGCTCGACGGGAGGCTCGCGTGAGCCTCTGGACTGCCGCCGAGGCGGCCGAGGCGACAGGCGGCAAGGCGCAGGGCGATTGGAAGGTCGGCGGCGTCTCCATCGACACGCGGACGCTTCAGCCGGGGGACCTTTTCGTCGCGCTCAAGGCGGCGCGGGACGGGCACGAGTTCGTCGCGCAGGCGCTGGAGAAGGGGGCGGCGGCCGCGATGGTCACCCATGTGCCCGAGGGCGTCGCGCCCGACGCGCCGCTGCTGATCGTGCCGGACGTGCTCGACGCGCTCGGCGCGCTCGGCCGGGCGGGGCGGAACCGGATGACGGGCCGCGTGGTGGCCGTGACCGGGTCGGTCGGCAAGACCTCCACAAAGGAAATGCTGCGCGCCGTTCTGGGCCACCAGCGCCGGACCCACGTGGCCGAGGCGAGCTACAACAACCACTGGGGCGTGCCGCTGACGTTGGCGCGGATGCCTCGGGACACGGAACTGGCGGTGATCGAGATCGGGATGAACCACCCCGGAGAGATCGCGCCACTGGCCCGGATGGCCCGGCCGCATGTCGCCATGATCACGACCATCGCGGCCGCGCACCTGGAGGCATTCGAGGACCTCGCCGGCATCGCCCGCGAGAAGGCGGCGATCTTCGACGGGCTGGAGCCCGGCGGCGCGGCGGTGGTGAACGGCGATCTCGACACCTCGCCCATCCTGATCGAGGCGGCGCGGGCCCGGGGCGCGCGGGTCCTCACCTTCGGCGAGGCGCCGACAAGCCACCACCGGCTGACCGCCCTGCGTCTCGGCGACGATTCCACCGTCGTGGAGGCGCGGGCGTGGCGCACGCCGGTGCTGTTCAAGATCGGCGCGCCGGGTCGGCATTTCGCGCTGAACGCGCTCGGCGTGCTGGCGGTGGCCCACGCGCTGCGGCTGGACCGGGCGATGGCGGCGGCGGACCTTGGCCGCTGGACGCCGCCAGCCGGGCGGGGGATGCGCGAGACGCTGCTGCTGGACCGTCTGGACGAGGGTCTGAGCTTTGAACTGATCGACGACGCCTTCAACGCCAATCCGACCTCGATGGCCGCCGCGCTCGAGGTGCTGGCCGCCGCGACCCCGCGCGACAATGTGGGCCGCCACGCCCACGGCCGCCGCGTGGCGGTGCTGGGCGAGATGCTGGAGCTTGGCCCGGACGAGGAGGAGATGCATCGTGCCCTCGCGGACCTGCCGGCGATGGCCGCCCTCGACGTCGTCCATTGCGTCGGCGAACGGATGCAGGCGCTTTACGAGGTGCTGCCCGAGGCCAAGCGCGGACGCTTCTCCCGCAGCGCGGGCAAACTCGCCGATCGCGCCGCCCGGCTGGTCGACGCGGGCGATGTCATTCTTGTGAAGGGCTCCAAGGGCAGCCGGGTGAGCCTTGTCGTTGACGCGCTCAGAAAACTGGGTCATCCGGCGGCGTAATGAACGGGGACACATCATGCTCTACTGGCTGACCGCTTTGTCGGATGGCGGGGATTTCTTCAACCTTTTCCGCTATATCACCTTCCGGGCGGGCGGCGCGTTCATCACGGCCCTGATCTTCGGATTCTTCTTTGGACGGCCGCTGATCGACGTGCTGCGCCGGACCCAGGGCAAGGGGCAGCCGATCCGCAACGACGGGCCGGAAACCCATCTGGCCAAGGCAGGCACGCCGACCATGGGCGGGCTGCTGATCGTCGGCGCGCTGGTGACGGCGACGCTGTTCTGGGCGCGGCTGGACAACCCCCATGTCTGGCTGGTGCTTTTCGTGACGATCTCCTTCGGACTGATCGGCTTCGCGGACGATTACGCCAAGGTCTCCAAGCAGAACACCGCCGGTGTGTCGGGCAAGATGCGGCTCGGGCTGGGCTTTGCCATCGCCGCTCTGGCGTCGGCCTGGGCCACGTGGTTCCATCCGCCGGAGCTGCAATACGAACTGGCGTTCCCGGTCTTCAAGGATGCGCTCTTCAACCTCGGGTATCTGTTCATTCCCTTCGCCATGCTGGTGATCGTCGGCTCCGCCAATGCCGTGAACCTGACCGACGGGCTGGACGGGCTGGCGATCATGCCGGTCATGATCGCGGCCTCGGCCTTTGCGGTGATCGCCTATTTCGTCGGGCGCGTGGACTTCTCCGAATACCTGGAAATCCACTACGTCCCCGGCACCGGCGAGATCGCGATCTTCGTGGCCGGGCTGGTCGGCGGCGGGCTGGGCTTTCTGTGGTACAACGCGCCTCCCGCCGCGGTGTTCATGGGCGACACGGGGAGCCTCGCGCTCGGCGGCGCACTCGGGGCGATCGCGGTGGCCACCAAGCACGAGATCGTTCTGGCGGTGATCGGCGGGCTCTTCGTGGTCGAGGCGCTGTCGGTCATCATCCAGGTCGCTTATTTCAAGCGCACCGGGAAACGGGTCTTCCTGATGGCGCCGATCCACCACCATTACGAGAAGAAGGGCTGGTCCGAGCCGCAGATCGTGATCCGGTTCTGGATCATCTCGCTGATCCTCGCGATCATCGGGCTCGCCACGCTGAAACTGCGCTGAGGTCGAAATGGACAAGCCGGTGAAGGACAGCGAAGCGATGATCGCGAGCATGGCACCCGAGCTTGCGCCGGGCGTCTGGCACTTCTGCGCCTGCGATGCGCGGCGCGAGGCAGCGTTCCTGCCGCGCGCGCTGGCGGCTTTCCGCGAGGCCGAGGGCCTGTCGCTGATCCTCGACGAGGCCGCGGCCCGGGCGCTCGGCGCGCCGCTGGACCAGCCTATGCGGCGGATCACGCTGACGGTGCACTCCGCGCTGGATGGCATCGGCCTGACGGCGGCGGTGTCCGCGGAGCTGACGGCGGCGGGCATCCCCTGCAACGTGGTGGCCGCGCTGCATCACGACCACGTCTTCGTCCCCGCCGCACAGGCCGAGGCCGCGCTTGCCGCGCTGAGGGCTCGCGCCGGGCAGGAGTGTTCCGCATGATCCCTGTCACCGGATTCGAAGGCGCGCGCGTCGGCGTGCTGGGGTTGGGACGCTCGGGCCTTTCGACCGCCCGCGCGCTACGGGCCGGCGGGGCGGAGCCGGTCTGCTGGGACGACGACCCCGACGCCCGCGAGAAGGCCGGGGCCGAGGGCTTCACCTGCGCCGATCTGGGCCGCCCCGGCGCGCTGGATGCCGTCGCGCGGCTGGTGGTCAGCCCGGGGATCCCGCACCTTTACCCTGCGCCCAACCCCGTCATCGCCGCCGCCTATGCCGCGGGGGTGCCGGTGGACAACGACATCGGGCTTTTCTTCCGCTCCATCGCCGCGGTGGGGTGGGAGCGCTTCGACGTGACGCCCAAGGTGATCGCGGTCACCGGGTCGAACGGGAAATCCACCACCTCCGCCCTGATCCACCACTGCCTCCTCGAGGCCGGGCGCGCGGCCCAGCTGGCGGGCAACATCGGGCGCGGGGTGCTGGATATCGACCCGCCGGAGGATGGCGGCGTCGTGGTGCTGGAACTCTCCTCCTACCAGACCGACCTTGCGCGTGCGCTGACGCCCGATGTGGCGGTCTTCACGAACCTCTCGCCCGACCATCTCGACCGGCACGGCGGCCTCGGCGGCTACTTCGCCGCCAAGCGCCGGCTTTTCGCCGAGGGCGGGCCGGACCGTGCCGTGATCGGCGTGGACGAGGCGGAGGGTCTCTTCCTCGCCGGGCAGCTGTCCGAAGGGCCGGCGGACGACCGGGTGATCCGCATCTCCGTCACCCGCAAGCCCGCGGGGCCCGGCTGGCAGGTGGCGGCCAAGAAGGGATTCCTGTCGGAATGGCGCAAGGGGCGGCAGGTGGGCTCCATTGACCTGCGCGCGATCAAGGGCCTGCCGGGCGCACACAACCACCAGAACGCCTGCGCCGCCTATGCCGCGCTGCGGACGCTGGGGCTGGCGCCGCGGGTGATCGAGCAGGCGTTCCACAGCTTCGCCGGCCTGCCGCACCGCAGCCAGCTGATCGCCGAGACGGGCGGCGTGCGCTACGTGAACGACAGCAAGGCGACCAACGTGGACAGCGCGGCCAAGGCGCTGGCGGCCTTCCCGAACATCCGCTGGATCTGCGGCGGGCTGGAGAAGGAGGGTGGGCTGGACGCGCTGCTGTCCGCCGCCGGTGCGGTGCGCAAGGCGTATGTCATCGGGCGCGAGGCCGCCGCCTTCGCGGTCAAGCTGCGCGGGATCGAGGCCGAGGTCTGCACCGACATGGCGACCGCCGTCCGCCGCGCCGCCGCGGAGGCCGAGCCGGGCGACACCGTCCTTCTGGCCCCCGCCGCCGCCAGCTTCGACCAGTACGACAGTTTCGAACGCCGGGGCGAGGATTTCACCGCCCGGGTGCGGGCCCTTCTGGAACACTAGGATCCGCCGGCACGGGGCAGGCGCCAGCCGTAGCGGACGCTTGCCACCCGGATCGCGAAGGCGAGGGTCACCGCGCCCATGGCGGCGGGCGTGCCCGGCACGCCGAGCGGCAGACAGGCGGCATAGGCGGCCGCGCCCGCCAGGGCGGCGAGGGCATAGACCTCCTCGTGCAGCACGCGCGGCACCTCGGCCGCCATGATGTCGCGCAGCACGCCGCCGCCGATTGCGGTGATCATCCCCAGCAGGATCGCCCCCGGCCAGTCCAGGCCCGCCATCAGCGCCTTGTTGCACCCGGCCACGGCGAAAACCCCCAGCCCCACGGCGTCAAGCAGCATCACGGGGCGCTTCAGCCGGTCGATCCGACGCGCAAAGAAGAACGCGCAGACCCCGGCCGCCGCGGCGACCGCGAGCGGCCAGAGATCGCGAAGCGCCTCCGGCGGAACGTCGCCCAGCAGGAGGTCCCTGGTGATGCCGCCCGCGGTGCCGGTCGCGGCGGCGAGGACGAGTATGCCGAAGATGTCCAGCCCGCGCCGGATCGCCACCATCGCGCCGCTGAGCCCGAAGGCGAAAGTGCCCAGCACGTCGAGCAGAAGAAAGAAGGCGGCGGCGGACATCGGCAGGGCTCCTCGGGCGTGCCGCATCCTACCCGGCGCCCCGGTCAGGCCAAGCGGAAAGCGGGGGCTGTGACCGGAGCGCCACGCGGCGCCGCTCAGTGGCGGGAGGCACGCGGTTGGCGGTTGACGGAAGCTGACCCGGGGGCCGCATTCCCGCTGGCCTAGTGGGGGAAAAACCGCTAGAGTTGTCTGATAGACCCCGCAAAGGGGCGAGGCAGAGGCAGTGATCGGCGGTACTCCATGACGGATATGGTGCATGGCGCGGTCCCCGTGCAGACGGGCGAACCGGTTCTTCCCAAATGGTGGCGCACGCTGGACAAGTGGACGATGTCCTGCGTGCTGATCCTGTTCGGAGTCGGGCTTCTTCTGGGGCTTGCGGCCTCGCCGCCGCTGGCGGCGCGCAACGGCTTCGCGCCCTTCCACTACGTGCAGCGGCAGGCGTTCTTCGGCGGGCTCGCGATCATCGTGATGTTCGCGACCTCGATGATGACGCCGCAGATGGTGCGCCGGCTGGCGGTTCTGGGCTTTCTCGGCGCCTTCGCCGCACTCTGCCTGCTGCCATTCTTCGGCACCGACTTCGGCAAGGGCGCGACGCGCTGGTTCTCGCTGGGCTTCGCCTCGGTCCAGCCGTCGGAGTTCCTCAAGCCCGTCTTCGTGGTCACCGCCGCGTGGATGATGGCGGCGAGCCAGGATCTGAACGGCCCGCCGGGCCGGTCATGGAGCTTCCTGCTGACTTTCCTGATCGTCATCCTGCTGGCGATGCAGCCGGATTTCGGCCAGGCCTGCCTCGTGCTGTTCGGCTGGGGGGTGATGTATTTCGTCGCCGGCGCGCCGATGGTGCTTATGGTGGGCATGGCCGGGCTGGTGACGCTGGGCGGGATGCTGGCCTACAATTCCTCGGAGCACTTCGCCCGCCGGATCGACGGATTTCTGAACGCCGAGGTGGATCCCACCACGCAACTCGGCTACGCCACCAACGCGATCCGCGAGGGCGGCTTCTTCGGCGTCGGCGTGGGCGAGGGGCAGGTGAAGATGAACCTGCCGGACGCGCACACCGACTTCATCATCGCCGTCGCGGCCGAGGAATACGGCCTGTTCCTCGTGCTCTGCATCATCGTGCTCTACACCGCCGTCGTGGTCCGGTCGCTCCTGCGGCTGATGCGGGAACGCGATCCGTTCATCCGGCTGGCAGGCACCGGCCTCGTCGCCACCTTCGGGGTGCAGGCAATGATCAACATGGGCGTGGCCGTCCGCCTGCTCCCTGCCAAGGGAATGACGCTGCCCTTCGTCAGCTACGGCGGTTCCTCGGTCATCGCGAGCGGTGTCGCGATCGGGATGCTGCTGGCCTTCACCCGGACCCGTCCGCAGGGCGGGATCGGAGACATCATCGGGCGCGGCCGATGAACGACCATGCGCCCCTTCTCATCATCGCGGCGGGCGGCACCGGCGGGCACATGTTCCCCGCGCAGGCGCTGGCCGAGGTCATGCTGCACCGTGGCTGGCGGGTGAAACTGTCCACCGACGCGCGCGGCGCGCGCTACACCGGGGGGTTTCCCCATTCGGTCGAGATCGAACAGGTGGCCAGTGCCACCTTCGCGCGCGGCGGGCTGGGCGGCAGGATCGCCGCGCCGTTCCGGATCGGCGGCGGGGTGCTGTCGATGCTGATGCGGATGCGCCGTGACCGGCCGCGCGTGGTGGTGGGCTTCGGCGGCTATCCCGCCATCCCGGCGATGGCGGCGGCGACCTTGCTGAAGCTGCCGCGCATGATCCACGAACAGAACGGGGTGCTGGGGCAGGTGAACCAGAAATTCGCCGCCCGCGTCGACCGTGTCGCCTGCGGCACCTGGCCCACCGAACTGCCCGAGGGGGTGGAGGGGATCCACACCGGCAATCCCGTCCGCATGGCGGTCGGCGAGCGGGCGGGCGCGGGTTACATCCCGCCGGGCGACTACCCGATGTCGCTCCTCGTGATGGGGGGCTCGCAGGGCGCGCGCATCCTGTCGGACGTGGTGCCCGGCGCCGTCGCGCAATTGCCCGAGGCGCTGCGCCGCAACCTCCGCGTCAGCCATCAGGCGCGGGAGGAGGACATCACCCGCGTCGCGGAACATTACGCGGGGCAGGGCATTGACGCGGACGTGCAGAGCTTCTTTCACGACGTGCCCCGCCGGATGAGCGAGGCGCAGCTCGTCATCACGCGCTCCGGGGCCTCGACTGTCGCCGATCTGACGGTTATCGGTCGCCCTTCGATTCTGGTGCCGCTGGCGGCGTCGATCCGGGACGAGCAGACCGTGAACGCGCGCGGGCTGGTCGAAGCGGGCGCGGCGATCCTGATGCCCGAGCGGCACTTCACCGAAGCGGCGCTGGCCGAGCAGATCGCGCTGGTGCTGGAGGATCCGGCGGGCGCGGAGCAGATGGCGCGGGCCGCGCTGTCACTGGGCAAGCCGGACGCGGCGCAGACTTTGGCCGATCTTGTTGACGGTCTGGCAGGCAAGGGGAAAGAGTGACGACATGAACGCAGCGGCGACCAAGCTTCCCCAGGACGTGGGGCCCATCCACTTCGTCGGCATCGGCGGCATCGGCATGTCGGGCATCGCCGAGGTCCTGCTGAACCACGGCTACGTGGTGCAGGGGAGCGACCTGAAGGCGTCCAAGATCACGGATCGGCTGACCTCGCTGGGCGCGCATATCTTCGAAGGCCAGCGCGCCGAGAACCTCGAGGATGCGCAGGTCGTCGTCATCTCCTCCGCGATCAAGCCGGGGAACCCTGAGCTGGACGAGGCCCGCAAGCGCGGCCTGCCGGTGGTGCGCCGGGCCGAGATGCTGGCCGAACTGATGCGGCTCAAGTCGAACGTCGCCATTGCGGGGACCCACGGCAAGACGACGACGACCACGATGGTCGCCACCCTGCTGGACGCGGGCGGGTTCGATCCGACCGTGGTCAACGGCGGGATCATCCATGCCTATGGCTCCAACGCGCGGGTGGGGCTGGGCGAATGGATGGTGGTGGAGGCCGATGAAAGCGACGGCACCTTCAACCGTCTCCCCGCCACCATCGCCATCGTGACCAATATCGACCCCGAGCACATGGATCACTGGGGCGATTTCGACCGGCTGCGGCAGGGCTTCCTCGATTTCGTCTCGAATATCCCGTTCTACGGCGTCGCGGTCTGCTGCACCGATCACACCGAGGTGCAGGCGCTGGTCGGCAAGATCACCGACCGCCGGGTCGTCACCTATGGCTTCAACGCCCAGGCGGACATCCGCGCCGTCAACCTCCGCTACGAGAACGGCACGGCCCATTTCGACGTGCTTCTCCAGAACGAGGACCGGGTGATCAAGGACTGCACCCTGCCGATGCCGGGCGACCATAACGTGTCGAACGCGCTTTCGGCGGTGGCGGTGGCCCGTCACCTTGGCATGAAGAGCGACGAGATCCGCGAGGCGCTGGCCAAGTTCGCGGGCGTCAACCGCCGCTTCACCAAGGTGGGCGAGGTCAACGGCGTCTCCATCATCGACGATTACGGCCACCACCCGGTCGAGATCGCGGCCGTGCTCAAGGCCGCGCGCCAGGCGACCAGCGGCCGCGTGATCGCGGTGCACCAGCCGCACCGCTACACCCGCCTGCACACCCTCTTCGACGATTTCTGCGCCTGCTTCAACGAGGCCGACGTGGTCGCCATCGCCGAGGTCTACGCCGCCGGCGAGGACCCGATCGAGGGCGCGACCCGTGACGACCTCGTTGCCGGGCTGATCGCCCACGGACACCGCCACGCCCGCGCGATCGTCTCTGAAGACGATCTGGAGCGGCTGGTGCGTGAACAGGCGAAGCCGGGCGACATGGTCGTCTGCCTCGGCGCAGGGACGATTTCGGGCTGGGCGACGGGCCTGCCCGTACGGCTGTCGGACTGGGAAAAACCGCAGGTGCCCCTGCGCTCGGTCTGACGGTCCGGACGGACGAAGAACGACGGGGCGGCGGCAGACCGCCCGAGGGGACACTGAAACGATGCGCGTCATGTTGGGCGAATTAACAAGCGGCTCCGGCGGGAAGGCCGGGGCGGCATGAGCCTTGCCCTGATCTTCGGCTGCCTGTGGGCGCTTGCCGCGACTGTCGTGGCGATGCTGCCGATGCGCCAGCAATACGCGCCGGGGATCGCGCTGCTGGCCGCCGCACCCCTGCTGATCACGCTGATCTGGTGGGACCTCGGTTGGGTCTGGGGCGGGCTGGCGCTGGCAGGGGTCCTGTCGATGTTCCGCCGCCCGCTGGCCTATCTCTGGCGGCGCCTGCGCGGCGGCGCGCCGGAGCGCATCGAATGAGCGCCTCGCTGATCCTCGCCTGCCTCTGGGGTCTCGCCGCGAACGTGGCCGCCATGATCCCGAGCCGGGATGACCACTGGACCCGCGCCTATGTCCTCATCCTGTTCGGCGTTCCGATCCTCGGCTACGTGACGATGCAGCACGGCGGGCTGGTCGGACTGCTGGTGCTGGCGGCGGGGTGTTCGGTGCTGCGCTGGCCGGTGATCTACCTCGTTCGCTGGCTGCGCCGGAAAAGCCGCCGCGCCGGTGAGGCGGCGGAGTAGGCCGCCCCCCGCTTGCCGCTCCGGGTGGCGCTTGCTACCGGACGGTGCACAAGGAAAAGGACCCCGCCATGCCCCAGCCGGATGCGATCGAGACCCGAGGCCGTCTGACCCAGAACCGCGACCTGTCCGAGCTGACATGGCTGCGCGTCGGCGGCCCGGCGGACTGGCTTTTCCAGCCGGCGGACGAGGCCGACCTTGCCGCCTTTCTCGCCGCGCTCGACCCGGAGGTGCCGGTCTTTCCGATGGGCGTTGGCTCCAACCTCATCGTGCGCGACGGGGGGATCAGGGGCGTGGTGATCCGTTTGGGGCGGGGTTTCAACGGTATCTCCTGCGAGAGGGGGCGCGTCACCGCCGGGGCCGCCGCGCTGGACGCGCATGTTGCGCGGAAGGCGGCGGAGGCGGGGATCGACCTGACCTTTCTGCGCACCATCCCCGGCTCTGTCGGCGGCGCGGTGCGGATGAACGCCGGGTGCTACGGCAGCTACACCGCCGATCACTTCGTGTCAGCCCGCGCCGTGACCCGGGCGGGGGAGGTACTGACTCTCGACCCCGAGGACATGGGCTTTGCCTATCGCCAGACGGATCTGCCGCCCGACACCATCGTGACCGAGGCGGTGTTTGCGGGCGCGGCGGGCGATCCCGAGACGCTCTCCGCACAGATGCAGGCGCAGCTCGACAAGCGGGACGAGACGCAGCCGGTGAAGGATCGCACGGCAGGCTCCACCTTCCGCAACCCGGCGGGCTATTCCAGCACGGGACGCGCCGACGACACGCACGACCTGAAGGCGTGGAAACTGATCCAGGACGCCGGAATGCAGGGCGTGCCCATGGGTGGCGCGGTGATGAACCCGAAACACGCCAATTTCCTCACCAACACCGGTGCGGCGACCGCCGCAGAACTGGAAGGATTGGGCGAGGCGGTCCGAAAAAGGGTTTTTCAAAGCACGGGAATAGAGTTACAGTGGGAAATCATGCGCGTCGGTGAACCGGATACATAACCGGGACCGCATGACACCGGCCCGGGCAAGGCCGGAACCAACGAAAAAGGGCCGGACAAAAGGCCCGGGAAACGAGGCGCGAAGTGGGTTCGTCGAGCAGGACAACCCCGACAGTGGCGGTGTTATTGGGTGGTCCCTCGGCGGAACGCGAGGTCTCCCTTTCGACAGGACGCGAATGCGCGGCCGCGCTGCGGGACGAAGGCTACACGGTGGTCGAGGTCGATGCCGGCCCCGACCTGCCTGCACGCCTTGCCGATATCAGGCCGGATGTCGTCTTCAACGGACTCCACGGCCGTTGGGGCGAGGACGGCTGCGTGCAGGGGCTGCTGGAGTGGCTGCGCATCCCCTACACCCATTCGGGCGTTCTGGCCTCGGCTCTGGCGATGGACAAGATCCGCGCGAAGGAAGCCTACGTCGCCGCCGGCCTGCCTGTCGCCGACAGCCTGCTGGCCGCGAAGGCCGAGGTCGAGGCGCGGCACCTGATGGCGCCGCCATATGTGGTCAAGCCCTACAACGAAGGCTCCTCCGTCGGGATCTACATCGTGCAGGAGGGCGCCAACACGCCGCCCCGGCTGGCCGAGACGATGCCCGAGACGGTCATGGTCGAACAATACGTGAAGGGGCGGGAGCTGACGACCTCGGTCCTCGGCGACCGGGCGCTCGGCGTCACCGACATCATCACCGACGGCTGGTACGATTACGACGCGAAGTACAAGCCCGGCGGCTCGCGCCACGAGATCCCCGCCAACGTCCCGCAGGAGATCACCGACGCCTGCCTCGACTACGCGCTGCGCGCCCATCGGGCGCTCGGCTGCCGGGGTGTCAGCCGGACCGATTTCCGCTGGGACGAGGAGAAGGGGCTGGCGGGCCTGATCCTGCTGGAAACCAACACCCAGCCGGGCATGACGCCGACCTCGCTGATCCCCGAACAGGCGCAGGCCGTGGGCATTTCCTTCGGCGCGCTGTGCCGGATGCTGGTGGAGGACGCCTCATGCGGAAGGTGACGCGCAGCGATCCGGCGCCGTCGCGCTGGTCCTACCGGATGCAGCGCATCCT
>Ga0310345_10000334_pt1 | contig 78932 bp, 92 predicted proteins | sample HC15DNA20500_MG_FD_204667 | JGI IMG/M metagenome (GOLD analysis project Ga0310345, IMG submission 204667) | Marine microbial communities from station ALOHA, North Pacific Subtropical Gyre - HC15-DNA-20-500_MG | ecosystem: Environmental > Aquatic > Marine > Oceanic | place: Pacific Ocean: North...
ACGCCGCTTCAACTGCGCTTTCCAAGTCCCCGTTATTGACTCGCTTTTTCCTGCGGGCCTATCCTTTCACGGAAAAGCGAGGGACAATCATGAGTGGAAAGACGCTGACCCGGATGGACCTGAGCGAAGCCGTGTTCCGGGAAGTCGGCCTGTCTCGCAACGAATCCGCGCAGCTGGTCGAATCCGTGCTCACCCACATGTCCGACGCGCTGGTGCGCGGCGAGCAGGTGAAAATCTCTTCCTTCGGCACCTTCTCGGTGCGCGACAAGGCCGCCCGCATGGGACGCAACCCCAAGACCGGGACCGAGGTGCCGATCAACCCGCGGCGCGTCCTGACCTTCCGCCCCTCGCACATGATGAAAGAGCGGGTTGCCGAAGGTAACAAGAAGTAAGGCAGCCTCATGGCCAAATCCGCCGACGCGTTCCGGACCATCAGCGAAGTCGCCGAATGGCTCGAGACGCCCGCCCACGTCCTGCGCTTCTGGGAAAGCAAGTTCACCCAGGTGAAGCCGGTGAAACGTGCGGGCGGGCGGCGGTACTATCGCCCTGCCGACATGGAACTGCTGGGCGGGATCAAGCAGTTGCTGCACGAAGAGGGGATGACCATCAAGGGCGTCCAGAAGCTGCTGCGCGAACGGGGGGTGGGCCATGTCTCGGCCCTGTCGCCCAAGCGGGTGCTTGAGGACGGGGAGGTCGCGCCGGAAGGTCTGATCTCGGACGAGGCCATGCCGCCCGCGCACGAGGCGGAGGATTACGGCGACCCGGCCCCGATGCAGGAGGACGCGCCGGAGGAACTGTCCGAGACGCCCACGGTCGTGCCGTTCCGAAGCGCCCAGCCCGCGCCACAGACGGCACCGGATCCCGCACCGGCCAGCGTCGCACCGGACCCGGCGCCCGAGTCCCCGGCGCCCGACGCGCCGCTGATGCCCACGGGAGTGGAAGCCGGTGCCGATCACGAAGGCCTGTCCGAAGACGTGGCCGAACTCGCGGCGCAGCCGGACCCGGATCTGGACGATGGCCCGCCGGAGACAGCGCCCCGCTCGCAGTTCCGGGCGGAGACTGCGCCCGAACCGCAGTTCCCGGCGGAAGGCACCGCATCCCCTGCCCCGCGCCCGCGCGTGATCGACCTGCCGCCCGACCCGGAGGAAGGCGACCTGACCCCGCCGCCCGGCCTTCTGGCCCGCGTGGCGGGCCGCACTGCGCCGTTGGACGCTGAGACGGCTGCAAGGGTGGGCCCCCTGCTCCGCAGCCTGTCGGCCTGGGCGCGCAAGGGCGAGCTTGGCTGACGCCGCGCCACGCACAGGGGCGAAAGGCGATTTTGCCCCTTGCCCCCGCGCTCAGATTTGATACCTACCCCGTCAGTTCGGGCTATAGCGCAGCCTGGTAGCGCGTCCGTCTGGGGGACGGAAGGTCGCAGGTTCGAGTCCTGCTAGCCCGACCATCATCACGCCGCCAGCACATCCTCACGTCTTTCGCGACGGGGCGTCGTCCTGCGGGATCGGCTCCCTCACCCAGGCCCAGGCCGCATCCTCGGCCGCGGTCGGGAAGATCTTCACATCCACGTCCGACACCATCCGCGCGATGCTCACGAAGGGCCCGACCCAGCCGGAATCGGTGACCACCGCGTAGCGGTGCAACGCATGCACCGCGTCCCACTTCATGCCCAGAAGCGATTTGTCGAAGAGGATTTCCGGATCGAAGCCGCCGAACCGCTTGATCCGCGCGAGGGCGTTGAACCGGCCCCCCTGCTCAAGCCGCGCGCGGAACGGCGCGGTGATCCGCTCGATGTGATCGTCGTCGATGTAGCCCTCGACCTCGAAGGCGAGCACGTCCGGTGAGCCGCTGTCCAGCATGGTGAGACCCGGCAAGTGCTTCCGGTTTGCTTTCGGCGGCGGAATATCACGCGCCCACGCCTCGGCCGCCGCGGCGTCTTCGGGCGCGAAGGCCTGCATGTCCATCCGGGGAATCAGCGGAGCGGTGTAGCGGATCATCCCGGCGATCGTCCGGTTTCCCGTCACCACTGCGCAGCGCGGCATCTTCGCGAGGTCGTCGAGAAGGCCGAACTCCTGCACCACGTCCTCGAGCAAGGCGTTCCGCTCGATGTCGCCGAAGCCGGTCAGATCGACCAGGAGCCCCGCCCGCCCCGCGATATCGAGCGCCTCGTCCAGCTGCTTGTAGAACAGGCGCACGTCCTCGCGGGTCACTTCCCCGCTCACGGTGATCCGCAGGAGCGGCGTGTCGGACGTGTCGAGAGTCAGCATGGCAAAGCTCCTTCGCGACGGCGAAATCCTGCCAGCAAGATGCATCGCGCCCGCCATCCTTGCAAGATGGCGGGAACACGAGACCATGGGGAGAGCCGGATCAGGCCAGATCGGCAAACAGGTAGACGTCGTCGTCGCTGATCCGGTCGAAGACCATCTTCGTCCGCTTGCCGATCTCCAGTCCCTCGGTCACCCCGTCGCGAAACCGGACGTAGACATGCGGGCCCCCGTCCAGCTTCACGTAGCCAAGTGCGAAGGGCCCCGTGGGCGAGCGGCGCATCACGGTCCAGGTGTAGATCTCACCATTCCCCGAATGCTCCTCCCACTTCGTTTCCGCCTTGTGGCAGAGCGGACAGAGCGTGCGGGGATACCAGTGGATCTCCTTGCAGGCCGGGCAGCGGCGGACCATGAAACGGCCCTCCTTCGCGGCGTCCCAGAACGGCTTCGTTTCCTCGTTCTTCGCGACTTTCGGGTAGGTGTGGTTCGTCTCGGTCATCATCCACGCTCCAGAATTGCTGCGGCGGATCCGTGGCGGACGGTCAGCGTGCCGCCGATGCCGGTCACCAGCGCGATGTCGCAGTTCGGTACCTGCACCTTCTCGTGCGCCTCGCCGCGCAGCTGGCGCACGGCCTCCAGCACCTTTGTCATGCCGCCCCGGTTCACGGGGTGGTTGTTGCAGAGCCCGCCGCCGTCGGTGTTGAAGGGCAGCCGCCCCTGACCGGCGATCAGGTTGCCGTCCTGCACGAAACGGCCGCCCTCGCCCTTCTTGCAGAACCCCATGTCCTCCAGCTGCATCAGCACGGTGATGGTGAAGCTGTCGTAGATCGAGGCGTACTTGATGTCGTCCACGCTCACCCCCGCCTCGTCCAGCGCACGGGGCCCGGAGACGGCGAGGCCGGAGGTCGTCAGGTCCATCCCGTGGCCGCCCGCCTGGCCCTTCAGGAACTGCGCGGCGGACAGCACGTTCACGATCGGCTTGCCGAGGCTCTTGGCAATCTCGGGCGTCGTCATCACGAAGGCACCGCCGCCTTCCGAGACGACGCAGCAGTCGAACATGTGCAACGGGTCGGCGATCATCTTGGAATTCACCACGTCCTCGACCGTCACCACGTCCTGCAGCATCGCGTGCGGGTTGTACTGCGCGTGCTGGCTGGCGGCGACCTTGATCCAGGCCAGCTGCTCGCTGGTGGTGCCGTATTCGTGCATGTGCCGCCGCGCGGCCAGCGCGTAGAGGTTCGGCGGCGTCCCGTTGTAGCCGGCTTCGAACCCCTGTTCGGCGCCCGGCACGCGCGGCGTCGGCGGCGCGGTGCGCGGCTTGCCCGCCAAGGTGCAGAGCGCGACCTTGCATTTGCCCATCACGATCGCCTCGGCCATCTTGCCCACGTGCATCACGTAGGAGGACCCGCCGGTGTCGGTCGTGTCGTAATGCGTCAGCTGGTTGGTGAGCCCGAGGTAATCGGCCATTCCCATGGCACCGCCCGGCGCATCGCCACCGCAGAAATAGCCGTCCACGTCCTCCCAGCTCAGCCCCGCATCCCTGAGCGCGCCGTCTGCGACCTCGGCGTGAAGCTGCCAGATGGAGTGGTCGGGGCATTTTCGCAGCGGATGCTCGTAGATGCCCGCGATGCAGGCCTTCCTCTTGATGCTCATGGGCTGTCCTCTTGGCGTCGTTGCGGCGATTACAACTTGCCGACCGGTCGAAGTCCACGGGCGCAGGCGAAGCCGAGGCCACTTTTCATCTATCTGCGATGGCCTTAGTCTCCCGCCGATCGGCCCGGGCGGACGGGTCCTGCGGGGAATGCGATGACCGGGATTTGTGCCAGCCAGCGGTTGAAGGCGATGATCGAGACGGGGCAGATCCGCGCCGAGCCTTCGGTGACGGAGGCGCAGTTGCAGCCCGCCAGCCTCGATCTGCGGCTCGGCACGCGGGCCTGGCGGGTGCGCGCCTCTTTCCTCGCCGGTGAAGGGCGCAAGGTTGCCAGTCGGTTGGCGGAGTTCGAGATGCACCGCTTCGACCTCGACGGCGGCGCGGTGCTGGAAAAGGGCTGCGTTTATGTCGTGCCCCTGATGGAAAGCCTCGCCCTGCCCGATGGCATCCAGGCCATCTGCAACGCCAAGAGCTCCACCGGGAGGCTCGACTTGCTGACGCGCGTGATCACCGACGAGGGCGAGGAATTCGACCGGATCCCCGAGGGCTACGCAGGCCCGCTTTACGCCGAGATCTGCCCGCGCTCGTTCTCCGTTCTGGTGCGTCCGGGGATGCGGCTGAACCAGATTCGCTTCCGCGACGGCGAGGCGGTGCTGGACGACGCGGCGCTTCGCGCGCTGCACGACCGCGTGCCGCTGGTGGACGGCGACGCGGTGATCGACGACGGGCTGGGCTTCTCGGTCGACCTGCGGCCTGCGCATGGCGATCTGGTGGGGTTCCGGGCCAAGCCGCACACCGGGATCATCGACCTCGACCAGATCGCGCATTACGACCCCGCCGATTACTGGGAGGAGATCCGCACGACGGACGGTCAGATCATCCTCGACCCCGGCGCCTTTTACATCCTCGTCAGCCGGGAGGCCGTCTGCATCCCCCCCGACCACGCCGCCGAGATGGCGCCCTACCTTGCAATGGTGGGCGAGTTCCGGGTGCATTACGCCGGCTTCTTCGACCCCGGCTTCGGCTGGGCCGAGGCGGGAGGTGCCGGGTCGCGCGGAGTGCTGGAGGTGCGCTGTCACGAGGCGCCCTTCGTGCTGGAGCACGGGCAGGTCGTCGGGCGGCTGATCTACGAGCGGATGGAAGAACGGCCCGAGACGCTCTACGGTGCGGGCATCGCCTCCAACTACCAGGGACAGGGGCTGAAACTGTCCAAGCATTTCAAGGCTGTGCAGGGCTGACTTGAGCCGGTCTCTGGTCCTTCTCACCGCTGCCGTCTCCGTCGTGGGCGCGGTGTCGATGGCGTTGTCGCCGATCGTCTCGACGGTCGCCGCCGATCTGGGCGCAGCGCCCGCGCAGGCGGTGCAGGCGACGGCGGCTTTCGGTTTCGCGACAATGGGATCCGCGCTGTTCCTCGCGCCCCGGGCCGACGTCATTGGCGCCGACCGGGCGTTGGCACAGGCGCTGAACGTGCAGATCGTGGCGCTGGCGCTGACCATGCTGGCTCCGGGCATCTGGTGGCTGATCGCGGCACAGGCGCTCTGCGGCATCGGGGCGGGCATGGCGCTGCCCGCGATCTACGGGCTGGCGCCGCAGATGGCGAAGCCGGGCGAGGAGAGCCGCGCCGTGGGGCTCGTCCTCTCCGGCTGGGTTCTGGCCCTGACGGCGGGCGTGGCAGGCGCGGGATTCGTTGCGGAATACCTCGGCTGGCGCACCGTTTACGCGCTGTTCCTGATCTTCGCGGTCGTCCTGCGCACGGCGCTCTTGCGCGTGCCGCTGACGGCGGCGCGCGGCCATGCGCCGACCTCTCCGCTGACGGCCCTGAAGGTCCCCGGCATCGGGCGCGGGCTGTTTGCCGGGCTCTGCCTGATGCTCAGCTTCTACGGCACCTACGCCTTCCTCGGCGCGCATGTGGGCGATGCGCTCGGGCGCGGATCGGACGGGGCGGGAGTGGTGACGCTGATCTACGGCGCGGGCTTCGGCCTGTCGCTCTTCCTCGACCGGCCGCTGGCGCGTCTGCCGCAGGGACTGACGGGGGCGCTGGCGCTTGGCGGGTTGGCGCTGGTCTATGGCGGAATGGCAATGACCGGAGCCGCTTACGCCGCGCTCCTCATCCTTGCGCTGCTCTGGGGGATCGTCCAGCACGCAGGGCTGAACTTCGTCGTCTCGCGCCTTGCCGCGCTGGACGCGCGGCAGCGGGGGGCGATCATGGGGCTGAATTCCGCGATGACCTACGTGGGTGTCACCGGGGGCGCGATGCTTTTCCGGCTGCCCTACGAGGCGGGCGGGCTGGCCGCCTGCGCCATCTGGTCGGCGGCGATCGCACTGGCAGGCGCGGTGGAGGCGGCGGTGCCGCGCCGCAGCTAGCGCGGCCTGCGCTTCGCCTTGCGGTGCTTGCCGGTCATCGTGTCGATCCCGGAGTTGATCCCCCGGTTCAGAAACCGGCGGAGAACCTGCCGGATGACCATGTTGATAATGCGCTCTGCGTTCATCTGATCCCTCCTGCTCGGCCGGACCCTAACAGGAAATCTTGCCCGTTTCACGGCAATTTACGCGCCATCGTTGTCTTCCTCCTCCTCGGGGTCGAGCGGGGCGAGGAACATGTCCGACTGCCCTTCGTCCTCGTCCCCCTCCTCGGCCTCGCCGAATGTGCCCGGCGGCGGCCGGTTGTCCAGCAGGCCTGCTGCGCGCAGCTCCTTCAGGCCCGGCAGATCGCGCGTCGCCTCCAGCCCGAAATGGTCGAGGAACTGCGGCGTGACAACGAAAGTCACCGGCCGGCCCGGTGTCATCTTGCGGCGGCCGAAGCGGATCCATTCGAGCTCCAGCAGCTGATCCACGGTGCCGCGCGAGACCGAGACGCCGCGGATCTCCTCGATCTCGGCGCGGGTGACGGGCTGGTGGTAGGCGATGATCGCCAGCGTCTCGATCGCCGCGCGGGAGAGTTTCCGCGTCTCGACCGTTTCCTTCTGCATCAAGAAGCCGAGGTCGGGCGCCGTGCGGATCGCCCAGGCGTCGCCGATGCGGACGACGTTCACCCCCCGCCCCTCGTAGCGCCGCTTCAATGCCTGCACCGCCATGGCCCCGTCCGCCCCGTGCGGCATCCGGGCGTTGAGATCGGCCACGGTCACCGGCTCGGCGCTGGCGAAGAGGATGGCTTCGACCATGCGCTCCTGTTCCGCCTCGGGCGGTGCCTCGAACAGCGTGTCGCGGGTCGGGCCGTCGTCGTTGGCGGCTTTGGGGGGCGTTTCGGTCACGTCGGTTTCAGGTCCGTCTCGGGTCGGGGGTATCTGCGCGGATCGTGGCGGGAGGGCAAGTCATTCCTCGGGCCGCTCCCGCCGCCTGACCTGGATCGGAGCGTAGGTGTCGGATTGCCGGATCTCCACCAGCCCCTCCTTCACCAGTTCCAGAGAGGCGGCGAAGGTCGCCGCATGTGCCGAGCGCCGGGACATCCGGTCACGCTTCCAGTCGTCGGGGAGATAGGAGGCGATGTCGGTCCACTTGCCGGCAAAGCCGATCAGCTTGCGCATCCGGTCCAGCGATTGCTCCATCGTGTGGATGTGGGCGCGGTCCATCACGAAGGGCCGGAATTCGTCCTTCGTCCGGATCCGGGCATAGCCCTGCATCAGGTCCAGCAGCGTCGCGGTGTAGGTCACGCGGCGCACCCGGGTCACATCCTCGGTGATGCCGCGAGCGAAGAAGTCGCGCCCCAGCTGGTCGCGCGCCATCAGCCGCGCCGCCACGTCGCGCATCGCAGCGAGTCGCTCGAGCTGGAAAGCGAGGTGCGCGGCGAGTTCCTCGCCCGAAGGCCCCTCCTCCTCCGGGTCGGGCGGCAGGAGGAGGCGCGATTTCAGGAAGGCGAGCCAAGCCGCCATGACGAGGTAATCGGCGGCAAGCTCGATCCGGAGCGCGCGGGCCTTTTCCACGAAAGCAAGGTACTGCCGGGCGAGTTGCAGGACAGAGACCTTCATCAGGTCGACCTTCTGCGTCCGCGCCATGGTCAGCAGCAGGTCCAACGGGCCCTCGTAGCCCTCCACGTCCACGATCAGCGCCTCCGCCGCCAGACGGTCGGCGACGGAGATCGCGTCTTCCTCGAATTCGTCTTCGGCCATTGGTCAGCGCCCGTTCAGCAGCGCCTCAAGCTTGGCTTCCATGGCGCCGATGTCAATGGAATCGGGCGCATGACGTGCGGCCATCGCCCGCTCGGCCCGGACCTGCGCAGCGTCCGACATGGTGCCCGCGGCCTCCGCCACCGCCGCCCGCGTTGCGAGATCGGCATTGCAGAGCAGGACCACGTCGCAGCCCGCGGCGAGGCTCTCGGCCGCGGTCTCCGCCGGGGGGCCGGAGAGCGCCTTCATCGAAATGTCGTCGGTCATCAGCAGGCCGTCGAAGCCAAGGTCCTTGCGGATCGCCTCGATCATGCCGGGGTGCAACGTTGCGGGCCGGTCGCCCCAGGCCGGGAAGGTGATATGCGCGGTCATGCCCAGCGGCAGGTCGTTCAGTTCCCGGAACGGCACGGCGTCAGACGTGGCCCAGTCGAGCGGAGAAACGTCCACCACCGGCAGCTCCAGATGGCTGTCGCTGACCGCGCGTCCGTGGCCGGGGATGTGCTTGACCACCGGCAGGACGCCGCCGTCCAGATGCGCCTGCGCCACGGCGCGGCCAATGGCGGCAACCTCTTCCGGGTCGGTGCCGTAGCAGCGGTTGCGCAGGAATGGATGGGTCTGGTCCGTCGCGACATCTACGAGAGGCGCGCAGTTGCAGTCGACGCCGACCGCGCGCAGCTCCTCCACGATGATGCGGTAGCGCAGGTACATCGCGGTTTCGGCCTCGGCCCCCGCCCGTTCGACATGCTCCAGCGGCGGCAGCCATTCGCGCCAGTGCGGGGCGCGGAGGCGCTGCACCCGCCCGCCCTCCTGGTCGATCAGGACGGGGACGTCGCGGCCGACCACGTCGCGCATTTCGTGGGTCAGGGCGCGGACCTGCTCGGGCGTGTCGATGTTGCGGGCGAACAGGATGAAGCCGAAGGGATCGGCCTCCCGGAACAGCGCCTTTTCGTCGGCCGTGAGGCTCAGCCCTTCGGCGTCGAGGATCGTGGCCCCGAACGCCATCTCAGCGGGTCACGACCGGGATGCATTCCGCATCCTGCGCCACGAAGGCCGCGCAGAAGCGGCGGGCATCGGAAAGGTCCGTGAACCCCATGGCGCGCAGCCGGTAGAAGGTGCGCCCGCCCGAGGACGCCTTCTGGATCACGCGGGCCTTGCCCTCCATGTAATCCTCGAAACTGCCGTGCAGGCGTGTCCAGTCCTTGCGGGCGTCGTCTTCGCTGTCATAGGCGCCAAGCTGGGCGAGACGGGTGCCCGTCTCGATCGTGGCAGGGTCGATCTCCTCCACGGCGGCGGGTGCGGTTGCGATCGGGCCGGTCTGCACCGCGGCGGCGACCGGAAGGGCGCCGGACGCGAAGGCGGCCTTCAGCGCGGCAGGCCTCTGGCGCGGGCGGAGCGAGCGGAGCACGCCCGAGGCATCCCCCGCCATCGCCACGGCGGCTTCGGCCTGCGGCAGGCCCCCGGCATCGGCGTCGGCGCTGTCGGCGAAGGGTTTCGCCCCGGCGGCCAGCTGTTCGGCCAGCGCCTTGATCCCGGCGTCGGTCGCCGCACCGTCGGCGTCCAGCGTGGGTTCGGCGGGTGCCGGCGGCGTCGTCATGGCGGCGAGCTTGGCGGCCGGCGGCTTGCGCGCGCCGCGCGACGGCACGGGGGCGCGATCCGGCAGGTCGGCGGCGGCGACGTCCTCTTCACTCAGCGTCTGCGGCCGGGGGGCGAGCGTCACCTGGTCCGGCACCTTGGCGGCGATGCCGTCCGCAGCGATGGCGTTCACCGCCAGCCCCTGGTGCGCGGCGGGCGTGCCACCGGGCGTCTCGGGCCGGATCCGCATCTCGCCCTGTGCGGCGCGGACCACCGGCACGCCCGACACGTCGCGCATCACCGTGCGGTAGCCCCAGATCCCGACGCCGATCAGCAGTGTCAGCGACAGCGCCGCCGCCGCCCCGTTGACCAGCCGTGTGACCGGGATCCCCTCGTCCTCCGCCCTGTCGCGGAACTCTGCCTGCATCTGTGCCATGTCGCCTCGCTCGCCGGAGGGTGAGTGCCTCCGGATCCGGTTCGGTCTGTTTCTGACGTCCTGCTCGCCCCGGCGACGGCGTATTTGCTACATCTCTTCCGCCGGATGCACGCCAAGAATACCAAGCCCGGCCGAAATGACAACGGCGGCCGCACGAGCCAGCGCGATTTTCGACGCCGAGGTGGCCGCGTCGCCCTCCTGCAGGAAGCGCAGCTGCGGCTCTTCGTTGCCCCGGTTCCAGAGCGCGTGGAAATCGCCAGCCATCTCATAGAGATAGAAGGCGACGCGGTGCGGCTCATGGGTCCGCGCGGCGATCTCGACAAGGCGCGGCCACTCGGCGAGTTTCTTCGCAAGCGTCAACTCCGCCTCGTGGGTCAGGCCGGAGAGGTCCGCCTGCGCCAGCGCGGCGTCCGACGCGTCGATCCCCGCCTCGCCCGCCTTGCGCAGGACCGAACAGACGCGGGCATGGGCATATTGCACGTAGAACACCGGGTTCTCGCGGCTCTGCTCCATCACCTTGTCGAAGTCGAAATCCAGCGGCGCATCGTTCTTGCGGGTGAGCATGACAAAGCGGGTCACGTCGGGTCCGACCTCGTCCACCACGTCGCGCAGGGTGATGAAGGTTCCGGCCCGCTTGGACATCTTGAACGGTTCGCCGTTCTTGAAGAGCTTCACCAGCTGCGTCAGCTTGATGTCCAGCGGCACGCGCCCCTCGGAGAGGGCCGAGACGGCAGCCTTCATCCGTTTGACGTAGCCGCCATGGTCGGCGCCGAAGACGTCGATCAGCTGATCGAACCCGCGCGTGACCTTGTCGTAGTGATAGGCGATGTCGGGGGCGAAATAGGTCCAGGCGCCATCGGATTTCTTCACCGGGCGATCCACGTCGTCGCCATGGGCGGTGGAGCGGAACAGCGTCTGCTCGCGCGGCTCCCAATCCTCGGGCGTCTTGCCCTTGGGCGGCTCCAGCACGCCTTCGTAGATCAGGCCCTTCTCGGATAGGTCGTCCAGCGCGGCTTCGATCCTTCCGGTGCCATAAAGCGATTTCTCGGAAAAGAAGACGTCCATCTTCACGCCCAGCTGGGCGAGATCGGCGCGGATCAGGTCCATCATAGCCGCGGTGGCGAATTCCCGCACCTCCGTCAGCCAGACCTCCTCGCCCTTGCCGACATAGGCGTCGCCCACCTTGTCCTTCAGCGCCTGCCCGACCTCGATCAGGTAGTCGCCCGGATAGGTGCCCTCGGCAAATTCGACCTCATGCCCGTGTGCTTCGAGGTAGCGGAGATAGACCGACCGGGCGAGCACGTCGACCTGCGCGCCGCCGTCGTTGATGTAGTATTCCCGGGTCACCGCGTGGCCGGAATAATCCAGCAGGCTCGCCAGCGCGTCGCCGAAGACCGCGCCGCGGGTGTGGCCGACATGGAGAGGCCCCGTCGGGTTGGCCGAGACGTATTCGACGTTCACCTTCTGCCCGGCGCCCATGTCGGAGCGGCCGAAGCGCTCGCCGTCGCTGAGGATCCGCGTGACGATCCCCTGCCAGACGTTGGGCGCAAGCCGCAGGTTCAGGAACCCCGGCCCGGCGACTTCGGCCCTGGCGATGCGCGGGTCGGCGGCGAGGCGCGGGGCGAGCTTGTCGGCGATGTCGCGCGGCTTGGCGCCCGCGGGCTTGGCCAGCACCATCGCGGCGTTGGTCGCCATGTCGCCATGCGCGGCGTCCCGCGGCGGCTCCACCGCGACGTTGGCGAAGTCGAGCCCGCCGGGCAGATCCCCCGCAGCCTGCATGGCGTCCAGCGCCTCGATCACCAGCGCGCGTATCTCGGAGAAAAGGTTCATGTGCATCCGTCCCTGTCGGCCCGCGCGGTTTACCACTTCGCCCTGCAAGGTCAACACGGGCAGAGACGGGGGGCGCTGCCCCCGCCGCGCCTGCGGCGCGACTCCCCCGGAGTATTTCCGACCACAGGACGCAGGCGGACCTTGCCCAGGCCTTGCGGGCACACGCCGTGGCGGGCGGTCAGTCGATCCGGGCACGTCCGGGGCCGGAGCCGCGCAGGGGGCCGAGGGCATCGACCCCCATGAGGCGCGCGTGTTCCTGCAGCGCGAAGCGGTCGGTCATGCCGGAGATGTAATCGCAGACGATCCGGGCGAGCGCCGTCTCGTCGCCCGTCACCTCCTCCACGTCCTTGCGCCACTGCCTGGGCAGATGCTCGGGATGCGTCATGAAGAAAGGGAAAAGGTCATGCACCACCCGGGTCACCTTTTCCCGCACCGCGACCACCTCGGGCGCGCGGTACATGCGGTGGAAGAGGAATTCGCGGATGATCTTCAGGTCCTTCCAGATGCCGGGCGAGAACTGCACCATCATCCGGCCCGCGTGGCGGATGTCCGTCACGCTTCGCGGGTCCAGCGCCTCGAGATTGGCGCGGCTCACGTCGATCACGTCCGAGACCAGTATGCCGAAGAAGCGCCGGAGCGCCTCGTGCCGGCGGCGGTAATAGTTGAGCCCGGGGTAGAGCCGGTCGACCTCGGCGAAGCAGCCATCGAGGATCGGCAGTTCGGCCAGTTCGTCGGTGGAAAACAGCTCCGCCCGGAGGCCGTCGTGCAAGTCGTGGTTGTTGTAGGCGATGTCGTCTGACAGTGCGGCGACCTGCGCCTCGGCCGAGGCATGGGTGGCCAGTTCCAGATCGTGCCGCGCGTTGTACTCGTCGAGCGCGTAGGGCACCGGCGGCGTCACCGGGCCGTTGTGCTTGGCGATCCCCTCCAGCGTTTCCCAGGTCAGGTTCAGCCCGTCCCAACCGGCATAGTGCCGCTCCAGCCGGGTCACGATGCGGATCGCCTGCGCGTTGTGATCGAACCCGCCGTAGGGCGCCATCAGGTCCTGCAGCGCGTCCTCGCCGGTGTGCCCGAAAGGCGGGTGGCCCAGGTCATGGGCCAGGGCCACCGCCTCGGTCAGTTCCAGATCCAGCCCGAGGGCGCCCGCGACGGTGCGGGCCACCTGCCCCACCTCGATCGAATGGGTCAGCCGGGTGCGGTAGTAATCGCCCTCGTGCTCCACGAAGACCTGCGTCTTGTGCTTGAGGCGGCGGAAGGCGGAGGCATGGATGATCCGGTCCCGGTCCCGCTGAAAGCAGGAGCGGAATGTGCTTTCCTCTTCCGGCACGAGGCGCCCCCGCGCCTCTTCCGGTCGGCTCGCATAGATCGCGCGCATATGTGTCCCCGGGGGCTTTGGCGCCCCTCCTTGTCGGTCAATCGTGACGTCCTTATATTGCAGGGCGATGACATGCAAAGCGCCGCTTCAGGAGCCTGCCCGATGAACCTGCCCCCCAACGTCACCCCGCGTGCCTTCGAGCGTCTGGCCGAGATCGGTGCGGGCGCGGAGGGCAAGGCCCTGCGCGTGGCCGTCGAAGGCGGCGGCTGCTCGGGCTTCCAGTACGAGATCAAGCTGGACGAGGTGGCCGAGGACGACCTCGTGCTCGAGGGCGAGGGTCAGAAGGTGGTGGTGGACAGCGTGTCCCTGCCGTTCCTGGCCGGGGCGACGATCGACTTCAGCGAGGAGCTGATCGGCGCGCGCTTCGTGATCGATAACCCGAACGCGTCCAGCTCCTGCGGCTGCGGCACAAGTTTTTCCATGTGATTCCCGCGCCTTGCGGCGCAGAGCTCAGGCAAAGCGCGAAGTCATTCAGCCGGGATGGCGGTCGCCCGCAACTCGCGCCGGTCGGCGGCGAGCCGGTCGTACACGAGGTAGGTGCCCGAGGCGATGACGATGGCGACGCCGAGGTAGATGTGCGCCCCCGGCACCTCGCCGAAGACCACCGCGCCGAGGATCACCATCCAGACGAATTGCAGGTTCATCAGCGGCGTGACCGCGTAAGCGGCCAGTTTCGACAACGCGATCACCAGGATCCAGCGGCCGGCGAAGAGCACCCCGGCATAGGCCACCGCCCAGCCGAAATCGATGAGCGGCATCGGCACCCAGACGAAGGGCAGCGCCAACCCCATGACGCAGGCGAGCGAGAGGTTCGGGTAGAACACCTGCGCCAGCGTGTTCGCCTCATGCCGGCCGATGAAGCGCGAGATCACCATCGACAGGGTGCCCGAGACGCTGGCGGCGAAGGCGATGATGTGGCCCGGGCCGATGCCGTGGATGCCTTCCGGGAAAAGGCAGAGCACCCCGACGAAGCCTGCCCCGAGGGCGAGCCAGGCAGGTGCGCGGACGTGTTCGCCGAGCACCGGGCCCGAAAGCAGACCGGCCAGCAGCGGCACGAGGCCGATGAACACGAAGACCTCGGCGAAGGGCAGCAGGCGGAAGGCGTAGAAATAGCAGGTGACCGAGATCACCGTCATTACAGACCGCAGCGCCATCGCCCGCGGGCAGGTGGTGCGCAGCCCCTGCCGGGGGCCGCGCTTCACGCGGTCGGCGGTCAGCGCCATCGCCACGACCAGCAGGCCTGAAACGAAATAAAGCTGCGGCGCGGCGTATCCGCCGGCCAGCAGCTTGGTGATCGCATCCGCCGAGGAAATCAGCGCGGTATAGACGAGGACCAGCAGGGTCCCCGTCAGCGCGGCACTTCTCACCACCGCCGCCCTCATGCCGGCACCTTGAGCGAAAGTCCCTGCCCCGCCCGGGCGAACCCGGCGAAAAAGCCGTCGAAATCGGGACAGGCGGCCTCGGCCTCCTGCAGGATTTCCTGCGCCTCGGCATCCAGCGCATGGGCCACGGTGTCACGCATCAGGTGCCAGTCGCCGGAGCGCGCGTCGTCGAGGTCGAGCATCAGCTGCGACATCTGGCGCAGCGGCGTGGCCCCGGCGCGGACGGCGTGAAACGACATCGGCCCGAAGGGCAACGCGCTGCCGAAGGGTTCGGCCCCGGCCGCGGCGCGGGACCAATTGCAGACGAGGAATTCGTGGTACTCGTCGCGTGCCGGTTCGGCGCGGTCACCCTCGGCGGTGACGAATGCGGCGGTGTGAAGCTCAAGCCATTCGTCCCAGATCATCGGCGGGGTCAGCCCGGCAAAGCGCAGGGCGACGCAGATCTCGGCCAGCAGGTCGGCGTTCTGGTCCAGATAGGCCAGCGTGCCTGCGTAGTTGAGGCTCCGCGCCGTTTCCGTTCCAAAATCAACCGCCTGGCGGCCGTATTCGGTGAGATAGAAGATCGTATGCGTCAGCTCGTAGGCGGCCTTCTTGTTCGGCATGGCGAAGGTCGAGGGCCGGGCGATGAAGGCAATCAGCCGGTCGGTCAGGCCCGGATCGTCCAGCGGGTCGCAGCCGCGGCGGGCCATCAGGCGGCGGGCCTCGGCGCGCTGCAGGTCCGACATCTCGGCCTGGGCCAGCCCCTGCTCCACGGCCCAGTGGACCAGCGCCTCGCCCTTGTCGCCGCCCATCCCGAGATCTTCGAGATCAAGCGTCATCGACAGCAGGAAGCGGTAGTATTGCGGGAAGAAGGCGAGGCGTTTCTCGACCCTGTCGTAGAAGGCGGCGTGGGCTGCGAGCGCCCGTTCGTCGGGCCGGGTGCCGGTGCATTCGAGGATGTTCAGAAGCTCGGCGTTTTCCTTGAGCCAGAACACGTCATCCTGGCTGCGGCGGTCTGCGGCGAAGCTCGCCGTCAGGGCGGCCAGGCGATCGGCCCGGCTCCGGGCGCGGGAGGGGAAGGTCAGGTGAACAACGTTGGTCATCTTGGGTGTCTCCTTGAATTCCGGCGGGTTACCTGACCGCCCATCTCCGCACCTGGGGACGTCTTACGAGCCCGAGGAGTACATGTGGGTGGCGTCACCCTCGATCTGCTCGCTCTTCACCGGAGCCGAGCCGGAGGAGAACATTTCGACCGCGTCACCTTCGATGGAGGCGGTGGCTTTCGGGGCCGAGCCCGAGGAGAACATTTCCACGGCATCGCCCTCGATGGCGGCGGTGGCGGTCGGCGCGGAGCCCGAGGAGAACATCTCGACCGCGTCGCCCGAGAGTGTCGCGGTGGCCTTCGGTGCTGAGCCGGAGGAGAACATGTCCACGGCGTCGCCCTCGATGGTGGCGGTGGCGCGGGGCGCGGAGCCGGACGAGAACATATCGACCGCATCGCCTGCGATGGTGGCGGTCGCCGTCGGCGCCGAGCCGGAGGAGAACATTTCCACGGCGTCGCCCATCAGCGCGGCGGAGGCGGAGGGCGCGGAGCCCGAGGAGAAGAGGCCGGTGGCCTCGCCGTTCAGCGCATCGCCCGAGGCGATCGGGGCGGAGCCGGACGAGAACATCTCGACCGCGTCGCCGTCGAGCAGGCTGGCGCCGGTGGTGCGGGTGGCTTGGGTGGTGATTTGGGTTTTGCGAAGTGCGGTCATTTCCGTGTCCTCCAGGTTGCGTTGATGCCAAAACGCTGGCACGAGGCCCCCCGGCCACAAACGGGAATTTCGTGGACAACGATGAGTTGCTTTCGAAACCGCCCGGTGAGACCCTAGGTAAACCACTGGAATTGCGGGGCTTTTCCGGTGTCCGAAAAAATGGTTAACGCGCTCGGAATCAACCCTTGCGCGAACCATTTCTGACGCCATAGCGAAACAGGCGCAGATACAACCTGACGCTTAGCTGTGCCATCCGGCGAAAAAGCGGGGTGCGGATGAGCGTCAATGCGATTCTCCGCCCGCTCTTGTCTGTGTCGGCGGATTCGGGGATGAGTCGGGGATCAGGAGGCGCCCATGAAGATCGCGACGTTCAACATCAACGGTATCAAGGCCCGGATCGAGGCTCTTCCGGCGTGGCTGGAGGCGGCCGAACCGGACGTCGTGGTGCTGCAGGAGATCAAGTCGGTGGACGAAAACTTTCCGCGCGAGGTCTTCGAGGACCGCGGCTGGACGGTCGAGACCCACGGGCAGAAGAGCTTCAACGGAGTGGCGATCCTGTCGAAACGGCCGCTGGAGGATGTCACCCGCGGCCTGCCGGGCGATGACACGGACGAACAGGCGCGCTGGATCGAGGCGACGGTGATGGGCGACAAGACGGCGGTGCGGGTCTGCGGGCTCTACCTGCCGAACGGCAACCCGGCGCCGGGGCCGAAATACGACTACAAGCTCGCGTGGATGGACCGGCTGAAGACACGGGCCGAGGCGCTGTTGGCGGCCGAGGAACCGGCGTTGATGGCGGGGGATTACAACGTGATCCCGCAGGCCGAGGATGCGGCGAAGCCCGAGGCCTGGGTGGATGACGCGCTCTTCCTGCCCGAAACGCGCGAGGCGTTCCGCCGGGTGCTGAACCTGGGCTTCACCGATGCCTTCCGCGCGCGGGTGCAGGGGCCGGGTCATTATTCGTTCTGGGACTACCAGCGCAATTCGTGGGAGAGGAACAATGGCATCCGGATCGACCACGTGCTGATGACGCCGCAATGCGCCGACCTGATGGTCGATTGCGGCATCGACCGCGAGGTGCGAGGCGGCGACAAGCCGTCGGATCATGTACCGGTCTGGGTCGAACTGGACGCATGACCGTCGCGATCCTGATCCTCGCCGCCGGCGCCTCCTCCCGGATGCGGGGGGGCGACAAGCTGCTGGAGGAGGTCGGCGGCCAACCTCTGCTGGCGCTACAGGCCGCCCGGGCGCTGCGCACCGGCGCGCCGGTGATTGTGACCCTGCCCCCCTTTCCGCATCCCCGCGGCGCGGTTCTTCAGGAAATGCCGGTGGCGCGGGTGCAGGTCGGCGATGCCGCCGAGGGCATGGCGGCCTCGATCCGCGCGGGCGTGTCGGCGCTGGTGCCGGGGACGGAGGGGGTGATGATCCTGCCCGCCGACATGCCCGAGATCGACGCGGCGGACATGGCCACGATGATTGAAGCCTGGGAAACGGGCGAGATTCTTCGCGGCGCGGCGGAGGACGGCACACCGGGCCATCCGGTGATCTTTCCGGCCGATCTGTTCGAGGAGTTGTCCGGCCTCTCCGGCGATCAGGGCGCGCGGGAGGTGCTGGTGCGGCACCGGGCGCGCATCCGGCTCTTCCCCCTGCCCGGCCGCCACGCGGTGACCGATCTGGACACGCCGGAAGAGTGGGAGGAGTGGCGCGCGCAGCCAGACTGAGGACGCGGCTCCCCTTCACCCAAACCCTCTCCCCCGGGATGAGAGCGCTTCCCGCGGCGATCGGCTTGGCCAGCGCTCAAGTCATCCTTTTGCCAAACCGCCCGAAATCAAGCCAAATGCGTCGGGCGAACGCTTGTCCGCCCCCTGGGGGACTGGCGCTCTTTCGACTTTCGCCGGCACGATCGAGGCCGGGACGTCCCTGGCTGCCATGACGTGCGTCGTTCGGCCGTTGACCGCGCCGCTTCACGGGCAGGCGCCCGCCCGGCTTGCATTGTCATCGTGTCGTCTGGCTGAGGCCCGGACGGTGGCGGCTCTCCCCCCTGCCCGAATCGCAATCGGGGCGCGACCCGGCTGGATGCGACACGGGGCTTAGCCCCGTGCCTGGTCCGGATCGCGCCCCGAAGGCTTTGGCCAAGTTCAGCCCCCGCTCGTCTTGGCCGGGGGTCTGCCGGGTCTGAATGGACCCGGCAGTGCTGCATCACTCGGCCAGCAGGCGTGCCTCATGCTTCTTCAGCGTCCGGCGTGCCGCGTGGTAGTCACGGATGCCGTCTGCCGTCTTCAGCTCGGGGAAGAGTTCGTAGATCTCGTTCCGCTGCGCATTGCCGACCCCGTCGAGGGACAGTTCGCCGGGCTGGAAGCTCTCGGTCCATGCCCCGTCCGACAGGACCACTTCGTGCCGGTCGAACATGAAGTGGATGTAGGTGGTGTGCAGAGCGTTCACCACGTCCACCCCCGGCAGGCCGGTCAGGTGCTTGGCGGCGACGAGAACCTCGCGCTCCTCGAAGTAGAGCATCGTCTTCTCGTTGTTCACCAGCATCCGGTGGTTCGGGCTGACCAGCATGTCACGCTCCGGCAGGCCGTGGCCCAGGGCGCCCTTCTGGATCAGCACCGGCTTCAGGTGCTCGTTGGCGGCCAGCTGGCGACCGTTCAGCGCCTTGGCGCCCATCCAGCGGATTTCCTGGATCCCGTTGTCGCGGGTGATGATCCGGTCGCCGACCGACAGGTCCTCCACCCGGCGCTCGCCCTTCGGCGTCGCGATCAGCGTGCCGGGGGTGAAGCAGGGGATGACTTCCTCGATGTTGTAGAAGTCGAGGGAGCCGGTGACGTTGCCGTCGCCATCCAGGAATTCAACGGTGCCGTCGATCCCGTTCGAGGGCCGCGCGCCGTCATCGTCGGGCCGCACGTCGACGAGGCGGAAGTTGCCGACCCCGGTCAGGTCCAGCGTGTCCCAGTCGTCGCCGCCCGAGTTGCCGTGGACGTAGTCGCCCGCGCCGTTCTCGGCGCTGCCCACGACGAACAGATCGCGATCGTCGCCGCCTTCGAGGTGATCTTCACCCTCGTCGCCGAAGATCGTGTCGTCGCCCGTGCCGCCGTAGATCTCGTCGTCATCGAGACCGCCGTGCAGTTCGTCATTGCCGGCGTCGCCGTAGATCGTGTCGTCGTCGTCCTCGCCATAGACGGTGTCGTTGCCTTCACCTGCGTGGACGAGGTCACGGCCGTTGTCCGGGTGCGCGTCGTCGCCATCGTCGTCGCCGTAGCCCCACTGGAGGTCGGGGTCTCCGGCGTTGATCATGTCGTCGCCCGCGCCGCCGTAGATCGTGTCGGACCCATGGCCGCCGGTGATGACATCATCGCCGTCGCCGCCTTCGACATAGTCGTCGTCGATGCCGGCATGGATCGTGTCGTTGCCCGCGCCGCCGTAGACGGTATCGCGGTCATCGCCGGTTTCGATCCAGTCGTCGCCGTCGCCGCCGTCGACCCAGTCAAGGTTGTCGTCCTTCACCGGGTCGGAGGTGTAGCCCCCGATGCCCGCATTCGGATCGTCGCCCTCGTAATCCGAGAAGACGTCGATGCCCGCGATGATCGTGTCGTTGCCCGCGCCGCCGTAGATCGTGTCGGAGCCTTGGGTGTCGTTGATGTAGTCGTTGCCCTCACCGGCGTCGATCCAGTCGTTGTCGATCCCGCCGTTGATGGAATCGTCGCCCGCGCCGCCGTAGATCGTGTCGCGGTCGTCGCCGGTGGTGATGGTGTCGTTGCCGCCGCCCGCCTCGACGTAGTCGCGGTCGTTCTCCTTGTCCGGATCCTCGGTGAAGATCGGCAGCGGATTGTCGAACAGTTCGCCCGGGCCGGAGGTGTCGATCAGGTCGTCGCCGTCGCCCGCGATGACGGTGTCCTTGCCGTCGCCGCCGGTGATGGTGTCCTTGCCGCTGCCGCCGGTGATCGAGTCGTCACCGTCGCCGCCGTCAAGGACGTTGTCGCCCTCGCCGCCGTCGATCGTGTCGTTCCCGGTGCCGCCCTTGATCGTGTCGTCGCCTTCGCCACCGTCGAGGCTGTCGTCCCCGTCGCCGCCTTCGAGGCTGTCGTCGCCGTCTTCGCCGAGAACAGTGTCGTCGCCGTCGCCGCCGATCAGGGTGTCATTGCCCGGCTCTTCGTCAACCGGCGCGATGACGGTCGGTTCGAAGTAGATGTCCGTGATGTTCACCTCGGAGATCTGCACGCCGACCTGTTCGTGGGTGATGGTGAAGTACGCCACCTCGCCCGGCATGGAGACCAGCGCGGAGGTTTCCGGCGAATCCTTGTCGCCGTCGGCCCAGTCCTTCGCCTCGATCACCACGCGGCCGTCGGTCCCGTCCAGATCGTTGCCATGCACCGCACCGCCGATCTCGACGCAGATCTCGACCGGTTTGCCATCCTTGTCCCAGGCCTGGATCGTCAGGCGAGAATCTTCGTCGATGTCGTTGATCCGGAAGGAGACATCGGTGACCGGCTGCGAAAAGCTCCACCTGTAGGTCGCGGACTCGCAATCTTCGGACAGGCGGGATTCCATCGAGGAGGCCGTATCGGCCGCCGGCAGATCGCCGGTGTCGATGCCGTCGACCAGTTCCTCGTCGGTGGCGAAGCGGGTCACCGGCGTCAGGTTTTCCTCGATCGTTTCGAAGGTGACGGTGACGTTGCCGGTGTCCTGGGTCTGCACGCCCTTGATCGGGTCGTCATTGTCGATCGGGTCCGCGTCGTTCGGGTCGGGCAGCTTGTCCCATTCGAAGACCTCGGTGCTGGACTGCGTCGTGCCGAGAGAGCTGTCGCCGTAGATCACGTCGTTGCCCGTGCCGCCGTCGACGTGGTCGTCGCCGCCGCCCGCGTAGATCGTGTCGTCGCCGAGCAGACCGTCGATCGTGTCGTCGCCCGGGCCCGCGTCAACGGTATCGTTCAGCCCGTCCGAGCCATCGATCTCGTCGCCGTCGCTGTCGACGTAGCCGGCACCGATCTGGTCGGCCCCCGTGGTCCCGGACACGATGCCATCGCCGACGGACTTCGGATTGTCTTCACAATCGTCCGGCTTTCCGTGGGTCTTCTTTCCAAAGTAGAACGTCATTTCAGTCACCCTCGTTGCCTTCAGGACCCTCGGTCCTTCCGATGTTGCGGCCCCGGATCGCTACCGCGACACCGGAATTCTCAGGGCCGAAGGTGAGTCTTCGGGCGGGCGTACCTGCTTGACCGGGCCTCCGGGCCGCGGGGCCCGGCACACAATCAGACTCAGGTCCGGTTCTCGCTGAAAACCGGTCACCTGTCCGATCGGCAGGTATCGCATCCGTCCGGATGCCTCACTTTCGGATGGCCGCCCCCGTGGCCAGATGTCGTCGCCCCCCAGTCGGGCCTCATTGGTTTACCGAGGGAATTGCGGCCGACAAAGCAGAAAAAGACGAAAAGGTGGCAAAGTCGGGTTCGGGCAGGTCGGATCACGCCACAATTCCGCCTCTTTCCGCACAACCAGGGGCTGCAGGCAGTTTCGACTTCAAGAACGGTGGCGCGGCGAATGGTCCGCCAAAGCCCTGTTTGACTGGGGTTTCGGCACAGAAGCCGGATGTTTATCCACAGAAATGTTTCTTATAGCGAAACGACGCTTCGCCTTAACGCTGTGTCACAATTTCCGCACCGCCCCGCTTGAGCGTCCGCGGCGGCTGTTCTTCCGGCAGAACCAATAGAGGCGGGGGCAGGTACTGGGTGCGATATGGCGACAATTGCTTCGGTCCGGGCGGAGAATCTGTCCGAATCAAGGCACTTGCGCCGTCGCCATGGGTCGGAACGTCGGCGGACGATGCGGGGTGAGGGGAAAATCGGCGGTGGATCACCTGGTACCCAAGGTCGGGCCGTTACTAATTTCGAATCCCTAAGCAAAATCAACGAAACCGTGGGCCACGAGGTGTGCCTTACCCGCTCCAACGATCTCAATGGGTTATAGAGATTGTGGACCACGCTCGAGCCGCGAGGGCCTCACCAGTCCTTCCGCATCTCCCCCGTCCCCATGAGATGGACGCCATCGAGCGGGTGACCCCCGACGTCCCACAGGATGCGCATGTCCTCGGCCGCCTTCGCCCCGCAGCGGGAGCACCGCGCCGCGCGCAGGACATCGGCGCGCAGTTTGGGCTTGCCGCCGGCACGGGCGTCGTGTCGTGGTGACCGCAGCGGCAGAGGATCCAGTAGTGGAGCATGCGCCGGAGGTGGCGCGGGGGAGCGGCCGGGTCAAGCCCGGCCTCCTTTTTCAGATTGCCAGGCCGACGCCGAGGCCGACCAGGAAGGTGACTACCAGAGCGCCGAGGACGTAGTAGGTCGCCGGGCCCAAGATCATCGGGATAGCGAGGATCCGCCACATGGCCGAACTCCTATCTGGACTAAGCGTGGTCGACAGCGCGTGTCGCCACCGCGTCGAGTTTCTGCGCGAGACGCCGAACGTCCGCATCGTCAGGGAAAGCGAACCAGTGGAAATGCCCGTCCTGCCCGATGAAGGAGAGGATGATCCGGTCATCCGCTTCGCGCGTCACCTCGATCTGCCCGCCGGGCAGCTCTCCGCTGGGCTTCCGGCCCTTGCGCCAAAAGAACAGGTCAAACGCCATCGCGTCGCTCCTTTGTCAGGCCGTGTCGTACCCGGCTTCACGAGCCAGACGCTTGAAAACCGTCTCGAGACGGCGGGCTTCCTTGGTCGTCTCATCGGCCGCGCCGTTCACGATCGAGCAGACGTCGGCGTCCTCCTCGAGGTGGCGCAGGGCCCAGGCGACATCCTTGTCAGGCTTCTTTCCGAAGAGCCTCTGACGTCGGCGAGCGCCCTTCATGTCGACCACGTCCGCCATCGCCCGCTCCTTTCTCAGACTGGATTGTTCCGGCAATCGTCGGCCTCATCGAGCCAGGCGTGATAGTTGTCCATCTTGCTGCGGAGATCACGGCGCAGCTGGATCAGACCGCCGCTCATCCGGGCGAATTCCGGATCCTCCTCAGCCAATCGAACGTCACAAGCGGCCTGATGTATTTGCCGCAGGAAAATCAGCTCTCTGATCGCCGGGCTCATGGCCGCCGCTCCTATTCTGGATTCGCCATCGCGGCGTCGATCGTCGACTGAAGCTCGGGCGGCGCCCACGCCATGCGGTCCCGGTCACCATATCGGCGAAGCGCGGTGCGGAGGCGCTCGATCTCGGCGGCCGCCTCTTTGCGCAATGGCGTCACCTGGCCGGTCCCGATCGTCACCTGATGGCGGAGTCGATCGACAATATCTGCCACGCTCTGCTCCTATCTCTGCGCGTTCCTAGCCGCCCTTCGCCGGGCCCTGAACTGAGCCAGCTCCGAATGCGGGTTTAGCGACAACCAAAGGTCAGGCGTATGCGGGCAGACGCCAAACCAGGTGCAATCCTCTTGATCGCACCGCTTGCAGTAGATGCCGCCTCCCTCGCCGAAATCATCTGTGGCCGGCGGCGGTGATGCGGTTTCACTCCAATCGAGGGGCATCCTGTGCTCCTATTTGGATAGCCAGATAGTGAGAGCCGCGCCACACACCCCACCGAGGATCGCGCCGACAACACCTATGGAGGCGGCCAAAAGAGCGATCCGCAATTCAGCCTTCAAGCGGCGTTTCTCGAGCTCCGCATGCACTTCGCCAAACTCGAGAGGGTTATCTGCGACAACACGCGGCACTGCCACCCCTTGCGCGACTCGCATCCGAAGCTGTGCATCGCCCCACTTAGCTGCATCGCCCGGTTCGTACGGTGCCATGGAAGGTTTCTCCTATCTGGACTACCGGTCCCACCGGTGGGTTGCTTGCGCCTCCGCCAGGAAGCGATCAATCGCCTCGCGCACAGTCTCTCCGGGCAGCATCGTGGCGCTGGTGCCGACCACTCCACCCTTCCACGAGCCGCGCTCGCTCCCCATCTCCTCGTCGAACTCGATTAGCAGGCCGTCACGATCAGTTCCCGCGAACGGAAGCCAGCGCAGCCCCCAGAAAACCTCCCGAACGCGCTCGCGATACGCCGTCAGCTTCGCTGTCTGCATCTTCCCGTGGCGGGTCGTATAGGTGAACCGCCTGGGGTAAACCTTCGCCGCGGGCCAGTCGCGGATCGACATCAGCCGGAAGCCGCGCTCGTTCTTCGGGTTGACCTTAACCTCCAGATGGAAAGTGCCGTCCGCCGCCTCCCACCTCTTGCGATCAGTGTGACGATACCAAGGCGCCTTGATGTAGAGCCCGCGCTTCCGCTTCGGATGCTTCAAGATCACCTCGGCCGGCCAGTATTGGCACAGGGACCATCCGAACCAGAGCGGACGCTCGATGAAGATTTCTCGCATGCCCCGCTCCTATTCAGACTGATCCCCGCGGCGCGTGGCCTCTTGATCCTGATCCCATTGCTTCTGCCAGGCGTAGTATGCAGCCCGGCTGATCTTCGGCCCGGGCAGCTCCTTCATCGCCTCCCAGACCCGATTGCCACGCTCACCGTCGCTGAGGAGACCTGACGCAAGCGCTACGCGCTCATCGGTCATCGCCTTCGGCCGGCCGCCGACTTCGCCCCGCGCCTTCGCGCGTTCAATCCCGGCGATGGTGCGCTCGCGGATCAGGTCGCGCTCCAGCTCGGCGACCACAGCGATGATGTGCAGCATCGCCTTGCCCATCGGTCCCGTGGTGTCGAGGCGCTCGGTCAGGCTGACGAATTTCACCCCGCGCTCGGACAGCATGGAAAGCGTGTCCATGATGCCGGTGAGCGTGCGGCCGAGCCGGTCAAGCTTCCAGACGACGAACTCCGCTTCAGGGTGCCGTGCCACCTTCATCGCCCTGCGGAACTGCGGCCGGTCCATCGTCCCGCCACTGGCGCGATCGACGAAGATGTTCTCGCGCTTCACCCCATAGTCGAGGAGCGCCTGAATCTGCATGTCGGGGTTCTGATCTGTGGTCGAGACCCGGGCGTATCCGATCTTGTGACCCGGCCAAGGCTGGAATTCTAGGACCGCTTTCTGCACCGGAGCTTCAGCAGCGGGCGCGGTCTGGACTCGGTTTCTGGATTTGATCGCTTGGTCAGCCGCCGTTTTCATCAAGGTACTTCTCCAGTGCCTTGGTGATCACAGCGTTTTGGGCCGGCGGATACTCCTGCCGGGCGATCCACGCTTTCAACCGCTCGAGCAGCTCGGGCTCGAGGGTGAGCGAAACCATCTTCTTGATGCGTGCCATGCCAACCATGGCAGTACCGATAACTTTACGCGCATGCAAGTGTCAATACATGAATTGACATGACTGCACATGCATGGGTAAAAGCGTTTCCAGGTCTGGGAGACGTTCGCGGGTGACCAGACGGACCTATGAAATGTCAGAGGAACCCGCCGCCCTGCCGGAGCTAGGAACCCGGCAGGGCGTCATCCAGCTAACCCGGCCAAAGGAGAACCACCGCATGGCACGCATCTATCTCGCCTCGAGCTGGCGCAATCCGTACCAGCCTTCGATGGTCCATTTCCTTCGCGAGCATGGCCACGAGGTCTACGACTTCCGGAACCCGCCGAGCGGCGTCCCGGGCTTCGCTTGGTCCGAGATCGACCCTGACTGGCAGGCGTGGACAGCCGGGGAATACCGCCGCCACCTGACCACCCACCCGATCGCCGCACGGGGGTACGTTTCCGACCTGCGCGGGATGGAGTGGGCAGACACCTGCGTCCTGCTTCTTCCCTGCGGCCGCTCCGCGCACCTTGAGGCTGGCTGGTTCTGCGGTCGGGGCAAGCGGTGCATCATCCTGACGCAGGACGGCGAAGAGCCCGAGCTGATGGCGCTGATGGCAAACGAAATTTGCGTATCGACCGGAGAGGTCTTGGCAGCGCTCGGAACGCCGGACGTTAACCCGGCTGGCGCTGCCCGTCACGCGGCACTCAACGCCCTGTCCAGTTAACCCCGGCGAACGGATTACCTGTAGTCGCCAGGCGACGGTGGTGCCGCTTCGACATCCCGCAGCTTCGCCTTCGCCTGGTCCTGCAGCTTCGACACGGTGACCGGCGTCTTGCTCTTGGCGAAGTGTTCGATCGAGCCGCGCGCCGAACTGTCAGCGTAGCCGACGGCTCGGTTTACGGCATCTTCGCCGGTGCGCCCCTCCGCCAGCGCGACCTTGATGCCGTTCATCAGCGCCGCGTGGATCGCCGCCGCCGCCTTCTGATCGAAGTAGATGCGCAGGAAGCCGGGGAGCTTGGCTGAGACGATGCCGAGGGCGGCGGTGATGATGGCCGAGGCCAGTGCAAGGATCGCAGGCGTCAGCGCCTCGAGGATCGAGTTCCAGTCCATGATGGTTCCTTTCGTGTGGTGAGGCTCAGGCCCCAGGGGTGATGTCGGGAAGGTCGACCGTCTGCCCCGCGAGTTCGTGGGTGCAGTCGGGGAGGAAGCGGATGCGGCCCGCTTCGACGAAGGAGTGGCAGGTCGGGGCCGTGGCGGTGTGCCAGGGGCCCGGCCGGTTCACGAAGACCGAGGGCCAGAAGGTCGGCGCGTCTGCGTCGCCGTTCCATTCCCACCGTGGCCGCCCCTGCCCCTTCACGCGGATCTGGTGCATCCGATCGCAGCCCGGGCACATGAAGGCGACGAAGCCGCCCTCGAGCGAGCGGAGCTTTCGGCCGATCTGCGCCATGTCAGGCCTCGTTGGTCGTGATCGGCACGCCGGCGGGCGACAGCAGGACGCGGCGGCCGGTGACTTCGACCCCGGCGGGCCAGCGCGCGGTCAGCAGCCGCGACTTCGAGACCCGGGTGACAGTCACCGCGTTGCTCTGGTTTCCGCCCAGCACATGGAAGTGCGTGTCGTCCTCGCCGTGGTAGAAGCCGACGTGGCCCTGCCAGCCGCTCAAAGACCCGCGCCAGAACGTCAGGGTGGAGCCGAAGACCGGCGGACAGGCCTTCCCGAAGCTGCCCCAGTTCCGGGCGCCCAGAGGGTTCTTTGGCAGGTTGATCGACGGGTCCGCCGCCCGGTGGCATGTCGCGACGAAGGCGCCGCACCACGGGATGTCGCGCGGATCGATCCAGCTGACCGACTTGTCGAACCATGCCACGAGCCGGGACGTGTCCCGCGCCTCGTGCAGGCCGCGCACGCGCTCTGCTTCGGCCATCCAGGGCAGCGCGGCTGTCTCGGGCTCCTTCTGCCCGCCCATGAGGGCGGCGGCCGTGAGCGGGCCGTAGTAGGGCCGATCGCGGAAACCGATCGAGCGCTTGAAGGCGCGGATCGCCGCGTCGGTGCGCGGGCCGCGAATGCCGTCGATGGGCCCCGGATCGAATCCGAGTGCCGCCAGCCGCGCCTGCACGGCACGCCAGTTGATGTCCATGATGTCACCTTTGGAAAGGGCGGATCCGGAAATGGTCGAACAAGAGCCGGTTACGAAACCAAGCCCCTGAGAAATCGTCTAATTTTGGTGGATCCACGGATTGCGCAACGAGAGCGTTACGAAAGGATCAAGAAAGGCCCCGCTGGCGGGGCATGTGATCAGGTTGTGGGGTGGGTCAGCGGTCGCCGAGCTTCGCGCGGCGGTAGATCGTCAGGAGCAGCGTCACCGCCAGCAACCCCTTCGTCACCACGATCAGCCAGGGGGTGATCGGCGACGGCGCCATCGCGAGGTTCCGCACCACCATCGTGAACAAGACACTGATGCCGATCAGGGAATAGCCGGCCGCGATCGCGCGGCCAGGCGGACTCGAGCGGGCGTTGACGTGGGCCAACCACCAGCAGGCGAGGATCACGACACTCGAGGTGGCGTTGTTCGAGATCAGAAGCCAGTCCATCAGCTATCTCCTTTGCGCAGGACGGCCTTCCGGACGCCGCGCATCGCCGCGATCCCGCCCTCGCCCATGATGAAGCCCGCGGCGAGGTAGGCCCATGTCCCTGCCCCCGTGGCGGCTTCGATCAGGTGCCCCACAAGGCCGCCAAGGAAGATCGCGCCGAACGCGCCGGCGACGCCCTCCATGATCCTGCGCCGCCACGGAGCCAACGGCGCGAAGACGGCGCGGACGTAGGCGCCGGCCGCCCCGGCCAGGATCAGAGCGCCGACCTGCTCGGGCATCTGGTCGCGGATCATGCGGCCGCGCTCCATCATGTCCGAGATCAGGCTCGGGTCTTTCGTCGGGTCGGTCATAGTCACTCCGGGGATCAGGTCACGAGGGCGGGCGGTGCGATTACCGCAACGCGAGCGGCTTGGCCGCCCAGTCACGCGCGACGATGTCCGCCACGGGGCGATCATAGGACCCGCCAAGGCGGCAACCCGCCGTCTTGTAGATCCGGCCCGTGTGGTTGGCGGCGAGCTTCGTCTTGTAGGTCGCGGTGTCGGTGTCCTGCAGCGTTGCCGGCCCTGCGCCGTAGCTGTTGACCAAGGCACCGTTGATGTAGAAATCCATCTGCGTACCGATGCGGGAGAAGGCCAGCTGACGCGCCGCACCTTGGCCGGTGGAGCCGCCGTTCGATGCGGCCGAGGAGGCACCCGTCCCCAGAACCCCGCGCATCGTCTTGCCGTCAGCCCCACTATCGATCCAGAGGCTCGCCACGTTCGCGTTGTTGGTCGTGTCCCACAGGATCGGCTGGTAGGCGGCGGTATTGTATCCGCTCGTCGGCTGCAGGTCCCAGACGATCACGAGGTAGTCATCGTTGCCGGTGGAGAAGTCCATGTAATCGGCGCCGATCTCCACGAAGTCGGTCACGTCCTTGGTCCCGGCCGGGAAGATGAGCCCGCCCCGGTTGGCGGCCTGGGTGATGGTCGCACCGGCGTTTCGCAGGATGCCGTCCGGAGCCTGCGTGTTCGGCACAGCGAAGTCCCGTGCCATGTTGCGGAAGGTGGTTCCGTTTGCCGGGGTGGCGTCCGCGCTCGGGTTGCACCAGATATTGGTGAAATCGAAGCACCAAAGCCATTCTTCGAGGCCGAGAACTGGATCGAGGTCAAGACGCGGCCGGCTCAGGTCGGTCATGGCGCTCGTGGCACGCTGAACGTTGGAGGTCATGTCAGGTTTCCTTTCGAGAGGTGAGGTCAGGAGGCGAGCGCCCAGCTGGGGATCCAGCCGCGCGCGCGGATTTCTTCGTCGAGGATTTCGGCAACCACCTGGTAGCCGGCTGCGCTCAGATGGACGTTATCCACGCGAAGGCTGTCAGGCGGGATGTCGTTGCCGATGTCGGTAAGGTCCTGCGCGGTCGGCGTGATCCCGGCACGGGACAGACCCTCCGAGATCAGGCGGCGCCGGATGTCGATGAAGTTCCCCGGGTAGAGATCCTCGAGGTCGTTGTTCAGCCCGATCGTCGTCAGGTAGCGGCTGCCCGACGGGCCATATTCGACAGGATCATAGTCCCCGTTCATCACCGACAGGATCAGGTAGCGTTTGCCCACGCTTTCGAGCCGGGCCACGCAGGCGGCGATGTTCGCCTTGATCTGTTCCATCTCGGTTTGGTCGTTGCGGCCGAGCCAGAGGATGGTGATGTCGTCCTGCGCCTCGCCGTTGTCGAAGACCATCGGCGACTGCGCCGGGCAGGTGATCGGCAGATAGGTGCCGCTGTCTGGGGTAAAGGTGTAGCTCTCCGAGGTGGAAGGCGGACCACCGGACGAGGTGCGGCGGAGCGTGCCGAGGACGCTCTGGATGCGGACCTTCGCAGTGACCGTGCTGTTGTTGGCAGCGGCGGACAGCGGGAACGGGTGATCGCCATCGGCGGCCATGCCGCCCGAGGTGGCGAGCTCCACGCCGTCGATATGCGTGATGGTGTTGCTGCCAGCCGCGATCTGGTTGCCGCTGATTGTCACGCGCGCGACGTTCCCCCCCTGGCGCATGCTGATCTGCTTGGAGGTCTGGGAGCCGATGCCGTTGTTGATGACCGTCGTGCCAAGAAGCGCGGCCAGGGCGGACGGGTAATCAACGGTGCCGCCGCCCTGGCGTCCATAGGTCAGGCTGTCGCCCCAGCACTGGATCGTCGGCCCGGCCACAAGACCGGGGATGTCTGGCCCAAGGTCGATCCCGGGCACGCGAACCGATCCGTCGCGGAAAAAGACGATCCACGGGCGGTCGTAGAGGTCGACGTAGGCCTCGACAACTTCCTTGCCCTCGAAGAAGTAACTTTCCCCCGAAGAGACGCGCAAGTTGCCCGCGATGGAAACCGAGCCGTCATCGTGCTCGGTGATCCAGGATCGACCGTCTTTGTCCGCGTGCGATCTGCGGACCGGCACGCCATGCAGATACATCTGCGGCTCGCGCCTAAAGATATCCGATCCGATCTTGTACGACCCGTCGGCAAGCTCCGATACAAATGGCCGTCCGTCGCAGTCGACGCTCGCGCTGATGACCGGGTAGCCTTCATCATACATCTGCTGAGCTGTCTCGTAGATCTTGCCTCCTGCGATCTCAATGCTGCCATCCGCATACTGAACAAGCACTGCTCGATCATTTGCGTCTACCAAAGCCCAGGCGACAAGCTTGCCGCGGTGGTACAAGCTTCTGGTTGTGTCGATCTGTTGCCCTCCGGCGAGTGGCAGGATGCCGTCGGTTTCACCTAGGCTCAGGTCGTAGAGGCCATCTTCCCGAAGCGAGAGCGACAGCCCGTTGATCCCGGCCGAGATGATCGGCGTCTTGTGGCGAAGATAGCCATCGACCGTCAGGGCATAGCCGCGCCCGCCAGCGTCCACTTGAGCGGTTACGACCTCCACCCCGTCGTAGTACCAGACATCAGCGTAGTCGACGGGCGCACCGTGCGGACCGATCCGGGCGTCCAGGGCGGCCTTGTCCGCGGTCGGCGTCATCGCCTTGTCGGTCGCTTCGCCCGCGATCGCTTCAGCGTCAGACGCCGCCGGAACGTTGATCGTGCGGCTCGCGCCGAGATCGCCCCCACCGGTGGCGAGGCCTGCGCCGGTGATGGAACGGGCCTCGATCGCGGCGTCCCCTGCCGCTCGGGCGGCCTCCTCCGCGTCGATGTTCCCTTGCAGGGCCGCGTCTTCGTTCAACCGTGCCGTGGCCTCGACATCGAGCGCCGCTTGAAGGTTTGCGTCTCCGCTCGACCTCGCCGTCGTCTCGGCGGCCAAATCATCCCTGAGGTCCGCCACGTCAGCGCCTCCAAGGATGACATCCGTGATGTCTTCCCACTGGAAGAAGGCCACGCCGGTGGTCGGTGTGTCACCGAAGGCCTCCACGAAGGGAGTGCAATATCGCGCCGTCGCCGGCGGCTCCGATTCCACGCCCGGTACCTCGGCATCCTTGCTGATGATGACAGAGACGGTGGTGACGCCATCCACGATCAGCGGATTTTCCGCCGAATGCAGTGTGACCGTGCTGACCGTGGCCTTGTTCTTGTTCAGGTTCCGGAGCTTGATCTGGACCGCGTCGCCGCTCGGGTCGGAGCTGTTCACGAGGCGCTTGTAGGCCACGCGCAGCCGGTAGATGCGATCCTCCTCCAGCGCGTAGGCGCGGCGCGGCGCGATGGTCCCTGCCCCGGGCAGAGCCCAGACCTTGCCGAGGTCGTCATCCAGCGCAGTCTCTCCCTGCGTGATCGCGGCGCGCGCCTCGGGTTCACCGGTCAGAACGGAGCTGAACTGTTCGGGCGCGTCGCCCGGGCGGGTCACGTCCGAGATCGCGATGTGATCCACCCGGGTGTCGAGCGCGGTGATGGCTGTCGCATTTGCGGAGACGCCCGCCGTGGCTGCATCCAGCGCCGTCTTGGCCGCCGAAGCGGCCCACCATGCCGCGATGGCCTGCTTGACCCGCAGCGCGCTCCATGCCCGGCGATCTGTTGCCGTGCCTGCCTCTGCATCTGCCTGCGAAACGGTATCAGCGGTCCATTCCCGCGCATCGGAAAGCGCAGCGTTGCCGGGCTGGATGGCGCTGTCTGCCTTGGTGCCTTGCGCGGCCGTGGCATAGAGGCTGTCGAAGTAGGTCTTCAGTGTGGCCTTCAGGTTCGCCCACGTCAGCTTCTTCGGGGCGTCGCTGGCCTCGCTGTCGATGATCCCCAGCTGATCAGCATCGTCCGGCGTGGCCTTCCCGGCCAGCGCCGTGAACCGCTGCGCCCAGGCGACGGCGAGGTTGGCGGTGATCCACGCGACGATCGCCTGCTTGATCCGCTCGGCCGTCCATGCTCGGCGGGTGGTCGCGCTGCCCGCCTCGGCCTCCGCTTGCGAGACGGTCGAGGCAGTCCACTCCCGCGCGTCCGTCAGGGCGGCATTGCCCGGCTGGATGGCGGTGTCGGCCTTCGCGCCCTGGGCTGCCGTGGCAAAGTCTGCCGCGTCTGCCTCGGCTGCGTCGCCAAGCTGATCGACGACGCCCTGAACGACGTCTTCGACCATACCCTCCAGGTCACCCTTGGCCGCAACTTTGGGGTCGGTCCCTGTGGTGGTCAGGGACGCGGTCGGAACTGTGATAGTCATGCTGGTCCTCTCAGGGGATGGTCAGTTGGTAGGGCCCGACGGGCGCGCCCTCGGTCCCGGACGCGGACACCGGCACCACCCAATAGTCGGCCGAGCCTTGCGTCAGGAATTGCGGCCCATCCTCAAACAGGAAGGCCTCATCTACACTCGCGTCGGAATTGTTGCCTGCGAACAGGCTGGCTTGGGTGGCACCCGCCGGTGCGGTCAGGGTGCCAATGAAGGTGCCAGTGGCGGATTCCGCCGGGCTGTTGGCGATACTGTCGCCGTGTAGACGGAAACGGGTCGCACCGACTGAAATCGACACAGCGGAATAGCGGAACCTGTAATTAGCGCCGGGCGTTAGGGCGACCGTCTGGAAAAGATCGCTGGCCGGAGTGTTGATCGTGTGACTGGCGACGCCGCCTGACAGTGTCCAGTTTGCACCCGACCAGTCACTGGCGAACGTAAAATCCGCGTTCGACAACAGGTTCTCCGGGACCTCGCCAGCCGTAACGCTGAAGGCTTCCCCGGCGGCGCCTTCGGTGAGGCCCTTGACCATCTGCGCCGCCCCGAACCCCGCGCCGACCGCGCTCCTGTAGATACGCACACCGGCGAAGACCGTGCTGTCTGGGGCGGTCAGCTCGACATCGATCCGCCCAGGCGCAGCTGTCGCACTGGCGACAGTGACGCTCAGGTTGAAGATCACATTCTCGATCATCACCCAGTTCGATTTGCCCGCCGGGGCCACTGCGCGGACGCGAACGTCATAGGCCGCCTCGGGCGCGATACCCTGTAGCAGCCCGAACACCTTGTCTGATCCATCCCTGACAGCGCCATCGATGCTGCCGCCCGGTGTCCAGTCGCCCTCCCCCTCCCGGTACTGCCATTCATAGCTATCGACCGCCTGCGACGGCGAGGGAGCGAAGGCGAAGCGCAGCTGCAGAAGGGACGCTCCCCCGGCATCGACGGTGCTGATGGCGGCCGAAACGGCTCCGGGCTGACGCAGGGCCTTACGGTCCGCGATGTAGGGCTCGTCGTTGACCTCTTCCTCATCGGCGTCTTCGTCCCACGCGTAGATCGCGGCGCTGTGCTTCACGAGCGTCGCCGGCAGGCGCAGCGCGACCTCGCCGCTCTCCCCGATCGGGTCCAGGCCCGGATGAACGCTCTGGACCTCATAGATCCCGTCAAAGGCGTCGAAGGCGCTGTCGCCTGCGCTCAGGGTCAGGGTGGAGCCTCCAACGAGATCGAAGCACTCCGGCGGCAGGACAGCCGTGATCCGCTCCTGCCGGCGCATCCGAAGGCCTTCGATCTTGCGCACCCGCATCCCCTGCGTGGCCGAGGGACAGAACGGCAAGGCCAGATCTCGAACCGTGCGGATGCCCCCGTCCGCGGCGAGCGCGTCGGGGATGTCCCAGGGCTTGAGCTGGGCGGTTTCGTAGCCACGAGCCGGTGACAGATAGGAGACCCGGAGCGTCGTCACGAGCTCGTGCTCGTCCATCAGCTCGTCGGCCTCGAAGCCTTCCCCCAGGAAGTCGGTCACGCTGACTGTCGGGGCCCGATACTCTCCCGCCGCAAGGCCCAGCCTGCCTCCGATGCGGATCAGATTCCCCGCTCCGGACAGCACCAGCGGATTGATCTGATCCTCGATCTCGCCCACGTCGAAGGCAAGCGTGCCGGCCAGACGGTAGCGCCGCTCGCTGCCGCCGGACTTCAGGCTCACCAGCTCATCCGCGACATCCGCGGCATCCTCGAAGCTGTCGAGGTGCAGGTTGCTGGCGCGGTACTGGCGGATCGGGTTCTGCGTCAGAGCGTCGAGCACGCAGAGCGCGTGGTTGTCCGACCATTCCCACGTGTCCGGATCATCCAGATCGTGCGCCGCGTTGCGCGGATCGCAGACCAGCGACCACTTGCCCTCGATCTCGACCAGCGGCGGCGTGGAGGGCCAGCGCTCCTGACGTTCGCTGTTGCGCCCCGCGTTGAGCCGCATCCAGATCACCGTCCGGCCCTGCCAGCCGTCGGTGGACTTCCACAGCTCCTCGTCATCGCCTTCGGCAAAGGGCGCCTGCTCCAGGAACTGCCTGGGCGGCGAGGTTTGGTCGCCCCGGCTGATCCAGACGTTCACGCACCCCGAAAAGGGGTGTTCCGTTGCCGTTGCACCTCCATAGGTGCCACCTGTCCCGCCACCGTCCGGCGAGCCTTCGAAATCGAACGCGTTCCCGGTCAGCGCGACTTCCCGCTTGTCGAGGAAGAGCTTGAAGTCCGGCAGGTGGCTCGGGCGGCTGTTGAGAAGCCAGCAGCCCCAGATGTACTCCGCCCGCACCGGCGTGCCGACCGGCGTTCCGGCGGCGCGCGTCTCGCCGTAGACGAAGCGGAAAGCGGGCTCGGTCGTCGGCGCCGAAAGTTCGCGGGCCAGGTTCTGGGCCTTCGGCATCTTGGGCCCGAACAATGCGTTCGACGCCGCCGAAAGGAGCAATGACGCGCCGAGTTGGAGCGTCGCCACGGCCAGCCGTCCCGACAGGATTGCCGGGATGCCGATCGCGTTGAACGTGCTGGTCAGCCCGACCAGAGCGCTGGTGATCAGGCTTACCGGATCGGCCTTGGCGGCCGTCGGCATCCAGAGAACCGTGCACAGCAACACCGCCCGAAGCTTCATTTGACCCACGCCCTCACAGGTTCCGCCGGCAGGATGACCATTCCCCTCAGCCCCTTGATCGCGACCTTCCCGCCCAGGCAAAGGACGAGTGCGAAGCCGACCGGACCCGACCAGGGCACCAGGCCGATCGCACCCGGCCGCGGCGCGGAAACGGCAAGTCCGGCCGACGCCGCGAGTGCGTCGAATGCATCCAGGTCCGCAGGCATGACCCGGCGGGCTTCTTCCACGCTGGCGTAGCGCCCGCGCAGCGCCATCATCGGGTCCACCCCCCGGAGCGCAGCGAAGGCATCGCAGGCCGCGGTACAGCAATCGGCAGTGCCCCATTGAAACCGCCCGGACATGTGCGCCCTGGCGGCCGTGAAGGCTTCGGCTGTCGTGATCATCAGGGCTCGGGCCAGACGCTCGGGTTGACGGCGCGCTTGATCGCGTGCTGCACGTGCCGCCCGGCCGTGTCGCCGGGATAGGCGTCGATCTGATCCTCATAGGTGTGGGTGATCGAGGCCTGCGCCCGGGCGGACGGACCGATCCCGAGGCCGAGGATCATGTCATGCAGGAATTCGTTGATCGACCCCGTGAAGGAGAACCGTTGCGAGGCGTAGTAGCCCGAGAAAAGCAGCACCGGATCGCTGACCAGCGTGGTGCCGGCCGTCTCCGTTGTGGCCCCGAACCAGACATTCAGTTCCAGGTTGCGCAGCTGCTTGCCCTTCTGCGCCAGCAGGTCTTCTCGCGTGCCCGCGACGTGAACGCTTGCGTCACCCGTTGCGAGACCACCGGCTTCTTCCGGGATCTCGATCTGGACGAAGCTGACGATCCGCCCGTCGACCTCGGCGCTCATGCCCGTCCAGGTCTGGCCATTCCACGTCAGTTCGCCCACGCCGGAATGCATGTAGATGGTCCCGTCCGGCCAGCCGGCCTCGATCAGCAGCGCCGGATGGAAGTGATCGGCCAGGGCGGAGATCAGCCCGGCTGAAACGCCACGGGTCAGCGCCATGGGTCTAGCTCCGTCCAGCTGTCGTACTCGTCGGCGAAGACCTCCCGGAAATTCCATGTGAAGACGTAGCCGCGAGGGTCCCGCGGCGCCTGCATGGCCCTGGGCATGTCCAGTGCCTCGAACACGATGCTTTCGCGATCGCCGATGCTCACCATCCCCTCGAGGGTGAAAGCCGTCTCGGTCCGGATGACCGATCGCCCGGTTGTCGTGCCGCTCTCAGGGTCTGTCCATGCCACCGAACGCGCGACGGTCAGGACACGGGACGTCTCCGTGCCCTCACTGTTCATCACCTTGATCAGCTGCGACGGGCGCGCGACGACAACTCCGATCGGCAGCCCGGTCACCACGAGCGCCGGCCATCCGGAATCGGTCGTAGGCTCCCCAGAGAGCGCATAATCGCCGTCGCCAAAGAGCATTTCGGTTGCGCCGGCGGTCCACACCATTTCGGTCGCACCTTCGACCCAGGCCAGAGGTCCGTTCTTCAGATCCATGCCGGCACCCGCCAGGTGCCAGAGAGCCGGCAGGCACTCGACGCGAACCAGATGCTGTCCCCCGGCCAGCTGCCGCTTCAGCATCTCGACATAGCCAGCCCCGGACTGGTCCTCACCGACACCCGTGATCATCGCCGTGGCAAGCCTGCGCCGGCGCAATCTCGAGGACGTCCGGGCACGGCCGCCGAACACCGTGAGCGAACGGCTGATCGGGTCGGACGTGTGGAAATCCCATCCGGTGAGGCCGACGGGCGGCCAGGCGATCACATTGGTCATGCGCGCCCCGTCATACTCTTCGGCTGGGTTCGCAGGTCGCGCGTGATCTTGGAGCGCGTCGCCGCGGAGGCTTGCTGGATCATCGCCCCGGCCTCATTCCGCACGATTTCGACAACGGTGCCAGGCTCGCTGCGCACGAGAAGCTCGACAGCTCCGCCTGATGCCCTCTGCCCTTTGGTATGGTCGATGACGGTTTCCCGAGGATGAAGCATGGCCAGATAGCCACCGCGGCCGTCCAGACCGCCCGACCGCGGGCCGTCTCCGGTGTAGCCGCCACCGTCGAAGCTGAACAACCCTCTGAAGAGGGAACCGAGGAAACCACCGCTCGCGCCGCCGTTCGGTCGTTGAACCGGGAACAACGCATCGGCGAACCCCGTCGCCGCCATGTCGGCCAGGCGGTCGGCCACTTTTCCGAGCACGTTCGCGAAGATTTCACCGGCCCCAGCACCCCGGCGCAGGTCGTCAAAGATGCCTTTGAAGGTCGTACGGGCCTCGGAGTTCAGACGCTGCATCTCGGCTTGCGTCGCGACCATGCTCTGCCGGGTCGCGTCGAGCGCCGTCTTCGCTTTCGTCATCCCTTCCGCCCATTGCTCCGGCGTGATCAGCCCCGCGCGGAGCTGCTCATCCAGCTGGCGCTGAGTTTCGGCGAAGGCGCGCTGTGCCTCGATCAGCGGGTCCATCAGCCCGAGCATGCGCTGATACTCGTTGTTCGCATTGGCAATCGCCTCCGCCCGGTCCGTCTGGGCGCGACCGGCGTCATGTGGCGCGATCGGCTGCGCACCAAGCGCCGTCATGATCGACTTGTCATTGACGTACCTCAGGCCCTCCCACTCCTGACGAAAGCCGTCCACACCTTGGCCCATCCGACGTCTGACCAGTTGCATTGCCAGCCTGTCCTGCATCGCCGGGTCGAACATCTCGCGACCGGTGAGGTTCAGCTCATTCATCAGGCTGCGGAGTGTCGTCGAAACGATCTGGTATCGGCCGACAGCGCTCGAGTTGAAGCTGTTGTCCGGATGCGCGAGCATCTGGCGCTGCAGTTCCAACACTTTGTCCAGCGACATGTTGATCAGGTTCACAGGGCCGCCGGTGTAGGCGCCGTAACCCAGCGTCTCATTGTACCCCCGACCTTTGTCGGTGCCCTCGGCATAGCCGATCAGATCGAGGATCCCGCCCTCCGCCGCCGACTGCAGCCTGGCCGGGTTGCTGGCGAACGCGTCCCACATGCTGCCGAGGCTGGCGCCCACGCGGCCCATCCACGTGAAGTCCAGCGAACTCAGCACCTGCCCGGATTTCTGCGCCCGCTCGAAGCCGTCCGCAAACAGGGATGCGTAGGCCGACAGCTTCTCCATGACGCCACCCAGGGCGTCTGCTTCCTTCCGGGTGCTGCCGATGCGGCCGGCGAACTGGTAAGCCACGTCGGCCGCCTGCACCAGCTTGTCGCGGAACCCCTCTTCAAGAGCCACACCCGCATCTTCAGCCACGCGGAGGATTTCGACCAAGCTGTCGCCAGCCCTTTTGAAATCCCGCTCATCCAGTGCCTTGGCATAGGCAGACTGCAGCTCGCGAACCCGCGCGATCTGCTCCAGAGATGGCCCCAGCTGATCGGCAAGCTCGCCCATGTCCTGGTACCGGCCCTCGAGCGCGGCCAGCTCCTGCTCGAGTTCCGCGACCAGCTGTGCGGCGGCGGCAGCCGCCGGAGAGTTTGCCGCCTGCATGAGCTCGAGCTCACGCCGGGCCTCTTCCAGCGCGCGACGGGATGCCTCGATTTCCTCCGGCCCTGAATCGATCAGTGAAGCGGCAACGGAACCTGCCTTGTCGCCGAAGGCTTCAGCGAAACCCGCCACCATATCGTCCCCGAGGATCGCTCCAACCTTCTGCGCGGCCGAACGCGCCTCGATATCGGCGAGCTCGGCAACCAGTTCGCGAACCTGTTCCGTCACGAGGCCATAGCGCTCCTTCAGCTTGTCCAGCCCGCTTGCGCTGAGCAAAGCGATCGCGGTCTCGGCCCGGTCGATGCTCGAGGTTGCCTCGTCGATCGAAGAAGCCCACTCCTTGGCCGCCTTCTCCGCTTCCTTCAACTCTTCCTTGGTATCGAAGAGGTTGGCCACCAGCGGCAGCAGCGCGCCGGCGGCGATACCGGCGGCGATCGCAAATGCTCCGCCCATGTACATGGCGAGGTCCGGCAACTGGATTGCCAACGCACGGATCGGATCACCCGTTGCGGATGCAGACTGAGCGACCTGGCTCAGCTGCATCGCAATCCCCCGGCTATCGAACCGCCCGCCCGCGGACGCCAGCCGATCGGCACCTTCGGCCGCGCCCAGGTAAGCGGTCCGCGCCTGCCGGATCACCGTCTCAGCCTGGGCTTGCGTGGCCACGCCCGCTTTCACTGCGCGGTTCGCGGCCTCCACGGCTTGTTCGTACCTTCGCGTCGCAGCATGGGCTGGATCGACACTCGCGCGCAGGGCATCAAAGGCCTTCTCCTCGGCGAGGACGGCCGCGGTGGCCTCTCGCGCGACGCGTACGGTGTCATTCTCGGCATCGACGATGCGATAGATCGCCTTCACCGCCTTGTTGCTCATCCCCTCGAAGGCGGCAACGACCTGACCGTCACCCTGTGTTTCGAGCCGGACGGCAACGCGCTTTTCAGCCATCAGACGCCTCGTTGATCGCCTGGACGGCGAAGTTTTCGATGATGGGAAGAAGCTCGGCGACCGCGGACGGCGCGATCTCCATGGCCGACGCCAGTGACAGGGCCGAACTCATGTCGTAGCCGAGCGCGAGAGGCGGGCCCAACCCGCCGGCGGCAAAGCGCATCTGACCGCCGAGACGCATCGCGAGATCCCAGACCTGCCGCCCTTCCAGCGACAGGTCCCGTTCCTTCAGGGATGGGCACGCTTCGCATCTTTCCGGGCAGGATCTGCAGTACTCGCGCCCTCCGCCGAAGTGCCATTCGGCGAGGGCGCTGATGCGTTTCCCTCTTCGATGACCCGAAGACCGGGTTGCACGTAGAGCAGATGAAACGCTGTGAAGAGCGGCCAGAGGTCCAGAAGGGCGTCGATCATCGTCGGCGTCGGATCGATGGGGTTACCATCCTTGTCGCCGACACCTTCCCAGCCGACGATGGCAAGCCGAGCGATCGCCTTGTTCATCTCGACGCGGAAGTTGGAAGACAGGCCCTCCGTCTCGGCGTCTCCTTCGGCGGGGTCGGTAAGGCGTGCCAGCGCAGGATCAGCCCAGACAGAAGCCATCAGCGTCGAATTAAGGGGGAGAACCTCCACCCGAACGTCCATCCCAAGATCGATCCAGCGCGGACCCGTGGTGATTTCCAGCCGGATCATCAGTAGGCATCCACCGTGTTGACCAGCGTGGCGGTGACCATGGGATCCCCGCCTGCATCCTGCGACGCCCGCCCGTCGAAGGTCACCTGGATGCCGCCCGGCCCCTCGATCATGCGCTTGGGCCGGTCGAGGAAGAGCTTCGGCACCGAGAAGGTCAGACTGTTCGTCCCGTCCGAATAGGCGAAAGTGAAAGCCGCCGAGCCGCCGGCGATCGCTTGGTCGACCAGCGCCGCCGAGGAGAAGCGCGTCACCAGGCGGACACCGAGTGACGCCATGTTGGGATCGGCACCGGCAATCAGCCCCCCGTTTCCGACGTTCTCCGCTGGCTCGAGGTTGTTGGAATAGGTGATCTCGGCCGAGACCACGTCCGCAAGTGCCGAGCCGCCCCGGGTGATGGAGCCCTGCCGCTGCAGGAACCGTTGGTACTCGAATTCGTCCGGCGTACCGGCCTGGGTGCTGGAGTTCACCGTTTCCGCCTGTCCGACAAGCCCGACGGAGAGCGACGCCCACCCCTTCCGGGCCTGCCCGAACTGCAGCCGGTCCACCATGCAGCCGGTGTGCATCATGTAGTGCGAGACCTCGGGAATTCCGGTTTCGAGAGCAAGGCTGGGAACGCTCCAGCCGCCGGAACTGAAGACGTGCGTGTAGGTGCTGCTGCCCGTGGTGGCCGGAGCTCCGAAGGCGGCTTTCAGCCATATACCTACGGCCTCGACATCCAGCGGCACCTCGATGTCGCCGTTCACGTCGAGAGCATCGAGCTGCGGTGCGAGCGGGTCGCGGCCCTGTCCGAGGACTGGATCGTCGAGCAGCTGTGCTGCGCCACCGAGCATGTTGCGGTTGAACGGCAGCGACATGAACCCGCTGCCGGGCGCCGTGCCATAGGTCGATTCGAACGCGCCGGACAGGATCGACCGGGCGCCTTGTGCGCGAGGCATGTCAGTTCTCCTTCAGGTAAGGGGATCGTTGGTGGCGTAGAAGATCCGGATGGGGATGATCCCCGACTTCATCTCGGCCGATCCATCGAGCGCGAGATTGCTGGTGTCGGGCGTCTCGCCCTCCACCCAATCGCAGAGGCCACCGAGCGTTCGGTCGGCCGCCAGGGCGGACGCGATCTGCAGCTTCAGTGCATCGAAGCCCGCGTCCTTGCCGCCATCGTCCCCGACATAGACTTCGAGCGCCGCCACGTGCTCGACATGATATGTCAGCGGCGACATTGTCGTTTCCATATCCTCGAGCTGACCGTCGATCAGGACGATACGCCCCTCGGGCGGCACTTCCACGGTCAGCGCCGTCGCCCGCTCGACAGTCGCCGTGGTCGAGGCATTGATCGCCGACTGGATGGCGGCAAGGATGGTTTCGATCTTGGAGGGCATGGCTCAGGTCCAATACCTGACGATACGTTGATCGATCGACGCTGCGACGGCGTCCACGTCTCGCTCCAGGTCCAGCTTCTTGCGGAGCCTCGCCTGCGGCACGAGCACGAAGATCGGCACCGTTCTGTTCTTTCGACCGCGGCGCTTGCGTCCCTTGAAGGTGAGCGGATCGCTATAGCGTCTGTCTCGATAGGTGCCGTCATCGACCAGCAGGCCGGCCCGGCCGGGACGGTACACAAATCGCAACCGCCGCCCCGTGATCTGCTCCCACCGGGCCGGTGTGATCCGCTTGTTATCGGCGCCGCGCATCCGCTGGACGTCTGGCGCAACCGGGATGGCCAGCCAGAAACCGTCCTCCGACCGGATCACGACGCCCCGGTTGTGCGCGTCGATGATCACCGGGGCCTTGCTGAAGGTTACTGCCGCTGCACGAAGGGACACACCGGATTTCGGGTATGTTTGTGCCTGCACCGTCTTCTCGAGCTTACTCCCCAGGCCCGCGCCCGCAATCTGCGCTCGCCACCGCTTCTTGATATCGAGCGACGCCTCACGGAGGCCGCGCGTCACCGCGCGCCGCCCCTTGTCAAGCTCGGCGCGGTAGAACGCCGGAAGGTCTCCCTCGACGTCGATCAGGGTACGCATCGGAAACCCTCAAGCCGGCCGGGTGTCGAGGCGCCAGAACGTCCGGCGCTCATCCCGCTCGGGGCGGCCTTGCACCGTGAAAGTCTCCTGACCGAACGCAAGAACGTCTCCGCTCTTGGGTGTCGGCACAGCCTCCACAGCCACAAGAAACCTCGTCGTGCTGGCTCCGAGACGCGACTCCCCGAATTGGACCTCGTCGTCGGGCTGAATTGGCACCACGCGGACAGACATGCTCTGGCCCCCGGACGGCGTGTAGGTGGCCTCCTCACCGAATCCGAGCGGGTCATCGAAGATCGCACGGATATCAGCTGCGAAGTCAATCATTCGGCGGGTGTGGTGTCTTCACCGCCGGCGACGGAGTCGGACCCATCCCCGCCCGGCGCGCTGTCGTCACCTTCGGACAAGGTGTCGGAGCCACCCCCGCTCGGCGCTGTATCGTCCCCGGACTCGACCTCGGGCTCATCCCAGGCAAAGATCTGGCGGTTCAGCCGCTTGGTATCCTCCAGCTCCACGCCGAGTTCCTCGCCACGCTTGAACGAAAGCTCCTGCCCGCCGTCCAGTTCGAAGCGGCCGCCGGACTTCCATTTGCCCAGCACGTGCGCGCGCAGTTCGTGCTGCTTCTTGGTCAGGGTCACTTTCATCGGCCCACGCAGGACCGCGCCCTGCACTGCAATCACGCGAACTTTTTCCATGTCGATCTCCTGATCTGGTCTGACGCTTGGCATGGGCGCCCCCGGGTTCGGGGGCGCCACAGCGAAACGCCAAGAGTGCGCGGCGTCAGATCGCCTGCACCTGCACGGCCTGCTGCCAGTAGCCGTAGCCGACGTTGCGGATGGCCTTCACGCCGTAGTGGTGCATGTCCTCGTTGAACTCGAGCTCCGAGCCCTCCGCGATCGCCTTGACCGTGACACCCTCCTCTTCCTGCCGGATGAACGGCTTGACGTTCCCGTCGGTGCGGAAGACCGCCAGCTTGTCGGTCCAGGTCAGGCGCGGGTTCATCGAGAGGGCGAAGTCGAACCCGTCGAGATTGGTCAGCACGTTCGTGTCGCCGCCGCCGACCACCGGGTTGTTGATCGCCGCGGCGGCGGTCGAGAACCACGCGGTCGGCACCTGCACCAGGAAGCTGCGCGCCATTTCGTTCATGGGCTCGCCCTGGTCATCCTTGAAGCCCAGCATCTGCTGCGCCCCGGCCAGGATCATTTCGCGCATTTCCTCGACCGAAGGTTTCGTCGCCGTGCCGTGAACGGCGGCGGGCACACCCGAGATGTCCACCGTGATCTTGTTCGACTGGGTACCGCTCGCGCCCTCGGCATGGTCGGTGTCGAAGAAGTACTGCCCGTCGTAGCACACACCGCTTTCGGCGGCGGCGATCAGGCCGGACAGCAGGCTGGCCCAGTGGGTGACGGTGCGATCCGCCATCTCGTTGACCCGCACCATGATCTGGCCGGTCTTGTCGCGGCGCATCCAGTCGACCGGCACCTCGAGAGTGGCTTCGAACTTCTTGTTCTCGATCGTGATGCCGTTCTCGCGGAAGCCCTTGGCGTGGCGACCGCCGACCCATTCGCGCATGGCCGGCGCCATCCCGAGCCATTTGTACGTCTCGGATTCCTGATCCGAGCTGAAATACATCCCGAGCGCCTCGACCCAGGACGCGGCCATCGCCACCTCCAGCCGCTGATAGAAGCGGCCGATGATGGCGCGCGAGGAAAGTCCCTTGTTCGCAGACATGTTCTGTCCTCCTTACACGGTGCCGAGCGCGACGGCGCTTTCATGCGCCGCGGCCAGCGCCGCATCGAATTCGACGACGGCGATGCCGGTCGAGACCCAGTGGCTCACCACGCCGACGAAGGAGTTCGACCCGCGGGTGAGAGTGAAGGTGTTGTCGTCGCTGGCGTAGACCGGCGCCCGATCGTTCGCCGTGATGCCGATCGACGAGATCGCGAGCTTCACCCGGCCGCGCGTCCGAACGTGGACGCGCTTGTCACCGGCCGAACCGGCCGAATTGTCGACGTGCTCGAGGCAGAAGCCCTGGAAGGCATCGCCGGCCTGAAGCGGCCGGGAGTAGCCCGATCCGTTCTCGCCGACCGCGGCGCCTTCGTAGATGATGTCGGCGGCGATGACGGGATAATCCTCGAGATCGCCGAGCTGGAAGTCGCGCGGGGTGTCCGCGGCAAGCGTAGCCATGTTCGCTCTCCTTGATCAGGCTGGGGTCAGTTGGTGCGGCGCAGGATGCGCGCATGGCCGCTGGCTTCGGCCTTGGCAAAGGCCAGGTAGGCCGCCTTGTCGCCGCCGAACTCGGCGCGGAGATCCGCATCCTTGTCCCACTTCGCCTCGGCGGTTTCCTCCGGCTTCACGCCGGATGCAGTGGCGTCGGACGGCGCAGGTGCCTGCGGCACGGCCGCTGCGGCGTCGGCCTCGCGGAGGCCGGCAAGATACCCGCCACCCGCCTTCTTGTCGGCCTTCACCATGTCAAGCGCCAGCTGCTCGGCGGTGCGCCCGTCTGCCTTTGCCGCCGCGACCAGCTCCTCGTGGCCGGCAACGGCGATCTCGTCGATCGCGGCGATCCGCGCGCGCTCGGCGGCGACGGCCTTCTCAACCGCGGAATCCACCGCGGCCTTGTTGCCGGTTTCCGCCTTCGCGGCGGCTTCGGTCTCGATCTCCGAGACGAGGTCGGCCCGGTGCTCACGCAGCGCGGCCGAGGTGAGGCTCTTCCAGTCCATGGAAGTCTCCTTTGCTGCGGGGGCGGGAACCGCGTTCGGGGCACTGCGGGCCGCCAGCCCCGCAGTGATGACTTTGTCGCTGGTCTCGCCTGCCGCGACCGCACCATCCCTGTCAGGGATCAGGGCCGACCTCAGTCCTGCGGACGCAGCGCGCCCGCCGATCGGGCGGACGGCCGGATTGACCTCTTCGATCAGTGCGGCGAACGCGGCTCGGGCCTCGGACACCTCGTCCGCGAAGCCGATCTCAACAGCGGCCTGGCCACGAAAAACGGCAGCCTCAGTTGCGAGCGCATCCTCGGCCGACACCGCGCCCCGGCGCCCGGCTTCCACCATCAAGGCGAAGGCGCTCCACATCTCGTCGCCTTCCCTCTGCAGCTGCTCGCGCACATTCTCTGAGAGGGCCTGGTACGGGTTGCCGTCGACCTTGTTTGCTCCGGAGTGGATGAGGGTCACCTTGATGCCCTCCTTTTCGAGGTAACCCTCGTAATCGACGTGCATGCAGACCACGCCGACCGACCCGGCTTCGCCGAAGGGCGGCACGGTGATGTGGTTCGCCTGGCTGGCGATGGCGTAGCCAGCAGAAAGCGCGTAATCGGCAATGAAGGCCCGAACCGGCTTGATTTCGCGAATCTCGCGGATCTGCTGGCCGAGGTCGAAGATACCCGCGGCCTCCCCGCCGAAGCTGTCGATCTCCAGCGCGATGACGCGAACGGCGTCATCTTCGGCCGCGGCACGAAGCTGGGCGCTGAGGCCTTCATAGCTGGTGACACCGGAACTTTCACCGATGAACGAGCCGCGGCGCACCAGCGAACCGGTGATCGGGATGACAGCGATACCTTGCACGTTCGAGTAGCTCTGCACCCGGCGCGCCCGTTGATGCACCTCGTCGCCGAGCAGCGACGCCGCCCGCGGCGTACGATGGGCGTCGGTGATGCGGCCGTCGAAACCCTGCAGCTCGATCCGAGCGCCGGCCTGACCCAGGAACCGCGGCCCAAGCTGCTGTGCAATCACGGCGGCCTTGGCAGGATCGAGCATCAACGGCGTGTTGAACGCGCGCTGCGCGATCTGCAGCGTGTCCGGAAAGCTCATTGCGGGACCTCCAGGTCATTGTCGTCGTCGGTGTCTTCCTCGCCCGCCTGGGCAGCGGGCTCGGCACCCTGAGCGGGCGCGGTGCGATCGTCACTCCCGTCGGCCGCGCGCCGGCGGCTGACGCTTCGATAGTCGGCTCCGAACCGCTCGGCAGCGATCCGGGTCAGCGAGGTCACGCCCATGTCCAGGTACTTCTCGTCGGCGGTCGCATCCTTCACCGGATCGATGGTCGGCCGCGCCGGGCCCATCCATTCCGCGCCAAGCCATGCGCGGCGGCGAAGCGGGTCGTTAAAGAAGCCCGGCGCCTTGAGCGCGCCGCGCGCAATCGCTTCGGTGATCACGTCCTCGTAGATCGGACGGCAGAACTGCGTCACATGCCGGGCCCGATCGGTCCGGAAGAATTGCCACGCCATCTCCATCGCCGCGCGGGACGCCGAATAGCTCGCCTGGAACTTCTTCAGGAGGAGTTCGTAGGGCAGGTCGGTCCCGGCCCCGATCTCCTGCGCGATCGCCTCGATGAACGGCGCGAAAGACGGATTTGGCCGCCCCGGCGCGAAGGTCTGGATCTCCTCGTTCGGCAGTAAGTCGAAGATGAGCCCCGGCTCCACCAGTTCGATCCCATTGCCGGCGCCGGATTTTCCCTGCGGCTGAACCGACTGGGTCGAGAGACCGTCGCCCAGGTTGCCGTCCTCGGACTTCATCCCGATCGCGAAGCACGCGCTGACCACGGCGGCCATCAGCTCTGCCTCCGAATACCGCGAGAGTTGCTTCAGTGACTCGATCACGGGCGAGAGCATCGGCGCGTATCGCGTCATGTCCGGCCGCCACCGGACACCGTGCACGTGCAGGACCTGCCGCCGGCCGGTGCTGTCATAGGCCGCGATGCGCTTCCATTCCGGCATGCCGGCCAGATGTCGGTCGATCTCGTGCCGGTTTGCAAAGTGGTATGCAACGGCGGCGCCGTCCCCGTCCATCTCTACCCCGCCGGCCAACCCCTCGCGGTCGACTGCCCAGTTCGGATTGGACAGACGATCCGCCTCGACCGCCTGGTAGCAGGTGCCCAAGAGACGACCGCGGCGCTCCTTGAAGCGCCGGATGAACAGGACGTCCCCGCTCATCAGCGTGGAGCGGTACGCGAGGTCCTCGAGACCGGCGAAGGTCTGGGCTCGGGTCACGTCGCAGTCCGGGCTTTGCGCCCAGTCCTGCCAGATGTCGAGCGCGAGCTCCTCCCAGTCCTCGGCCTCAGTACGGGAAATCCCGAGGCGGTCGTGATCGATTTCCGGCCGCACCACGTGCCCCGATCCGATCACGTTGATGACCTTCGTCGACACGGCGCTCAGCGCGGTCGGATCGTTCCGCACCAGGTCGCGCGACCGTGCGCGCAGCGTCGGAAGGTCGAGCAGAGTATCGGCATCGGCACTGGCGCCCAGCGGGTTCCACTGGCTTGTCGCCCCGCGATCCCGACGCGCGCCCTTGTGTCCTCCCGTCATGGCCGAGAACATCGTCCGCGCCTGGACGCGGCGCAGCCCCGTCGAGGGCGACAGCCAGGCAATCGCCTTGTCGAGGCGGTTGGCGAGGAGTTTGCGGCTCACAGCGGATCAGCCCTGCGGAATGCGCCGCCGCGGCGCGAGGCGCGACTGATTTTGCCGATCAGGCGCTCCTCTTCCTGGGAGAGCCAGCCGAGGTCGAGCTTCGTCAGCGAACGTCCGTCGAGCGTGTAGCTCTGGACACCGCCGCTCAGGATGGCCGAGATCGCCGCCTGGACCTTCTCCAGGCGGGCCTCGTAATCGATCGTTGGCATGTTACCTCACTCTGCCGCGCACGCCCCTCTGGCGTGTCGGCTGGGACGGTTGCGGGTCGGGCGCCGGTTCCGGCGGCGCGACCTTGATTTCGAACAGATCGCCCTGCCCGGTGTCCGGGCGGTCCCCGAACCGCTCCAGGCGGAGCGTCGACCACTGCTCAGGTTTCAGCCGGTCAAGGCCCAGATGATACGCCAGCGCCCGGGCGTAGCAGGCGATGTCCAGCGCTTCGTTCGGGCGCCCCTGCAGCTTGTCCCAGCGGTGCGTAACGATCCCCGACCGGGTTTCGACCTGTACCAGGTGCTCCGAGGTCAGCTGCTCGGCGTAGGCGAGGTCGATCTCGCCCGGTAGGATCATCGCGCCCGGGCGGCGAGCTCCGTTTTCGTCCGGCCCCATCAGCGTCTTGCGAACTGACCCGTAAAGGTCCGATTTCAGCGGGAAGGTTCCGACCGGCCAGATCGTGGCGCCGTTCTTCACCCGCTTGCCGTTCAGCTTCACGTCGACCTTGCGCGGAGAGCCGATAAAAGGCTCCGTGCGCCCGTCCCGGCCGTCCGTGGCAAAGACGCGCGGACGGCCGCGCGTGTAGTTGTAGACCATCTGACTCGCGAAACCCGAGTCCACAGCCCAGGCATCGACCTCGGCTTCCCCGTAGCCACCCGGCGCATAGCGCCGTGACAGCATCATCTCGTCGTGCCGAGACCAGGTTGACTGATCGTAGGGGTCGCCCTCGATCACTCCCCAGTCCACCAACCAGCGGGTCATGCCCTCCGACCATCCCCAGACCGCCCATTCGAGCCGGTTGCCCTGCACATCGGTGGCGCCGGTGAAGAACACCGGGCCGATCGGCGGCTTGCCCTTCTCGATCTGCGGGACCCGGCAGGCGAATAGCTGCTCGGCGTCGGGGGCATCCCCCTTGTCCTCGTAGGCCTCTCCCAGAACCTGCTGGGTGAACACCCGCAAGGTCTCCGGATTGTCCTTCTGGTCGAGCCACTCCGCGACGATCGAATCCCAGCTGGTGAACAGGCTGTAGGCCTTCCAGATGTGGAACCCTCGCACACGGCCGGGCACGTGGCGCGCCCGCCATCGCTCCAGTTCATCGGCCGGGAAACTCAGCCCTGGACCATCATCGCCGGCGGTCGCGATCCACACCCCCCGAGGCATGATCGCCGGCTTCTCGATGTGTTCGATCACGCAGCCGTTCTCTCGGCACTCAAACCATGCGCGGTGCGGCCATTCGTCGTGCTCCCACTTCAGGTGCTCGAAGGTGAGCACCTGGTAGGCGCCGCAATGAGGACAGGGCACGTAGCGGAGCCGCTTGTCCGAGGTTCCGAACATCGCGGTGATGCGGCACGCCCCGAGGATCCCCGGGGTCGACACCCAGAGCCGTTTCCGGTCCCGCTCGTAAGTTTCCGTGCGCTTCTTTAGCTGGGCGACCGGATCGCCTCGATCCCCGGCCTCCGCCGGCCACTCGCTGACCTCATCGCCGATCGTGTACCGAGCCGACAGCATCTGCAGTCCCTTCGAAGATCCTGCGAAGGTGATCTGCGCGAACCCGCCCCGGAACCTCTTGAACGCCGCCGTCGAACCGTGCTCGCTACGGCTCTTCATCTCCAGAACGCGCGCCCTCAGCGTCGGCGTCTCGTCGATCGCGGGCTGCAGCTTGGTCCGGACATACTTCGTCGCCTCGTCGGTGCTCGGCAGCACGATGATCATCGGACCGGGATCCTGCTCGACCACGTAGCCGAAGAAGTTCGCGCCCGCCTCGGACTTGCCGACCTGCGCCGAAGCCACCACAGCCACATCCTCCGCCGGATCATCCGGGCCGAGTGCATCCATGATCTCAACCAGGTGCGGCGCCCTGGCATTGCGCCACGGGCCGGGATATCGGGATCCGCTCTCGGCCGAGACGATCCTCCGCGCCTCGGCCCATTCCGAAACACCCATTCGGGGCGACGGCTTCATCGCAGACGCGAGGCCTCCCAGAACCACCGGCCGCGCCGGCGGGAGCTGGGAGAGCGCGTCAAGCTGCATCGGCACCCTCTGTTTCGGCCGCGGCCGACGCCAGCGCCCGCGCCGCCGAGGCCAGGAACTCCCGCATCATCTCGTCGAGGGCGCGCTCCATGGCTCGGGTGTCGTCAATCATGGCCAGGGCTTCTGCGCGGTCCCTGACCAGCTGGGCCGCCTTCTGCCTCATCAGGTCTCCGGCTTCAGCGACCGCGGCCTCGACCTCTTCGCGCCGCAGCGTCATTTTCAGCCGGTCCGCCAGGTCGAGCTCGTCGCTCGTGGCTTTCGCGGCCGCGCTGCGGGCCCGCTGATCATTCAGCGACGGTCCTGCTGGAGTTTCCCGGCGCCGGGACGGTGCGGGCTCATCTCCAGCCGCCACCTTGCGAGTCTGGAGCGCCGGATTGACCACGGTGTCGCGATGACGCTCCAGCTCGGCGACGGAAACCCGGTTGTGCGCGTCCAGAAGTGCCGGGTGCTTCTTCACCCAGCGGGTAATCGTGGATTTGTCGAGGCCGAGCTGCCGTGCCGCCTCTGCCCTCGTCACCCGTCCCATGTCTGCCGCCTGATCGCCTCCGTTGCGGTTGCACCGGGCGTCAGTTGCACCGGCCGAGAAAAGTTGCACCCTTCCAAAACCCGGCGACTGATAAACTCATGCGCTACGCCGCACCGTATACGCTCAGGCTCCGGAAGGACCCGTTCGGGGGTGGCCAGCCGCCCCGCCGCTGCAGCTGGCCTCTGCTGATCGCGCCTGTCGGCGGGCGCGTTCTGGGGTATTGGTTGCCGGGGACGGGATCGAACCGCCGACCTCGTGGTTATGAGCCACGCGAGCTACCGCTGCTCCACCCGGACACGATGGCGCCGGGCTTTCCCCGGCCCGGTGCATCTCAATCTCCATCGCTGGACATGAGAGCGCCCGGCAGCGGTGTATCCGCTCCGGGCGCAACTTTAGATCATGCCATACCTGATGCCAGCGAGTGTCGCCGGTGTCAACAGATTTGGTGTTTAGAGACCGTATATCGCGCTCAGGGCGCGCGATAGGGCCTTCTGTAGTGTTTCAAGATACCTCGTCTGTTTCGGCCACCCACGGCGCGCCAGAAGGGCGGTCAGAGGTTCGCGCCGAATGAGCGCCCACGCCACCACATCCTGAATGAAGATCGACCGCCGACCCAGTTGGGCCGCCGGACCTTCGGCACGCAGCACATGGACGTGACCGAGCTTCTCGTCATGGAAGCATTCCACGATCCGCCGATCCATGCGCTTGAGCCGCTGGATGCTATCGATCATTGCGTCCATCACCCCCGCCGCGTCGCCGCCGCCAGTACCCCCATCCAGCGATGAGCATTTCACCTGACCTGCCTGCACCTTGTGGACCAGCGCCTCATACTCGGCCGCCGCCATGTGTTCGGCTGGACTGAAGATCGGACCCGGACGCTTGCGCGACCGGCTCCGGACCTCGATCAGGTCGAGAGCCGAGGCGCAACGCACTGCATCACCCACCTTCGGCCTGACACTGCGACGGCGTGGACCGTTGGCGGTCATGTAAACCTCGACCTCCCGAAACACTCGCGCAGGACCGCGCGCAGGCGACACCGGTATCTCCGTGCTGCACCCTTCAGGCGGCGTCGCCCCATCCATCAGCCGCTTTATGCGTTCGCCCTCCGCTTGAAGCTGCGATCTGCCGTCGCTCTTCCGCTTTGCCATCATGTCCCTCACCTGCTCAATCAACATCTTGTGCCCTTCGCAAATCCGCCGACTTCATATTGACGCCTCCTTCCCAGACTTACGGCCCGAACGGCTTGAGTTCAGAAACAGCCGCCCGAAAGTCGGCCCGAGAATTTCGGGACCGACACTTATAACCCTTTGTTTTGATGCTTGTTCTTTTCCGAAGAATAGAGATGTCGGCTTGAACGGCTTGAAAATGGGGGGTTATCGTATGTGAGGACACACCACCCCCTGCACCCCCTTCTCGCGCGCGCATATGCGTACCTCGCAATCTCGGGCCGTTCGGGCCGTTCGGGCCGTCAGGTGGCGGCCAACCCCTTGATCGAAAGAGACTTCCCCCACACCCCCGAATTCGCATCTCAAGCCGACGCGGCGTCGTCTCGGGCCGCTCAAGCCGACGAAAGCGGGTCCGCAAAGCGAAGGCGGCCGGAGCACCGCCCGACCGCCTGACCATCCGTAGTCCCGAAAAGGGGGCGCGGGGGATCACCAATCCGCCTCCGATCCCGGCCTGGTGCCGTATCCGTGCCCGTCGTTGCGCCGCTCGAACCGATCGCTGAACGTGTCTGTCAGGCGGACGCCGCGATAGCCGGTTGCCTTCTGCTTTCCCGGCACCATGGCCTTGCCCGTGGCGGGATGACGCCATCGGCCGGCCTTGTCCTTCAGGCGAAGCGAAACCGTCCGTCCGCCCCACCTGGTCTCTCCGTTCTCTTCCAGCCAGAAATTGAAAGCCTCGATCAGGTCCTTCGACAGGATGAAGTCATCGCCACCATCCATCACGGTGCACTCGCCGAGGAAGGCGCCGACGGGGTCGCTGTCCTTGCGGTATCCGTCCGTGGCCTCTGTCACCTGCGCCGGCACCTGCAGGCCGCCTTCCAGGTAATCCTGCAGGCCCTCGACCATCCATGCGAAAACCGCATCGCGCTCGCCCCAGAGCGTTTCGCCCAGGTTCGGATCGCGCTCGGCCTCCGGTATCTGGACGTCGAAGGGCACGAGAAGCACCCGACGCCAGATCCCGTCGTCGGTGCCGCGGATCTCCGGCTTGTGGTTGCCGCTGATCGTCAGCTTGAAGAACGTCTTGATGAAGACGAAGTCGGAATGCAGCGCGCGGACCGGAATCGGTTCTCCGGAGGTCAGGCTCTTGATCATGCCTTCCTTGAACCGCTCACCCTGTTCGGGTTCGGAAGAACGCACCGCGCGGGCGCCGATCAGGGGGATCAGCTCGGGCGTGGCATCGGAACCGCCGCGGCGCGACTGGCCGGTCAGCGCCTCGATCGGCGCGGTCGCGGCGTAGCTGTCCATGATCCTGCAGATCAGGTCGACCAAGACCGACTTCCCGTTGGCGCCGTGGCCGTAGAAGAAGGCGAGCTTCTGGACCGGGATGCCGGACATCGACAGGCCGAACCACCGCTGGATGAAACGCCGCATCTCCTCGTTCGGCTGGGCGCGACGCAGGAACTTGTCGAACTCCTTCGCCTTCGGTGGCGGGCCGTCCGGATCGAAGGTGACCGGCATGCACTTGGTGAGCAGGTCTTCGCGTTCGTGCGGGGACTGCTTCACCTCGACGGTCGGACTCGCGCCTTGATCGTCGCCCGCGGTCACCATGAAGCGCACGGTACCGGAAAGGCAATTCACCGCGAGAGGATCAGCGTCGAGGCTTTCCAGCGGCCGCGACAGGTTGACACCGGCCTCTTTCAGCATCGCATCGATCTTACCGCTGTTGCCGGTCGTTTTCGACCAGCGGCGGTGTTCGGCCTTCCTTCCGCCAAGAGCCTTCTTTGCGGCTTCGCCACGGCTCACGGACGCGCGCGCTCGGCCCAGTTCCTCTTCCTCTTCGTGCGTGCGCTCTGCCAGATCGCCGAGTCGCTTGGCTTCGGCGCGGGCGACGGGCAGGCCGTCGATCGCCCGCTTTTCCCAATCCTCGAGCGCGATGTGGGGGAGTTCCTGCAGGATCTGCGGCGAGACGAGCTGCGCCATCTCGCGCACCTTCAGTTCATCATCATCCCGGGCCCAATGCGTGCCGTTCCACGTGTGCCAGGCGACCCTTGGCACCCTGAGCGCCTGATCTCCGAAGTAGGTTTCAAACCGCATACCGTTGCCGATGTCGTTGAGCGGGTAATGCGCCGCCTCTTCCGATCGAGGCGCCGGTTCCGGACGCTTCTTTCCCGTGCCGCCGTTGTCGGACGGCTCTTCCGATCCCTGCGGGGTCTCGCCCATGTCGACATCTTCGGCCTGATCGAAGGCCTCTCTGATGGGGGTGCGGGGGTCAGACATCGCGCGCGCCCATCAGAAGATCATTCAGGTCGCGGCCTTCGCCCGGGTGGACAAGGCGAATCCGCTCCACTGTCGATATGCTGGCCTTTGCGCGGCGCAGACCGGCCAGCATCTGCGCCCGGGTCAGGCGCGGTTCGCTGTCCCCGTCCTGCACAAAGACGAGCTCGCGCACACCGACGGGCGGCAGAAAGGCCTCATCGTCTTCGAGGTCAGGGATGCCGGCGTATTTAAGGCCGGGCCCGAGCTTCCTTCGCCCAGCCATGTTCCCCATGCTGATGCCGGCCCAGAAGTGGCACCCCGGATCCGGCCGGGCGACGCGCGCAGAGAGCGTGGTCTCGATGCCCTCGCCCATGACCAGCGTGGTGCGCTCCCCCTCCCCGCCGAGACGGATCGCGCAGCCCTTGACGTGGCCCCAGGTCTTCTTCGCCTTCAGCTTCTGGCCACCGAAGGTGAGAACCGCTGTCCCCTTGCGCTGGCGCGGGTCCAGCCAAGTGCGGTGCACCCCGACCACCCGGTTCTCCGCATCCGTGACCGCGGCAATCATCGCCGGGCCCCGGTGTGCCTCGACCCACTGGCCGCCGTTCGCATGATCCTGCACCATGTAAGGTAGCGCCGGGTGAAACCTCAGCGTCGGCGGGAAGCGCGGGAGCCAGTGCATGCGGATACCGCGCTGCTCGAGGTAGTCCGCGACAGGCGAACCGGCCGCGGGGACACTCTCGTGCCAGATATCGCGGGCCCGAAGGATCGCCGCTCTACGATAGCGCGCCGCCTGATCGTCCTTCCTGCGCCGATCTCTCTCCCGCTCACGCTCACGCCGCGCGCGCTCCTCAGGGTCGATGGCGATCTCGGCGGCCCCGACGAGATAGTCGACGGCGGCCCCAAATTCGCAGTTCATGACTAACCGAACCAGACCGATGCCGTCGGCGCCCAGGCCGTCACTGCAGCCGTGACGGCAATTCCAGACCCCCTTGATCGTGTTGATCGAGAACCGGTCATCGCCGCCACACCGGGGGCATGGGCCCGTGCGTTCTCGGCCGGAGCGCGTGAGCCGGTCGATGGCCAGCCGCTCCGCGACTTCCTCGATCGGGATCGACTGCGCCTCTTTCAGACGGTCGTCATCGATCATCGCACGCCCCCAACTCGGGGTTTCGGCGATGATGCGCGAATGTCAGAAAGTCCGGCCGCCCATCCTCGGGAAGATCCTGCCAATCGAGGAATACCCGCTCGATCTGGCTCTGCCGGCTCTGCGCGATCTCCTTCAGTCTCGCGTTCAGGACCGCGGCGGCCTCACTAAAAGCATAGGCCTCCACAAGCTGCAGCACCACATGCTGAACCTCGCGATCTCGCGGAGACGCGTCGGGAAGGGCGATTTCCCCCGTCATCACTTACCTCATCATGTTCGGGCGGTTCAGGCCGCCTTGTCATTACCCGGCCGGAGGCCGAGGGCATTCAGCACCGACGGGTCCAGACCGGCGCCAAGCGCCGCGTCCTCCGACCGATCGAGAAAGAAGTCGAAGATCGCCCGCTCTAGGGAGCGCTCCGCAGCCGCAACATCCAGTCCCGACGGACCGGCCCGGCTCAGGACGACCGCCGCACGCACCAGGTCTCCGGCATCAAGATCAGTGGCATGAGGTCGCGTCAGAACGTCCAGACGCTCCTGCAGGAGGCTGCGCGCGGCAGGTGACACACCTTTCGCGGCGAGCCAGGCGACGCAGGTCGCGGTAATCGCACGGCTGGTGGCTGGATCGATCATCAATGCACCGCGAACGCCAGCGCGCGGGAAAGCCGCTCGCGGGTCTCTTCATGGGGAAGCGCGGCACGCACCACCCGGCGGATCGCACTCGCGTCTGCCCCGGCCAGGGCCGCGACCATCGCGAAGTCCCGGCTGTCGATCCAGCTTTCGTGGATCACCCCGGCTGCACCAAGGTGATTTCCCTTCCCGCTCCCCGTGAGCATGGTGCGAAGGCACGAGATCATCACGGCCGACCACAGTGCGCGGCACCGCTGCCACTGATAGGGCAGCGCCATGTCGAACCAGTCGTCCGGCCAGGGCAGGCGGCTTTCGTTCGGGTCGTCCCCCGGTGCGTCGCGGGCCATCTGGCGCAGCTCGGCCCTCAGTTCCTCGGTCCGCGACGGGCGCGGGGTGAAGCCGGGAATGCGCCGGTTGGCGGGGCGCGCCAACGGGAGGCTGTCCTCCGTCTCGGCGAATGCGTCGAAGAGCGCGGCGAGGTCGTTCATCTCACCGCTCCATGATCGGGCTGCTGTGAGCCTTTCTCGGGTCCGGCCGCGCCCACTCGGGCATCTTGAAGAGCGCCGCCCCGCTGTTGGCGCCGACCTCCGGCATCTGGCGCGCGGGCAATTTGCCATTTGGCACCTGACGCCAGCACTGGACCTTGCAAAACACCCCGCCCCGCGTGCCGGCTGAAAGCGGGATCGCCTGCGGGTCGCCGGCATTGGTGACCTCCACCGCCAGAAGATGTGTCTTCCCGGCGTCGTCGTTGATCGACAGCTTCAGAAAGTCTTTCTTCGGATCGAGGTCCCGCCCCGCCAACCGCTTGACGGCCGCAGCAGTCAGGCTGATCCGGATATGCTGCCCGGCCTTGGTTTCCCCAAGCCCGATCGAGACGCCGGACCCCCCCCCTGATTTGGCGGCGGCGAGTGGACGGATCGCGATCATCGGCATGGCGTTTCTCCTTTGCTTGCGGCCGTCGCCGCGAAGTTGCGAATGGCGGCACCGGCCGCCTCGAACTCCGAGGCGAGGCTGGGTCCGATGAACCCGGACGCGATCGGCGTGCCGGCATGTTCGGTGCGAAGCGCCCAGGGCAGCGCACCGCATTCGGTCAGGCCAAGCTCGAGCGTCAGGTGGCCGAGCGGCATCCGGTGACGCCGCACGAAGCTCAGCCGCTGCGCGCCGCTCATGCCGCCACCTTCGCGATCCAGAGAGTGACCTCGCCGCTCACGACGGTGCGCAGTTGACCGCTCGCTGCGAGCTTGTGCATGTGGTGCCGCACCCGCGCGGTGTTTTCGCCAAGGGCATTCGCGACCTCGGACACCGTTCGGAATTCCTGCAGTACAACAAGGATCGCACGGCGCATGGCTTTGCCCTTCGCGATGTTCACCGGGTTTCCGCGCTCCGGCTCATCAGGATCCCTGACCCGGCTCCTCGGCTCCAGACGCCACGCGGTGCGAAGGGCGTCCTCCCACCCGTTCGGTATGATCATGCGCAGCTGCGCCTGCGGAATCGTGGCGAGGCAATCAGACATCTCGAGCGCCCCCGGAAAGGCTGCGCGGGAACGTCTCCAGGGAGGTGGAAGCGGAGCGTTCCCGCGCAGAGGTGGCCGGACAGGGTCTCGCCCTCCCCTCCGGCCCCGAGGCAGGGTCCAGAGACCCATTCCGTGAGTGGTTGCCCCGTTCGTCGATCGCGCTGATGGCCGCCTGCGCCGCTTCGATGATGTCGAGGAGTTCAGATCGAGCCGCCTCAGGCGAGCCGCCGTCCTCGAGCGCGACGAGCGCCGATGCGCCTTCGCCGCCTTCCTTGATCAGCGCGCGGGCGTGCTGGAGGATCGTGACCGCGTCCCCGGCCTTGGATCCTCCAGCTTCCTGCCCCACGGCTCCGATCGCGTCGCTGACGCGCCGGGATCCGGTGATCGCCTGCAGGGCGATGATGTCGGTGTAACTCCAGGTGCGGCTGCCGTTCATCTTCCGGCTCAGGTCGGCCGTGTCGAAGACGTCGCCGCAATCTCCGGTCGGGTGCCAGAAGTCGGCGATCTCTTTCGCCGCGCTCTGCTGGTTCGGGAAATGCCGGGTGACGAGGCCGCGCATCAGCGCGTGCACCTGGGCGCGCGGGTCAGCCATGTTGTGACCTTTCAGCTTGGCAGGAATGGCGGGTTTCGCTGAAGGTGCTTCGATCGAACATCGAAGGAGTCAGCATGCCAGGAAGTTTTACCGTGTCGCAGTTCCAGCAGTGGGACTCGGCCATCGGGCCGACGACACCGAAGAAGGCCAGCGCGACGGAACTGTCGGAGGCTCGCATCATAAGCGGGGTCGCACTCCACACTGCCTCTGACGGAATAATGCTGCGCATGTCGGACGAAACCGGTGCGATCATCGACATTCGGCTGAACGCAGCAGTCGCTCTGCGGCTGGCCGACAGTATCCCGGGGGCCGCGATGATGGCCGGATGGCTTGATCCAGACGGCACAGTCAATGCCCTCCCCGATCGGCCGACGCGCGGACGTTGATCGGCGCACCGTTCGTAAGCGGAACGACTTCGGCGATTGAAGAAGCTTCGCCGGAAGGCTCGACCTCACGGACGCGACGTTCTCCGGTGAGCGGCACCAGCCTCGGATCACAGGCGCGCGGGTCAGCCATGCTGGGAAACCTCATTGCTTTGCCCGTAGCCAGCGGAGGTGGCAGGCTTCAGGTATGGAAAGGAGACACACATCACGCCGCGTCCTCCGAGGTCACGTTTCCGGTCTCGGAGGGGGCGGTTGATGCCGCCCGGTCCGCACGTTCCTTGGCCAACGCCTCGCGCACTTGCTGCTCGGTGTCGGGCCAGATGCGCCCGCCCTCGCGCAGACGGGGGATCAGCCTCCCGTTCTTGGCGAGGATGATGCCAACACGATGCTCAGAGAGACCGGTTTCCAGCACGAAGGCGTCGAGTTCTTGAAGAAGGGTGCTCATGATGCACGGCATACTACACGCTTTAGCGTGCAGGTCAACGCACGCAATAACGTTCGCGCCCACCTTTTAAGGTCGTGCTACAACCCGGGCATGAATGACGGGTGGTTTCAAAGGCTTGTGGAACTGATCGACGCCGATAGCCGGAGCTATCGGGAGCTGAGCAGGGATGCCAAATGCGGGCCGAACTTTGTCCAGCAAATGATAAAGGACGGCAAAGATCCCCGCGCCAGTCAGCTCAACCGCCTACTGGATGCCTTGGGGGATGGCGCGGACGTCTACGTCATGACCGGCCTGAAGCTGTCACGGGAAGGTCTTGAGTTTCTTCGCGTCGTCTCGGCGCTCGACGAAGGTGCACGTCAGGATGCGATGTCCCTGCTACAGAGGCTGAAAGGCAACCAATCTGAGCCAGGGCAATCGCCCGCCGAGCAGCGGGAAGAGCCCTCCACAGCAGAAACATCTCAATGATCTCTTCCGGCGCGTCCATTCCCCATCCCTCCGTTCTCTTTTCGTTCAAGCTACGGCCCGGCGCTGAGTCGGGTCAAGGAAGCTGACGCGCCATGGCGTCGGAGGACAAGGTTGCGATTTTGGCGCGGCTGGTAGCGGCTGCGGTGAGGGGGTAGGCGCTTGGCACAGCTGAGCACTGTTCGGGCAGAGCTTTCATCGCTCAAGCTGGTATCCGAAGACACCGGATGGCGAAGCGACGAAATGCCGAAGCGCTTCGGACCATTCGAACGAAAGCGGCCAGCGTTAAACGGATGGGAGTGGCGATGCCTGTCAACTCAAGCCTCCGACGGGCGGGCGTACCGTATCCTACTCGAAGTCTCGCCACGCTATGACAAGTGGAAGGCGATGCTGATCGAGGAGCTTGAGGATGGCGGGAGGCGTGTGATCATCCGATATGAGGATCAGCCAGGGCGTCAGGGCGGTTTGCATGTTCATGCGCATTGCGACTCTGGAACGGAATTGACCGGTGCGGCGTCGGTGAGTATGCGCTACACTCTCCCGGATCACGGGCGACGCAGGAGGCGTCGTGGAGGATGGACTAAGGCGCTGTTCTCGAGAAAGGTTGGCGATTTCTTCAACACCAACCTCAGTGGCGACCAAGAGGAAATGGAACTATGACGGCCATCGGCGGCCTTTCCGCGGCTCTGCATGAGAAGTTCTGTGCTGACTTGGATGTCACCGCAGTTCCCGCGGGATATGCCGTCACGACAGGGTTCATGATGCCCGACGGAGATCCGCTCTCTTTCTACCTTGTGGTCGAGGGTGAAGGGCAGTACCGCCTAGAGGATGATGGGACCTTCCTGCCAAACGCAATCGCGGCCGGCCTGGACCTGAAATCATCAGTACGCGACGCCCTCCTGCGAGGCATACTTGCCGAAGAAGGCGCCCACTACGACAACGACTACGCCATCCGGACGGCAGTCATTCCGGAGGCCGAGGTCGGCGCAGCTGCGATGAAGTTCGTCTCCGCGCTGATCAGGCTCAGGGACCTATCGCTACTGAGCCGAGAGAATGTCGCCGCCTCCTTTGCGGAGGACGTCAAACGAGCCCTTTCGCCGGCACTTCCGAATTACATCGAGATTGATGAAGAAGCCACTCAAGACCCATTTTCCGCTGACATCGTGCTCCGTCGAAAGGAGACCGGCCTGAAAGCGGCTCGCGTTTTTGCCGCGGGAAACGACCTACGAATGATGGATGCGTTGGTGCAGCACCAGAACTCTCAAGCGTCGGAATCCCCGGTGATTGCTGTGGTTGACCGCCGAAAAGGCCATGTGAGCGAGAAGCGCTTCAACAACGCGACGAACCTCGGGCTCCGCATGGCTGTGGTAGACGGGACTGATGAAGGTTGGGTCCGGAGGGTTCTCGAACTAGCTGACCCGGCGAACGATCCCCCGCCGCGGTCTCGCGTCTCCTAATCCCAACCCACCCCTCCGCCCGGCCCTGCGCCGGGCTTTTTCATGCGCCAGCACCGCGCTGGCAGGGGTGTTGTAGCACGCTGAGTCGTGCACGTCATTCGCCACCTGCACGCTATAGCGTGTTTTTCCACTTGCGCCGCACGCCGTAGCGTGCAATTATCCTCCCCACACACCCCGCATCCTGTGGCCCGTCGAAGAGGCGCAAGCTGATCGCGGGAGAGTTGGAGGACGCAATGCTCACACCCGACATCATCGCCACCGCGCGGACCGTGGTGACCCATCCGGAGGATTACCTGCGCCGCCCGGACCTGCTCCGGGACGGCTGGCTCGCGCTGAAGGAGGCACAGGGTGCCCCGATCACCCGCGAACGCCAGGCGCGGATCGCGCCGGTGGCCATCCTGAACCCGCCCGCCGTGCAGGCCCGCGTCGACGCGATCACCGGCGTCACCTCCGGCGGCTGGCGCCAGATTACCCGCTGCATCGACCCGCTGCTTCGCAAGCGCGCCGCCCTCGCCCGCCTCGGCCACCGCCCCGACGGAGGTGACGCGGCATGAGCGACGATATCGAAATCCCCTGCGTCGAGCTCTGCGACGGCTGGACCGTCGATGACATCATCACCGAAGAGGATTGCGATGACGCTTTCGCCTATCTGACGCAGGCCATCGCGACGATCGAGAACCGGATCGACGAACTGGAGGTTGGCGGGCAGCGCGGCACATCCGTCTTTGCCCGGACGAAGGCAGCCTTGCGGTGGAGGAAGGCCGCGATGCAGATCGTCTCGATCAAGCGCGGGCGGATCAGCCGCGCGGAGAAACTCACACGGGACGCCACGTCCGAGCGCAAGATCATCGAGTACGTCAAGGCTATGCACCCGGAGGCGTTCCGGGAAGCCGTCGAGCATGCAACCGGCTCCACAGCACCCGTCCGATCTTCGGTCGCCAGCCTCGTGGAGGCAGCTGTCAGGAAGGCCATGGCGGACCACGAGGCGCGGCATCATGCGCCGAAACGGGTGACGGCATGATCGAGTACCTGGCTGACAATTACGCCCGATCACAGCGACAGCCCCGCCGCATCGCGCCGACGCTCGCCGTCTTCCTCGGTGCGGCGGCTGGACTGCTTCTCTTCGTCGCCGTCTTTCATGACGCGCCTGCGCGCATCGCGCGGGATCACATAGCAGCCGAGGGAATGATCGGAGCGAAGTGGTGAAAGGCCGCGACGCGATCGAGGAGCTGGCGCGCGAAGTCCGGATGGATGCCGCGATGGTGCGCGCTCGGGAGCGCTTGGTTTCCCGGCTGGAGGCTTTCGCCGCGCAGCTACGCCAGATCGGCTTCACCCGCGTGACCGTGGCGCGCGATCCGACAGGCATGCTGCTGCTCTCGATCGATCCGGAGGTGATTTCAGTGTCGATGCCAAACGATTCCGAGCTTTCGCCGCGCCAAACCGAACCCCAGTGCCCGGTCTGCGTACCGCATCTGACCGAAGGAGAGCAGCCATGACGACCATCTGCGACCACCCCGAATGCGGCGCCCCGGCCAAGCGGATCGCGGCCAAGGTCAGCACCTGGCACTGCCGTCCGACATTCGACGACGAGAACATCGACGTCGAGTTCACCGAGTTCTCGGCGGACCTCTGCGAAAAGCACGCGGGCGAGCTGCTGACGTGCCTGCGCGGCATGATGACGGAGAGGGGCGGGGAATGAACCAGGCGAACCTCCTCTTCGACTTCCCGACGGCCGCGCCTGTCCAGGGGCGCCCGCTCATCATCGACAGCTTCGCCGGGGGCGGCGGTGCCAGCACCGGGATCGAGATGGCGCTCGGACGCTCGCCCGACGTGGCGATCAACCACGACGCCGAGGCGCTGGCGATGCACGAGGTCAACCACCCGGACACCCTGCACATGCAGGCCAGTGTCTACGCGGTGGACCCGCGCGAGGTCACCGGGCGGCGACCGGTCGGGCTCATGTGGTTCAGCCCGGACTGCAAGCACCACTCGAAGGCGAAAGGCGGGCGCCCGGTCGAGAAGAACATCCGGGATCTCGCGTGGGTGGTGGTCCACTACGCCAAGCTCGTCTCGCCCGATGTCATCATGCTAGAGAACGTCGAGGAGTTTCAGGACTGGTGCCCGCTGACGCCCGACCACAAGCCGGACCTGTCCCGCAAGGGCGAGACCTTCCGGGCGTGGGTCCGGGAACTCCGGCGCCTCGGCTACAAGGTCGAGTGGCGCGAGCTGCGCGCCTGTGACTATGGCGCCCCGACGATCCGCAAGCGGCTCTTCGTCATCGCCCGGCGTGATGGCCTGCCCATCGTCTGGCCGGAGCCGACGCACGGTGCGCCCGACAGCCCGGAGGTCATCGCCGGGACGCGGAAGCCGTGGCGCACCGCCGCCGAGATCATCGACTGGTCACTGCCCTGCCCGTCCATCTTCGACACGTCGGACGAGATCATGGCGAAGCACGGGCTGCGCGCCGTGCGCCCGCTCAAGGACGCGACCCTGCGCCGGATCGCGCGCGGCGTCATGCGCTACGTGGTCGAGGCGAAGGAGCCGTTCATCGTCTCGGTCGCGCACGGGCATTCCGGCGGGCGGCGCGAGTATCCGCTCGGCGATCCCATCGGCACGCAATCGGCGGGCGGGACGCAGCACGGTCTTGTCGTCCCCACGCTGATCCAGACCGGCTACGGCGAGCGCCCCGGGCAGGACCCGCGCGTCCCCGGCCTCGAGAAGCCGATCGGCACGATGGTCGCGGGCGGGGCGAAGCACGCGCTGGTGGCCGCCTTCCTCGCCCAGCACAATGCCGGGGCCCCGATGGAGAACAACGCCGGCCGCGCCGCAACCGATCCGCTCTCGACACTCACCACGCGCGGGACACAGCAGCAGGTCGTGGCCGCGCACCTGATGATGATGCGGAACAGCGGGAAGCCGTGGACAGCGCCCGACGAGCCGATGCACACCGTCACCGCCGGCGGTGCCCATCCCGCTCTGGTGGCGGCCAGCATGGTGAACCTGCGCGGCACCGCCGACGGCCAGCTCAAGGGCCTGCCGATAGACGCGCCGGTCCCGACCGTCTCCGCCGGTGGCGGGCACGCGGGCCTGGTCGCGGCCTTCCTGCAGAAATACTACGGCGCCGGGACCGGGCAGACGCCCTCCGATCCGCTCCACACCCTCGGCACCCGTGACACCTTCGGGCTGGTGACGGTCGAGGTCGACGGCGAGACCTACGCGATCGCGGACATCGGGATGCGGATGCTGACCCCGCGCGAGCAGTTCCGCGCGCAGGGCTTCCCGGACAGCTACATCATCGACCGCGGGCCCGACGGCTCGCCGATGACGAAGACGGCACAGACCCGCATGTGCGGAAATTCGGTCTGCCCGCCGCTCGCCGCCGCACTGGCCCGGGCGAACTGTGCGCATCTGGCGGAGGTCCCGGTATGAGCGATATCACCCCCATCTCAACCCTGCTGGCTGCCGCATCCTCTGCCACTGCCGCCGCAACCGACATGATCGAGACGGCGCGCGACGGAGAGATCACTCCGTTCAGCAACGTGGGTTCCGGAGAAACCGCAACAGTCCTGGCCGACAGTCTCCGCCTGCTTCTTGAGGCGACGTCGGGTGATCGCGCTGACGACGATGAGGCGAACCAGCTTCTCGGCGCGCTGCAGAAGTACCTGGAGGACCAAAATGGCTGAGAACTCCAAGATCGAATGGACCGATCACACCTTCAACCCATGGATCGGATGCACCGCGGTCAGCCCGGCCTGCGACCACTGCTATGCCGAGAGCATGATGGACACCCGGCTGGGCCGGGTAGAATGGGGCCCGCACGGAGAGCGCAAGCGCACGAGCGAGGGCTACTGGAAGGCGCCGCACCGGTGGAACAGGATCGCAGCGGATCAGGGCGTCCGCTTCCGCGTCTTCTGCGCAAGCCTCGCCGATGTCTTCGACAACCACCGCTCGATCGAGCCGCAGTGGCGTCGCGATCTGTGGACCATGATCGAGGCGACACCGAACCTCGACTGGCTCCTGCTGACGAAGCGGCCGCAGAACGTGTCGAAGTTCGTGCTGAACCGCTGGATGGAAGAGGGCTTCCCGGACAACGTCTGGCTCGGGATCTCGGTAGAGAACCAGGAGGAGGCGGACCGGCGCATTCCTGTGCTGCTGTCGCTTCCCGTGCCGACCACGTTCCTGAGCATGGAGCCTTTGCTCGGGCCGGTGGAAATCCCCCGCTATGTGCTTCTGCCCCGTACCGTTCGCGGCGACTGGCCCATCGGCCATGACACGGTCGCGCGGGCTGGCCTGCATTGTGTGCGCCGCAACACCCACGGCGCCCGCTCAGTGCTCGCCGAAAACGGCACCTGGCTCGGGATCAAGCCGCACGAGTGCGAGGACGTGGACGTGTCCTGGATCATCGCCGGCGGCGAGAGCGGACCCCACGCCCGCCCGTCGAACCCGCAGTGGTTCCGCGATCTGCGCGACCAGTGCCAGCGGGCCGACATCCCCTTCCTGTTCAAGCAATGGGGCGAGTGGGTCTCGGTCTCAGAGGTGGAGGGCCGTGGGGAGCACTTCCAGTTTCCCGATGGCTGCACGGTCCGCCGCACCGGCAAGAAGGCGGCGGGGCGAGAGCTGGACGGCAGGACGTGGGACGAGGTGCCGGGATGATCCGGGTTACCTTCGAACTCCTCCCGGGCGGCAGCGAGGCCCGCGCGCGCACCATCGGCATCATGGAGATCGCGAACGTGGGCACACACCTGGACGGCACGGCCGACTATTCAGTTGCGATGAAGAAGACGCCGCCGTTCCGCGGGGCATTGCATCAGGCCTGGAAGCGCGGCCGGGTGTCCGACACCGATGGTCGTTTGGGCCGCGCGATCGCGGGTGAAGACGAAGAGATGATCGTGGCAATGGTAGAAGGGCATCACCGCACCCGCCGAGGCGTCTACGATCTGCTTTTCCGCGCGATGGTGGCCTGCGGACTGGAGCGGAGGAACCCGAGATGACCCGACCCCGCCGCATCCAGCTCAGCCGCCAGAAGGGCTGGCGCAAGCCCGAGGGCGCCGTCGTGGTGGCCCGGCCGACGAAGTGGGGAAACCCTTTCATCGTCGGCACCCACGGCGACGCAGCGGGCTGCGTGGCGCGCTACCGCCGCCTGATCGGGGCCGACTGGGGCGGCTCCTTCATCGACATGCTGACGCAGCCAGCGCTGGCACACGCGGTGCAGATGGCAGCGGCCGACCACGTTCGCGCGCACCTGGACGAGCTGCGCGGCCGGGACCTCTGCTGCTGGTGCGCGCTGGATGCGCCCTGCCATGCGGACGTGCTGATCGAGATGGCGAACAGGGGCTAGTTGGATGGGGGCGCCGAGACTGACGCAGGCCAAGATCACGAGAGCCGTGAAGGCCGCAGAAGCGTGCGGTCTTGTTGTCGCCGGCCTCAAGATCGGGCCCGACGGTAGCATCGAAATTCGTTGCCAAGTGGACAAGACCGCCGAAACGCCGCAACGTCGGGAGCCGAAGGAATGGTGACTGACATGCGCAAGAACTATCCCGGCCTCACCGTCGAGACCCTGCCCTCCGGAAGCACTCGAATCAGGGTTCGCGTTGAGGGCAATCCCAACAGGAAGATCGTCCTGTCGGTCGGGTTGGACCACCCGCACTTCTCCGAGCACTACCATGCTGCGCGAGCCGGCCAGAAGATCGAGCCCAGAGCCGAAACAGTCGCTGTGCCGCGATCGATGGACTGGCTGAAGGACAAGTACCTCGCTCACCTGGAACGCATGGTTGAAGCCAGCCTGGCATCGCCCACCACGCTGCGACAGCGCAGGAGCCTCCTCACACGCCTCTGCCGCCACCAGACGGACAGCGGCGATCGATACGGGGAGATGAAGCTGGAAGCGCCCCAGAGCGCCTTCGTACGCGTTCGCGATGCCATGGCCGCGACGCCCGCCGAAGCCGACAATATGGTGAAAGCGACGAAGGCAATGTACGTGTGGGCGATCGACAGCGGATTCGCGAGCGCGAATCCGGTCGTCGGAATAGCGAGGATCCACAAGAGCAAGGGCGGCGCCAAGCCCTGGACCGCCAACGATCTACTGAAATTCCGCAAGGCCCACCCACAGGGGACAATGGCCCATCTCGCGCTGACCCTGCACATGTTCACGGCCTGCAGGTCCAGTGACGCGATCTGGCTCGGCCGCGATCAGGAGTTCACCAAAGACGGCGTGCGATGGCTGGAGTTTCAGCCACGCAAGAAGGGCTCCGCTCTGGTTCAGATACCGATGATGCCGCAGCTGAGGGCGGCGATCGCCGCAGTCGGCAGGATCGGGCCTGCTTATGTTCTGAGCGAGCATGGCAGACCGTATCGCAACGCCGAAAGCTACCGCATGCGCTTTCGCCGCTGGTGCGACGATGCAGGGCTCACAGATCGATCTAGCCACGGCATTAGAAAGGCTATGTCGGAGCTTCTCGCGGAGGCTGGATGCTCCGAACACCAGATCATGGCAGTGATGAGTCACACCCAACCCAGCACGTCTGCGATCTACACGAGGCGCGCGGATCGGGCGAGGATGGCGGCGCAAGCGATGGCTGCCGCAGAGGGCCTGGAATGGTGATTGTGGACCACGGCCCGTCTACCATGGTCCAGAATGCCAAAATAACGTAATTATATCAGCATCATAAATTTGCGTTGGTACCCAAGGTCGGACTCGAACCGACAAGGCCGTTAAGCCGGGGGATTTTGAATCCCCTGCGTCTACCATTCCGCCACTTGGGCCACCGGCGACAGCTTTAGCCAATGAAGCGACGCCGGAAAAGGGCGAAATGCGCGCCGGCGTGTGACTTGACCTCGCGCCGCAATCCGGTGCTAAAGGCTCGGGACAGGCATCGGACAGGCGGATCATGCTGCGCGGACTTTACGACTGGACGATGCGGATGGCCGACCATCCGCGGGCGCTCTGGCTGCTCGCGGCAGTGTCTTTCGTGGAGAGCTCCTTCTTTCCGATCCCGCCCGACGTGATGATGGTGCCGATGATCCTCGCCCGGCCCTCGCGTGCCTGGTTGATCGCGGCGGTGGCGACGCTGGCCTCGGTGCTGGGCGGCCTGTTGGGCTATGCCATCGGCATGTTCGCCTTCGACACGGTGGGGTTGCCGATCCTCCAGTCGCTCGGCAAGGAAGACGCGATGGCCGAATTCGCCACGCGTTTCAACGGCGCCGGGTTCTGGGCGGTGCTGGCGGCGGGGGTGACACCCTTCCCGTTCAAGGTCATCACGATCATGTCGGGCTTCACAGCGATGTCGCTGCCGCTCTTTGTGCTGACCGCGCTCTTCGCCCGCGCGCTGCGTTTCTTTCTCGTGGCGGCGCTGCTGTGGAAGTTCGGCGCACCCATTCGTGACTTCATCGAACGGAGGCTCGGCCTTGTCACCGTCGTCTTCTTCGTGCTCCTTCTGGGGGGCTTCTACCTGACGAGGTACCTGTGACCTACCGCACTTCCGTTCTTCTCGCCGCGGGCGGTTCGGCCGCGCTGCTGCTCGGGGCGCTGGCGTTCCAGTATCTGGGCGGCCTGCCGCCGTGCAAGCTGTGCTACTGGCAGCGCTACCCCCATGTCGCCGCCGTGCTGATCGGCGCGCTGGCGCTCTGGCTCGGCGGGCGGACGCTGGCGTGGATGGGCGCTCTGGCGGCGCTGGCAACCGCGGGCGTCGGGCTCTACCACACCGGGGTGGAGCGCGCGTGGTGGGAGGGGCCGACCTCCTGCTCCGGCACCGGCGGCGGCCTCGGCGGGCTGAGCGGGGCGGACCTGCTGTCGACCGAAGGCGCGGTGGACGTGGTCATGTGCGACGAGGTGGCGTGGGAGATGCTGGGGCTGTCGATGGCCAGCTGGAACATGGTGGCGTCCCTGGTGCTGGTCGCGGTGTGGATCGCGGCGGCGCGGCGGGCGTGAAGGGCCAGCCCGGCTGAAGCCCGGCCCGCGTTTCGGACCCCGATGTTCCGCACAGGGCGCGTCCACCCTGGCCGCCCCCGGATCGCGCCCGATCCAGCGGGCGGCATCGAACGTGGCGCCACCGGCACGGCAAAGCCCCGGAGCTGCGAACCTGCATCGACTGCCGCCGGATCGGGTCGTGGGCGGAGACCGGCGTCCGGCACCTATCCCAGCCTGCCTGCTCGCACGGAGCGTCCCGCGCACCGTCCACCTCACGAAAAAAGGGGCGCCCGTTGGCGCCCCTGAAGTGTCGAACCGGACCCGTCGTCCATCACTGCCCGGGTTTCCGCCTGCGGCCCGATCCGTGTTCCCCGGGGGGCGAGGCTGCCGCCCCCCGTGAAAGTCCTCAGCTACACCCGGAGGTCGCTCCGCAGGTGTTGCACTTCATGCAGGTGCCGTTGCGCACCAGCGTGAAGTTTCCGCAATCGCCGCAGCTTTCGCCCTCGTAGCCCTGCATCTTCGCCTTGACCCGCGCGTCCATCGCGACGGTGCCCGAAGACATCGCCGTCGTGGACCCGCCGCCGGCGCGCGCCTTGGTCTGTGGCACCAGCGTCTGCAGCGCCGTCACCGGGTCGGCGCCGTCGAACGCCGTGGCGCCCATGGACTGCCCACCCTGCAGCACCACCAGTTCCTGCGGCAGCCGCTTGCGCAGGTAGCCGGTGGAGCTGATCTGCTTCAGCACGTCCAGAGAGGCGCGCGCCGCGCTTTCGCTCAGCTCCGAGACGTTGGACACGCCCTCGGCCGCATCCCCCTGCCCGATCGAGTCGAACGAAGCGCCCTCCGGCTTCACATGCGCCAGGTCCGTGCGGTCGAGGTAGGAGACCGCCAGTTCCCGGAAGATGTAGTCGAGGATCGAGGTCGCGTTCTTGATCGAGTCGTTCCCCTGCACCATCCCCGCGGGTTCGAACTTGGTGAAGGTGAAGGCGTCCACGAATTCCTCCAGCGGCACCCCGTATTGCAGGCCGACCGACACGGCGATGGCGAAGTTGTTCATCATCGCCCGGAAGCCCGCGCCTTCCTTGTGCATGTCGATGAAGATCTCGCCCAACGTCCCGTCGGCGTATTCGCCGGTCCGGAGATAGACCTTGTGGCCGCCGACCATCGCCTTCTGGGTGTAGCCCTTGCGGCGCTCCGGCATCTTCTCGCGGTGCGAACGGACCATCTCCTTCACGACGATCTTCTCGACGATCTTCTCGGCCAGCACCGCCGCCTTTTCCTGTGGCGAGCCGCTTTCCAGCACCTCCGCCGCCTCGTCGTCATCCTCGACCAGCGCCGCCGCGAGGGGCTGCGACAGCTTGGAGCCGTCGCGGTAGAGCGCGTTGGCTTTCACCCCCATCTGCCACGAGCGTTCGTAGGCCGCCTGACAATCCTCGATGGTGGCGTCGTTGGGCATGTTGATCGTCTTGGAGATCGCGCCCGAGATGAACGATTGCGCCGCCGCCATCATGTCGATGTGGCTGTTGACCGAAAGGTAGCGCTTGCCCTTCTTGCCGCAGGGGTTGGCGCAGTCGAAGACCTTCAGATGCTCGTCCTTGAGGTGCGGCGCGCCTTCCAGCGTCATGGTCCCGCAGACGTAATCGTTGGCCGCCTCGATCTCCTTCTTCGTGAACCCGAGGTGCTTCAGCAGGTCGAAGGTCGGGTCGTTCAGGCGTTCGGCCGGGATGCCCAGAGTCTGGGTGCAGAACGCCTCGCCCAGGGTCCACTGGTTGAAGACGAAGCGGATGTCGAAGGCCGAGGCCAGCGCGCCTTCCACCTTCTCGATCTCGGCCGCGCCGAATCCGTGGCCGACCAGCGACGCGTGGTTCAGGCCCGGCGCATCGGCCAGCGTGCCGTGGCCGACGGCATAGGCGATGATGTCCTCGATCTGGGTCGAGGTGTAGCCGAGGTTGTCCAGCGCGGCCGGAACCGAGCGGTTGATGATCTTCCAGTAGCCGCCGCCGGCGAGCTTCTTGAACTTCACCAGCGCGAAGTCCGGCTCGATCCCCGTCGTGTCGCAATCCATCACCAGCCCGATCGTGCCGGTCGGGGCGATCACCGTGGCCTGCGCGTTGCGATAGCCGTGCTTCTGTCCCAGATCCAGCGCCTCGTCCCACGCGGACATGGCCAGATCCACCAGCGTCTCGTCGGGGCAGTTGCCGTGGTCGAGCGGGACCGGCGTGACCGCCAGCTTCTCGTACCCGTCGGCATTGCCGTAGGCTGCGTTGCGGTGGTTGCGCATCACCCGCAGCATGTGCTCGGCGTTGCGGGCATAGCCGGCGAAGGCGCCCAGCTCACCGGCCATTTCGGCCGAGGTGGCATAGGAGACGCCGGTCATTATCGCCGTCAGCGCGCCGCACAGCGCGCGGCCTTCGGGCGAGTCATAGCCGTAGCCCATGTTCATCAGCAGCCCGCCGATGTTGGCATAGCCCAGACCCAGCGTCCGGAAGTCGTAGGAAAGCTGCGCGATCTCCTTCGACGGGAACTGCGCCATGGTGACGGAGATTTCCAGCGTCACGGTCCAGAGACGCGTGGCGTGGATGTAATCCTCTGCCTGGAACTTGCCGTCCTTCAGGAAGGTCAGCAGGTTCATCGACGCGAGGTTGCAGGCCGTGTCGTCGAGGAACATGTATTCCGAGCAGGGGTTGGAGCCACGGATCGCCCCGTCCTCCGGGCAGGTGTGCCAAGCATTGACGGTGTCGTGGTACTGGATACCCGGGTCGGCACAGGCCCATGCGGCGTGGCCGATCTGTTCCCACAGGTCGCGCGCCTTGATGGTCTTGGCGACCTTGCCGTCGGTGCGGCGAACGAGCTCCCAGGGTTCGTCGTTCTCTACGGCCTTCAGGAAAGCATCGGTGACGCGGACAGAGTTGTTCGAGTTCTGGCCGGAGACGGTGGCGTAAGCCTCCGAATCCCAGTCGGTGTCGTAGGTCGGGAACTCGATCGAGGCATAGCCCTGCTTGGCGTAATCCAGCACGCGCTTGATGTAGGTTTCGGGGATCGCGCATTTCTTCGCGTCCCGCACGGCCTTCTTCAGCGCGGGGTTTTCGGCCGGGTCATACGCGCCCTCTTCCGAACCGTCGAAGGCGCGGATCGCGGCGAAGATCTCGTTCAGCTGCCGCTCGTGCATCTTGGAGCCGGCGACGATGGAGGCGACCTTCTGCTCCTCCTTCACCTTCCAGTTGATGTATTCCTCGATGTCGGGGTGATCCGCATCCACGATGACCATTTTGGCGGCGCGTCGGGTTGTTCCCCCCGACTTGATTGCGCCCGCCGCCCTGTCGCCGATCTTCAGGAAACCCATCAGACCGGACGATTTGCCGCCGCCCGACAGCTTCTCGCCCTCCGCACGGAGCGACGAAAAATTGGTCCCGGTGCCCGACCCGTACTTGAACAGCCGCGCCTCGCGCACCCAGAGGTCCATGATGCCACCATCGCCCACCAGGTCGTCCGCGACGGACTGGATGAAGCAGGCATGGGGCTGGGGATGCTCGTAGGCCGAAGCGGATTTGGTCAGTTCGCCGGACTTGTAATCCACGTAATAATGGCCCTGGCCGGGGCCGTCGATGCCATAGGCCCAGTGCAGGCCGGTGTTGAACCACTGGGGCGAGTTCGGCGCGCCCTTCTGCGTGGCCAGCATGTAGCGCATCTCGTCGTAATAGGCGCGGGCGTCCTCTTCGGTGGTGAAGTAGCCGCCTTTCCAGCCCCAGTAGGCCCAGGCGCCCGCGAGGCGGTCGAAGACCTGCTTGGACGAGGTTTCGCCGGTGGTTTCCGTGGTCTTGCCCGCCGGGACCGAGCGCCACAGGAATTCCGGCACGTCCTTCTCGCGCACCTTCTTCAGCTTCACCGGCACGCCGGCCTTGCGGAAGTATTTCTGGGCGATGACGTCAGAGGCGACCTGGCTCCACTTGGCGGGAACCTCGACGCTGTCGTTCCGGAAGACGACCGTGCCGTCAGGGTTCCGGATTTCGGACACGGTGGTGACGAAGTCCAGATCCGCGTAAGCGTCCTGTCCGGCCTTGGTGAATTTACGTTCGATCTTCATTTCGAAACAGCCTCTGATCCTGGTCGCATCCACTCCGGCCCGTCGCCTGTCCCGGCGGTTTGCCGGACCGGAAAAATTCGTCGCGCCGACGACGCAGACAGGGGTCCCCGGCGCGAAGGATGGCGCCGCTGCCCGGTTGTCCCGGGCCCGAGGTGGTTGTCTTGCTACTGTCCCCTGCCGCGTTCTCGGGCCACTATATCTGGTGTGCACCCCGTCGGCTCGTACTAATGAAAGCTAAATCCGCCCTTCGGTCAACACAACAAGACTACATTTTGTGGCGTTTTTTGACTTGACGCGTGCGTGCCGGACTCACCCTTCCGGGCGGCTTGCCGGAAAGCCCTTTTTTACCGGGGTTTTCCGCGCAGCCGGTCTGCGGGGGGATGATGTGTCTCAGGCGACACAGGCTCCGGGGATCCGCCGACAGCGGCGGTTCAGACGCTCAAAATCCAGGCGGCGGCAGGGAAAATCATCAACAGGATGTGGATAATGACGCATCAAACACAACATTTAGTGCTCCGCACACGAATCGCCGCAAGAGGAGGCGCAGGTGTTCAGCAGCGGTTCCACACCGGCGCAGGTGCGTAACGCGCCGCCAGGGCAAACCGAAAATTCTGAAGAAGTGGTCGGGGCGGCGAGATTCGAACTCACGACCCCCTGTACCCAAAACAGGTGCGCTACCAGACTGCGCTACGCCCCGGACCTGAGCGGTGCTTACTCTGCACGACAGCGAATGAAAAGGCCCTAACAGGCCCAGGCGGCCGTGTCCGGGTCGATCTCCGGATGCCGCAGTTCGGTGCCCGGCCCGATGCCCATGTCGCGGGCCACGCCGCCGTTCAGCTCCAGCACGTACTGGATGTCCTCGCCGCCCGGAATCAGCGTCTCGTCATGCGGCTGCGCCATCGTGTGCACCTTCCGCACCGTGCCGGTCGCGTCCATGAAGATCATGTCCAACGGGATCAGCGTGTTCTTCATCCAGAACCCGACCCTCGGCTGGGGGGCGGGATAGACGAAGAGCATCCCCTCGCCCGGCGCCATCTCTTCCACGAACATCAGCCCCTGCGCGCGGGTCTCGGGGGTGTCCACGACCTCCACCCGAAAGCGGGCCGCGCCCCAGTCGCCGCGCAGTTCCACCGCGTCGGGGCGGCAGGCCGCGGACGCCTGCCCGGCCATGAGCGCCAGAAACACCGCGGGGACAGCAAGCCTCATGACAACTGCACCGCGGTGGCGTCGGTGAGCGCCTGATCCCAGTGGCAGATCTCGGCGGCCATCAGCCCGCGCCGGCCTTCGATCGCGCGGAGCGCCACGGCCTCGCCCGACACGAGGTCGGCAAGCCCCGAGGCGCGCAGCACCTCGATATGGACGAAGACATCCTCTTCCAGACCGAAGACGTTGGCGAAGCCGAAGCCCTTGGCCTTGTCGAACCATTTCACCCGCGCCGGGCGCAGCGCGGTCCGGCGCAGCTGCTCCGGATCGACGGCTTGGAAGTCCTCCAGCACGGCGTTCTCGCCCGGCGCGGGGGGCTGGATCGCGAAGACCTCGACCGCCTGCACGCCGCGTTCCGTGCGCTGGATGCCGATTTCGACCCGTGCGCCGTCGGCAACCGTGCTCTGGCCGTAATTCCTCAGCACGTTGGCATGGAGCAGGATGTCGGGCCCGCCGTCGTCCGAGACCACGAAGCCGAAGCCCCGTGCCGGATCGAACCACTTGACGACGCCGCTTACCCGTTCTGCGCTCTGCCTTTTCAGCACGATGTAATAACTTCCTTAATCTATCTGCCGCGCGCGGCGCGAAGACTTTCCTACGGGAACGTGAGGCGGGTCAAGCGTGTTGCGGGCGCCTTTCCCGAATTCGGGTGGGGACGCCGCTCAATGCCGGTATCATGGGTTCAATCGAGTCACTGTCCAGTCCGAAGTTTCGCTCTCGCGCCGCCAGCGGAACCGGTCGTGAAGGCGGAAGGCGCCGTCGGCCCAGAATTCGATTTCGACCGGGCGGATCCGATAGCCGCCCCAGAACGCCGGGCGCGGCGGGTTCGGCCCCTTGGCGGCCGTCACCTTGGCCACCTCGGCCATCAGGGCGGTGCGCGAGGACAGCGGCCTAGACTGGTCCGAGGCCCAGGCCCCCAGCCGCGACTTGAGCGAGCGCGAGGCATAGTAGGCGTCCGCCTTCTCGCCCGCCTCCCGCGTCACCGTGCCGCGGACGCGGATCTGCCGGCGCAGGCTCTTCCAGTGCATCACGAAGGCGGCTTTCCCGCCATGGTCGATCTCGCCCGCCTTCACGCTCCCGTAATTGGTGTAGAAGACGAAAGCGTCGGATTCGATCTCCTTCAGCAGCACCATGCGCACGTTCGGCAGCCCCTCGGGATCGACCGTGGCCAGGGCGATGGCGTTCGGATCGTTGACCTCGGCCGCTTCGGCCGCCTCCAGCCAGCTTCTCGCGATCGCGAACGGGTCGTCCCCCGCGAAAATCCCGTCCCGGTCGGCCATGTCGTCCCTCGCTGCGCTGCCCTTGATGCCCCCCGGCCAATCGCCTAAAGGATTTGCACCTAGGGAAAGATCGGGCGGGGTACGCGAGATGTCAAACAACCTTCTGGCGGGCAAGCGCGGGCTCATCATGGGCCTGGCCAACGACAAGTCGATTGCCTGGGGCATCGCGCAGGCCTGTGCCGACGCCGGCGCGGAACTGGCCTTCTCCTACATGGGCGACAACTTCAAGAAACGCGTCGAACCGCTGGCCGCGCAGCTTGGCGTCAAGCACCTGTTCGACTGCGACGTCGGCGACGAGGCCAGCATCGACGCCTGCTTCAAGGGCGTCGAAGAGGCGTGGGGCGGGCTCGATTTCCTCGTCCACGCGATCGGGTTCTCGGACAAGTCGGAACTGCGGGGCCGCTACGTCGATACCTCGCGCGCGAACTTTAAGATGACGATGGACGTCTCGGTCTATTCCTTCACCGCCGTTGCGCAGCGGGCCGAGAAACTGATGCAGGACGGCGGCTCGATGCTCACCCTGACCTACTACGGGGCCGAACAGGTGATGCCGCATTACAACGTGATGGGCGTCGCCAAGGCCGCGCTCGAGGCCTCCGTCATGTACCTGGCCGAGGATCTGGGCAAGGACCGGATCCGCGTCAACGCCATCTCCGCGGGGCCGATCAAGACGCTGGCGGCCTCCGGCATCGGCGATTTCCGCTATATCCTGAAGTGGAACGAACTGAACTCCCCCCTCCGCCGCAACGTCACGCAGGAGGAGGTCGGCAAGGCCGCGCTCTACCTGCTGTCGGACCTCGGGTCGGGCACGACGGGCGAGACGCTGCACGTCGACTGCGGCTACCATGTCGTCGGGATGAAGGCGGTGGACGCGCCGGACATCCACAAGGGCGGCAGCGGAGAGTAACCGTACCCCCGTCCCTGCCATGCATCTCGCCACCTTCCTCTCGATCGTCGCGATCCACATCGCCGCGGCGATGAGCCCCGGCCCCTCCTTCGTGGTCTGCCTGAGGGTGGCGGCGCGGGACGGGTTCCGCACGGCGGCGGCGCTCGCCTTGGGCTTCGGCGCGGGCGCGGCGCTCTGGGCCTCCGCGGCGATGGCCGGGCTGGCGCTGCTCTTCGAACTGGTGCCCGCGCTCTACACCGCGCTGAAGCTGGTCGGCGCGGCCTTCCTGATCTGGATCGCCATCGCCATGTGGCGCCACGCGAAGGAGCCGCTGGAGACGCCCGAGGACGGCACCGCGCCGATGTCTTTCGCCCGCGCCTTCCGCTTCGGCTTCCTCACCTTCGCCACCAACCCCAAGACCGCCGTCTTCTTCGGTGCGGTCTTCGTCGGGCTGGTGCCGCCCGAGACCCCGCTGGCCTGGCGCGCCGCGATCGTCGCTGCGATCTTCCTGAACGAGACTCTGTGGTACCTGCTGGTCGCGCGGCTGTTCTCGACGCAGCGGGCCCGGGCGGGTTATGTTCGCATGAAATCCGCCGTGGACCGGGGTTTTGCCGGGCTCCTCACGCTCTTCGGCCTCAAGATCGCATTGGGATAGACAGATGAATGACCGCCTTCCCCACGAAAAGGGTTTCCACATCTCCTGGGACCAGATCCACCGCGACAGCCGGGCGCTGGCCTGGCGGCTGGACGGGCACGGGCCGGACGACGGGGCGTGGCGCGCCGTGGTCGCGGTGACCCGTGGCGGCATGGCGCCGGCGATGATCGTGGCACGCGAGCTCGACATCCGGGTGGTCGATACGATCTCGGTGAAAAGCTACAACCATCAGGAGCAGATGGACGCCAAAGTGCTCAAGGCGCCGGACGAGGCGATGATGGGCGACGGCACCGGCATCCTGATCGTCGACGACCTCGTCGACAGCGGCAAGACGCTGGAGCTGATCCGTCGGACCTATCCCAAGGCGCATTTCGCGACCGTTTACGCCAAGCCGCAGGGTCGCCCGCAGGTCGACACCTTCATCACCGAAGTCAGCCAGGACACGTGGATCTTCTTCCCGTGGGACATGGCCATGCAATACGTGAAGCCCTACCGCGGCTCGGATTGAGCGTGCGGGCCGGGCTGAAGCCCGAGCCGCGCAGTGTCGGGCCGCGGGGCGGCGATGTCCCCGAAGAATGGCGCGCTTCATGGCAGCCAGGCACGTCTCCCCGGCGGGCGTCGCGCCAGTGGCGGCCACATCGCCTTGCCTTGGGCGGCCCGGCGAGGTGCGGCGAACTGCGTCCTTGATCCCGCGCGGGGGCTCCCCGCCGCACAGCGCACCCCGCCCCTTTGCACCGCCTCGATAGCGGCGTAAGACCGTGGCAAAGCCCATGCCGTCACCTCTCGAGGCCCCATGACCAGCCGCACCGCCACCACCTTTCCGCCGCCCGTGATGGAGGCCCGCCGCTGGCTCGACGGCGTCGCCTTTCCGCCCGACCGCCCGCTGCTGAACGTCAGCCAGGCGGCGCCGGTGGACCCGCCGCCCGAACCGCTGCGGCGCGAAATGGCGCGGCTGGTGATGGAGGAGCCGCAGGCGCATCTCTACGGCCCCGTGCTGGGCCTGCCCGAACTGCGCACCGAGATCGCCGCGCAATGGTCCGCGGCCTACGGCGGCCAGGTCACGCCGGCGCAGGTCGCCATCACGTCGGGCTGCAACGAAGCCTTCTGCGCCGCCATCGAGACGCTGACCACCGAGGGCGACGAGGTCCTGCTTCCGACGCCGTGGTACTTCAATCACAAGATGTGGCTCGACATGGCGGGCGCCGTGGCGGTGCCGCTGCCCGCCGGGCCGGGGCTGATCCCCGATGCGGAGGCGGCCGAGGCGCTCCTGACCCCGCGCACCCGCGCCATCGCGCTCGTCTCGCCCAACAATCCCGGCGGCGTCGAATACCCGCCCGAGGTGATTGCCGCCTTCTACGACCTTTGCCAGGACGCGGGCATCGCGCTGATCCTCGACGAAACCTACCGCGATTTCCATTCCTCCGACCGGGCGCCGCACGACCTGTTCACGCGCCCCGGGTGGCAGGACACGCTGATCCAGCTGTATTCCTTTTCCAAGGCGTACCGCCTGACCGGGCACCGCGTGGGCGCGATGGTCACCGGAACGGCCCGGCTGGCGGAGGTTGAGAAGTTCCTCGACACCGTCACCATATGCCCCGCGCAGCTTGGCCAGTTCGCGGCACTCTGGGGGATGCGCAACCTCGGCCAGTGGCTGGCGGGCGAACGGGCGGAAATCCTCGCCCGCCGCGCCGCGATCGAGACGGGCTTCGCCCCGCTCGCCGCGCAGGGCTGGCGGCTGCTCGGCTGTGGCGCCTATTTCGCCTATCTGGAACATCCCTTCGACCTGCCCTCCGACCGGCTCGCGCAGCGACTGGTGGCCGAGGCGGGCGTGCTGCTCCTGCCGGGCACCATGTTCACGCCCGAGGACGACCCGGCCGGGCGCCGCCAGCTGCGTGTCGCCTTCGCCAATGTCGACGCCAAGGGGATCGCCGCATTGATCGAGAGGCTCGCCGCCTTCGCGCCCTGAGCCGCTGACGCGCCCGCCCCCTCACGCGAATGTCCCCTGCCGCCCCTTGTCGCAGTGCCCCGCGCGCATTAGACATCGCCAACCGGCAAAACGAGCGACAGGGAGCAGGGCATGGCGGCGGACAAGGGGCCGAAGAAGGCGAAAAAGACGGCAAGCCAGACGGCGGTGTGGGTGATCCTCGCCCTGCTGATCCTCGGGCTCGGCGGCTTCGGCGTCACCAATTTCTCCGGCTCGGTGCAGAACATCGGCTCGGTCGGGGACAAGGACATCCCGGTCGACAGCTACGCCCGCGCCC
>Ga0310345_10000335_pt1 | contig 78762 bp, 76 predicted proteins | sample HC15DNA20500_MG_FD_204667 | JGI IMG/M metagenome (GOLD analysis project Ga0310345, IMG submission 204667) | Marine microbial communities from station ALOHA, North Pacific Subtropical Gyre - HC15-DNA-20-500_MG | ecosystem: Environmental > Aquatic > Marine > Oceanic | place: Pacific Ocean: North...
GCTTTGACCGGGTGGGATTCGCACCCACAAGACACCTCTTCCAAGTTTCGGTCGCTACCGCATCACTCCTTCCCCTCGGACCAGCAGTGCCTGGTCGCACCTGCGTCTCTGCGCCTCTGCGAGAGATAAATTGCGGCCGCCGAGCCGCTCGCAGCACGGAACCCGTCGGCCCCCCGAGATCGCTGCTGGGTCTGACGGCCGAAGGGCTTGAAATGCTCGTCCCCGAGAGCCCATCGTCGGGGGGCGGAGGTGGTGATGCGAACGATCGCGCTGTCAGTGCTGGCGCTCTCGCTGCTGGGTTGCTCGGACGCCGGGCCGGGGGGTGAGAGCTGCGCCGACCAGACGCTGGAGGTGTGCCAGGTCTTCCGGCTCGTGAACGAGGAGCGCGCGGCACAGGGGCTGCCCGCCTACGGGTGGAGCCCCGATCTCGCGCTCGCCGCGCAGCTCCACGCCGAGGACATGCACGCCAACGACTACTTCAGCCACGACTCCCAGGACGGCCGGAGCTTCGTCGACCGGGTGAACGCGAGCGGCTACGACGGCGCGCCGCGCGGCGAGAACATCGCCCGGGGCCAGCGCTCGCCCGAGCAGGTGATGATGAGCTGGATGGAATCGGACGGGCACCGCGCCAACATCCTGTCCGAGGGCTCGAACGAGATCGGCGTCGGCTACGTCGACTTCCACTGGGTTCAGGTCTTCGGCCGGGCCGCCCCGATGGGCGAGTAGCTCACAGCACCTGGAAGACGACCAGGGCGCTGATCACGACGGCGAAGACGAAGAACACGACCGAGCCCCAGAGGGCCCACCGGGCGCGGGGCGGCGCGGGGCGCGGCTCCCCTCGCTTGCCGTACTTGCGCTCCAGCTCCTCGAAGTCCGGGATGACCCGATCGATCGCGGTCGCCGAGTTGTCGTCGATGGCGTCGACCTCGTCACCGGACTGTCGGGTCCGGTAGCGGTTCTTCGGCGCGTATCGCGGCGGGCGAGTCATCGAGCGCGATCCTGCCGAGCTTTGCCCTCGCACCGCAAGGGTGAGCTCAACCCGACCGGCCATCCGCTGGCCAGGGCGAGCGGTGATTTTTGCGGGACCGATTTGCCCCCGGACGGGGGTGAGCCCAGAGAGGGCGTGGGCAGCCCGCGGGTCGTTCTTCCCCACCCCGACTCTCCGTGGGCTGTCCTTTTTCAATTCTGCGCGGGAACACCGCCGCGCGCCGCGCCGTATTCGAGAGCGCATGGGAGAGCTCGTCTGCCTCGCCGTCCCGCTCGTATTCGTCGTCACCCTCGTGACGCTCACGGTGCGGTCCGCGGTCCTCGGCTGGAAGCTCCGGGAGCGCTGGGGCACCGTGCACGCGCTCCGGGCCGCCGGGACGGGCGCCTACCGTGAGGGGACGATCACCGAGAGTCGCCTGCGCGGCGTGCCCTGGACGGTGATGATCTCCGGCGTCTCCGGCACCGCGCTCGCGCTCCTGACCGGCTTCGTCTTCGCCCCCTCCGGGCTGATCGGCGCGCTGGTGTTCGGCGGCTCGCACTCGTCGCACAACTGGATGGCCGCGGCGCTCGCCCTCGCGTCCTTCGACGGCTTCGTGCTCGCCATCGCCCTCTACACGAACGCCCGGCGCACGCTGGAGTGCGAGTGGGGCGCCGGCGAAGGCGGCATGAACGTCGGGCTGTGGTCCCTCTGCCACCACCTCGGCTTGATCTTCGCGTTCCTGGCCGCGATCAGCCTCGGGCACGAGGAGTGGTGGCTCGCGGTGGCCTTCGCCGCGCCCGGCCTCCTCCACGCCGGGCTCACGATCGCGGCGGCGCGGCGGGTGCGCGCCATCCAGGCGTCGCTGACCCCGGACGAGCGCGACCGCCTCGAGTGGGCGAAGGACACGCGCGAGCTGCGGGTGCGGGGCATGCTCGGGTGAAACCCGCCGCGATGGGCGTATCCTGACGACACCGATGGGCGTCCTCTGCTTCTTCGCGACGTTCGCGGCGGTGCTCCTGGCCGCCGGCTGGGCGGCGGTCCGCGCGGCGGCCGAGGCGCGCGCCGGCGAAGATCGCTGGGGGCAGGTCATCGCGCGCGAGGAGCTCCGGGGCGACGGCGCCTTCCGCTCGAGCCGCCTCGTCGGCCTGCGCGGCCGGGCGATCCCCCGGATCGTCTGGCTGGCCGGCGTCCCGGGCACGGCGCTGGGCGTGCTGAGCGCCCTCGTCATCGCGCCGGCGAGCGCGCTGCTGTCGATGTACGCGGGGTTCGGCAGCGCGCGGATCATGGAGCCCCTGCTCTGGGTGGGGCTGCTGACGGCCGGCCTCTCCTTCGTCTCCGGGTACTTCGTCTTCGCCGCCTCCCAGGCGCTGCTCCGCTGCGAGCGCGGGGCGGGCGAGCGGGCCGAGCGGATCGGCGCGAGCGAGGCGATGCTCCACCTCTTCCCGGCGCTCATCTACTGCGCGCTCGCCGGCCCGACCTCGGTGGCCGGCGTGGTCGCCCTGGTGCTGTGGAGCCCGGGCGCGATTCACGGCCTCTCGCTCCTGAGCGCGGGGCGGCGGGTGACCGCCATCCAGGAGGCGATGACCGACGAGGAGCGCGACGCCCTCCCCGAGCCTCCCGCGGTCCGGCCGTCGTTGTAAGCTCCGCCTGTGCTGTCTCCCGGACAGATCGTGGCGGGCAAGTACCGGATCGATCGCCAGCTCGGCGCGGGCGGCATGGGCGCGGTCTACGTCGCGACCAACATGGTCCTGGAGAAGCAGGTCGCGCTGAAGGTGATGGGCGCCGGCTTCCAGCAGCACACCGACTGGGTGCAGCGCTTCTTCCGCGAGGGCGTCGCCGCGTCGAAGGTGCGCCACCCCGGCGTGGTCCAGGTCTTCGACGCCGGCGACCACGAGGGCGCGCCGTGGATGGCGATGGAGCTGCTCGAGGGCGAGAGCCTCGGGGAGCGGCTCGCGCGGGTCGGCCGGCTCTCCGCCGCGGAGACCGTGCGGATCGCGTCCGGGGTGCTCGGCGCGCTCGAGGCGGTGCACGCGGTCGGCGTCGTGCACCGCGATCTCAAGCCCGACAACGTCTTCCTCGAGCGCACGGCGGAGGGCGAGCGGACCAAGGTGCTCGACTTCGGCATCGCCAAGGAGGCGGAGGCGATCAACGGGCTGACCGCGACCGGGATGATCGTCGGCACCGCCCACTACATCGCGCCCGAGCAGGCGCGGGACAGCAAGACGGTGGACCCGCGCACCGATCTCTACGCGATGGGCGTGATCCTCTTCGAGTGCCTGAGCGGCCAGATGCCCTACGAGGCGGAGACGGTCCCCGAGCTCATCGCCAAGATGTACAGCGAGCCGCCGCGGGAGCTCGCGCGGCTGGCCCCCGACGTGCCGCCGCCGCTCGCGCGGGTGGTGCACGCCTGCCTCGCGCGGGATCCGTCGCACCGGCCGCAGTCCGCGCGCCAGCTCGCCGAGGCGCTCTCGGCCGCCCGCTCGCCCGACGCGCACACCGGCCCGGTGAGCCAGCCGAGCCCGGCGTGGCGAGACGCCGGCCTGGCGCCGGGCGGCACCGCGCCGCTGCCTTCTCCGCCGGCCTCGCTGGCCACCCCGGCGGTGCCCCCCACGCGCGCGCGGGCCCCGGAGCGCGGCCGCTCGGTCTGGCCCTGGATCATCGGCGGGGTGGTGGTGCTGGGCCTCGGCGTGCTCGGCACCCTGGTCGCCATCGTCGGCCTCGGGGTGTGGACGGCGGCGAGCGTGGCCGAAGGGATCGCGGAGGGCGGCGGCGGCGGCTTCGGCGGCGCGCTCGACTTCGATCTCCCCGAGGCGAGCCGGGTGGTCATGCTCCGGGACGTCGACGGCGACGGGATCGAGGACGTGATCGGGTCGGTCATGCGCCTCGAGGGGGGCGACATGGTCAGTCACTTCGCCGCCTACGACGGCGAGACCGGGCGCCGGATGTGGCTCAGCGAGGCCCTCGGCCCGGTGGACGGCCGGACCCACGCGCGCGCCGCGCTGGTGGGGGACACCCTGCTCTACGCGACGCCGACCGGCACCCTCTACGGCTACGACGCGCGGGAGGGGCGGCCGCGCTGGCAGTTCAACCTGGGCGAGCGCGTCGAGACGTTCTGCGCCGCCGGCGAGAGCGAGGCGATCGCGGTGCTCGCCGACGAGACGCGGCGCCGCGTGGCGCTCTCGGACGGCGCGAGCCGCCCCGAGCCCGACGGCGGCTGCGGCGCGCTGATGACCGACGCCCTGCCGCCCTTCTCTCGAGAGCAGACGCTCACCCACTGGCGCGAGCGCGAGGAGTACGAGGTCGAGGTCGACGGCATGTCGGTCGCGGCGGCGTTCGTCGATCCGCGCGCCGACCGGATGCTGGTGATCGGGCAGCGGCGCCCGGGCACCGCCTCACCTCGGGTCGCGCTGGTGGCCACGAGCGGCGGCTGGACGAGCGAGGTGCCGGGGGTCTCTCCCCTCTCGGCGGAGGCCGACGATCCGGCGGCCACCTTCCTCGACGACGAGGCGGTGTTCCTCGCCTACACGATGGAAGGAGACGCCCCGGCCCGGGTCACCGCGCTCGCGCTCGACGGCGGCCGGCGGCTCTGGGACCAGCCGCTCAGCGCCTCTCACTTCGACCCCCGTTACGTCGTCGCCGGTCGCCAGCGCGTCGCCGTCGGCCACGGCGGCCACCTCGACGTCTACGACCGCGCGACCGGCGAGCACGTCCTACACCTCGGCCGCTAGCGACCGCGAAGCGGTCGCTCCCGTGCCCCTGCCCGTGCCCGTGCCCGTGCCCGAGAAGCCAACCACGCGGCCCAGACCGCCCCTGGCGCCCCCGCGGCCTCATCCGGCATCATCGGTCGCGATGGGCGCGCCGATCCACCTCGACAGTCGCATCGACGCGGTGACCGTGTTTCGCGCGGGGGCCGTGGTCACCCGGGTGGCCGACGTGCCGAAGGAGGGAGAGCGCTTCGAGATCGGCCCGCTGCCGCTCGGGATCGACGACGGCTCGGTGCGGGTCTCGGTGACCGGGACCGACGCGCCGACCGCCACCGAGCTGGCGGTGACCCTGGTGGTGCCGGACTTCGATCCGAGCCGCCCGCCCGCGCGCCCGGAGGACGTGGAGACCGCCGAGCAGCGCGTCTCGAAGCTCCGCGATCAGCTGCAGCAGCTCACCCGCGAGGCGCAGCGCATCGAGACCCTCGGGGTGGTCACCCGGCCCGAGCCGAAGCCGGGCCGCGAGCCTCCCCCCAGCCCGGCCGAGGCCCGGCTCGCCCTGCTGGCGCTGCGCGAGAAGCGGCTGACCGCGATCGACGACCGGCGCGATCGCATCCAGCGCGAGCTGCGGGACGCCGAGCGCAAACTCGCCGATCTCTGGGACCGCGAGCGGACCGCCAGCAACGCCCGCCGCGCGGAGCCGCACGAGCTCCGCAAGGCGGCGGTGATCGCCCTGCGGGGCGGCGCGCGCCACGAGCCGGCGCGCATCGCGCTCAGCTACCGGATCGACGCGGCGCGCTGGGCCCCGAGCTACACGCTGCGGCTCGATCGCGAGCTTCGCGAGGGGCGCCTGGAGGTCCGCGCCGCCGTCTGCCAGCGCACCGGCGAGGACTGGGACGGCGTCCGGCTCATGCTCTCGACCGCCGAGCCCACCGGCTGGGCCGAGCTGCCGGAGCTGCCGTCGATCCGGATCGGGAGGCGTCAGCCCCCGGCCACGAGGCGCGGCTGGCGGCCGCCGCCCGAGGACACCGAGACGCTCTTCGCCGACTTCGACCGGGCGGCCCCGCGGGCGGGCGCGCCGACGACGAGCGAGTCGTCGGTGATGGAGACCCTCGACGACGCGCCGGCGGCCGCGCCGATCGCGCGGAAGAGCAAGGTCCAGACGCTGCCGCCCCCCGCGCCCCCGGCGGTGCCCATGCCGACCCCCGCCGCGGCGCCATCCCCTGCGCCGCGCCCCGAAGCGGCCGCGCCCGCGCCGCAGTCCATGACCCTGGCCGGCGGCTACGCCCCCGTGGCGCGCTCCAAGGGCGGCCCGCTCGCGATGTTCGGGGCGATCGCCGACGCGATGGCTCCCCAGGGCGGCGGCGGCCCGGGCGCGCTCGGCGACGACGGAGAAGAGGCCGAGGCGCGGCTGCCGCTCGAGGCGTCGGACGACATGCTCGACTACGCCCGGCTCAGGCTCGAGGCCCCGCACGCCGGCGGCCGGGGGCGCCTCGTGCTGAAGAGCCGCCGCGAGCTCTACCTGCGGCAGATCGAGGAGCGACAGATCGAGATCGACCTCGGGGGCGCGCTCGCCCTCGTCGAGCGCGAGCGCAGCCGCTGCCTCTCGCGCGCGCTGCCGCCGGGGCTCACGCCCCTCGCGCCGAGCGGGTTCGACTACGCCTACCGGGCGAGCGGCCGGGTCAACGCGCCCGCCGACGGCACCTTCCACAACCTGGCCCTCAGCGAGCACGAGGTGACGGCCCGCGCTCGCTTCGTGGTCGTGCCGCGCGAGAGCCAGAGCGCCTTCCGCTTCGTGGAGCTCGACAGCCCGCTCGACGCGCCGCTCCTCGACGGCCCGATCGACGTCTACGTCGGCGAAGACTTCTTGCTCACCGCGCCGCTCCACGAGGTCGGCCCGGGCGGCGTCGTGCGCCTCGGGCTAGGGGTGGAGCAGCGGCTCAAGGTCGCCCGCAACGCCCGCTTCTCCGAGCGCAGCGCCGGGCTGATGGGCGGTCGGCTCGAGCTCGAGCACGCCGTCGAGGTGGCGCTGAGCAACCAGCTGAGGCGGCCGGCGACCGTGGAGGTCCGCGAGCGCCTCCCGACCACCGCGGAGGGCGACGACGACGTGTCGGTGGTCGAGGGGGAGGTCACGCCCGCGTGGGAGGCCTGGGAGCCCGAAGACGATCCGAGCCTCGAGGGTGGGCGTCGCTGGGAGGTCGAGGTGCCGCCGGGCGAAGAGCGCACCCTGCGCGCGACCTACGTCGTGAAGATCGCCTCGAAGCACGAGCTGGTGGGCGGCAACCGGAGGGAGCCGTGAACGAGGTGGCCAGCGCCGAGCCGAGCGGCATCGAAGACGACGCGCGCGACCGGGAGCGCCGGGCGGTGAAGATCCCGGTCGACGAGGTCACGCTGCTCGAGGACCGGGCGCGGGTCGTGCGTCGGGCGACGCTGCCGGTCTGGGCGGGCGTCACCCGGCTCCGGATCGATCGGGTCTCGCCGCTGATCGTGGACAAGACGCTGGCCGCGAGGGTCGACCAGGGCGAGATCCGCGACGTGCGCATCACGCGCCGCGCCGTCTACCAGACGCACGAGCGCGAGGAGACGCTCCGCGATCTCGACGAGCAGATCGAGGAGACCGAAGACGCGGTGCGCCGGATGGAGCGACGCCTCGGGCGCATCGAGTCCGCGCTCGCGCTCCTCGAGGACGCGAGCGCGGCCACGCTCGACGAGCTCGCGACCGACGCGGCCTGGTCCCGGCTCGACCTCGAGCAAGCGGACGGCCGCTTCGACGAGCTGGGCGAGCGCGAGCGGTCGCTGCGCGAGGAGAAGCTCGGCGCCCAGCGCGCCCTGAACGAGCGCCGACGCGAGCTCGGCCGGCTCGGGGCGCGGCGGCAGGCGGTGAGCCAGCCCAGCGGCGAGCTCCGCGCCACGCTGCTCATCGACCTGGTGCGCGAGGAGGAAGGCGAGACGACGATCGAGGTCGAGTACCTCGTGCCCAACGCGTGCTGGCGGCCGCACCACCGCGCGACCCTCGAGGACGAGGCGCTCCGCTTCGAGTGCGACGGCGCGGTGTGGCAGAACACCGGCGAGGACTGGGAGGACGTGCAGCTGCGCTTCTCCACCCAGCGCCCCTCGCTCGGCGCCGAGCCGCCCACGCTCACCACCGATCGCCTCCAGGTGCAGCGCAAGAGCGAGGTGCTGGAGGTGAGCGCCCGCGAGCGCACGATCGAGACCACCGGGCTCGGCCGCGCCTCCCAGGTCGCGCCGGAGCTGCCCGGCATCGACGACGGCGGCGAGGCCCTCGAGCTGCGCGCGCCGCACCGCGCGTCGATCCCCTCGGACGGCCGGGCGCATCGGGTGGGGCTCTTCGAGCTCGAGAGCCCGGCGGAGGCGTGGCTCTGGTGCGCGCCCGAGCTGACCGCGTCGGTGCTGCTCAAGACCGCGCAGCGCAACGCGTCGAGGCACGCGATCCTCGCCGGCCCGGTCGACCTCGTGAAGAACGGCGGCCTCGTGGGCCGGACGAAGGTCCTCTACATCGCGCCGGACGAGCGCTTCGAGCTCGGCTGGGGCCCCGACCCGATGCTCCGGGTGCACCGCGAGCTCGAGGAGCGGAAGCCGGAGAAGAGCCTGCTCCGCAACTGGATCGGCGTGGACAAGACGGTCGACGTGAAGCTGAGCAACCTCGGCCCCGAGACCAAGCACATCGAGCTGGTCGAGCGCGTGCCGGTCTCCGAGATCGAGAAGGTGAAGATCGAGGTCGACGCCGAGGAGACCCACGAGGGCCGCCTCCCGGACGACGACGGCTTCGTGCGCTGGCTCGTCGAGCTCGCCCCGATGAGCCGCGAGCGTGTCAGGCTCCGATACACGCTGCGGCGCCACGGCGACGTCGTGGGTATTTGACCCACGTCCCCGCGCGGGGTCTCGCGCCATGATGACTGGGGTGTCATCTTGATGGCCGCGATGGTCACCCTCGATCGAGGGGGGGAGGACTCGACATGAAAGAGCAGACGCTGATCGCCGTGGTCGACGACGATCCGATGTGGCTGGCCACCGCCGGCCGGATGCTGAGTCGCGACGGCTATCACGTGCTGCTGATCGGTGATCCCCTCGAGGCGCCGGAGCAGATCGCGGACGAGCGCCCGGCGGTGGTGATCCTCGACCTGGCGATGCCGGGGCTGAACGGGGTGGAGCTGGCCCGCGCGCTGCTGCGCGACCTCGGCGAGCGCACACCGCCGATGGTGTTGATCAGCGGCGACCTGAGCGAGCTCGGTCGCGAAGACGGCGCCCTCTTCGAGGCGGCCTACGAGAAGCCGGTGTCGCTCCAGCAGCTGCTCAGCGAGGTCCGCCGCCTGGTGCGCGGCCAGAAGATCTCCGGCGTGCTCTCGCGCGACGACGTGATGAGCGCCGGCGAGGACACCGGGAGCTAGGCCGTCTTCCGCTTCTTGCGCTTCTTCTTCGGCGCGACCTTCTCGCCGAGGGTCGCCTCGGGCGCGTCGGCGAGGAGCGAGTCGAGGCGACCGACGCGGTGGCCGAGGATGCCGGCCATGAGCTCGCTCGTGTCGTAGCCCGAGCGCTGCGCGAGCAGGGTGAGATCGAGCGCGATCTGGCTGGTCGCGATCTCGGCGATGGCCGCCGTCTCGCTGATGACCGCGTTGTCCGAGTCCTCGTTCTCGGTGGCGCCGATGAGCGTGCGCTGGTCGTCGGCGACGATGACGAGGCGGTGCTTCCAGAAGGTCTCGAGGTCCGCCTCGTTCAGGCCGTAGCTGTAGTGCACGCCGGCGACCTCGTCGGGGATCCGGGAGTGGCTGAAGATCCACGCGGTGACCTTGCGCCCGTAGGCGGCGGCGAGAGCGTCGGCGAGCTCGGTCAGCTCCCGCGGCCAGCCGCTGATCACGACGCGCTCCTCCGCGCCCTGGATGAGCTGCCGGGCCTCCTCGAGCACCCGGTCGTAGCCGTGCACGCTGAACGCGTCGGGGATGGGCGGCGCCACGTCGAGGCTCTTCACCGCGTTTTCGAGCTGCGAGAGCGAGGTGTCGAAGCGGTCCCGCAGCAGGGTCAGCAGCGAGTCGCTCGGGGCGGCGACGAAGCGCTCCGGGTGACCGGGGATGGATCGCGCGGCGCCGGCGGAGACGAGCCGCCGCAAGGCGCCGTACACCGCGGAGCGCGGGATCTGGGCCTTCTGTCCGACCTCGTAGCCGGTGGAGGGGCCGCTGGAGATCAGGGCGGCGTACGCGCGGCTCTCGTTCAAGCTGAAGCCGTGCTGCGTGAGCGCCTGGATGAGATCTGCCTCGCCCATGCCCGTCCTGATAGCACATCGAGCGCCTCAGGCGTGAGCTACGGACGCCCCCCGGGCGGGAGCCAGCGGACCGGCCGGCCGACGAGCCCGTCGAGGGTGACGCGGCGGTAGGAGCCGGCCTCGGTCTGGAAGAGGAGGTTCCAGAGGGGCACGAAGAGCGGCCGCACGGCGAGCGGCCTGGCGTCGAAGCGCGCCGCGAAGCTCTCCTTCACCGCGCCCTCGCCGCGCCGCTCGGTCCAGTCGGCGTCCTCGAGCGCGAGCGCTCCGGGCAGCACGTCGCGCCGCTCGGTGACCCCGTCGAAGTCGCGCACCGCGCTCGCGCTCCCGGTGGGTCGGTCGTCGAAGCGGACGCCGTCTTCGTTGGTGAAGACGAGCACCCCGAGGTTGTGGGGGTGCACGTAGACCGAGCCGAGCTTCTCGTCGTGCGCGTCTCCGAAGAGCCGCGAGAGCAGCGAGCGCTCGACGCGCTCCTCGAAGTCGAGCTGCCAGACCAGCCGGTGCAGGGGCTCCGCCCGGGCGAAGCGCTCGTCCTCCCCGATGAGCCCGAACAGGCGGCTCCGCGCCATGCGCTCGCCGAGCGCGGCGGCGTCCTCGAGGCGGACGTGCGCGACGAGGCACGGCACCGGCTCGAGCATGCCGAGGTCCGGCCGGAGCCCGCGCGCGGGATCGAAGAAGTGCTGCGTGCGCCCGACCCGGAAGGAGCGCGCGGCGCCCTCCTCTTCGAGCGCCCGCAGCGCCCGGCGGGTCGCGCTCTCGCTCTTGCCGAGCAAGGGGGCGAGCGCCTTGACGGTCGCGCTGGGGCGGGCGGAGAGCAGAGCCCGGAGGTCGGGGTCGGGTGACGTGGGCTCGGATTCGGGTGGCGTGGGCTCGGGCTCGGGCTCGGGCTCGGTCTCCGGCTCGGCTTCGGTTTCGGTTTCGGGCTCGGGCTCGGGCTCGGGCTCGGGCTCGGGCTCGGGGTTGGTCGCCGCTTCGGGGGCTTTCGCGGGCACGGGCACGGGCAGGGGCACGGGGGGGTGGTCGCCGAGCTCGTTCAGACCCCAAGTTTCGTGTTTCGTCAGCAGCCAGCGGGTTCGGAGCTCGATCGGGGTGTCGAAGCGGTCGGGGTTGAGCAGCACCAGCTGGCCGGGCTCGAGGGCCGGGAGCTTCGCGAGGAGGGCGTCGCTCGCGTCGGGGGCGAGGCTCTTGAGGGTCGGCTCGATCTTCTTGAGGTCCTGCCGGGTGGTGAGGCGGCCGAGGGCCCAGGTGCCGAACTGGGCCATCGCGCGGTAGTCGACGTCGCCGGGGTTCTGGGTCGCCATCACGCAGCACACGCCGTACTTGCGGGCCTGCTTGAAGAGCAGGGTCAGGCCGTCCTTGCAGGCGGGCTTGCGCACCGGCGGCACGAAGGGCGCGACCTCGTCGATGTAGAAGAGCAGCTGCGGCTCGGCCGACGGGTGGGCGAGCATCCAGCCGTAGAGGCGGTCGACGACCGCGGCGACGAAGAAGTCCTTGTCCTCCTGCGCGTGCAGGGTGTTGAGGTAGATCACCGCGACGCGCACCTTGCCCGGCTGGCTCGGGCGGACGAGCGTCTCGACGTCGAGGGGGAGGCCGTCGTGGAAGAGCAGCCGACGGGCGCCCACGTCGAGCCGCGCGAGGCGCTGGTTGGCGGTGCGCAGCTTGCGGGCGTCGAGGAAGCGCGCGTAGGCGCCGAAGCCGTCCTGCTCCGCCGCGTGGAGGTGGTCGGTCAGGCCGGCGAGGCTCAGCGGCGCGCCGGCCTCGATCATCGCGTGCAGCGCGCGGTCCACGGCGGCCGAGAGGCCGGCGCCGTCATCCTGGTCGAGGTCGAAGCCGAGCAGCCCCACCACCACCGCGGCGGTGCGAGAGACCGCGTGGGCGCGCTCGGCGCCCTCGAAGGCGGCGAGGCCCGGATCGACCGGATCGGCGCAGAGCGGCACCCCGACGCGCGCGCCCGGCGTGAAGATCACCACCTCGGCGAGCTCCCGGAAGCGCGCCGCGCGGGCCGGGTCGATGCCCCGCGCCTCGAGCTCGGCGTCGTCGAGCGTCCCCGCCGCCAGGCTGCACAGATCGCCCTGCGGATCGACGCAGATCGTGGGCAGCCCGGCGAGCAGCGCCTCCTCGGCGACGACCTTGCAGAACACCGTCTTCCCGGAGCCGCTCGCGCCGAGCGCCATCACGTGACGCAGCAGCGCCTCGGTCGGCAGGGAGACCGTTTCACCGCCGACGTCGGCGCCTAGATCCAGCCCGTCTCGCGCGGCGTCCAGGGTCATGGCGCGGAGGGTAGCCCGAGAGCCCTCCCCTTGCGCGCGACGGCTTCTCGGGGGACGGTCGGCACCCTGTCATGATCGAGCTGCTCACCAATCCGGAAGCCTGGGTCGCGCTGATCACGCTCACGTTGCTCGAGCTCGTCCTGGGCATCGACAACCTGGTCTTCATCGCGATCCTGACCGATCGCCTGCCGCGCGCCGAGCGCCCGCTCGCCTACAAGCTCGGGCTCGGCGGCGCGATGGTCACCCGCGTCCTGCTGCTGCTCGCGCTCAGCTGGGTCATGCACCTCACGGACACGCTCTTCACCGTGTTCGACAACGACATCAGCGGGCGCGACATCATCGTGCTCGTCGGCGGGCTCTTCCTGATCGGCAAGAGCGCGCACGAGATCTTCGAGAAGGTCGAGCTCCGCGGCGACGAGGACGACGAGGAAGGCGGCCGGGGCCGCGCGAGCATGACCTCGATCATCATCCAGATCGCGATCATGGACATCATCTTCTCCCTCGACTCGGTCATCACCGCGGTCGGCATGGTCGAGGAGGTCGAGGTGATGATCGTCGCCATCATCCTCGCGGTGCTGATGATGCTGATCTTCGCGCGCCGCATCGGCGAGTTCGTCAACGAGCACCCGTCGATGAAGATCCTGGCGCTGAGCTTCATGCTCCTGATCGGCGTGCTGCTCGTCGCCGAGGGCTTCGATCGCCACCTGCCCAAGGGCTACATCTACGCGTCGATGGGCTTCGCGGTCTTCGTCGAGCTCGTCAACATGCGCTTCCGCAAGAACAAGAAGCAGAAGGGCGTCCGCAAGGCGGTCGCCGCCATCGCCGCCGACGTCGCCGCCCGCGACGACGAGAAGGACTGATCACGCCTTCGGCGGTCGCTTGGCGATCGCGACGAGGAGCCAGAGGAAGGTGGCCGCCGCGCCGAGCACGCCGAGGCCGGCCGGGCTGAGGCGCGGGCCCAGATCCACCAGCTCGGGGTCGCGGCTGCAGATCACGAAGACGCTCATCGAGAGCAGGAACAGCACCCCGGGCAAGGCGATCCCGCCGGGGAGCCCGCGGGGCTCGGTGCGCTCGGTCATCGCGCGGAGTATGGGATCGTTGTGCCGATCAGTCGATCCCGTGCTTGCGCATGAGGCGGTAGAGGGTGGTCCGGTCCACCCCGAGGCGGCGCGCGGCCTCGACCCGCTTGCCGCCGCACTCCTCCAGGACCCGCCGCACGTGGTCGGCGGTCGCCCGCTCCACGAAGGCGCCCAGGTCGGTCGGCCACGCCTCCTCGGGCTCCGCAGGCTTCAGGGTCAGGTCCGCCAGCCCGATCCGCGCGCCCTCGGCGAGCAGCGCGCCGCGCTCGACGGCGTTCTCGAGCTCCCGCACGTTGCCCGGCCAGTCGTGGGTGACCATCCAGCGCTCAGCCTCCTCGGTCCAGCCGTCGAGCCGACGGCCGAGGGTGTCGGCCTGACGGGCGAGGAAGCGGCGCGCCAGCGGGAGGATGTCGTCCGGTCGGTCCCGGAGCGGGGGCAGGCGGATCGGGATCACGGCCAGCCGGAAGTAGAGGTCCTCCCGGAAGCGGCCCTCACGCACCTCGGCCTCGAGGTCGCGGTTGGTGGCCGCGATCAGCCGCACGTCCACCGCGCGCGCCTCCGTGCCGCCGACCGGGAGGACCTCGCGCTCCTGCAGCACGCGCAGCAGCTTCGCCTGGAAGGACGCGCTGATCTCTCCGATCTCGTCGAGGAAGAGCGTGCCTCCGTCCGCGCGCTCGAAGACGCCGGGCTTGTCGCGGTCGGCGCCGGTGAACGCGCCGCGCTCGTGCCCGAACAGCTCGCTCTCGAGCACCGACTCGCCGAGCGCCTTCACGTTGAGGGCGACGAGCGGCCCATCGGCGCGGTCGGACGAGGCGTGAAGCGCCTTCGCGACGACCTCCTTGCCGGTGCCGCTCTCGCCGGTGACGAGCACGGTGCTCCGGCTCGGGGCCACCCGCCGCACGAGGGCCATCACCCGCCGCATCGCCTCCGACTCCGCCACCACCGAGGCGCCGCCGCGACGCAGCAGCCGGTTCTCGCGGACGAGCCGGCTGTGCTCCAGCGCCCGGCGCACGAGCGCCTTCAGCGCGTCGTTGTCGAACGGCTTCTGGAGGTAGTCGTAGGCGCCCTCCTTCATCGCCGCGATCGCGGTCTGCACCGTCGCGTGCGCGGTGAAGAGGATCACGGGCAGCCCCGGCAGCTCGGCCCGCGCCCGACGGAGGACCTCCACCCCGTCCATCCCGGGCATGCGGAGGTCGGTCAGCAGGAGGTCGACCGGGTCGCGGGCGAGGCCCTCGAGGAGCCGGGCCGGCTCGGTGAAGCCGCGCACCTCGTGGCCGTCCCGGCGGAGCAGCATGGAGACGATCTCGACCATGCGCGCCTCGTCGTCGAGGACCGCGATCGACGCGCTCACGCCGCCTCCACCGCCCGCGAGGGGCCGGCCGCGGGCAAGGTCACGACGAAGCGGGCGCCGCCTTCGATCCCGCCGCGCGGCGCGACGTCGATGCCGCCGCCGTGGGCCTCGACGATGCGGAGGGCCATCGAGAGCCCGAGCCCGGTGCCCGTCTCCTTGGTGGTGAAGAACGGCTCGAAGAGGCGCGGGAGGTCCGCGTCCTCGATCCCGGGGCCGTCGTCCGCCACCTCGACCCGGAGGACGCCCTCGCCCTCGGCGGCCGTGATCGTCACCGCCCGCGCGCCGGCCTCGGCGGCGTTCACCACCAGGCCGAGCAGCACCTGCACCAGCAGATCGGCGTCGGCCCGCACGGTGAGGGGCGCCACGTCCCGCCGCACCGAGAGGCCGCCCGTCGCCTCCTCGGCCAGGGCCGCGGCGCGCTCCACCACCGGGCCCACCTCCGTCTCACCCAGGGTCATGCGGGTCGGCTTGGCGAAGGTCAGGAGCGCGGCGATGAGGCCGTCGAGCCGATCGATCTCGTCCCGGATGAGGTCGCAGGCGCGGTGGTCGTCGGAGCCGCGGTCGAAGGCCTCCTGCACCATGCTCGCGGACGCGCGGATGACGCCCAGCGGGTTGCGGACCTCGTGGGCGATGCCGGCGGCGAGCCGCCCGAGCGCGGCGAGCTTCTCCGCCTGGGCGAGGCGCGCGCGGCTGTCCTCGAGGGCCTCGAGCTGGGCCTGGATGCGCGCCCGATCCGCCCGGGCCCGCTGCCGCGCGCTCCACAGCTTGCCGCCCACCCAGCCGAGCGCCGCGTAGCCCACCACGAACGAGCCGAGCACCATCGCGCCCGCCGCCGTCCGGGACAGGCCGCCCACGTCGAGCCCGACCCACGCGAAGAGCGCGAGGTCCACCGCCGCCAACCCGCTCGCCGCCGCGAGCCCGATCCATTCCCAGCGCACGCCCCGATCCTAGCGGAGCGCGTGCCAGCGCGGCGCGCGGGAGCTCCGAGACCGGACGTTGCAGCGCTGCAACGCGCCCGGGCCCGCGAAACGATGCGCGCGTGCAACGGCGCCCACCCGTCCGCCCGCCTCGCGGCGCTGGCACGGCGGCTGCGGAGGGAGAGGCTCGAAAAGGAGAACGACATGAACCTCAAGCAGATCGGAATCACCCTCGTCTTCCTCGACTTCGCGGCCCTCACCGGATACGCGCTCTACCAGGAGGGGCTCATCGGCATCTGGGAGATGGCCACCAGCAGCTGGTGGGCGACGCAGATCACCTTCGATCTCTGCTTCGCCGCCTTCTTCGGCAGCCTCTGGGTGTGGCGCGACGCCAAGAAGCGCGGCCTCAACCCGCTCCCCTACGTGCTCGCCGTCCCCTTCACCGGCTCCCTCGCCCTGCTCGTCTACGCGATCCGGCGCCAGTCCGCGGCCGCCCCCGCGGCGCGCCGCCTCGACGCCGCGCCCGCCTGATCCCCCGCATGGTCTTCATGCGGCGGGGAGAGGGGAGAGCGGAGGGGAGGAGGAAGCGTCGCTGCGCGACGCGGCCGGTGGGCGACGCGATGGCGACTCGCCGCCGACGCAGCTGGTCGCCGCCCCGGCCGCCGAGCTGTCTCTCCTCGCCTCCCACCTCCCCTCTCCCCCCCAAAAGCGGGAGCCCGCGTGGCCTGGGCGAGAGAGGAGAAGAGGTCACTCGGGGCGTTTGGCGAGGAAGAGCTCCTGCGCCTCGTAGGGAGGCTCGTGGGCGTGGATGAGCAGCTCGGGCTGGAAGCCGACCTCGCGCAGGAGGCGGAGCCAGGTCTCGCGGGAGAAGCAGCCGACGACGTGTCGGTCGTGCACCACGCGGACCTCGCCCCGGCCCTCTCGGAGGACGAAGACGTAGTCGCCCACGAAGGTGTCGTCGTCCGGATCGGGATCCCAGTCCCACTCCACGCAGCGCATCGCGCGGCCCTCGTCCTCCGCCTCGAAGACCTGCGTGCTCTCGACGAAGGTCTCCTTCACGAAGTCGGGCACGAAGAGGGCCGCGCCGCCGGGATGGAGATGCGCGTGGGCGGTCTCCATCGCGCGCCGCAGGTCGTCCTCGCTGCGCATGTACATGACCGCGTCGTGCACCAGCACGAGGTCGAAGCGCTCGGTCAGCCGCAGCGCGCGCATGTCGCCGAGGTGGTGCGCGCACTCCGGGTTCAGCGCCTCGCTCAGCGCGAGCATCGAGGGCGCGAGGTCCGTGAGCGTGCAGCGGTAGCGCGCCTTCAGGTGGTAGGCGTTGTGCCCGGCGCCGCAGCCGAGCTCGAGCAGGGTCTCGGCGTCGGGCGCCGCGCGCGCGAGCGCGTCCCCGTACATCGCCGCCTCCTCCGCGTACTCCTCCTTGGGCGTCAGCAGCGTGTACCAGGGCGCGAGCTCGTCGTAGAGGCGCGGGCCGGTCACGCCTCGAGCTTACTCCAGGAGCGCGCGCCCCTGCTCGGCGAGCCGGGCGAGGTCCCGCTCGGACAGGCGCAGCTCCGCGAGCGCCACGTCCACCGCGTGCGGGCTCACCGTGTCGTGCTGGCCGGGGAGCCCCGCGCCGCGCCCCGACTGATCGGCGATGTAGTGCGCGAGGCACTGGCAGGCGATCACCGGGTGCCGATAGCCGCCGAGGTCGGGGTGGCGATGCGCGCCGATCATCCACTGCAGCTCGACCGGGAGGCCCCACAGTCGGGCGACGATCTCGCCGGCCTCGCAGTGGTAGGCGTCGAGCTCGACCGCGAGCGCGCCCAGGTCGGGCGGGGACGCGCCGCGCTCGGCGAGGGCGTGGATCATGGCCATGTGCCCCACGTCGTGCAGCAGCCCGAAGAGGAAGCCGTACTCCATCGCGACCGAGGTGTGCGAGGCGACGAAGCGGGTCAGGATCGCCACCGCGGCGCTGTGCCGGCGGAGCTGATCCAGCGTGCGCTCGTAGCCGGCGACCCGGAACACCCGGCCCATCGCGACCTGCCAGACGACGTCGCGGAGCCCCGAGAGCCCGAGGCGCGCGGCGGCGTCCTGGAGCGAGCGCGGCGGCATCTGGGTGGCGTAGGCGGGAGAGGCGGCGACGCGGAGGACCTCGGCGGCCAGCATCGCGTCGTGCTCGAGCACCGTGACCACCTCGGGGATGCCGACGTCGGGGCGCTTCACGAGCTCGTGCACCTCGAGCGCCACCTTGGGCAGCATCGGGGGGTGGTAGCCGGGGGCGCCGAAGACCCGGCGGAGCTCCTCGCCGACCTCCTCGGCCCCGAGCCAGCCGTCGTGATCGACCGCGGCGCGGCCGAACCCATAGCCCTTGCGTCCGTGAGCGAGGCTCATCCAGCCCGGAGAACGACCGCTGGCGCGGCGGCTGAACCCTCTCCCTACTCGGCGTGCGCCTCGCCGGGTGGCGGCGCGTCGGCGACCTCCGCGTAGGCGCCGTCGGTCCGGGCGTAGACCGCGCGGGGCTCGGCGGCCGGCCCCCGGAGCGCGCGCTTGAGGGGGCGGTAGCCGTCGGTCATCGGGATCGCGTCGACGACCCGCACCCGCCGCGGACGCTCGTGTGGCTGGAGCTTCTCGTCGACGAGCCGCTCGAGGCGACGCAGGTCGAGCGCGCCCTCGCGGGGCACGATGGTCGCGACCACCGCCTCGCCCTCCTCGCCCGGCAGCGCGCGACCGGAGACCGTCACCATCGCCACGTCCGGGCGCCGGTAGAGCAGATCCTCGATCTCGCGGGTGAAGACCGGCCCGCTCGGCGTGCGCACCGTGTCGCTCAGGCGGTCGACGTACCAGTAGTCGCCGTCGGCGTCCTGACGGACCAGGTCGCCGGTGAGGAACCACGCGTCGCCGCGCTCGAAGACGTCGTGGGCCACGCGCTCCCGGGTCGTGGCCTCGTCGAGGTAGCCGTCGAAGCCCGCCATCGGGTGCCCGCGGTCGACCCGCGCGATCAGCATGCCCGGCTGATCGACCCCGGCCCGCTGCACGAAGCCCTGCTCGTCGCGCACGAAGTCGTCGCTCTCGAAGCGGTAGAGGGCGACCGACATGTCCGTCGCGCCCGGCAGCGGGCGGCCGAGCGCCCCCACCTTCTCACCGCTGGCGTTCGCGAGCACCGCGTTGCCCTCGGTGGTGGCGTAGAACTCGAGCACGCCGACCTTGAAGCGCTGCTGCAGTCGCTCCCACACGTCGCGCCGCATGCCGCTGCCCGCGAAGAGGCGCACCGGGTTCTTGGCGTCGTTCACCTCGGGCGGCGCGTCGACCAGGGCGCGGCACATCTCGCCCGCGTAGAAGACGACCGTCGCCCCGTAGCGCCGCGCCTCGTTCCAGAAGTGCTCGGGCGCGAAGCGGGCGGCCAGCGCGAGCCGCGAGCCCCCGACGAGCGCGCCCCCGACCGCGACGAGCATGCCCGCCGCGTGATGCAGCGGGAGCACGCAATACACGGTGTCGTTCGGATCGAGGCTGCAGCTGGCGGCCGCGCCGAGCGCGCTGAAGGCCCACCGGCGGTTGGTGATGCGCGCCGCCCGCGGCTCCTCGGCCCGCCCGGCGGTGAAGAGCACCATCGCCTCGTCGCTCGCGCGGCCGGCGTTGGGCGTGTAGTCGGCGGGGAGGCGCACCCGCTCCGGGTCGATCGCCTCCATGTCGACGACGCCCTCGGGGACCTGACGCGCCGGCCCGTACGGCCCGCCGAGCGCGAACACCGGCCCCTCGTACGCCTCGCGGGCCGCGGGCGCGTTCTCCGGGTCGGCGATCAGCATGGACACGCCGCCGATCTCGAGCGCTCGCCCGAGCGACAGCCGCTTCATCTCGGGGCTCAGCAGCACCGCGGTCGCGCGCATGCGGTTGAGCGCGGCGACGATCGAGAGGTACGTCGGCCGGCCGCGCATCAGCACGCCGACCCGGTCACCGGGCTTCACGCCGATCTCGAACAGCCCCTTCACGATCGCGTCCACCCGCCGGTCGGCGTCGGCGTAGCTGAAGGCGCGGCCCTTCCAGAGGAAGAAGGTCGCGTCGGGCATGTGCTCGGCCTTCTCGGCGAGCTCGCGACCGAGGCTGACCAGGGTGTCGCTCCGGATCTTGCGCAGGCGGCTGAGGCGCGGGAGCTGCCAGCGGAGCGTGTCGATCGCCGCGGTCACGTCCTCGCTCACCCGGCCGACGCTCTTCAGCGCCTGCTCCACCGCGTCGGTCGCGAAGTCGTAGAAGTCCTCCACGTCGAGGTCGAGCTCGTCGAAGGCGAGGTCGTCGATGTCCTCGATCGGCTCGCGCCCGGCCTCCTCCCGGAGCAGCTCGGGCAGCTCGCCGCCCTCGTCGACCCAGCCCATCCAGCCGGTCACCGTCGGCCACGTCTGCCCGAGCGCCTTGCTCCCCACCACGAGCCCCAGGTGACCGGCCCGGATGCCCACCTCGTGCACGTCGGAGTTGAGCGCCGCGCCGTGGATCGCGCGCACCGCGGCCGGCTTGGCGATGTCGTCGGTGAGCCCGACGAAGAAGAGGAGCGGGCAGGTGAGATCGGAGAGCGTCACCGTCCGGCCGTCGATCACGAAGCCGCCCGAGGCCATGCGGTTGGCGACGATGAACTCGTCGATGAAGGTGCGCAGCGCCGGGCCGGGCCAGGCGACGAAGCCCTCGCCGCCGAGGAAGCGCCGACGGGTCTCGCGCTTCTCGAGCGCCTGTCGGTCGTGGAGCTTGGTGACGAAGTCGACGACCTGCTGCAGCTCCTTCTTCGGGCTGACCATCTTGAAGCCGATGCTGGTCAAGAAGCCCGGCAGCGCCTCGAGCTCGTTGAGGGGGCGCTCGATCACCGTGCGGAGGCCGCCGATCAGCTTCTCGGCGACCTGGTCGCTCATCGGGACCGGCGTGTTCTTGCGGATGTCGACCGGGCTGCCGAAGGTGATGATCGAGGCGAGCCCCTCGGAGCGCCGGTAGGCGGCGGCCTGGTAGCAGAACATGCCGCCCTGCGAGTAGCCGGCGAGGTGCACGTCGCGCGCGCAGGCGTCGTGCACGCGCTGGATGGCGTCGTCGACCGCGCGCACGTGATCGTCGAGGGTGCGCTTCATCCCGCCCTCGACCTGCTCCGGGGCGCCGAAGTCGATGAGCCAGACGTCGACGCCCTGCCCGAGCAGGTAGCTGACGGCGCTGACGTCGGGCGACATGTCGTAGATCTCGCTCGTGACCATCAGCGGCGGCACGAGCAGGAGCGGCACGCGGGCCTCGGCCTCGTCGCGCTCGATGCCCTGGTAGCGCCGCAGGGAGTACATGCGGTCGCTGTGCACCACCTCGTAGGCGGTGCGGTGGGGGGCGGTGAGGCGGCCCACTCGCACGATCTCGGCCGCGTTCGCGTAGCTGCGGCGGAGCACCTTGAGGGTCCGCCCGAGCGCGGAGCGGCGCTTTCGCTTGGCCATGGCTGTCTGTATCGCCTCCGGGCCGGTGCTATCAAGCCGGCATGGATCGCGTGGCCGTCGTCGACCGGGACAACCGCTTCCTCCGCTGGACCGACCGCGCGGAGATCCACGCCCGCCGGCTCCCCCACCGGAGCGTGCAGGTGATGATCTTCGACCCCGCCGGCCGGCTCGTGCTCCAGCGCCGCCACGCCGAGAAGCGCACCTACCCCGGCTTCTGGGACCTCTCGGCCTCGGGGCACGTCGAGGAGCCCGACTACCCGGACCCGGCCCGCCCGGACGCGGACCTCGACGCCGTCTACGACGCGGTCGCGGCCCGGGAGCTCGAAGAGGAGCTGGGCGTGCGCTGCCCGCTGACCCGCCTCGGCGCCTTCGAGCCCGAGCCCGAGGTCCACTACGAGCACCTCGTGCTCTACCGCGGCGAGTCGGACGGCCCCTTCACGCCCCAGCCGACCGAGGTCGCGGAGGTGGAGCGCTTCTCGCCCGCCGACTTCGACGCGCTGGTGGCCTCGGGCGCCCCGGTGACGCCGTCGCTCCGATGGTTCGTGTCCTGGTCCCGGGAGCGCTCCATCTGGTGATACGCTCGCGCCGACGATGAGCGGTCCGACCGAGGAAGAGAAGACCGACCCTCACATCGCCGTCCCCGCGGACGACGACGGTGAGGACGCGACCATCGAGGGCACGATGGAGGTGCTGCTGCCCGAGCTGCGCAAGGCCGGCATCGAGGTCCCGGCCTCGTCGAAGCCGCCGGCCGCGCCGCCTCCGCGCTCGATGCCCGCGGCGAGGCCCCTGCCGCCGCCCTCGCGCCCGCCCTCGAGCCAGTCGCTCCCCAGCCGCCCCCCCGCGAGCCAGCCCCTGCCGTCGCGCCCGGCGTCCCGGCCGCCGACGTCCCCGCCGGCGCGCATGCCGAAGCCGAGCGACCCGCCGCCGGTCCGGCGCGATCCGAGCGCCCGGCCGCCGCAGCGGCAGCGCCTCGCCCAGATGGACACCCAGCTCGACCAGGCGCGCAGCGCCGTCGCCCGGCAGCGCCACGAGCTCGACGAGCTCCGCACGCGCCTCGAGGCGAAGGAGGAGCGGCTCGACGCGCTCCTCTCCGAGCTCGCGGCGAAGGGCGCGGCCTCGCCGGACGGTGTCGAGTCCCAGCTGCAGGAGATGGAGCGGCGCCGCGACTCGCTCGCCGAGGAGCTCCGCCGCCGCTTCGCCGAGGCCGACCTGACCCAGGCCGAGCAGACCTCCCGCTTCGCCTCGATCGAGGACCGCCTCGACCACATCGAGGAGGGCACCGAGCTGTCCCGGGTGCGCATGCGCCTCGAGCGCGTCGGCCACCAGCTCGGCACCCTCGAGACCCGGGTCGACCAGCTCGCGATCGATCAGCGCGAGCTCCGCGACCAGCTCGAGGAGCGCGGCGCGATGAGCGCCCGGGTCGAGCGGCTCGAGTCACTCTTCGAGGAGCTGGCCGAGGAGCTGCGCCGGGACCGCGACGGCGACGCGATCGACGAGGTCCGCGCTCAGCTCGACGACATGCGCGCGCTGGTGCTCAAGACCGGCGACGACGAGCGCGTCCTGCGCCAGCGCGTCGAGGCGCAGGACCGCGCGCTCGACGAGATCAAGGGCAGCATCGTCCCGCCTCCCGCCGGCCCTCCGCCCGACGGCGACGACCTCACCCGCATCAAGGGCATCGGCCCCAAGTACGCCCGGGCCCTCTACGCCATCGGCGTCACCCGCGTCGCCCAGATCGCCGCGTGGGCCGACGACGACGTGCACCGCGCCGCCACCCAGCTCGGCGTCAAGGCCGGCCGCGTCCGCGCCTGGATCCGCGCCGCCGGCGCGCTCTAGCGAAAGGCGCCGAGGGAGCGGGGCGGCTGGGCGCAGGCGTCGAGCAGCGCGGCGCCGGCGGTGAAGGCCTCGAGGGAGGGCAGGTCCTCCCAGGTGAGGAGGAGGCGGCGACCGTCCGACTCGAAGGAGCACGCGCCGACCTCCGAAAGGTGAGGCCGGGCCGCCTCCGGGACGAGCCCACGGGGCAGGCCGTCGCCGCCGGGGAGCTGGCCGTCGAACGGCTCGAGGTCGTCGCGCTCGAGCTTGCGGGCGGCGCGGAGGATGGCGCCGCCGGTCGCGAGGCGGACGCGCGCGTCCACCCGGCCCGCCGGGGTGGCGATCGCGAGGCGCGCCGGCGAGGGCTTCTCCCAGCTCCCGGCCACGCCGGTGAAGATGGCGTCGGGGTGCGCGGCGTAGCGCTCGAGCTCGCGCGGACCGTAGGCGGCGAGCGCGCCGGTGACGTCGAGCATCGCGCTCAGCTTGGTCGGGTCCTTGAGCGCGCCGAAGAGGGTGAGCGTCACGAGCCCGCCGCTCGACTCGATCTTCGCGTTCCAGAGCCGCGCGACGACGCGATCCATCACCTCGGGAGTGAACGCCTCCCGGACGGCGGCCTGGTCCTCGCATTTGACGACCAGCTCCTCGTCGAAGCGCGCGTGGCCCAGCGACACGTCGCGCAGGCCGATCATCGCGCCCACGGTGGCGAGCACGCCCTTGGGCGCGACCTTGAAGCTGGGCGCGCCCCGGAGCGAGAAGCGCGCGCGGGCGCGGGTGTAGGTCTGCGAGCTCTTGCCGGTCGAGACCACGTAGGTGTCGAGGTACACGAGGGCCTGCCCCACCGCGACCTCGATGCCCGGGTGCTGCTGCTTGAAGAGGCTGACCTTCCCCGGGTGGTAGGTGCCGCCCCGCTCCGCGGCGAGCGCCCGCCAGACCGCCTCGCGGGCCTTCTTCTCGCGGTGCGCGTACCAGGCGACCCCGCCGGCGATGGCGAGGGCGGCGGGCACCGCGACGAGGGTCACCGGATCCATGCCGGAGAAGCGTAACGCAGGGACCGGCCCTACATACGAGAGGCATGCGCGGACTCCACCTCACCCTCCCCGCCCTCCTTCTCCTGGCCGGCTGCAGCGGCGGCCCGAGCGCCTCGGCGCAGGAGCGCGAGCGGCCGGCCCGCTTCAGCGACCCGCCCCTCGGCGAGACGGTGTCCTACAGCGAGGCGGAGTGGCGCGAGCGGCTCACCCCCGACGAGTTCCACATCCTCCGCGAGGAGGGCACCGAGCGCGCGTTCACCGGCCGCTACCACGACCACCACGGCCACGGCATCTACCGCTGCGCCGGCTGCGGCGCCCCGCTCTTCGACAGCGAGGACAAGTTCGACAGCGGCACCGGCTGGCCGAGCTACACCCGCCCGGTGCACCCGCGGCGCGTCCGCGAGGTGACCGATCGCTCGCTGGGCATGACCCGCACCGAGGTGGAGTGCGCGCGCTGCGGCGGCCACCTCGGGCACGTCTTCCGCGACGGGCCCCGGCCGACCGGGCTGCGCTACTGCATCAACAGCGCGTCGCTCGACTTCGAGGCCACCGAGGAGTAGTCCCCGGCCCGTGCACGAGCATCGGGTTCACATCTACTACGAGGACACCGACCACTCCGGGGTCGTCTACCACGCGAACTACCTGAAGTACTTCGAGCGGGCCCGCGAGCACCTCATCGGCGTGGGCGAGCTACGCCGCCTGCTCGACGAGGACGGCGTCGGCTTCGTGGTCTACAAGGCCGAGCTCACCTACCGACAGGGCGCGGTGTTCGGCGACGAGGTGACCATCCGCACCGAGGTCGAGCAGGAGAGCGCGTTCCGCGCGATCTTCCATCAGAAGGCGCTGCGCGGCGAGGAGCTGCTGGTGGACGCGAAGATCCACCTCGTGTGCGTCGACGCCGACAAGAAGCTCGTGCGGCTCCCGGGCTCGGCCCTCGCCGCGATCGCTCAGCCCTGAATCGACGCGGCGCGCGAGGCCAGCCAGTCGCGGACGGCGAAGCCGGTGCCGAGCGGCCAGGGGCGGAGCTTCTCGGGGAGGATGCGCTTGAACGCCTCGAGCTCCGCGCCGAGCGTGATCTCGCCCTCCGCGCGCACGTGGTAGGCGATGAGCAGCTCGTTCCGCATCGCGAACGGGTAGTGCCCGACGAAGGACTGCACGACCCCGTCGAGCCCGAGCTCCTCCTTCACCTCGCGCAGCACCGCCTCGTCCGGGTGCTCGTCCTTCTCGAGGAAGCCGGTGACGAGCCCGAAGAACTTCTCCGGCCAGCCGGGCTGGCGGACCAGCACGATCTCGCCGCGGTGCTCGACGATGGCGGCGACGACCGGGGTCGGGTTGTCGTAGTGGATCCAGCCGCAGGCCGGGCAGACCATCCGCTCCCGGGCCACGCCCTCGTCGTCGACGTCGCGCGCCTCGAGCTTCGTCCCGCAGCGCATGCAGTGGGGGTTCTTCATCGCCGTCCATCGTGGGGCGCCGGCTCGATCGTCGCCACCCGCAACCGCCGCCCGCTCGGCCCGAAGAGGGGCGCGGGAGGTGAGAATGAACCCGGCCGAGATCGCCCAGCTGCTACGTAGTGAGCCCGTCCGTGCCGTGACCTTCTCGGTCGGGGGACGACGCTACGGCCCGGTCCAGTACGGCCGCGTCGCCGATGCGATGGGCGACACGATCCTGGTCGAGACGGTCGACGGCGGCGGTCCGAAGAGCCCCAGCGCCTATTATTCGTTCACCGACCCCAACCGCGTCACCCATGACACTCTCTATGTGCGGCGCGGGGCGTCGCTGAACCGGCTCATCATCCAGGCCCTCATCGTCCACGAGAGCACCCACGTCATCCAGGACATGTGGGGGCGCAGCATGAACGTGATCGACACCGAGGTCGCCGCGTACACCGCGCAGGCCCTCTACCTCGCGCGCCGGGGCACGACCTGGGCCGAGGTCAGCGTGCGGGCGCGCATCGAGGACGAGGAGGTTCACCGCTCCCCCCGCAACCCACGCGTCGACGCGATCATCGAGGCGGCGGATCGGGCGGCCCAGCGACTGACGGCGGGCCCCCCGTTGCTCCGCCCCACGGAGGAGCAGGCCCTCCGCGCCGCCATCATCGCCCACCCCTACTACGCGCAGCGCACGGCCCACGTTGCCGAAATGGACGGTGTCGGCTGAAGCTGCGGCAATAATTGCCGCAGCTTCCACGCGTGTGAGCGCGTGAGATGGGGCGACCGCCCGAGCCGGCCTTGCCGGTCGGGCGGGAGGGGGCGCATGCCCCCTCCGGAAACTGAGCTGAGGCCGCCCCAACGGAGGCTCACTCCAGGATGTAGTTCACGTCCGCGAACGTCCCGACGAACTCGCAGCCGGACACCTCGCTGCGCATCTCGACGGTCTCACCGGCCATGATCCGCAGCCCGCCTTCGGTCGCGGAGTCGTGCGGCACGTCGAGCTCGTCGATGATCAGGCCGCGCTCGTCCTCGATGAACAGGTCCTCGAAGTAGTTGGAGATGTCCTGGTTGGCCATGACCGACTGCCTGAGCACGAAGCCGTACCAGCCGGCGCGTCAACTCTACAGACCCGATTCGACCGGGCGCCCCGGCCCGGCTTGACGCTGGGGCGCGGCTGCGCTCCCTTTCGGGGCTCATGCGCTTCGACGACGTCGTCCTGGCCTCTCTCCACGCGGTGGAGGCGACCCACCGGGTGCCCACCGCGGACCTGGAGGCCGAGCTGTCCGCGCACCTGCCGCGGCTGGGGCTCCTCCCCGGCACCCTGGAGGCGCTGAGCGGGATCACCGCGCGCCGCTTCTGGGACGCGGACGTGCAGCCGAGCGACGCGGCCACGAAGGCCGCGCGCGGCGCGATCGAGGACGCCGGGGTCGCGCCCGACCGGATCGGGGTCCTGATCAACACCAGCGTCTGCCGGGACTACATCGAGCCCTCCACCGCCTGCCTGGTGCACGGCAACCTGGGCCTGTCCGAGGAGTGCCTGAACTTCGATCTCTCGAACGCCTGCCTCGGGTTCCTCAACGGCATGGACCTCGTCGCGCAGATGATCGAGCGCGGCCAGGTCGACTACGGGCTGGTGGTCGACGGCGAGAGCTCGCGCTTCGTGGTGGAGAAGACGCTCGAGCGGCTGCGCGCGCCCGACGCGACCCCGCAGACCTTCCGCGACAACATCGCGACGCTCACGCTGGGGAGCGGCGCGGCGGCGGCGGTGCTGACCCGGAGCGCGCTGGCCCCGGACGGACACCGCTTCGGCGGGCTCGTGAGCCTCGCCGCGAGCCAGCACAACCAGCTGTGCCGCGGCCAGGTGGACTGGATGAAGACCGACACGACCGGCCTCCTCTCGGCCGGCCTCGAGCTGGCCACCCGCACCTGGGCGAAGGCCGAGGAGGAGCTGGAGTGGAGCGCCGACGCGCTCGACCACGCGGTGATGCATCAGGTGAGCAAGCCGCACACCGAGCACCTGGCGCGCACGCTCGGCCTCGATCTGGCGCGGATCCCGGTCATCTACCCCGAGCACGGCAACGTCGGCCCGGCGTCCGTGCCGATGACGCTCGCCAAGGCGGCGGCGGAAGGTAGGGTGCGCGCGGGGGACCGCGTCGCGCTCATGGGCATCGGCAGCGGCCTGAACTGCGCCATGGCAGAGGTGATCTGGTGAGACCCGTTCCGCACACGCTCTTCCCCTTCGAGCCGCACTGGCACGAGCTCGGCGGGCACCGCATGCACTACCTCGACGAGGGCGAGGGGCCGCCGGTCGTCATGGTGCACGGCAACCCGACCTGGTCGTTCTACTACCGCAACCTCGTCTCCGCGCTGAAGGCGGATCACCGCTGCGTCGTGCCCGACCACATCGGCATGGGCAAGAGCGACAAGCCGCGGGACGCCCACTACGACTACACGCTCGGCCAGCGGGTCGACGATCTCGAGGCGCTGCTCGACCACCTCGACGTGCGCGAGGACGTGACCCTCGTCGTGCACGACTGGGGCGGCATGATCGGCATGGCGTGGGCGGCGAGGCATCCTGAGCGGGTGGCGCGGCTGGTGATCCTCAACACCGCCGCCTTCCCGCTCCCGACCGAGCGGCCCTTCCACTGGCCGCTCAAGCTCACCCGCACGCCGCTCGGCGGGCTGCTCGTGAAGCGGCTCAACGCCTTCAGCGAGGTCGCGGCGCGGACCTGCGTGACCCGGAGACCGATGCCGCGCGAGGTGCGCCGCGCCTACACCGCGCCCTACGACACCCCGGAGAACCGCATCGCGACCCTGCGCTTCGTGCAGGACATCCCGCTGTCGCCGCGCGATCCGGGCCACGCGATCGTGCGCGAGACCGCCGAGCGCCTGCACCTCTTCCACGACACCCCGGCGCTGATCTGCTGGGGCGAGAAGGACTTCGTCTTCGACGCGCCGTTCCTCCGGGAGTGGGAGCGTCACCTGCCGCACGCCGAGATCGAGCGCTTCCCCGACTGTGGGCATTACGTGCTCGAAGACGCGTCCGACGAGATCCTACCGCGCGTGCGCCGTTTCCTGACCGAGCACCCCCTGCGTTCGGACGTTTCCTGAGGTGGACTTCCCCTACGGGGGAACCCCCACCGGTGTTCGACGCGTCGAACACATGTCGCGCGCGTCGAACAGTGAATCGTTCGGCCCGGGAAACGGCGCCCCGGAGGCGCTCGCCACAAACTGCGCACTTTCCGTACACGCAGCCGGATTTGTCCTGGAGATCCCCGACGCGTGAACGAACGGCGCGTGTCTTGCTCTCTGAAGGCTCGTGGTTTTGCGGTGCACTGGGCTGCGCGCCCTCCTGGGGTGCGCTCTATCCGTCGGTCTGCTCACAGCATGCGCCGATGTCCCCGAAGACGCGGTCGACGAGGTCGGCGCGTCGAGCGAGGCGCTCCGACTCCGGGTCGAGCGGCGCTCGATCGCGTACGACTGGGCGTCGCGCGACGCGATGCCGCACGGCGTCGCGGGCGACGAGCGGTTCGTCTTCCTGACCGAGCCGCTGACCGGGCGGGTCGTGGCGCTCTCGCGCTACACCGGGCGGGAGCTCGGCGAGCTGCCCGCGCCGCCCGGCGGCTTCGTGCTGCCGTTCGCGCTGCGCTCGACCGGGGTCGGCGGGCTCGCGGTGCTCGACCCGGGCGGCCTCCCCGACCCGACCGCGCCGCCGCCCGTCGCGACGATCCACGAGTACGAGTACCGCTGGGATCGCCGGGCGCGCCGCTTCGAGGCGACCTGGGTGCGCACGCTGCCGCTGACCGGCGCCATCACGCTCTTCGTCGAGGACTTCGAGCTCCTCCCGGACGGCTCCTACGTGGTCAGCGAGTCGATCCTCGGCGCGCTCTGGATCGTGGAGCCGGACGGAACGGTGCGCCCGGGCGTGGTGCCCGCCGGCTTCGCGCCCTCCGACGCCATCCCGGGGCTCGGCCCCTGCGCCTTCCCCGCCGGCGTCACCGTCGACGGCATCCCCTTCGAGCCGCACGGCATGTTCGCGCCGGGCGTCGGCTTCCTCGCGAGCGACGACACCTTCCTCTACTTCGGCAACACGTGCGCGGGGGGCATCCGCCGCATCCCGATCGCGTCCCTGTCGGACGCGCGGCCGCCGCACGAGCGCGGAGACGACATCGAGCTCGTCTCGCCGCCGCCGGCGGGCGCCGCGGTCGACGTGCTCAAGGGCCTGGTGGTCGATCGCTACCGCGACCCGAACACCCTCTACGCGGTGGACGCGCTGCGCCTCGAGGTGCTCCGCGTGGACCTGACCACCGGCGCGCGCGAGCGGGTCGCCGGGCCGGACGCGGTGCTCTTCGACTTCCCAGTCGCGATGGAGCTGCTGCCGCCCGTCTTCGGGATCAGCCCCCTCGTCGTCGTCAGCGACCAGGAGCACCGCTGGACCGGCATCAACGCCGCCCTGACCGAGGACCGCTTCCGCCTGCCCTTCGTCGTCGCGAAGGTCATCCCCCTCCACCGTCGCTGATCCGGGAGAACCGCTTGGAAGTCTCGCAGTTCATCGCCTCCGTCGAGGCGCTCCACTCCGACGCCCGCCGGCGCGGGCTCTTCTTCCAGTACTGCGAGGACGACAGCGTCCGCGGCCGCCACCTCCACCTGAACGGTGAGCCGCTGATCAGCTTCGCCTCGTGCAGCTACCTCGGCCTCGAGTCGCACCCCGCGCTCGTCGGCGGCGCCATCGACGCGGTGCGGCGCTACGGCACGCAGTTCTCGGTCTCGCGCGGCTACCTCTCGATCCCGCTCTACGCGACGCTCGAGGAGAAGCTCGGAGAGCTCTTCGGGGCCCACGCGCTCGTCACCTCGAGCACGACGCTCGGCCACCAGGCGGCCTTCGACGCGCTGATGACCGAGAAGGACGCGATCGTGCTGGACCATCAGGTCCACGCCAGCGTGCACCGGGCGGCGACCCTGGCGCGCGCCTCGGGCACCAAGGTGGAGATCGTGCACCACGAGGACCTCGGGCGCGCGGTCGAGGTGGTGCAGCGGCTGCGGCGCGAGCGACGCACCGTCTGGTTCGCGACCGACGGCGTGACGAGCATGTACGGCGACGTCGCCCCGGTGGCGCTGCTGCAGGAGCTGCTCGACCTCGGCGACAACGTGCGCCTCTACATCGACGACGCGCACGGCATGAGCTGGGCGGGAGAGCACGGCCGAGGGAGCTTCCTCTCGCGCATGGCGCTCGACCCGCGCACCATCGTGGCCACCTCGCTGAACAAGGCGTTCAGCGCGGGGGGCGGCGCGCTCGTCTTCCCGCGGGCGGCCGAGCGCGAGAAGGTGCGCATGTGCGGCGGGCCGATGACGTTCAGCGGGCCGGTCCAGCCGCCGATGCTCGGCGCCGCGCTCGCGAGCGCGGAGGTGCACCTGAGCCGCGAGATCAGCGACCGTCAGGACAAGCTCGCGTCGATCGTCGCCCACGCCAACGCCCGCCTGCTCGAGGCGCGGCTGCCGCTGCTGACCGCGAACGAGACGCCGATCAAGTTCATCCGCTGCGGTCTGCCGCGGGTGTCGAACGAGGTGGCGGAGCGGGTCGCTGCGCAGGGCGTGTACGTGAACGTCTCGATGTACCCCTCGGTGCCGATGCGCCGGAGCGGCATCCGCGTGAGCCTCACCGCGGCCCACACCCGCGCGGACGTCGACCGGGTCGTCGACGCGCTCGCCGGCTGCTTCCACGAGGTGCTCGAGCAGGAGGGCGTCGACGCGGAGGAGCTCGACCGGCTCTTCGAGAAGAGCGTGGTCTCGGATCTGGGCGGCGGTCGGCCCTCGCGCCCCCCGAAGCCCCGCCGCACGCCCGCCTCGGGGCAGCGGATCAGGCTCGACCTGCCCGTCGACCGGGCCCGCACCATCGACGCGCTCGACGCCGCCGAGTGGGACCGCATGCTCGGCACCGCGGGCTGCACCTCGGCCGCCTCGCTCCGCGACGTGGAGGCGGTCTTCCACCCCGAGCGCGCGCCCGAGCATCGCTGGCGCTTCGACTACGTGATCGTGCGCGACGTGCGCGGCCAGCCGCTCGCGGCCACCGTGTTCACGACGCTCCTCCAGAAGGACGACATGACGATGCGCGCGGCCGTCTCGCGCCGGATCGAGGCCCGCCGCGAGGCCGACCCCTACTACCTGACGTCGCTGGTCACCATGACCGGCACCGGCCTCAGCGAGGGGGAGCACCTCTTCCTCGACCGCAGCTCCGGCCGCTGGAGGGAGGCGCTCCGGGTGCTGCTCGCCGAGGGCGCGCGCATCCAGCGGGAGACCGGCGCGACCGCGCTCGTGATCCGCGACCTCGTCGGGGAGGATCCGGAGATCGAGGAGACGATGCTCCGGGAGGGGTTCGCGATGGTGCCGGGCCTCGACAGCCACGTCGTCCAGGTCGACTGGGAGAGCGACGAGGACCTCGTGCGCCGCCTCCCCAACAGCCGCTACCGGCGCGCCTCGAAGCGCAGCCTGGAGCGCCGCGACATGTACACGGTGCGCAGGCTGACCGGGGAGGAGCCGGACCTCGAGCTGACCTGCGCGCGCCTGCACCGGCTCTACCTCGAGATCGCCGAGCACAAGGTGCGGCTCAACACCTTCTTGCTCCCCCAGGATCTGCTGCCGCAGCTCGTCCGCTCGGACGCGTGGGAGGTGATGACGATGCACCTCGACCGCGCGGAGGGCGGGCCCTCGGACGGCGGTCCGATCGCGTTCTGGGCCGCGCACCGATGCGACGGACACTACGCGCCGCTCTTCGGCGGGCTCGACTATCGCTACGTCGCGTCGCACGGGAGCTACAAGCAGCTGCTCTTCCAGGTGCTGCGGCGCGCGCGGGCGGAGGGCATGACCCAGGTGCACCTCGGCATGGACGCCGACCTCGAGAAGCGGCGCTGGGGATCCGTCGCGCGACCGACGTGCATGTACGTACAGGCGGACGACTCGTACCGCGCTAGCCTCCTCCGCGAAGCAGCCGCGGAGGTCGGGCTCGGATGAAGGAAACGGGACGGATGAGCTACTCGGTCACGAAGGTGGGCAGCATGCTGGTGGTGCGCTGGCAGGACATGACGGTCAGCGACATCACCGCGGTGCGGGACGAGGTGAGCCGCTTCCACCGCGAGACCGGCAAGCCGGTGGTCTACGTGTCGATCACCGAGGAGGGCTCGAAGCCGCCCGACGACGACGTGCGCAAGGCGATGGTTCGCTCGGCGGAGTCGCTCATGCCGATGCTGGCGAAGCTCTACGTGGTCATCGACACGGGCGGCTTCATGGGCAGCGTCCACCGGTCGGCGCTCGCGGGCATGCTCCTGATGAGCAAGCTGCGAAACAAGGTGAAGGTCGTGAAGTCGCTCGACGAGGTGCTCACGCTCGCCGCGGCCGACATCGGCGTCGACATGGCGAGCGCGCGCTCGCAGCTCACCGCCGCCGGCGTGGCGATGGGTTGAAAGAGATGGCCGACAAGATCCTCATCGTGCACCCCGAGTCGATGCCCCTGGTGGAGCTCGGCGCCCGCCTCGAGGAGATGGGCTACCAGATCATCGAGCGCACCGTCGGCATCGGCGCCGCCGCGGCCGTCGTGCGCGAGCGCCCGGCGGTGACCATCGTGCACGCGAACATGCCGCTGGTCCCCGGCGCCGACGTGGTCGAGGCGGTCAAGAAGAGCTGGGCCGGCCGCGGGGCGCGGGTGCTGCTCTACGGGACCGAGGGCGGCGAGGCGCTCGAGGCCGAGGCCGAGGCGTGCGGCGCCGACGGGCACCTCTCGGGCGCGAACGACGCGCTCCTGGCCGCGCTGAAGCGGTGGCTGCCCGAGGCGCGGACCGCGCCGACGACGAAGGAGCCGCCGCGGCCGGCGCAGCGACGCGCGCCCTCGGGCACCCGCCTCAAGAAGGTGAGCGGCTACGTGGTGATCGCGTGCGACCCGGAGACGCGCGCCCGCTTCGAGGCGCTCGAGCGCGACCACCAGTGCCACGTGACCGACAGCGGCACCGAAGCGCTCCGGCTCATGTGCTCTCCGGAGCCGCCGCGCGCCGCGCTGATCGGCACGTCGCTCACCGACCTCCGGTGCGAGGTGATCGTGAGCACCGCGCTCCGGGTGGACGAGGCGTGGCGCACCCGGTTGGTCGTGCTCGAGGAGCACGACCGAGGCCCGGTCAGGCCGGAGGCCGAGAGCCTCGGCACCCTGCGCTGGTCGGACCGTGAGCCGGTGCTGGGCCTGTTCGCGATCCTCGACCGCCTCCGCGCCGCGTCCTGATCGATCAGCCCGTGTAGTGGAGCCAGGACATCCACGCGACGAGCGGGGCCACCACGCCCGCGCCGGCCACCCAGCCGTGCACGCTCTCGCCCCGGGCGCGGGCCACCGCCAGCGGGAGCCAGAGCCACCCGAGCTGCACCGCGAACGCGGTCGCGGCGAGCGCGGTCGGCCGGAGCCAGTGCTCCCCCAGCGCGACCGCGCCCACGAAGCCGGCGAGCGCGCCCCAGCAGCCGCCGAGGCCGGACGCGGCCGCCGTCAGCAGCATCCAGGGCTTGCGCCGCACGCGGCGGTGGAAGAGGCGGGGCGCGACCAGGCCGACCGCGCCGCCCCCGAGCGCGGCGACGACGGCGGTGGCGAGCGCGACCGGGAAGCCGAGGGGCGTGACCAGCCCGAGCGCGAGGCCGGTGACGGCGCCCACCAGGGCCAGGTCGGTGGCCCACGCCTGCGCGGGGCCGAAGGGGATCGAGGGTTCGTGATGCGGGTCCATGGGTCCTCCTGCACCCCGAGATGGCAACCCGCGTGCCGAGGCCCGCGGCGTGCGGTTGGCGTCCATGGACCGGACCGGGAGCGACATTCCGTCGCGGCCCCGCCCTCGCGACGGACAGCCCGTCAGCGCAGCGCGTAGGTGGCCACGAGCACGTCCCGGAACGCCGGCCGCGACGGGTCGACCGCCTCCACGGCGGTGACCGCGTGCAGGGCCCGGCGGTCGTCGACCCACGCCGCGTCGAAGGGCTGCGCGAGCGTGAACGCCCCGAGCCGCCGCCGATCGCCCGCGTCGTGGATCGACGTCGTGCCCTTCCGGATGTTCACCCGCCGGATCATCAGCACCAGCACGTGGTCGACGCCGTCGCGGTGCATGCCCTCGGGGGTGGGAGAGCCCGCGCGGCCGCGGCTCGCCTCGATCCGGAACTGGTGGGTCTCGACCTCCCAGCGTGGGCTCGGCGGAGAGAGCGGCGCGAAGGTCCGGGCGCCCTCGAGCAGGACGGTGCGCAGGCTCACGCTCTCGGCCACGTGCGGCGCGAGCGGCTCGAAGGCGCGCTGGATGCCGCCCTGGAGCGGGTTGTGGTCGCGCTCCTGGTAGTGCGGCCGATCGGGCGCGCGGCGCACCTCTCCCGGCGCGACGTGGAAGACGCCGTGGCGGCGGCTCCGCTGCCGCCCGACCACCGCGAGGTAGGGGTCGGGGCCGAGGTCGTCCCAGCTCTCGGCGAAGGCCTCCCAGTCGGCGAGGGGCCCGAGCGCCTCGAGGCGCCGGCGCATCGTCTCTCCGCGCAGGAACGCGAAGCCGCGCTCGCGGAGACGCTCGGTGACCGTGTCCATCCGGCCAACGCTGGTGCCTGGGAGGCCTCGCGTCGAGCCGGACGGGCTGCTAGGTACGGTCTCGCCATGCCCGCGCTCGAGGCCGAAGGCGCGGCCGCGCCGCCCGTCGTCAACATCGCCAGCCACCTCCCGGCGATGGCCGAACGGCAACCCTACGCGCCGGCCATCTACTTCCCGGACGGCCGCGCCGACAACGGCCGGGTCCGCTACACGCACTACACCTACCGGCAGCTCGACGAGGCGTCGGACCGGATCGCGCGCGGCCTGCACCGCAGCGGGGTCGGCCCGGGCACCCGCGTGGCGCTGATGGTGAAGCCGTCGCTCGAGCTGTTCGCGCTGGTGTTCGGCCTCTTCAAGGCGGGCGCGGTCCCGGTGATGGTCGACCCCGGCATCGGCCTGGCGAACATGAAGGCCTGCCTCGCCAAGGCGCGGCCCGAGGCGTTCATCGGCATCCCGACCGCGCAGCTCGCCCGGCTCGTGCTGCGGTGGGCGACGAGCTCGGCGGTGACGATCACGGTGGGCCGCGTCGCCCCCTGGGGCGGGCTCACCCTGGACGCGGTGATGCGGCGCGGCGAAGGCGGCGAGCCCGCGCTCGAGCCCACCCGCGCCGACGACCTCGCCGCGATCCTCTTCACGAGCGGCAGCACCGGCGCCCCGAAGGGGGCCGTCTACACCCACGGCAACTTCGCGGCGCAGGTCGAGGCGCTGAAGACCACCTTCGGGATCCGCCCCGGCGAGATCGACCTCCCGACCTTCCCGCTCTTCGCGCTCTTCGACCCCGCGCTCGGCATGACGACGGTGATCCCCGACATGGATCCGACGCGGCCCGCCAAGGCGAGCCCGGAGAAGATCGTCGAGGCGATCGAGGACTTCGGGGTCACCAACATGTTCGGCTCGCCCGCCCTGCTGAACGCGCTCTCGCGCTGGGGCGAGCGCGAGGGCAAGACGCTGCCCACCCTTCGCCGGGTGTTCAGCGCCGGCGCCCCGGTGCCCACGGCGGTGCTCGCCCGGATGCGCGCGATGCTCCCCGAGGACGCCGAGGTGTGGACGCCCTACGGCGCGACCGAGTGTCTGCCGGTGGCGGTGGTCGAGAGTCGCGAGGTCATCGACGAGACGGCCGCGCTCACCGCGCGCGGCGCCGGGGTCTGCGTGGGCCGCCCGGTCGCCTCGGCCGAGGTGCGGGTGATCCCGATCACCGACGCGCCGATCGCCAGCCTCGACGACGCGCCCTCGGTGCCGGTCGACGAGGTGGGCGAGATCGCGGTGCGCGCGCCCCAGGCGACGGCCCGCTACTGGGAGGCGGAGGCCCAGACCCGGCTGGCGAAGATCCCGGCCGGCGACGGCTTCTTCCACCGGATGGGCGACCTCGGCTACTTCGACGCGGCGGGGCGCCTGTGGTTCTGCGGGCGCAAGAGTCAGCGCGTCGTCGACGGCGACCGCGTGTGGTTCACCGTGGCGTGCGAGCGGGTCTTCGACGCCCACCCCGAGGTCTTCCGGAGCGCGCTGGTCGGCGTGCCGCGGAGCGGCCGGGTCGACCCGGTGCTCTGCGTGGAGCGCGAGGAGGGCGCGCGGCTCTCGCCGGTCGAGCTCTCGCGGGAGCTCCGGGAGCTCGCCCGCGCCCACCCGATGACCGAGGCCATCGACACCTTCCTCTTCCACGACGACTTCCCGGTCGACATCCGCCACAACGCCAAGATCCGCCGCGAGGAGCTCGCGGTCTGGGCGCGGGATCAGCTGCTCCGATGAAGGTCCTCGTCACCGGCGGCGGCGGCTTCCTCGGCGGGGCCATCGCGAAGCGCCTCGCCGCGCGCGGCGACTCGGTGCGCAGCTTCAGCCGCGGCCGCTACCCCGCGCTCGAGGCGCTGGGCGTCGCGCACGCCCGCGGGGATCTCGGGGACCGGGACGCGGTGGCGGCGGCGGCCGAGGGCTGCGACGCCATCGTGCACACCGCCGCGAAGGCGGGCGTCTGGGGCGACGAGGACGCCTACTTCCAGGCCAACGTCGTCGGGACCCGGAACGTGCTCGCGGCCTGCGCCGCCGCCGGGGTCCCCAAGCTCGTCTACACCAGCACCCCGAGCGTGGTGCACGTGGGCGGCGACCTCGAGGGGGGCGACGAGTCGCTCCCCTACACCACCCACCCGAGCACCGCCTATCAGGCGACCAAGACGGTGGCCGAGCGGGAGGTGCTCGCCGCGCAGTCGGACGACCTCTCGGTGGTGGCGCTGCGCCCGCACCTGATCTGGGGCCCGGGCGACCCGCACCTCGTGCCGCGCATCGTGGCGCGAGGGAGGCGCGGCCGCATCGCGCTGCCCGCCGGCGGCGGCCATCGGGTCGACACCGTCTACGTGGACAACGCGGCCGACGCGCACGTCGCGGCGCTCGACGCCCTCGGGCCGGGCGCGGCCTGCGCCGGCAAGGCGTACTTCGTCACCAACGGCGAGCCGATGCCGCTCCGGGACATCGTGCTCGGCATCCTCGAAGCGCACGGGGTCGCGGCGAAGGTGGTGCCGATCCCGACCCGGCTCGCCCACGCGGCGGGCGCGCTGCTCGAGGGCGCCTTCCGCCTCGCGCGCACCGACCGCGAGCCGCCGCTGACCCGCTTCGTGGCCGAGCAGCTGTCGACCGCGCACTGGTTCTCGATCGACGCCATCGCGCGCGACGTCGGCTGGCGACCGACCGTCTCGATCGCGGAGGGCCTGGAGCGCCTCCGATCCGCGCAGGCGGCGTAGTCGCCTCGGGCGCGGCCACCCGGATACGCTGGCGGCATGAAGCACGCGCCCCTGCTCGCCCTCGCCCTCGCCCTCGGCTGCGCCGAGCCGCCCGCCTCGCCCGGGCCCGATGGCGGGGACGCCGGAGGCGACGCGCCCGACGCCGCCCGGGTGGACGCGTCCGCGCCCCGGGGAGACGGCGGCCCACCACCCGCGACCGACTGCCTCGGCGAGGCGCTCGACCAGGTGTTCGTCCTGGTGACCGATCTCGACGGGAGCGGCGAGAGCCACCTGCTCCGCTTCGACCCCGAGACGGCGAGCTACACGGTGGTGGGCGAGGTGCGCTGCCCGGTCGAGACCGGGTACCTGACCTCGATGGCGGTGAGCCGCGACGGCGTCGCCTACGCCACCGACCACGGCGGCAACCTGCACGCCATCGACACCGACGACGCCAGCTGCCGCGCCACCGGGATGGAGACCGGCCAGGAGGGCGCGCGCCGCTTCGGCATGGGCTACGCGACGGTCGGCGACTCGAGCGAGGAGCGCCTCTACATCACCGCCGAGGGCGACTGGTACCGCGACGAGACCACGCCCTGGCGTCGCCTCCTGTCGATCGACACCGGCGCCCTGACCGTGACGACGATCGGCGAGCTCGAGGCGCCCACCCCGGCGAACATGGAGCTGACCGGCACCGGGGACTCCCGGCTCTTCGGCATGGTGATCGACGTCCGCAACATCCGGGCGCTGGTGGTCACCATCGAGCTGCTCGACGCCGACACCGGCGCGACCCTGGAGCGCAAGCGGGTCGATCTCGACGCCCGGAGCGGCTTCGCGTTCGCGCAGTGGGGCGGCGACTTCTGGCTCTTCACCGAGGCCCCCGACGGCAGCGCGCGCGTCGCCCGCTTCGACTGGGAGACCGGCGAGATCGTCGACACCATCGACACGCCGCTCGAGGTCCCCGGCACCATCATCGGCGCCGGCGTCTCCACCTGCGCGCCCTACGACCTGATCTGACTCGTCGGGCAGGGGCGGTCAGGTGGCGGGGTGCGCGTCGGGGCCGCGCATCCGCTCGAGCTGGCGGCGCAGCTCGGCCAGGAGCTGCCGGTTCTCCGACCGGCGCACGCCGACGAGGTAGAGCGCGGTGAAGAAGAGGCAGGGGACGCAGAGGAAGGCGTACAGGCCGACCACCGGGCCCCAGATCAGCCAGATCGGACCGACCAGCAGCATCCCTCCCCAGAGATAGGGGAGCCGCTTCCAGTCGCGCTCGAGGAGCGTGGCCTGCTCTTCGAGCCGCTCGATCTCCTTCTCGATGAGGTCGGGTCGCGTTCGCGCCATGGGCTTCCCCTGGGTGTAGGTCGATGACGGATCCGGTCAAGACGTGAGCGTGGACCCCGGCGCGGTTTCCGCGCATCCTACCCGCCTCATGGAACCTCAGGACCGGAAGCTCTACGTCCAGATCCTCGCCCAGATGCTCATCGCCGACGGCGTGCTCGCCGACGAGGAGCGGGCCCACCTCGACCGGGTGATGGACTCGCTCGACATGCCCGAGCAGGAGCGCGCCGAGGCGCTCCGCGAGGTCAGCATCGACAGCCCCGTCGAGGAGCGCGTGGCCGGCCTCAGCGAGGGCGCCAAGCAGAGCCTGCTCCAGGAGGTCCGCAAGGCGCTCATGGTCGACGGCGAGATGACGAACTCCGAGAAGTACTTCCTGGAGCGCGTGACCAAGCTGCTCGCCTGAGCGCCCTCCCCGATGCGCCCCTCCGCCGCCGTCGCGTTCGTCTTCGTCGGGGCGGTCCTCCTCTTCGGCCTCGAGCCGCTGGTGGGGCGGCTGCTCCTGCCGCACTTCGGCGGCGCGTTCCACGTGTGGACGACCGCCCTGATGTTCTTCCAGGGCGCGCTCTTCGTCGCCTACCTCTACGCGCACCTCCTCGCGCCGAGGCTCGGTCGCTGGCACCTCGCCCTGGTGGCGCTCCCGCTCCTGTTCCTCCCGCCGGGCGTGGGCGAGGCGGGGACGGAGTCGGCGAGCTCGATCGCGATCCTGACCCGGCTGGCGCTCCACGTGGCGGTGCCCTTCGGGGTGCTCGCGACCACCGCGGTCGTGACCCAGCGCTGGCTGACCGACGCGGGGCGAGAGCCGTGGGGGCTCTACGCGGTGAGCAACTTCGGCTCGCTCGGCGCGCTGCTGCTCTACGCGCTGGTCATCGAGCCCCACGTCGGCCTCACCACCCAGCGCTGGGCGTGGACGGCGGGCTACGCGCTCTACGTCGCCCTCGCGCTGCTCGCGTGGCGAGAGAAGGGGCAAGCGAGCCGCCCGCTCCCGCAGGGCGACGACGCCGTCGGCCCCGCGCCCTCGGCGGCGCGGATCGTCTACTGGCTGCTCCTGAGCGCCGCCCCGTCGGCGTTCTTGATGGCGGTCACCAACCTCGTCGCGCTCGAGGTCGGCAACGTGCCCCTGGTCTGGGTGCTGCCGCTCGCCATCTACCTCGGCAGCTTCGTCGTCGCCTTCGCGACCCCGCCGGCCGGCGAGCCGTCCCGGGTGCCGCGCACCGTCCGGCGGCTCTGGCCCCACGTGGCCGCGGTCGGCGCGTTCTTCTTCAGCGGCGGCGAGGCCGGCGGCGGGTGGCTCGACGTGCTCGTGCACTACGGCGTGCTCGCCTTCGTCGGCCTGGCGGCGCACGGCGAGCTGCATCGCGCGCGGCCGGCCCCCCGCCACCTCACCCTCTTCTACCTGAGCCTCGCGCTCGGCGGCTGGCTCGGCGGCGCCTTCGTCGCCCTGGTCGCGCCGGCCGCGTTCGACGGCCTCCTCGAGTACCCGCTCGCGCTCGCGGCCCTGGCCCTCACCATGGCGGTCGGGCGGCGCGCGGAGCTGACGCGGTGGGTGAAGACGGCGCCCCGGCTCGCCCTGGCCGTGACCGCGGCGCTGCTCGTCGTCATCGCGGTGAAGGTCGGCATCGCGCTCTCCGAGGAGGACGCCACCGACACCCTCGCGGTGCGGCGCAGCTTCTACGGGCTCTACCGGGTCACCGAGCGGGACGGCCGCGTCCGGGACATGATGAGCGGGAGCACCCGGCACGGCCGCCAGCGGGTCGGCGACACGACGCCGCTCAGCTACTACCACCCGGAGGGGCCGCTCGGCGACGCGCTCGCGCTGGTGCCGTCGCCCCGCCGCCTCGGGATCGTCGGGCTGGGGGTGGGCGCGGCCGCCGGCCACCTCGCGCCGGGCGACGAGGCCCGCTTCTTCGAGATCGACCCGGCGGTGGTCGAGCTGGCCCGGGCCCACTTCACCTACCTCTCCGCGGCGGAGGGGGAGGTGAGCGTGCAGGTCGGCGACGCCCGGCTGTCGCTGGAGCGGGAGGAGGCGCGCTACGACCTGCTCTTCATCGACGCGTTCAGCGGCGACGCGATCCCGACCCACCTGCTCACCGCCGAGGCGATCGCGCTCTACGTCTCGCGGCTGGAGTACGACGGGCTGCTGCTGCTGCACGTCTCCAACCGCTACTACGACCTCCGCCCCGCGCTGCGCGGGACCCTCGCGCTCCTGGACCTGCCCGCGATGCACGTCGCGCGCACCCGGGACCTCGCCACCGACCAGGACCCCTCGCAGTACGTCGTGGTGGCCCGCTACCCGGAGCGGCTCGCGCCCTTCGGCTCGCGCGGCTGGGCGCCGATGTCGAGCCTCCCGGCGGCGAGCGCGTGGACCGACGACCACGCCAACGTGCTCCAGGCGCTGGACATGTGAGCGGCCGGGAATAGGTCCGCGCGCATGAGCGAGCTACGCAGAAAGGTCGAGCTGAGCTTCGAGGACGCCATCGCGCGGACCGAAGCCGCGCTGAAGGAGCAAGGCTTCGGTGTGCTGACGGAGATCGACGTGCACTCGGTGCTGAAGGAGAAGATCGACGTCGACTTCCGTCGCTACAAGATCCTCGGCGCGTGCAACCCGAAGCTGGCCCACCGCGCCCTGTCGGCGCAGCTCGAGGTCGGCACCCTGCTGCCGTGCAACGTCGTCGTCTACGAGGACGACGGAGGGATGGTGGTCAGCGCGGTCGACCCGGCGCAGATGCTGCCCGGAGACGACCCGGCGCTGAAGAGCCTCGCCGACGAGGTGCGCGGGCGCCTGGCGAAGGCGGTCGCCGCCGTCTGAGCGTCAGCGCTCGAGCTCGGCGCGGATGCGGGCCTCGCGCTGCTTGCCGCGCTCCTTGGCGCGCGCTCGCTCGACCTCGCGGTCGCGGGTCGGGGCCTGGGTCTCGAGCTGGTCGAGGAGCAGCCGCCGCGTGATCGCCGTGATCTCGTCCACCGCGTTCTGGAAGGCGTCCTCGTTCTGCTTCGACGGCTTCCGCATCCCGCTCACCTTGCGCACGTACTGGAGCGCGGAGGCGTAGATCTCCTCCTCGGTGGCGGGCGGCTCGAAGTTGTAGAGGAGCTTGATGTTCCGGCACATGCCGGAAGGTTACCCCGCCACGGTCTTCGCCGCCTGGTTGGCCAGGCTCACCTGCTCGTTGAGGGTGAGGTAGTCCCAGACGTAGCCGACGCCGAGCAGGCCGCCGGTGCAGAGCCAGACGAGCCCGGTGAGCCACTTCCCGATGTACATCCGGTGGAGGCCGAAGACGCCGAGGTAGGTCTGGAGGATCCAGGCGAAGTCGTAGCTGTAGGGGCCGTCGAAGTAGCGGCGCTCGGCCGAGCGGCAGAGCATCGGCATCCAGAAGAGGTCGAAGATCCACCCCACCCCGAGGAGGCCGAGGGTGCACAGGTAGATCACGCCGGTGGTGCGCTTGCCGTAGTAGAAGCGGTGCGCGCCCAGGAAACCGAACACCCACAGGGCGTAGCCCATCCACAGGGAATGACTGTCGCTGCGCTGCTCGGGTCTGCTCATCTCGTCCTCCGACCGACCATACGCTCGACGGACCCCGGAGATTTCAGCCGGCTTGGGGCCCGGGCGCGCCGAAGTGTACCGTCGAGCCGATGACGCGCCTTCCGCTCCGTCGGAGCATGGTCCTCCTCGGGCTCCTCTGCATCTCCCTGGCCGTCGCCTGCGACGACGGCGCGGCCGAGCTGGACGCAGGGCCGATCGCCACGGACGGGGCGACGCGCGACGCCGCACCCGACGCCGAGGCGCCGCCCGAAGATGGCGGCGCCCCGCCGGCGACCGGGTGGGCGCCGCAGCCCTGGGAGGACTGCGAGGGCGGGGGGCGCACGCTGAGCGCGGAGCCGGGCGACTACCGCGACGTGCTCGACACGCTCGAGCCCGGCGACACGCTGCAGCTCGCCCCCGGCGACTACACCCGCGGGTTGCCGCTGCGGCGCTCCGGAGAGGAGGGGCGCTGCATCGTCATCGAGGCCGCGGACCCGACCGACCGGCCGCGCTTCGAGGGGAGCGACGCCTTCAACGTCATCGCCGTGCACGGCGCGAGCTGGATCAAGGTCCGCCACCTCGACGTCGACGGGCTCGGCCGCGCCGGCTTCGGGGTCGCGTCGCAGGGCGGCACCGACGCCCCGACTCACCACGTCGTGATCGAGGGCCTGCGGATGACCGGTCTCGGGGGAGGCCAGCAGATCGTCGGCGTCTCGACCAAGAGCCCGGCCTGGGACTGGGTGATCCGCGGCAACCACATCGAGGGCGCGGGCACCGGCCTCTACCTCGGCAACTCGGACGGCAACCAGCCCTTCGTGCGCGGCGTCGTCGAGCTCAACACGGTGCTCGATCCGATCGGCTACTGCATGCAGATCAAGCACCAGAACCCGCGCCCCGACCTGCCCGGCATGCCGACCGGGGACACGATCATCCGCTACAACGTGTTCGCCAAGACCACCGGCGCCTCCACCGGCGGGAGCGCGCGTCCGAGCCTCCTGCTCGGGCACCTCCCGGGCTCCGGCCCCGGCGTCGACGACCGCTACCTCGTCTACGGCAACTTCCTCTACGACAACGCCACCGAGATGCTGATGCAGGCGGAGGGCAACCTCGCGATCTACGCCAACGTCTTCGTCAACCCGAACGGCGGGGCGCTCACCGTGCAGCCTCACAACGGCGTGCCCCGTCAGGTCGACGTGTTCTTCAACACCATCGTCGCCGAGGGGCGCGGGGTGCGGGTGACCGGCGGAGACGGCGCCTTCGCGCAGCGCGTCCGCTACAACGCCATCTTCGGCCCGATGCCGCTGAGCGCCGACGACGAGGCCGGGAACGTGACCGGCGCGGACGCGAGCGAGGCGCTCGTCGCCCCCGGGAGCGCGCCCGGCGCGGGTCTCGATCTGCACCCGCGGGCCGGCATGCTCGGCGTGACCGTGGACCCGGCGGAGCTGCCCGACGTGCCGGACCGCGACCGTGACCATGACGGCCGGGTCCGCTCCGAGGGCTTCGCGGGCGCCTACGCGGGGCCGGCGGACGGGAGCGCGACACCGCTCACGCTGATGGCGCGGCCTCGGCCGGAGTGAGCGAGCGCTCGCGCCAGGCGCGCTCGGCGTCGAGCCCGAGCGCCGCGAAGCGCGGGAGCACCTCGGCCTCGAGCGTCGCGTAGAAGATCATCGCGTAGACCTTCGGATCCAGGTGCCCGAGGTTCGGCGGGGCGTCCGCGCCGGGCGGGGCCACCTCGATCGCCTGGCCCGCGATCGACTCGAGCGTCACCCCGCCGACGAGGCAGCCGCGCTCGAAGCCGGCGAGGCGCTTGGCCAGCCGCCCCTGCAGCCACTCGCGGTCGGCGGCGTCGAGCCGCTCCCACATCCAGGCGAGCGCCTCCCACCCGAACGTCGCGTGCAGGTGCTCGTCGCGCAGGACCTGCCGCACCACCGCCTCGGGCACCGGATCGGTGATCACCGTGGCGAGCGCCTCGAAGAGCGGCCGCGAGATCGTCTCGCCGATGCAGCAGGAGCAGAGCACCGCGTCGGCCGCCCAGCGCAGCGTGCCCTCGGCCGGCGGGCCCTCCCACGGCGCGCGCGGGGGCTTCCAGTCGAACACCTCGTCGGGCGCGCGCCCGGGGAGCAGCGCCTCGGCCATCTGCGCGCACAGCGACGCGTGGCGCACCTCGTCGGTGATCAGCCGCGCGAGCGAGCCGAGCAGGCCGATCGGCGCGCGCAGGGTGGTGAGCGCGTGCGCGACCTGGGTGAACTCGTGGATCGAGCCGTACTCCTCGCGCGCGCGTCGCCACCACTGCCGCGCGGTCCGCGCGCGGAGCGCCTCGGGATAGGCGCCCGCGTCGAACGCGTCGAAGTCCGGCCACGGATCGCGCTGGATGTGCGACCGGGCGATCTTGTCCAGCCGCGCCGTGCTCGGGCGGCTCGGGGCGCGGGTCACGCCCGGGTCACTCCGTCGGCTCTTCGACCGGCTCGGGCGCCTCGTTCGCGGTCGGCGCCTCTTCGACCGGCTCGTTCGCCGTCGGCTCCGGAGCGGGCTCGTTGGCCGTCGTCTCCTCCGGCGGCTCGTTGACGGTCTCCTCGGCCGGCTCGTTGATCATCGGGCCCTCGGGGGACGGCTCGTTGATCTCGACCTCACCGTCGCCGCAGCCGACGAGCGGGGCGCCGAGCAAGGCCCCCGTCACCACGAACCGCAGCACCCGACCGCCTCGCTTCTTCTCGTCGTCTCGCATGCGCGGGAGGGTAGCACCCTCGCCCGACCAGGCGACCCGTGGAATGCTCGCCTCTCGTGTCGGTCTACCTCAACCACGCGGGGACGAGCTGGCCGAAGCCGGCCCCGGTCCAGGAGGCGGCGCGGCGCGCGCTCGCGGGCGATCCGGGCCGCTGGGCGGAGGACTTGGCGCGCGATCATCGCCGGGTGGCCCGCGCGCTCGGCGTGCCCGATCCCGCGCGGCTGCTCCTGACGCCGGGCTGCACGTCGGCGCTCGCGGTGGCCATCGCGGACCTCCCCTGGGAGCCCGGCGACCGTGTCCTCTGCGGCAGCTTCGAGCACCACGCGCTGATGCGGCCGCTGCTGAAGCTCGCCGAGCGCGGGGTCGAGATCGTGCGCGTCCCGCCGGACGGCGACGCGCCCTTCGATCTGGCGGCCCTCGACGCCGCGCTCGACGCCGGCGCGCGCCTCGTCGCCACGACCGCGGCCAGCAACGTGACCGGCGCGCTGTCTCCCTACGCCGAGATCACCGCGCGCGCGCACGCGGCCGGCGCGCTCTCGCTGATCGACGCGGCGCAGGTCGCCGGCTGGATCGACCTCGACGTGCGCGCCCTCGACGTCGACCTGCTCGCCTTCGCCGGCCACAAGGGTCCGCAGGCGCCGTGGGGCATCGGCGGCCTCTACGTGCACGAGAGGCTGACGATGACCACCCCGGGCGCGGTGTGCGACCTCGACGCCCCCTGCGCGCCGATGCCGGGCTACTGCGACACGGGATCAGTCGACCGAGCGGCCCTGGCCGGGCTCGGCGCGGGGCTCGACTGGCTCGACGCGCGGCCCGACCGCCTCGCCCGGGCGCGCGAGCACATCGCCACGCTGGAGGCGACCGCGGTCGACGCCGGCGCGCGCCGCCTGGGACCTCCGGTCGAGGGCCGGGTGCCGACCCTGGCCCTCGTCCACGAGGCCCACGCGCCGGCCGCGCTGGCGGCCGAGCTGGCCGAGCGCGGCGTGCTGGCGTCCGCCGGCCTGCAGTGCGCGCCCGAGGCTCACCGCGCGCTGGGCACCGACCCCGACGGCGTGCTCCGCCTCAGCGTGGGCCCGACCACCACGGACGCCGCGATCGAGCGCGCCTGCGAGGCGCTCCGCGCCGCTCTCGGCGCGGGTTGAATCGATCGGGGGCGCGCGCCGTCGATCTCCACGCACCCGCTCTTCAGCCCCCGCGCGAGCCCCGCGCTCGCCGCTTCCCCTCGGAGGTCTCCGATGCACACGACGTGCGAACGCTGCGGTATGTCCGCGACGCCCCGCGCGTCGGCGTCGCGCGCGTTCTGCGACGCGTGCCACGCCGCCGCCGCTCCCCACGCTCGCCCCTCGAGCGAGCTCCTCTTCACCCTGCCGCCTCCGCCCTCCCCCGACGACGCGCGCGAGAGCGTCCCCCTGGTCGAGCTCGTCGCCCGCGCGCCCCACCCGGCGCCGCGGGACAGCCTCCCCTACGCCAGCACCCCGTGGCTCCACGCCCCGGTGGTCCCCGCCCCGCGCCCCCGACGCAACCTCGCCGCCGCCCTCGTGATCGCGGTGAGCGCGGTGGCCCTCGGCGCCAGCGGCGCCCTCGCCATGCACGTCGCGCTCGGCGAGCCGCCCGAGCCGGAGGAGGTCGAGCGCGACGACGCCGAAGGCGATCCCCGCGCCCCCGGCGCCGCTCCCCCCGGCCCCTCCCCCGAGCCCCCGCCCCCCACCGCCTCCACCCCGGCCGTGGACTCGGCCTCGGACCCGGCGTCGGACTCGGTCTCGGCTTCGGACTCGGACTCGGACTCGGACTCGGACTCGGACTCGGACTCGGACTCGGACTCGGGCTCGGACTCGGGCTCGGCTTCGGCTTCGGCATCGGCCTCGCCCACCCCGTCGCCCCGCCCGCGCAGGCTCCCCCGCCCCGCCCCCACCGAGACGCGCGCGCTCCCCACGACCCCGAGCCGCGCCGCGGTGCGCGACGCCTTCGCGGCGATCCACGATCGCATCGAAGCCTGCGCCCCTGCCGGCTACACGGGCGCGCTGGTCACCACCCGCGTCGTCCTGCGGAGCGACGGCCACGTCCAGCACGCGACGGTCGAGGACGCGAGCGTCCCCCCCGAGATCCGGAGCTGCGTCGCCCGCGAAGCCCGCCGCGTCCGCCTCGACCCGTTCACGCAGGAGCGCGTCTCCGTCCTGTATCCGTTCCGACTCTGACGCTTCGATGGCCAGCTGATCTCACGCAAAGACGCAATGACGCAAAGGGCGGCGGGGTGGCGACTCGCCGGCTCTCGGCGTGGTCGCTTCGCGCTCGCCCTCAGCCTTTGGTGAGGCTTCGATGGCCAACTAATTTCACGCAGAGGCGCAGAGGCGCAGAGGCGCAGAGGGCGACGCGGTGGCGGCTCGCCGGCTCTCGGCTTCGCTGAAGCTCGATGGCCAGCTAGTTTCAGGCAAAGACGCAATGACGCAAAGGGCGGCGGGGTGGCGACTCGCCGGCCCTCGGCGAAGTCGCTTCGCGCTCGCCCTCAGCCTTTGGTGAGGCTTCGATGGCCAACTAATTTCGCGCAGAGGCGCAGAGGCGCAGAGGGCGACGCGGTGGCGGCTCGCCGGCTCTCGGCGGGTCGCGGTCCGCCGCGCACGTGACGCAGCTTCCGCCCGCGGGACCGGCCGTCCACGGCGTGGCCTTCTCGCGGTTGTCTCCGCGGGCTCTGCGTCCTCTGCGGGCGAGCCGGAAGGCGGCGAGCGAAGCGAGGTCGCCGAACAACGATGGCCGAACGAGCCGGAAGGCGACGAGCGAAGCGAGGTCGCCGCACGAGCCATCCCACCCGTTCGATCCCGCGGCAGCGGGCGGCCAGCTCGCGCACAGCGCGAGCGCGAGCCGCAGGGCCCCCGGCGCCCCGTCGCCGGGGTCGGGGCCGAGCGGAGCGAGGCCCCGGAGTGGGTGGGGGGGCCCCGCGGAGGAGGCGCAGCGATGTTTGCGGAGGGCGTAGCCCGGAGCGAACATCGTTGCGCCGCCGCAGCGGGGGGGCGGGGGCGGACCCGCCCCTGCCCAACAAAGTCAGTAGCGGTAGAACTCGGGCTTGAACGGACCCTCGACCGGCACGCCGAGGCCCTCGGCCTGCTTCGTGTTGAGGGTCGTGAGCTTCACGCCGAGCTTGTCGAGGTGGAGGCGGGCGACCTTCTCGTCGAGGAGCTTCGGCAGGACGTAGACCTGGCCGCGCTCGTACTTCTCACCCTCGGTGAAGAGCGTGATCTGCGCGAGCACCTGGTTGGTGAAGCTGGCGCTCATCACGAAGCTCGGGTGGCCGGTGGCGCAGCCGAGGTTCACGAGGCGACCGCGGGCGAGCACGGTGAGGCGCTTGCCGTCGGGGAAGATGAACTGGTCGACCTGCGGCTTGACGTTCTCTTCCTTCACCTCGTTCTTGGGATCCGTCAGCGCGGCCATCTGGATCTCGCTGTCGAAGTGGCCGATGTTGCAGAGGATCGCCTCGTTCTTCATCGCCTTCATGTGCTCGAAGGTGACCACGTCGTCGCAGCCGGTCGCGGTGACGACGATGTCGGCGAGCGGGGCCGCCTCCTCCATCGTCACGACCTGGAAGCCCTCCATCGCCGCCTGGAGCGCGCAGATGGGGTCGATCTCGGTCACGAGGACCCGGGCGCCCTGGGCGCGGAGGCTCTGGGCCGAGCCCTTGCCCACGTCGCCGTAGCCGCAGACGACCGCGACCTTGCCCGCGACCATCACGTCGGTCGCGCGCTTGATGCCGTCGAGGAGCGACTCGCGGCAGCCGTAGAGGTTGTCGAACTTGCTCTTGGTGACCGAGTCGTTGACGTTGATGGCGGGGACCTTGAGGGTGCCCTTCTTGCTCATCTCGTAGAGGCGGTGGACGCCGGTCGTGGTCTCCTCGCTGAGGCCCTGGATGCCCTCGAGGAGCTCCGGGTGCTTGTCGTGCACGAGGATGGTGAGGTCACCGCCGTCGTCGAGGAGCATGTTCGGGCCCTTGCCGCCCTCGAACGCGGTGAGCTGCTGCTCGATGCACCACCAGTACTCCTCCTCGGTCTCGCCCTTCCAGGCGAAGACCGGGATGCCGGTCGCCGCGATGGCGGCCGCCGCGTGGTCCTGCGTCGAGTAGATGTTGCAGCTGGTCCAGGTCAGCTCGGCCCCGAGCTCCTTCAGGGTCTCGATGAGCACCGCGGTCTGGATCGTCATGTGGAGGCAGCCGGCGATGCGGGCGCCCTTGAGCGGCTGCGCGTCCTTGTACTCGGCGCGGATCGCCATCAGACCCGGCATCTCGTTCTCGGCGATGCGGATCTCCTTGCGGCCCCAGTCCGCGAGGGACATGTCGGCCACCTTGTACTTGGGGGTCTGGTTCGGCGCCTTGTCGGTGGCGGTCTGCGTCTGCATGGTGAAGGTCTCCTTCGATCGGAAACGACTAACGGGTTTGCGTTCTTGCGACGAGCACCTGCCAATCCAGGTGTCCGTCAGGACCGTCGCCGCAGCGCGCCGACGGGATGGTCTGGACCTGCGCGTCGACGAGGCCGGCCGCTCCGGCCAGCTCGGCGAGCTCTCGGTCGGTGAAGCCGAGCCAGAGATCGGCCTGCTGCTCGCGCAGCCGCTCGTCCTGGTGGCTCACGTAGTCGATGACGGCGACCGCGCCGCCCGGGCGGGCGAGGGCCGCGAGGCTGGCGAGGGCGGCGGCCGGCTTCGGCGCGTGGTGCAGCACGCGCGAGGCGAAGACCGCGTCCGCGCCGCCGAGGCTCGCCACGTGGTCGAGCAGGTCGGGGTCGGACAGCTCGCCCGAGCGCAGCTCGACGTGGGCGTAGCCGCGCTCGGCGACCCGGCGGCGGGCCCGCTCGAGCTGGGGCTGGGAGCGGTCGACGGCGACCACCCGCTCGAAGATGGGGGCGAGCACGTCGAGGAAGCTCCCGTCGCCGGTGCCCGCGTCGACCGCGAGGCGGCGCGGGTGGATCAGCGGGGCGAGGGCGCTCAGGTAGGCGGGCAGCTCGCGGGGCAGGTCGAGGGGCGCGTCGGCCGGGCGGGCGAAGAACTCGCGGGCGGCCGCGTCTCGTGCCTCGACCACGTCGGGGATGCGCCCCAGGCTGCCGTCCTCCTCGGTCAAGGCGCGGCCGGCGTCGAGCGCGTCCCCCACCACCGGATCCGAGGCGACGCCGTCGGTCAGGCGGAGGAACGCCCAGCGCCCCTGCTTGCGCATGGTGAGCAGGCCGGCCTCGCGGAGCGCCTTGGCGTGGCGCGAGACGTTGGGCTGGTTCTCCTCGAGCAGCTCCGCCAGCTCCCCGATCGCCAGCTCCTCCGCGCTCGCCAGGGCCAGCAGCCGCAGCCGGATCGGCTCGCTCAGGAGCCGGTAGAGCTCCCATCGGCGCGAGCCTGGGCTGTGGGCGACGACCTGCACGAGCCCTTCATATACTCAGATTCACATATCGGCAAGTGACCCTTCTGAGACGGCGCCGTTCGACAAAATTGCCGCACCGGGCCGTTCGGCCATTGGCGAACCGGCCCGAGTCCCCCATGCTCGGACTTCCGATGAGCCAATACGCCCACCCCGAGATGCTCGTGGAGACCGACTGGGTCGCCGCGCATTTGGATGATCCCGACGTCCGCGTCGCGGAAGTCGACGTCGACACCTTCTCCTACGACGAGGGTCACATCCCCGGCGCCCTCGGCTGGAACTGGTCGACGCAGCTCTGTGACACCCACACCCGGGACATCCTCTCCAAGGACGCCTTCGAGCGCCTGATGGGCGAGAGCGGGATCACGCCGGACACGACGGTGATCCTCTACGGCGACAACAACAACTGGTTCGCCGCCTGGGCCCTCTGGCAGATGAAGCTCTACGGGCACGGCTCGGTGAAGCTCATGAACGGCGGCCGCCGCAAGTGGCTGGCCGAGGGGCGCGAGCTCACCCTGGATCCGGCGGCGCCGGAGGCGACCGAGTACCGGGTCACCGACACCGAGCTGTCGCTCCGCAGCCTGCTGCCGGAGGTCATGGCGGACGTGGCGGCCAAGCGCATCGACCTGGTCGACGTGCGCAGCCCGGCCGAGTACCACGGCGAGATCCTGGCTCCGCCGGGCCTCCCGGAGACCTGCCAGCGGGGCGGTCACGTGCCGGGCGCGGCGAACATCCCGTGGGGCTCGGTGTGCGCCGAGGACGGGACGTTCAAGTCGTTCGACGAGCTGAAGGCGCTGTACGCGGCGCAGGGGGTCACGGGGGATCGGCCGGTCACGGCCTACTGCCGCATCGGGGAGCGCTCGAGCCACTCGTGGTTCGTGCTCAAGTACCTCCTCGGCTTCGACGGCGTGAAGAACTACGACGGCTCCTGGACCGAGTGGGGGAATCTGGTCGGGGCGCCCATCGAGAAACCCTGAGGTTCCCCCTTGAGCGAGCAGTTTCGCAGCAACGGTATGGAGAGTCGGCTCACCACGGTGGCCGACGTCGAGGTGAGGGTGACGTCCTACGTGGTCGGCAAGCGCTACTCCTGTCGGATCGACAACGTCGACCCGGGCGGGAACATCGCGCGCGCCACCGGGGCGACCCGCGAGGAGGCGGAGAGCGCCGCGCTCGACAACGCCGCGCTCACGCTCGAGATGCAGAGCGCGCGGGCCCGCCTCACGAAGGCCACGTCCGCGATCCGGCAGACGCCGGCCAACGGCGTCCGTGACTCCCAGCTCATGCGCACGGTGAGCCGAAACGACGATCCGAGGTGGGGTGAAGGATGAGCACGTTCAAGGTCGAGGGCTACGAGACGCGCGAGGAGGAGCTGGAGGGCTGGCCGGTCCGCATCGCCAGCTACCAGCTCGGGGAGCGGTTCGCGTGCAAGGTGGACAACGTCAGCCCGGGCGCGGTCATCGCGCGCGGTGAAGGCGCCACCCGCGAGGAGGCCGAAGGCGACGCGATCGAGCGCGCCGCGCGCAAGCTCCGCACCACCCGCCGCATCGAGGTGCTCGCCACCAAGGTCGACGAGATCTCGCGCGAGCTGAAAGCGCTCAAAGACGACGCGTGATCGGAGGGGCGCTCACCGCCTCCGCACCGCGAGCCCGACCGCGAAGAGCAGCCCCAGGGTCAGGATGATCGTCGCGCCGCTGGCGACGTTGAGGTGGTAGCTCGCGAGCAGGCCCACCGCGGCGCCGCCCACCCCGAGCGCGGTGGAGATCAGCGCGACCCGGGTCAGCGTCCGCCCCACCATGCTCGCGGTGGCGGCGGGGATGACGATGAACGAGCTGACGAGCGCGATGCCGACCGTCTCCACGCTGACGACGATCACGACCGCGACCAGCGCGAGCAGCATGTACTCGAGGGACGCGACCGGGACGCCGCTCAGCGCGGCGAGCTCCGGGTCGAAGGTCATGTAGGCGAGGCGCGACCAGGTCAGCCCGAGCATGATCACGGTCGCGGCCGCCACCCCGCCGACGAGCCAGAGATCGTCGGGGCTGATCGCGAGGATGCTGCCGAAGAGCACGCTCTCGATGTTGACCGGCGGCGCCTCCGGCGGGCGCAGGCCGAGGAAGAGCACGCCGAGCGCGAGCGAGACGCTGAAGAACACCCCGACGGCCACGTCCCCCCGCACGTGCCCGCGCCGCAGCACGTAGGCGATCCCGAGGGCGATGAGCACGGTGAACGGCAGCGCCACCAGGGTCGCGTTCTCGACCGCGACCTCGATGAGCAGGCCGAGGGCGATGCCGCCGAAGGCCGCGTGGGCGAGCCCGTCGCCGATGAAGGCGAGGCCGCGCTGCACGACGAACACCCCCACGAGCGCGCAGAGCCCGCCGACGATGGTGCCGGCGACGAGCGCGTGCACCATGAAGGCCTGCGAGAGGGGCTCGGAGAAGAAGTCCACGTCAGTCCTCGTCGGGGAAGCCGCCGGCGTGGCTGGCGTGCAGGGCCTCGAAGCTCTTGCGCCCGAGGATCTCGTGAGGGAGGCCCCACGCGGAGATGCGGCCGTCCTGCAGGTAGATGACGCGCTCGGCGGTGCGGGCGACGGCGGCGAGGTTGTGGGTCACGAGGATCGCCGCGAGCTCGTCGGACGCGCTGATCTCGGCGAGGATGTCCATGAACTCCGCCCGGCCCTTGGCGTCGACCCCGGCCGTCGGCTCGTCGAGGATGAGCAGGGCGGGATCGTTGACGAGGGCGCGCGCGAGGAAGACGCGCTGCGTCTCTCCGCCGCTCAGCTGGACGAGCTCCTTGTCGACCAGCCCCGCGCCGCCGACGCGCTCGAGCACCTCGATGGCCCGGGCGCGCTCGGCCTCGCGCACCCGGAGCGGCCACTTGCCGCGGATGGCCGCGACGATGAGGTCGACCGCGCGCGCCGGGAACGATCGGTCGAAGCCCTTGCGCTGCGGCACGTAGCCCACCGAGCGGTGCGCCTCGTCCATCGGCTGGCCGAGCACCTCGATGGTGCCGGCGCTCGGCTCGATGAGCCCGAGCACCGCCTTGAGGAAGGTGCTCTTGCCGGCGCCGTTCGGGCCGCAGAGGCAGACGAACTCCCCCTTGGGGATCCAGAACGTGACGTCGTGGAGGATGGTGTGATCACCGATCTCGACCCTGACGCCCTTGGCCTCGAACACGCTCGGCAGCTCGCCGCGGACCGGCTGGGTGAAGGCGAGCATCAGTCCCCGAGCGCCCGGTCGATCACGTCGGCGTCGTGCAGGAGCAGCCGCTCGTAGGTGTCGACGCCGGAGGTGCCGCCGACGGGGTCGAGCTGGTGCAGCGTCACCCCGGACTGCTGGGCGATCACCCGGCCGGGGCGAGGATCGAGCTGCGGCTCCGAGAAGAGGGCGCGGGTCCCGCTCGCGCGGATGGCCTCGAGCACCTCCTGCATGTAGCGGGGCGTGGGCTCGCGCCCCGGGAACGGCTCGATGACGGCGGCGATGGTGAGCCCGTAGCGCTCGGCGAAGTATCCGAACGAGCCGTGGAAGGTGACGATGGTCTGGCCGTCCCAGCCCTCGGCGCGCTCCTCGAGCTGATCGTGCAGCGCCCGCAGCTCGCGCTTCACCGCCTCGCCGCGCTCCCGGAAGCCGTCGGCGTGCGCGGGGTCGAGGCGCGCGAAGGCGTCGACGAGCCGGTCGACCGCGGTGACCATGCGGAGCGGGTCCAGCCAGAAGTGCGGATCGAAGGCGCCGTGGTGGTGGTGCCCCTCGTGCGCCTCCTCGTGGTGCGCGTGCGCTTCGCCCTCTCCCTCCTCGTCGTGGTCGTGGCCCTCGTGGTCGTCGTGGTGGTCGTGGTGGTCGTCGTCGTGGTGGTCGTCGTGGTCGTGGCCGTGCTCGCGCGCGTGCTCCAGCAGGTCCACCCCGACCTCGGGCGCGCTGAGCCGGCGCGGCTCCACCGCCGGCCCGAGCTCGAGGATCTCGGTGTCGTCGCCGGCGGCGCCGCGGATGATGCGGCTCGCCCAGGGATCCATCTCGAGGCCCACCACGACGCCGAGGTCCGCGCCGGCGACCTGGGCCATCTCCCGCGGCGTCGGGTCGAAGCCGTGCTCGGAGCGGCCCGGTGGTAGCACCAGGATCACGTCCAGCTCGTCTCCGGCCACCCGACGGGCGACGTCGTAGAGCGGGAAGATCGACACCGCGACCTTCCTCTTCCCCCCGGCGTCGCGCTCCTCCCCCCCGCAGGCGGCGAGCAGCACGATCGCGAGCGACGCTGCCCCGAGGGCACCCTGGCGCTTCATGGTCGACGACTCTACCACCCGGGCCGGGGGACGCGGTATCTTGGCGCGCGATGCGATGTCCACGCTGTGAGCGCCCGATGGGCCAGCAGCGGTTGCACGCCGAGGGGGGCGCGTACCGCGGGGCGTACGTCGTGGTCTGGTCCTGCGCCGGCTGCCGCGTGACCTCGCTCGACCTGCAGAGCGTGGCCGCGAGGCGGTCGAGCGCGCACGCGCGGCTGAGCGCGACCCCGCTGTGCCGGAGCGCCGAGCGAGTGAGCGAGGCCTGCGGCGGATGCCTCGCGAGCCTGCAGCGGCTGACCATCTCGTGGGACCGCCACTGGGCCGAGATCGAGGAGTGCCCGCGGTGCGCGCTCCTCTACCTCGACGCCGGAGAGCTCGCGCGGCTGGCGTCGATGCTCGAGGCGTCGGCCGACGTGCCGACCGGGCGGTGGCTCGCCGAGGACGAGAGCGCGGCGACCGAGGCGGGCGCGGTGACTGACGCGCTGCTGGCCTGGCTCGGGGACGCCCCGTGAGCCCCGCGTCGCAGACGCCGGGACGCCCCTCCCCGCTGATGCGCGCGAGCTACCTCCAGTCCAACGTGGAGTCCCTGGGTCGCCTCGGCGCCCGGACCGAGGCCGACATCCGGCGCCGCGCCGTCCGCGCGGTCGAGGAGATCGAGCGCGCGCTGCGGACCGCGTGGCTCCCTCTCCAGCTCGACATCGAGCTGACCGACGCGATCGAGCAGCTCGCAGGGCGTGACGCGACCCGCGAGCTCGCGCGGCACGCCATCGCGGTCTCGGCCGAGGGTCCGCTCCTGCGACCGTTCCTCCGCGCGCTGAAGGCGGTGGGCCTGACCCCGCACGCCGGGTTCAAGGTCGCGCCGAAGGCCTGGCGGAGCGTCTACCGCTTCTGCGGCGAGCTGGAGGTCGAGCGGGACGACGATCGCGCGGTCACCCTCACCCAGCACGACGCCCCGGAGGCGATCCTCTACAGCGAGGCCTATCAGGTCGGCATCGCCGGCGCGCTCGAGGGGGTGGTGCTGCTCACCGGGGGCGCCGCTCCGAGCGTGGAGCCGGAGGCGCACGGCCCGCTCCGCCGCGTCCGCTACCGCTGCACCTGGCGCTGACCGAAGCGCGGCCCCAGCCTGGGTCATGAGCCGGACCCTCGACGACGCGCGCGTGCGTCACCGCGCCGAGCGCGAGCGCGAAGGCGACTACGTCCTCTATTGGATGCAGCGGTCGCAGCGCGCGCGCACCAACCACGCCCTCGAGCACGCCGCCCGGCGGGCCAACGCGCTCGACCTCCCCCTCGTGGTGGGGTTCGGGCTGATGGACGACTACCCGGAGGCGAGCGCCCGACACTACCGCTTCATGCTGGAGGGGCTCGCCCAGACGGCCTCGCAGCTCGAGCGGCGGGGCATCGGCTTCGTGCTGCGACGCGGGCACCCGGCGGACGTCTGCCTCGCGCTGGCCGAGCGGGCGGCGCACCTGGTGATGGACCGCGGCTACCTCCGCCACGAGCGCGCGTGGCGAGATCGGGTCGCCGAGGAGGCGGAGTGCGCGGTCGACGAGGTCGAGGCCGACGTGATGGTCCCCGTCGAGGTGGCGAGCGACAAACGCGAGTACGCGGCCCGCACGCTCCGGCCGAAGATCCACGAGCACCTCGAGCGCTTCCTCGTCCCGCTCGACACCACGCCGGTGTCCCGATCGGCGCCGACGCTGGAGGGCGAGTCGCTCGACGACCTGGACGCCTTGCTGGAGGGCGTCGACGACCGCGTCCCGCCGGTGACCGGCTTCTTCGAGGGCGGCACCACCCGAGCCCAGGCGCGGCTCCGGGCCTTCCTCGAGCAGCACCTGAGCGACTACGGCGACGACCGCCTCGAGCCCGACGCCGAGCGGGTGAGCCACCTGAGCCCCTACCTCCACTTCGGTCAGATCAGCCCGGTCGAGATCGCGCTCGCGGTGAAGGACGCCGGCGGGAGCGAGGACTTCCTGGAGGAGCTGATCGTGCGGCGGGAGCTGGGCGTCAACTACTGCTTCTACGAGCGGGACTACGACTCCTTCGGCGCCCTCCCCGGCTGGGCGAAGGAGACCCTTCGCGAGCACGCGGGCGATCCGCGCCCCCACGTCTACACCGCGAACGAGCTCGAGCGCGCCGAGACGGACGACCCGTACTGGAACGCCGCCATGAACGAGATGCGGTACACGGGCTACCTGCACAACGCGATGCGCATGTACTGGGGCAAGCGCATCCTCACCTGGACGAACACGCCCGAGTACGCCTTCAGGGTCGCGCTTGAGCTCAACGATCGCTGGCTGCTCGACGGCCGGGACACGAGCTCCTACGCGAACGTGGCGTGGCTCTTCGGGCTGCACGACCGCGCCTGGGGCGAGCGCGAGATCTTCGGCAAGGTCCGCACGATGACCGCCGGCGGGCTGGAGCGGAAGTACGACATGGACGCCTACCTCGAGGGCGTGCTCGCCAAGATGGAGCGCGCGAAGGAGATGGGCGTCGAGCTGGAGGACGCGGCGTGAGCGGCGTCCGCACCCTCGCGCTCGTGCTCGGCGATCAGCTCGACCACGACTCCGCCATCTTCGACGGGCTCGACCCGGCGCGCGACGCCATCTGGATGGCGGAGGTGGACGAGGAGACGACCCACGTCTGGGCGCACAAGCTCCGGATCGCCGCCTTCCTGAGCGCGATGCGTCACCACCGCGAGTGGCTCGAGGCGCGCGGCTACACCGTCCACTACACCGAGATGCCGAAGAACCGCGGCCATGACCGCGGCGCGTCGTTCGCGGAGGTCCTGGCGCTCGACGTGCGCGCGCTCTCGCCGGAGCGGCTGGTCGTGGTCCACCCCGGCGACCACCGGGTGAAGACGCAGCTCGAGGAGGCGGCCGCGTCGCTGGAGGTGCCGCTCGAGATCCTGGAGGACCGGCACTTCTACGCGACGCTCGAGGAGACGGAGGCCTGGCTGGACGACCGCAAGAGCATCGTGCTCGAGCGCTTCTACCGGCAGCAGCGCAAGGACCGCGACGTCCTGATGGACGACGGCGAGCCGATCACCGGGCGCTGGAACTACGACGACGAGAACCGCGGCACCTTCGGCAAGGACGGCCCCCCGGACCACAAGGGGCCGCGGCGCTTCCGCCCGGACGCGATCACCGAGGCGGTGATCGACATGGTCTCGGCGCGCTTCGCCGACCACCCCGGCTCGCTCGAGCACTTCGATCTCCCGGTCGACCGCGACCAGGCGCGGGCGGCGCTCCGGGACTTCGTGCGCCACCGGCTCTCGCGCTTCGGCGAGTTCCAGGACGCGATGTGGGAGGGCGAGCGCTTCCTCTGGCACTCGCGACTCTCGTTCCCGCTGAACGTGAAGCTCCTCAGCCCGAGGGAGTGCGTGGAGGAGGCGGTGGCCGCCTACGAGTCGGGGGACGCGCCGATCGCCTCGGTGGAGGGCTTCGTGCGGCAGATCCTGGGCTGGCGAGAGCTGGTGCGCGCGATCTACTGGCGCTTCATGCCGGGCTACGCGCGCAAGAACGCGCTCGGCTGCGATCCCGACCGCGACGTGCCGGGGTGCTACTGGGACGGCGAGACCGACATGGCGTGCGTGGCCGACGCGATGCGCAACGTGATCGACCACGGCTACGCCCACCACATCCAGCGCCTGATGGTGCTCGGCCTCTTCGCGCAGCTGCTCGGCGTGCACCCCCACGCCTTCCACGAGTGGCACATGGCGATGTACCTCGACGCGATCGACTGGGTGTCGCTCCCCAACGCGCTCGGCATGAGCCAGTACGGCGACGGCGGGATCCTCGCGACCAAGCCCTACTGCGCGAGCGGCAACTACGTGAACAAGATGAGCAACCACTGCAAGGGCTGCCGGTACCGGCCCAAGGAGGCGGTCGGCGACGACGCCTGCCCGTTCACGACGCTCTACTGGGACTTCCTGGCGCGCCATCGTGAAGAATTGTCAGGAAACCACCGCATGGGGTTTCAGCTGAAGAACCTGGAGCGTAAGGAAGGGGACGAGCTGGAGGCGATCCGCGCCCGCGCCCGGTGGATCAAGGGCCAGCTCACCCGCGGCGAGCGCATCTGACGCGCCCGTGACAAGCTCGGACCCCCTCATGAGACGCGCCCTCCTCGCCTTCGCCCTCCTCTCCGTCCTGCCGGCCAGCGCGTCGGCGTCGAGCGCGGCGATGCTGCCCCGCGTCGGCGGCAGCGGCGTCGGCCCCGAGGCCCGGGAGGAGGCTCGCGCGCTGCTGCGCGCCTCCCTGACCAACGAGGGCTGGACGGTCTACGCGGCCGAGGAGGTCTCGACCGCCCTGCCCCCGGCGCTCGGCGCGTGTGGCCCCGACGACGCCTGCGCGTGGGAGCTGCGGGCGATGCTCGGCGCGGACGTGGCGGTCGGCCTGCGGCTGTGGGGCACCGAGGAGCGCGTCGAGCGGCTGGCGGTCATCGTCACCGGCGTGCGCGGCGTGGGCCACCGCACCCTGGCGGAGGTCACCGAGGAGGCGCCGATCGAGATCGCGCTGCCCGAGGCGGTGCGCACCGCGCTGTCCACCTGGTCGACGGGGGCGCTCTCGCCGACGGCCGCGCCGCCGCGAGGAGAGTCGGTCGATCCCGCCCCCGCGAACCACCTCGAGGGCTCCGCGCTCAACTGGTTCCTCGGCGGCCTCCTCGTCCTGGGCTCGGCGCCGATGCTCGGCTACGGCATCAACACGATGGTGCGCGACGGCGACTGCATCGAGGGCTCGCCGGAGCTCTGCACGCGGCGGGTGCGCTTCGAGGAGGGCGCGGCGATCTTCACCGCGCTCGGGGCCGCGGTCCTGATCGGCGGCGTGGTGGTGCTCGCCGTCCAGCCCATCCGGGTGGCGGTCACCGCGAGCGAGAGCTCGGCCGGCCTCCGCGTCGAGGGGCGGTTCTGATGCGCGCGCTCCTCCTCGCCCCGCTGACGCTCGTCCTCGCGCTGGGCGCGATCGGCTGCGAGTCGTACAGCGAGTCGGTCAGCTGCTCGATGGGCACGGTGCTCGACGAGAACGATCGCTGCGTGGCCCCGCCCACCCCGGACGGCGGCACCGCGATCGAGACCTGCGACGCGCTCTGCGCCGAGCTCGGGAGCTGGAGCGCGGAGCGCATCGGCTGCCTCGAGGAGCAGCTCGGCGCGTTCGGCCCCCCGCCCGCCGAGTGCATGACGGACCTGACCGAGCCGGCGAGCTGCGGCGCGTGCATCACGGCCGCGGGCGTGACCGACCTGCAGTGCGCGACCACGCCCTCTCTGTGCCCCTGAGCGGCCGTGTCCCTGAGCGGCCGTGCCCCTGAGCGGCCGTGCCCCCGACCGAGCGGCCGTGCTCGGATCAGAAGCGCTCGGCGAGCACCGCGAAGGCGTTGCGCACCGCGAGCAGCTCGTCGAGATCGGCGGCGGTCGCCTGCAGCTCCCGGCCGTCACGGCCGAGCGCCCGCACGTCCACACACGCGTCGGGGCGTGAGTCGTCGCGCTCGACCCGCACCGTCCAGCGCAGCCGATCGGCGATCCCCTCCTCCGCCCGCTCGCAGCAGCGGCGCACGTAGTAGACGAGCTCCTCGGTGAACGGGACTCCGCTGAGCCCCACCTCGACGGTGCATCCCACCGCCTCTCCCATGACATCGAGCGGTCGCATGGTGGGAGACGTCCTGCACCATCCATACCCAGGGGCGTGACGGCGAGATCAGCCAGCCCGGCCAGTGCCAGGCCGCCACGGTCGGGGCGCCTCGTCTCGGCGAAGGCGCCCGGCGCTAGCGAGCGCCGCGGAGCGTCTCGAGGCGCGCCGGGTCGAGGACCGCGAGCTCGTCCGCGTCGAGGCGCGCCGGATCGAGGCCGGCGTCGAGGGCCGAGCGCAGGGCCGCGAAGGCCTCCTCGGGCTGATGGGCGGCGCGGCGACAGGCGGCCGCGTGGGCGTCGAGCGGGTCGCCGCCGTACTCGAAGAGGCGGGCGTAGACCTCGGCGGCCTCGCGGTCGGGGAGCGCCCGGGCCACCCGGCGCAGCGGGTCGACCCCGGTGCGCTCGATCCGCGCGTCCACCCGGAGCAGCCGGCGCAGCGGGCCCATGTTCCCGGTCACCCGGATGGCCTCGGCGAGCGCGTCGGCGACCTCCCCGGCGCTGCGGTCCTCGAGGGCCTCGGCCAGCGGCTCGAGCGCCGCGCTCGCGTCGCCGGTCGCGAGCAGCACGCGGCCCTCGAGGTAGGCGTCGCGGTCGCCCGACGGCGCGGCCTCCTCGAGCTTCTGGCGCGCCTCGATCGGCTCGTTGGACAGGAGCGCGGTCCAGGCCTCGAGGTGGGCGATGCGCGCCTTCGCGTCGTCGGTCACCGCGCGATCCCGCGCCGCGTCCGCGACCTTGCGGGCGAGCGCGAGGTTCTCGGCGGCGAGCGCCTCGTAGCCGCGCTCGAGCACGTCCTTGAGCGGGTCCGACTCCTCCCAGCGCTTCTCGATGCGGTAGGTGCGGTAGTTCTGGACCGCGAGGATCGCGGCGAAGGCGGCCAGGAACCACTCCTCCCAGAGCGCCAGGCTCAGCGCCGCGAACGCGAGGCACAGCAGGATCGACAGCACCCGGGCGTAGCGGCGGCCGCGGAAGCCGAAGAAGCGCTCGAAGGCGGTGGCGACCACGTGCCCCCCGTCGAGCGGGAGGATCGGCACGAGGTTGACCGCGCCCCACACCAGCGTGATGAGCCACGCGATGTTGAGGGTGCGCTGCGGGATGGACTCCGGCACGAAGCCGCCGTAGCGCTCGACGAAGAACGCGACCGCGCCGACGCCGAACCCGGCGAAGGGCCCGGCCAGCGAGATCAGGATGCGGCGGCCGTGGCTCAGCTCGCGGTGCTCGCGGGCGCCGAAGACCGTCAGGCCGCCCATGCCGTGCAGGAGGATGAACGGCGTCAGGCCGAACGCCCGCCCCACGAAGGCGTGACCGAGCTCGTGCACGAGGACCGCGAGGGTCACCAGCGGGATCCAGATCACGAACATCTCGGCGCCGTGGGGGTCGTCGCCGGAGAGGAAGAACAGGTAGCCGAAGACCGCGATCAGGATGAGGAACGTCGGATCGAAGCGGACCGGGACGCCGAGCACGCGGACGTGGTGCCTCATCGCGCCGCCCCCATCGGGCTGGACGCGGCCAGCGGCCGCCCCTCGAGGGCGCGGCGCACGAACTCGAGGCGGTCCTGCCCCCAGTAGAGGTGGTCCCCGACCACGAAGCACGGCGCGCCCGGGCAGCCGATCGCCTGCGCCTCCGCCGTCTGGTCCTTCAGCGCCTGCTTGATCGCGGGGTCGGCCGTCCGCTCGAGCAGGGCCGGCGGAAGCCCCACGTCGGCGAGGCAGCGCGCCAGCACCGCGCGGTCGGCCACGTCCTCGTCGTCGGCCCAGGTGGCCTTCATCAGCCGGTGCACGAGCGCCGGGCGCTCCGCCTCGGGCGCGGCCAGGGTCAGGCGCAGCGCGTCGACGGTGCGGATCGGGAAGGCCGAGGTGAAGACGAGCGGCACCCCGTAGAGCTCGGCCCAGCGCGCGAGGTCGAGGAGCTGGTGGCGGCGCTTGGCCTCGTTGAAGGCGTCGATCGGCACCAGCGGCGTCCCGATCGTCTTGAAGAGCGCGCCCAGCAGGAACGGCCGGAAGCGCACCTCGCCGCCCGCCTCGGCGGCCACCCGCTCGACCTGCGTGGTGCCCAGGTAGGCGAAGGGGGAGGAGTAATCGAACCAGCAGTCGACCCGCACGGATCCGTTCTATGGCGCCTCGCCCGGGCACGCCAGGGTGGCCTGCGTGAGCAAGCTTACGATGGGTCTCCCGGGGTCGGGGCCGCTGACGTAAGGTCCCGAACATGCAGATTTCGTTCGACACCCACCCCGACCGCTACAAGCACTGGACGCTGAAGATCGACGGCGAGCGGGCCGACCTCGAGATGGACGTGCAGCCCCGGGGCGGGCTCCGCGACGACTACGAGCTGAAGCTGAACAGCTACGACCTGGGTGTCGACATCGAGCTCGCCGACGCGATCCAGCGTCTCCGCTTCGAGCACCCCGAGGTGAAGGTGCTCGTGGTCTCGAGCGGGCAGCAGCGCGTCTTCTGCGCCGGCGCGAACATCCCGATGCTCGGCTCGAGCAGCCACGCGTTCAAGGTCAACTTCTGCAAGTACACCAACGAGACGCGCCTGTACCTCGAGGACGCCAGCCAGCGGAGCGGCATCAAGTCCATCGCGGCGCTCAACGGCACCTGCGCCGGCGGCGGCTACGAGCTGGCGATGGCCGCCGACCACATCCTCCTGATCGACGACGGCTCGAGCGCGGTCAGCCTCCCGGAGGTGCCGCTCCTCGCGGTGCTCCCCGGCACCGGCGGCCTCACGCGCCTGGTCGACAAGCGCAAGGTCCGTCGCGATCGCGCGGACGTCTTCTGCACCACCAGCGAGGGCATCCGCGGCAAGCGCGCCGTGCAGTGGGGCCTGGTCGACGAGATCGCGCCCCGCAGCAAGTTCGACGAGTCGATCGACGCGGCCGCCAAGAAGCTCGCCGCGAGCGTGGACGTGACCAAGGGCCCGGGCATCACGCTCGACCCGGTGGTCCCCGAGGTCGGCGAGGACGGCAACCTCTCCTACCGCCACGTGACGCTCGAGCTGGCCGAGGACACCCGCACCGCGGTCCTGAAGATCCGCACCCCCGAGGGCCCGCAGCCGAAGGACGCGGCCGCCATCCAGGCGGCGGGCGCCGACCAGTGGTCGCTCCGCGCGTTCCGCGAGCTCGACGACGCGCTCCTCCGCCTCCGGGTCAACCACCTCGACATCGGCCTCGTGGTGGTGCGCGCCGAGGGCGACCTCCAGGCGGTGCTCGACGTCGATCAGGCGCTGCACGAGAGCCGCGATCACTGGCTCGCCAACGAGATCCTCGCGCTCCAGGCCCGGGTACTGCGCCGCATGGACCTGACGAGCAAGAGCTTCTTCGCGCTCGTCGACGAGGGCACGGCCTTCGGCGGCAGCCTGCTCGAGCTCGCGCTCGCCAGCGACCGCATCTACATGCTCGAGGACGACGACGAGAAGGTCGCGATGGCGATCAGCCCGCTCAACGGCGGCGCCTTCCCGATGACGCACGGCCAGACGCGCCTGCAGGCCCGCTTCCTCGACGACCCCGAGGCGGTCGCGCGCGTGATGGAGCACGTGGGCCAGACCATCCCCACCACCGACGCCGACGAGCTCGGCCTCGTCACCGTGGCCGCGGACGACATCGACTGGGAAGACGACGTGCGCATCGCGCTCGAAGAGCGCGTGAGCATGAGCCCCGACGCGCTGACCGGCATGGAGGCGAGCCTCCGCTTCCCCGGCGCCGAGAGCGCCGACGCGAAGATCTTCGCCCGCCTCAGCGCCTGGCAGAACTGGATCTTCCAGCGCCCCAACGCCGTCGGCCCCGAGGGCGCGCTCACGAAGTACGGCCAGCCGGATCGGCCAACGTTCCAGTGGACCCGGTGCTGATGCTCTCGCGCGTCTCGATGCTGCTCGTGCTGGCCGGCCTGTCAGCGGGCTGCCGGCCAGCGCCCATCGTCGTCGAAGGCCACGAGGTCGATGCCAGGCGGTGGGAGCTCAGTCAGGAGCAGATCCGCAACCGGGCACGCTTCGACCTCGAGTGCCAGGATCTGACGCTGACACTGCTCAACTCCGAGGCCCGGACCTATCCCAGAGATGTCGGCGTCGAGGGATGCGGCAAACGCATGGTCTACACCATGATCGGCGGCTCGTGGATTCCCACCGGTCCCGGCGCGGGGGCCGGCCCGAGCGCCGCCGACGCCCAGCAGCAGGTGCAGCGGGCACGGGACGCCGCGCGTCACCAACGGCGAATGCAGCAGCAGAGTCAGTGAGACGCCAATCGCGCGTGTTTCCCGTGTGTTTCCGCGCGTGAGGCTGCGCACTTCGATCGGGCGCGAGTGAGGCAGCACACGACCGCGAAAGCGTCGTGACACCTATGGTGACTCTTGCTGGAGGTACCTGCGCATGTCGCTCACCGATTCCATTCCGAACAACGTCGACCTCGGGTCCGACCGCAAGCTGATGCGGGCGCTCGAGAAGTGGCAGCCCAACTTCATCCAGTGGTGGATGGACATGGGGCCCGACGGCTTCCAGCAGGACGACATCTACCTGCGGACCGCGATCGACGTCGATCCGAAGGGCTGGGCGACCTACGACTACGTCAAGATGCCCGACTACCGCTGGGGCATCTTCCTCACGCCGCGGAACGGCGAGCGTCACATCAACTTCGGCGACAACGCCGGGGCGAAGGCGTGGGAGGAGGTCCCGGGTGAGCTGCGCGGCATCCTGCGGCGCATCATCGTCACCCAGGCGGACACGGAGCCGGCGTCGGTCGAGCAGCAGCGTCAGCTCGGCAAGACCGCGCCCTCGCTCTACGACCTGCGCAACCTCTTCCAGGTCAACGTCGAGGAGGGCCGCCACCTCTGGGCCATGGTGCACCTGCTGCACCAGTACTTCGGCCGGGACGGGCGCGAAGAGGCGGAGGCGCTGCTCGAGCGCCGGAGCGGCGACGCGGACAAGCCGCGCATCCTGCAGACGTTCAACGAGACCACCGACGAGTGGCTCTCGTTCTTCTGCTTCACGATGTTCACCGACCGCGACGGCAAGTACCAGCTCGCGTCGCTGAGCGAGTCGGGGTTCGATCCGCTCGCCCGGGCCACCCAGTTCATGCTCACCGAGGAGAGCTTCCACCTCTTCTGCGGCGAGACCGGCATCGAGCGCGTCGTGCAGCGCGCGGCCGAGCTGACCAAGCAGGACCCGAACGGCGACGCGCGGGCGCAGGGCGGCGTCGACCTGCCGACGATCCAGAAGTGGATCAACTACTGGTTCTCGAGCGCGGTCGAGCTCTTCGGCGGCGAGATCAGCAGCAACGCGGCCGACTACTTCGCGACCGGGCTCAAGGGCCGCTACCGCGAGCAGACCAAGTACGAGGACCACGCGGCGCTGAACGAGATCTACGAGATGGTGGTGCCGAAGGACGGCAAGCTCACCAAGGAAGAGATCCCGCTCCGCAACGCGCTCAACGAGGTCCTGCGCGACGAGTACGTGGCCGACTGCGAGCGCGCGGTGCGCAAGTGGAACTACGTCATCAAGAAGCAGGGCGTCGACTTCACGCTCAGCCTGCCGAACCGCCGCTTCAACCGCACGATGGGCATCTACTCGGGCATGACCTTCGACCTCGAGGGCAAGCCGATCAGCGAGGCCGACTTCGAGAAGCAGCGTGACGTGTGGCTGCCGACCGCGTCGGACCGTGACTACGTGAAGTCGCTGATGCAGCCGGTCTACGAGCCCGGCAAGATGGCCGGCTGGATCGCGCCGCCGAAGAAGGGCGTCAACGGCCAGCCCTTCGAGTACGAGTACGTGAAGTTCAAGGGCTGAACGACTCCACCGCGTCGACCGCCGCGAAGATCGGTCGGTCGGCGCCGCCCACCACCCAGACGCGACCGTCGAGCGCGACGACCCCGTGGCCATGCCGCGGCGTCGGCACGGGCGGCGCCGCGCTCCAGGTCTCGCTCGCCAGCTCGAAGGCGTCCACCGAGTCGAGCGCGCGGTCCGGTTGCTCGCCGCCGACCGCGTAGATCACTCCGTCGAGCAGCGCCGCGTCGAAGCCTCCCCGCGGGGTCGGCAGCGGCGGCCCGCTTCGCCAGGTGTCGGCCACCGGATCGTAGATTTCGAGCTCGGTGCGGTTGGTCGAGAGCGAGTTGCGGCGCCCGGCGAGCACGAAGAGCTGGCCGTCGGCGCCGACCGCGGCGAGGTGCTCCCGCTCGGTCGGGATGGGCGCGCCGAAGTCCCAGGCGTCGGCCGCGGGGTCGTAGACGAGCGTGCGCTGCGCGAGGCCGCCCCGGCTCTCGTTGCCGCCGACCATCACGATCAGATCGCCCACCGCGTCCGCGGCCGCCGCGCCCCGGTCGACCGGGAGGCTCGCGATCGGCGCCCAGGCGTCGGCCCCCGCGCGCAGCGCCCAGGCGGTGTCGAGCGGCGCGAAGGCCGTCGTCTCCATGCCGCCGAGCGCGTAGAGATCGCCGCCGTGGCTCACGAGGGACATGTGGTGACGCGGCGCGGGCAGCGGCGGGCCCTCGGTCCAGGCCCCGGTCGCCGGGTCGAAGACGTGGACGGTGGAGACGACGGCGCCCCGGACGAAGCCGCCCGCGACCCAGATGCGCCCGTCGTGCGCCTCGACCGCGATCTCCTGGATCGCGACCGGGAGCGCCGGCTCCGCCCGCCACGGCGAGGCCCCCGCGTCCGGGCCGGCGTCCGCGGTGGGCCCGGCGTCGCTCGCGGCGTCGGTCGGGGACGAGGCGTCCGGGGCGCGCGGCTCTCCGCCGCAGGCCGCGATCGTCAGGGAGAGAAGGAGCCAGCGCATGGGAACAGCGTAGACCAGCGGCGCCGCTCGCGCGCAGGGCTGCTACAGTCTCCCCGATGCGACGCGTGGTGCTCGTCGTGCTCACGAGCGCGTGGCTCGGGGGCTGCTTTCTTCAGCGCTCCGGCGCGGGCGCGGGTGACCTCGACGCCGCCGTGACGCCATCCGACGGCGGCCGCCCCGATGCGCGTCCGGGAGACGCCGGTGACGCCGGCGAGCCGGACACCGGCGTCGTCCGCCGCGACGGAGGAGGCTGCGACCCCGAGGCCCCCGAGCTGTGCAACGGCGTCGACGACGACTGCGACCCGAGCACCGCGGACGGCGCCGACGAGCCGGACCTCGGCGCGCCCTGCGACGACCCGCGCGACGTCGATCTCTGCCCGGACGGGACGCGGGTGTGCCTCGGCGGCTTCATGGTCTGCGACGGCGACGACGGCGACCAGCCGGACGAGGTCGAGCTCTGCAACGGCCTCGACGACGACTGCGACCCCTCGACCCCCGACGGCGCGGCGGAGACGACCCTCGGGGACGCCTGCGACGGCGACGACGGCGATCTCTGCCTCGACGACCGCTGGCGCTGCGAGGGAGGCGCGCTGATGTGCGTCGACGACGGCGCGTCGACCGCCGAGCTCTGCAACGGCCTCGACGACGACTGCGATCCCTCGACCCCCGACGGCGCCGGGGAGCCCGACCTCGGCGTCGCGTGCGACGGCCCCGACGCCGATCTCTGCGCGGACGGCGCCCGGGTGTGCGTGGACGGCGCCCTCGCCTGCGCCGACGACGGGGACCAGCCGGACGAGGTCGAGCTCTGCAACGGCCTCGACGACGACTGCGACCCCTCGACCCCCGACGGCGCGGGAGAGCCGACCCTCGGCGGGCCCTGCGACGGCGGCGACGCCGATCTCTGCGAGGAGGGCGCGTGGCGCTGCGACGCGGGCGGCATGCGCTGCAGCGACGCGACCGGCGACTCGACCGAGAGCTGCAACGGCCTCGACGACGACTGCGACGGCGCGGTCGACGAGGGCGCGGGATGCCCCTGCGATCGCCGCACCTTCGGCGGTCACTCCTACCTGTTCTGCGGACACTGGAGCGAGCAGCGAACGTGGACGAGTGCGCGAGACTGGTGCCGCGGCCGCGGCTACGAGCTCGCCCAGGTGGACGACAGGGTGGAGATGCGCTGGATCGATCAGCAGCTGGACGACATCGCGGGCAACCGCCGGTGGTGGATCGGGGCCAACGACCGGGGCGTCGAGGGGACGTGGGCCTGGACGGGCGGCGGGGCGGCCTCGTACACCAACTGGCGCTCCGGCGAGCCGAACGACGCGGGCGGCGAGGACTGCGTGCACGTGGATCCCGAGAGCGACGGGAGCGACACGCGCGGCGGCTGGAACGACGCCGAGTGCGACCTCGAGGATCGCTACGTCTGCGAGGCCAGCCCGTGAGCGCCGCCCACCCGGACCTCGAACCGCTCGCGCTCGGCTTCCGCGAGCGCTACCTGCACTACGACGAGCTCACCGAGCAGCTCAAGTCGTGGGCGGACGCCTTCCCCGAGCTCGTGCGCCTCGAGTCGATCGGAAAGAGCCGGGAGGGCCGCGAGCTCTGGCTGCTGACCGTCGGCCCGGACCCGGACCAGGTGCGGCCCGCGGTGTGGGTGGACGGCAACATGCACGCCGGTGAGCTGGCCGGCTCGAGCGTGGCCCTCGCGATCGCGGAGGAGGCGCTCGCGCTGCACCTCTCGCCGCCCGACCCGGACCCCGTCCCCGGCCCGGTGCGGCGCGCGGCCCAGCAGGTCCTCTTCCACGTGCTGCCGCGCATGAGCCCGGACGGCGCGGAGGCGGTGCTCGACACCGGGCGCTACGTCCGCAGCGTGCCGCGCGACGAGCGGCCCGACCGGAACCGCCCGCGCTGGGTCGCCGACGACGTGGACGGCGACGGCGAGTGCCTGGCGATGCGGCAGCTCGACCCGACCGGCGAGTGGGTGGACCACCCCGAGTACCCGGGCGTGCTGGTGCCGCGCACCGTCGAGGACGAGGGCCCGTTCTACAAGGTCTACCCGGAGGGCCACGTCGAGCACTGGGACGGTCACTCCATCCCGGACGCCGACTTCCTCGGCGACAACCACCCCGACCTCAACCGCAACTTCCCCTGGGAGTGGTCGGGTGAGCACGCGCAGCACGGCGCGGGCAGCCACCCCGGCAGCGAGCCCGAGGCGGCGGCGGTGATCGAGCAGGCGTCGCGGCGGCCCAACCTCTTCGCGTGGCTGAACCTGCACACCTTCGGCGGGGTGCTCATCCGGCCGCCCGGCAACCAGCCGGACGAGGACATGGACCAGAAGGACCTCGCCGTGTACCGGCAGGTCGAGCACTGGGCCGAGGAGCTGACCGGCTACCCGATGGTGAGCGGCTACGAGGAGTTCCTCTACCGCCCCAACGAGATCGTGCGAGGGGCGCTCGCCGAGTGGGCCTACGTCGAGCGCGGCTGCCTCGCGTGGGTCACCGAGCTGTGGGACATCTTCGCCCGGCTCGACATGGAGCGGCCGCCACGCTTCGTCGACTACTACTCCCGGATGAGCCGCGAGGACATCGGCGCCCTGGCCGAGTGGGACCGCGAGGACAACGGCGGCCGCGTCTTCCGCGCCTGGCGCCCTTTCCGACACCCGCAGCTCGGCCTGGTCGAGCTCGGCGGGGTGGACCCGCGGGTGGGACTGCAGAACCCGTCCTACGAAGCGCTGCCCGAGATCTGCGCGCAGCACTCGCAACACCTCTTGCGTGTGGCGGCGATGGCGCCGCGGGTCGTCGTCGCCGACATCGCACAGCGGCGGACCGGCGACGTCACCACCCTGACCGCGGTGGTGGAGAACCGCGGCTACCTGCCCACCCACGGCGTGCACGCCGCGAAGAGCCACCCGTTCGCCGAGCCGCTCTGGGCCGACGTGATCTGCGAGGGCGGCGTGTCGCTCGCGCACGAGGACGAGGCGCACCGCGAGATCGGCCACCTCCAGGGTTGGGGGCGCGGCCGCTTCGACTTCAGCCAGGCGATCTTCTTCCAGCGCAGTCAGGGCAGCGTCAGCCGCAGGGCGCTCCGCTGGACGCTCCACGGGAGCGGCGAGGTGAAGCTCGTGATCGGGGGCTGTCGCACCGGGTGGATCGAGCAGCGGGTCACGATCGGCGAAGGCTCGACCTGACGCGGGACCAGGCGCGGTGCACGGCGCGCTGCACGCGCCCCACCCACGCCGGCTCCTCGTACTCGCTGGGCCGCACCGTGTGCACGGTGAGCGGCGTCCGATCCGGCTTGGACTGCTCCCGATACCCCTCCCGCCTCGGATGCACGCGCGACTTCATCTGGGATCAGGGTGACGCCTCCAGCGCACGCGATCCACGCCCGCCCGGCTTTCCCAGCACGTGACGGAGCGCGGGCTCGAGGTGGCGATGCGCGAACGGGTAGCCGGCCGCCTCGAGGCGCGTGGGCAGCGCGCGCTGCCCGCCGAGCAGGGTCGCCTCGCCCATCTCGCCGAGCGCGAGCTTCACCGCGGCCGCGGGGATCGAGAACGGGGTCGGCCTGCGGAGGACGCCGCCCAGCGTGTTCGTGAACGTCTCATTGTCGACCGGCGCGGGCGCGACCACGTTGACCGGGCCCTCGAGCGCGTCGTCGAGGAGCGCGTAGTAGAGGGCGCCGATCGCGTCGTCGATACTCACCCAGGCCATCGGCTGCGCGCCGTCGCCGATGGGTCCGCCGAGCCCGAGCGAGAACGGCGTCTTCATCTTGGCGAGCGCGCCGCCGGCCGGGCTGAGCACCACGCCCATGCGCGGGTTGACCACGCGGACGCCGACGTCGCGGGCCCGCCAGCTCGCCTCCTCCCACGCGCGGCAGACCTCGGCGAGGAAGCCGTCCCCGGCGGGCGCGTCCTCGTCGACGGGGAGCGGCCCGGTGTCGCCGTAGAAGCCGACGGCGGACATGCTGACGAAGGTCTTCGGCGGCGCGTCGAGCGAGGCGATCGCCTCCGCGAGCAGCGCGGTGCCCTCGACCCGACTGCCGCGGATGCGCGCCTTGGCGGCCTCGGTCCAGCGCTGCGCGATGCTCTCGCCGGCCAGGTGGATCACCGCGTCGACGCCCGGGAGCGCGGCCCGATCGATCTCGCCGTCGCGCGGGCTCCAGCCGATCTCGCCGTCCCGAGGCGCGCGTCGCACGATCGGGAGCACCTCGTGACCGCCGGTCTCGAGCAGCGCGCGGAGGCTCGTGCCGATGAGCCCGGAGGCGCCGCTGATGGCGACCTTGAGACGACGCTCGCCGGCGAGGGCGTGGAGGCGCGCGTCGTGCGCGAGGACCTCGTGGCGATAGCGGAACATGCGCTGCAGGCGCCGCTCGACGAGGCGACCGCCGAAGACCCGACCGAGCGCGCCGAGCGGGAGCGCGTAGGCGACCTCGTCGATCATCGTGGAGCCGCCGCCCTCGGCGGGCTCGACGCGGTGGGTGTGCTCCCAGGCGGCGAAGGGACCCTTCACCTGGACGTCGACGAACTGCCGACCCGGCTCGTAGCCCTTGTGCTCGGCGACCCAGCGCTGCGAGAGCGGCCCCACCTTCATCCGGAGCACGGTGCGGTCGCCGTCCCGGATGGAGCCCTCGCGGCGGACCACCTCGACCTTCTCGTAAGGCGGCGTGAGGCGCTCGAACGCCCCGGGGCGCTCGTGGAACGCGAAGACCTGGGCGGCGGGCGCGGGGATGGACGACCGGGCGACGAAGGACTGATCCATGCCGCCACACCTAGGCTCGAAACGCGAGCGCGCCCACGGCGCAGGCACTATCCTCGTCACGATGAGCTCTCGAGCCGCCTGGGCCGCGGTCTGCGCCGCGTCGCTGCTCGCGCTGGCGTGCGACGGCGAGCCGGCCCCGCCCGACGGCGCGGTGGAGGGCGACGCCGGGGCCCAGCTCGCCGCGGCGCCGCGGGTCGACCACGAGTCGGGGGAGCTCTGGACGGCGCCCTGGCCCGACGAGCGGCTGCGGCGCGCCGACGGCACCGTCGACGTCTCGAGCTTCCCGCCCGGGCGCAACGTCGCGATCGTCCGGCAGCTCCTCGCGCTGCTGTCGGACGCGGACGGCTTCGGCACCTCGTCGACCGTCTACTTCCCGATGACCGCGGCGCTCGACCCGGCGTCCCTGCCCGGCGCGCACGAGAGCTTGGACGACGCGGCGTCGGTGTACCTCGTCGACGTCGACCCGAGCTCGCCCGAGCGCGGCGCTCGGACGCCGATCGACGTCGCGTTCGAGCGCGATCCCGGACCGCTCTCGGTGCCGAACGTGCTCGCCGTCCTGCCCCTCCAGGGCCGCCCGCTGCGCGCGAGCCGCCTCTACGCCGCGGTGGTCACGACGCGCGCCCGGGGTGCGGACGGGTCGCCGCTCCAGGTCGCCCCGGCGCACGCGGCGATCGAGCGCGGCGAGCGCCCGGCGGGCATGAGCGAGGCCGCCTACGAGGCCCACCGCGTCGCCCTCGAGACCGTGGACGACGAGGTCGCGGCGATGGCGGTTTTCCGCACCTGGGATCCGATGCGCGCCCTGCGCGACGCTCGGGAGCAGGCGCTCGCCGCGCCGCCGCCGACGCCGACCGACCCGACGCTCACCGAGACCTACGACGACTACTGCGTCTTCCAGGCGACCGTCGACATGCCGGTGTTCCAGGCCGGGGAGCCGCCCTACTCCGCCGAAGGTGGCGGCTGGGTCTGGGACGGCGACCGGCTCGTCGAGCAGCGGCGGGTGACGTCGAACGTCTGGATCACCGTGCCGCGCGCCGAGATGCCCGACGGGGGGTTCCCGGCCGCGGTGTTCGTGCGCACCGGCGGAGGCGGCGATCGGCCCCTGATCGATCGCGGACCGCGCGCGGTGGCCGGCGAGCCCGGGCCCCCCGGCGCCGGGCCGGCCGGAGCGTTCGCCCGCGCGGGGCGCGTCGGGGTGAGCGTCGACGGCCCCCTCGGCGGCCTGCGCAACCTCGAGGGCTGGGACGAGCAGTTCGCGATCTTCAACATCGGCAACCCCGAGGGGCTCCGGGACACCATCCGGCAGTCCGCCCTCGAGCTGATCCTGCTGACCGAGGTGCTCGAGTCGCTGTCCTTCGACGCGAGCGCGTGCGAGGGGCTCGTGGCCGCGGGGCCGCTGACCCTCGACACCGGCTCGCTCGCGATCATGGGGCACTCGATGGGCGCCACCATCGCGCCGCTCGCGGTCGCGCTCGAGCCGCGCTACCGCGCGCTGATCCTGAGCGGGGCGGGGGCCAGCTGGATCCACAACGTCATCTACAAGGAGAGCCCGATCCGGGTGCGCCCCGCGGCCGAGAGCCTCCTCCGCTACACCGTGCTCGGCCACCAGGTCACCGTGCACGACCCCGCGCTCGCCCTGCTCCAGTGGGCGGGCGAGGTCGCCGATCCGCAGGTCTACGCGCCCTCGATCCTCGCCGCGGGCGAGCCCCGCCACGTGCTGATGTTCCAGGGGATCCTCGACACCTACATCCCGCCGCCGATCGCCAACGCCCTGAGCGTCGCGCTCGGGCTCGACCTCGCGGGCGGCAGCCTCGACGGCTCGGTCGCGGACCGCTTCGCGCCCCTGTCGTCGGTGCTCGACCTCGGGGGCGGCGAGGCGCTCACCCTGCCCGTCCAGGGCAACGCGCGCGACGGCGCGGCGACCGCGGTGATCGTCCAGCACGACGAGGACGGGGTCGAGGACGGCCACGAGGTCGTGTTCCAGCGCCCCGAGCCGCGGGCCCAGTACCGCTGCTTCCTGGAGACGCTCGGCGGCGACGCGCCCCCCACCGTCGTGGCCCGCGACGGCGCCTGCCCCTGACGCGGGGCTCAAGGTCTCGGCTCCGCGTCCGTCTGTGGCGTGGGGAGGGCGCCGTGCACGCACTGGACAAGGTCGAATCCGTCGCACCACCGACGACGACGCCGCGCGCGTGGCTGGCGCGGCAGCCGATCCTCGATCGCCTGGGGGGCACCTACGCGTACGAGCTGCTCTTCCGCTCGGGCGCCGCCAACCGTGCGATCTTCACCGATGGCAGCCAGGCGGCCGCGCAGACCATGATGACGGCCTTCGCCGAGATGGAGCTCGGCGACGTCGTCGGGCGGGCGAAGGCGTTCTTCAACGTCACCCGCGACGTGCTGCTGTCGCCCGGGATCGAGGCCCTCCCCAAGCACCGGGTCGTGCTGGAGGTGCTCGAGACGGTGCACATCGACGACGCGCTCGTCGGGCGGATGCGGGAGCTCCGAGACGCCGGCTTCCACCTCGCGATCGACGACTTCGGCATGCGCGAGGAGCTCTGGTCGCTGGTCGAGCTGGCCGACATCGTGAAGGTCGACGTGCTCGCGCTCGACGACGACGCGCTCGAGGAGACCACGCGACGGCTGAAGGCGACCGGGGTCCGGCTCCTCGCGGAGAAGGTGGAGACGCGCGCCCAGCACCAGCGGGTCCTCGCGCTCGGCTACGACTACTTCCAGGGCTACTTCTTCCAGGTGCCCGAGATGCTGAGCGCGACCCGGCTGCCGCAGACGCGCATGGAGACCATGCAGCTCATGGCGAAGGTCCGCCGCGAGGACACGCCGCTCTCCGAGCTCGAGCGGCTGATCTCCGCCGACGCCTCGCTCTCGTACCGGCTGCTCCGGCTGCTCGCGAGCGCGGCGTACGCGCGGTCCCACAAGATCGACAGCGTGCACCGCGCGATCGTCATGCTGGGCCGACAGAAGCTCGCGCAGTGGGTCACGCTGCTCGCGCTCGCGGGGCTCGACGACCAGCCGCCCGCGCTGCTCGCGACCGCGGTCCTGCGCGCGCGCATGTGCGAGCTGCTCGGGAAGAAGATCGGGCGCCACGACCCCGCGACCTTCTACAGCGCCGGGCTCTTCTCGCTGCTCGACGTGATGATGGGCCGCCCGATGAAGGAGCTGCTCGACCACATGCCGATCTCGAGCGAGCTCGAGGCGGCGCTGCTGAAGCGCAAGGGGACGGTGGGCGCCACGCTGCGCGCGGTCGCCGACTACGAGCAAGGGGAGTGGCGCACCATCGACCTCGTCCGGCTCCCGCCCGAGGACTTCGCCGACGCCTACTTCGCCGCCGTCCGCTGGTCCGCCGAGGTCATGCGCGAGCTCGGCCTCGCGTAGCCGTCAGGGGGCGCCGGGGACGCGGGTGCGCCGCACGCCGAAGCGGCTGCGCTCGGGCGGCGGGACCCACCCGCCGAACGCGCGCTCGAGCTCCTTGGCCACCGCGATGGTCACGTGGTCGTTGCCGTGGCGCGCGATCACCTGGACGCCGATCGGGATCCCGCGCCGCGAGAGGCCGAGCGGGACCTGGGTGGACGGGAACCCCATCACGTTGATGATCGCCGTGTAGACGAAGTGCAGCGGGCGCAGGAGAGGCGAGAAGTGATGCGGGGCCGGGCGCGAGTAGCTGGGGTAGAGCATCACGCCGTCGCCGATCGCCTCGGAGAGCTCCTCCCGGAGCGCGGCCGCCTCGTCCACCAGCCCGCGGGTGCGTGACGGGAACGCCTCCGGGACGCGCTCCACCGCGGCGAGCGCGAGGGCCGGGATCGTGTGATCGGAGCGGCGCAGCGCCCACTTGAAGAGCTCGGGCAGGATCGGCTTGCGGGCGCCGTCCGCCATCAGGGCGCCGAAGGGGGTCCCTCCCGCGGCAGACATGGCCGCCGACCAGTGGTGCAGAGAGCGCTTCAGCGCGTCGAAGCGCCGCGTCGTCACCCGGGCGCCGCGCTCCCCCAGCCACTCGGCCACGCGGGTCTGCCCGGCGCGCAGCGCAGGATGAACGGGGGTCGACCCGTTGTCAGGCACGGAGAGCACCGAGAGCTGAGAGACGTCGACCTGCTCGGGATCCCCGAGCGCGATCTCGCGGCACGCGGGGCACTCGCCGTCCGGGCCGGCCAGCACCTCGAGGAGCGGCCAGAGATCCTCGGCGCGTCGCGCGAGGGGGCCGGTCGAGAGGTAGGAGGCGGCCTCGTTCTCGGCGAGGGGCCACTGCCCGGTGTTCGGGACCAGCCCGGCGGAGGGCTTGTGTCCGAAGACGCCGTTGAAGAACGCGGGCATCCGGATGGAGCCGCCGACGTCGGCGCCGAGCCCGAAGGGAGAGATGGCCGCGCCGACCGCCGCGCCCTCCCCGCCCGACGAGCCGCCGACGATGCGACGCGGGTTGTACGGGTTGTTGGAGCGGCCGTAGACGCGGTTGTTGCTCTCCATCCACATCAGCAGCTCGGAGACGTTGGTCACGCCGATGGGGATCGCGCCGGCGGCTCGAAGCCGCGCCACCGTGACCGCGTCGGATCGACCCCGTCGGTCCTTCCGGGAGACCAGCCCCGCGGTGTGGGGCATGCCCTCGAGCTCGAAGCTCTCCTTGATGGTGCAGGGGACCCCGTGGAACGGGCCGTCGGGTCCCTGCGTCTTCAGGCGGCGGTCGGCGTCGCGCGCTTCCCGCAGCGCCTCCCGCACCCGCACCCGAACCACGGCGTTGAGCGTCGGGTTCACGCGCCGGAGCCGGTCGAGGTGGAGGGTCACGACCTCCTCGCTGCTCGTCTCGCCGTCCCGGATGAGCCGCGCGAGCTCGGAGGCCGACTTCATCAGATAGGGGTGCATCTCAGTCTCCTTCGGCGAAGAGCGGAGCGAACGGGTCGGGCCCGTCGATGAGGTCCTCGAGCGTCGCGGCGCCCTCGACGTCGGTCAGCTCGAGGGTGAGCCCGAGCGGGCCGCGGTGGCGCGTCGAGACCCGAGCGCCGGTCGAGAGCGACCGCCAGCCCTCCCAGGTCGTCTCCACCCCGCCGATCGGGAGGATCGACACCCAGAGCTTCCAGCGGGTCGGCGTGCCGTCCTCGCCGAGCGTCCAGAGGTACGCGTCGCCGGGAGTCAGGCCGCCGGACGTGTAGCGGACGAGCAGCGCGTCCTCCGACAGCCGCTCGCGGACCACGCCGTCGTCACGCAGCTTGGCGATGGGGTTGAGCCAGAACGAGTCGTTGACCCAGGCCGCGTGCGCCGCCTCGAGGATCTCGCGCGCCTCCTCGCCGTGGACGCGGCGGCCAGCGCGGAACGCGGCGCCGTGGGGCCCGCCGACGTGGAGGAGCGCCTCGGTGTCGCCGGTGCGGACGCGAGCGACGTGGCGGCGGCGATCCCAGAGGTGCGCGTTGACCCCCGCGAACGTCCAGCGGACCGCGCCGGTCGACGCCCAGGCCTCGACGTCTACCGCCTGCTCCATGCGCTCGGCGAGCGCCTCGGCCTCGGGCCCGGGCCGCGCCCCCTCGGGCCTGCCCTCGTGGGCCACGGCGAGCGTGATCCCCAGCGCGAGCACCAGGATGCCCACGACGATGCCGGCCCACTTCAGGACCTTCTTCAGCCGCCCCACCTGGCGTCGATAGCACATCGCGCGACCGGCGGCCGCCACCCCCGGGCCCGCCACCTCCGCCAGATCGGCCGCGTAAGTACGCGGAATCACATGAGCGGGGTCCGGCACGGGCGATGAAACGGGTGGCGGCGTGTCCGACCCCGCCGTCCAGGTGGCGAACGCGCAGGTGGCGATCACCCGGCGCTGCACCCACCGCAAGCTCCTCTGGACTCCGTCCGAGCCGTGGATCCAGGAGGGCTTTCTGTATCTGTGGGCCTGGGCCGCGCACCAGCTGAAGGTGCGGATCCACGGCGTCGCGCTCGAGCCGAACCACTACCACGGCGACGTCACGCCAACACAAGCGAACTTGCCACAGTTCACCCAGCGAGCGCACCGGGACAGCGCGCTCTTCTTGATGGACGCGCTCGAGGAGCTCGGCTACGACCGGCCGCCCTGCGTGTGGGACAAGGAGCCGACCCACTACATGCGCCTGATGGACACGGGCGCCTGCATCGACTGGGCGCTGTACATGCGCGCGCAGCCGGTGGCGGACGGGCTGGTGGAGCGGACGGCGGACTATCCGGGGATCAACACCTCGCTGGCGTTGCGGGCGGGCGGGACGATGGCCTTGAAGCGGCCCGCGCTCCGGCACACGCCGGACATGCCGACGGAGCTGGAGGTGAAGATCTGGCCGAGCGCGCTGCTCACGCGGGGCTTCGGGGGTGACGTGCGCAAGTCGGTGCACGTGCTGGAGAAGCGGGAGCGGGAGCTCGAGGCGCGGTTCCGGGCGGAGCGGAAGCGGACGGGGAAGCGGGCGCTGGGCGCGGAGGTCGTGAAGCGGATCCACCCCTACGCCGAGCCCCGCACCCCGCGTCAGCAGGGCCCGAGACCGCCGGCGTGGAAGGTCGGCGGCGAGGCGATGGAGAGCCGCGAGGACCTCGAGGCGAAGCGGGAGAGGCTCGCCGAGGAGCACGCACGCTTCGTGGACGAGCACGCCGCGTGCCGGCGGAAGTGGCGCGACGGGGACCGCGACGTGATCTACCCGGCCGGCACCTACGAGATGGCGGTCGAGCATCGGGTGAGCGTCGCCGAGCCGCGCGAAGACGCCTGGCTCTGCGCGCCGGGAGACCTCTCGATGGTGCCCGAAGGGGGCCGGCGGAAGGTGACGGTCGCGGTCGACGTCGACGGGGTGATGGAGGCGTTGAAGGAGGACGCGCTCGGCGAGGTCACGCAGCCCGGCGACGTGCTGCGGCCCGACGAGGAGCGC
>Ga0310345_10000336_pt1 | contig 78625 bp, 62 predicted proteins | sample HC15DNA20500_MG_FD_204667 | JGI IMG/M metagenome (GOLD analysis project Ga0310345, IMG submission 204667) | Marine microbial communities from station ALOHA, North Pacific Subtropical Gyre - HC15-DNA-20-500_MG | ecosystem: Environmental > Aquatic > Marine > Oceanic | place: Pacific Ocean: North...
AGAGGTGGTCTGGCCGTGAGATTCGGCGTCCATGGCGACGACGACAGACTCCCTGGAGCAGAAACTCGCGAGGGTGGTGGAGGACGTGTTGCGCGAGCACCTGGCGCAGTGCGAGGCCGCAGCGGTGCGCCTGCGCCTCGCCTGCCTGTCTGGCTCGTGGCGCGTGATATGGACTTTGCGTCTTTGCGTCTTTGCGTGACACCTCGGCGAAGCGTCGGCGACGAAGATCACGCGGGCAGGGCCGGGCGGCGCACAGAGCGGGACCCGGCGGCCGGGCGGTCCGACCTGCCTGCCTGGGCCTGGCTCGGGGCGCCTGACATGGACTTGGCGGCTTTGCGCCTTGGCGAGAGCCCTCGTCGAAGCGTCGGATACGACGATGACGCGGGCACGGGCAGGGGGCCAGCTTCGCCAGCGCGGGACCCGGCGGCCGGGCGGTCCGACCTGCCTCCCTGTCTGGCTCCGGGCGCCTGATATGGACTTGGCGGCTTTGCGCCTTGGCGAGAGCCCCTCGTCGAAGCGTCGCGGGCAGGGGCACGGGCACGGGCAGGGGCACGGGTGAGGTCGGCCGCTTTCGCGGCCTCGCTCAGTAGGTGACCCAGGTCTGCTCGATCAGGGTGCCGTCCATGCGGGGGGTGATGATCGTGAAGTGGGCGTGGCCGCCCTCGGGGGCTTCGCCGACGCTGCCGACGTTCACGATGCGGACGCCCTCGAGGTCGCGCTGGAAGGGGACGTGGGAGGCGCCGCAGACGATGACATCGGCGGGGTCGTCGGCCACCAGGGCGTTGAGCTCGTCGTCGCTCATGTCGTGCGACATCTCGAGGGTCGGGTCCGCCGGCGAGCCGTGCACGACCACGATCTCCGAGCCGTCGACCAGCGGGATGCGGCGGGTCTCGGGGAGCTTCTCCAGGAACTTCAGGGCGAGCTCGCCGATCGCGCGGCGGGTCTCCAGGAACGCCGACGCCTTCGCCTGCTGAGCCTCGTTCTCGGGCGCGAGGTCCTCGGGCGAGATCTCCACGAGCGCGGTGTCGCTCAGGCCGCGCACGCACTTGGCGTCGACCTGGGAGAGCCGCTTGTAGACCGACGCCGGGTCGTCCCCGCCGAGGAAGAGATCGCCCGCGACGAAGATCGACGTGATCATGCGGCGCTCGAGCTCGGCGAGGACCGCCTCGAGGGCCGGGAGGTTGCCGTGGACGTCCGAGAGGAACGCCATCGGCGCGTTGGCGGGGATCAGCTTGCCGGGAGGCATGCGGGCACCGTAGCCCTCAGGGTTCCAGGCGCCAGCTCTCCGTCGCGTCCGCCTCGATCGCGCCGCGGGCGAAGCGCAGCGGCGTGTAGCGGCCCTCCACCCAGTCCTCGGTGTTGGCCGCGAAGCCCGGGTCGGTGGGATCGCCGACATTGCCGCGCACGTGGGTGAAGCGCGCCTCGGGCGTGCCGTCCTCGGCGAAGCCCGCGACCATGCGGTAGACCGGGCCCGAGGTGGACTCGAGCGGCGCGAGCCCGTCCTCGCCCTCGGGGAAGCGCGCCGGGCTCTTGTTGACCGTGCCGAGCCCGCCGTCGGTCGCGACCCAGCCGCCGTCCCGCGCCTCGCCGTAGTCCGTGAGCAGCCGGGTGCCGTGGTGATCGCCCCAGGTGTAGAGCGACGGGTCGACGCCCCCGAAGCGGCGCTCGAGCCAGCTGGCCGTGTCCGAGAGAGCGGTCATGACCACGTGATCGCGCCCGCCCTCGAGCAGGTCGTCGGCCCCGGGGAAGGTGCGCCGCAGCGTGTTGACCGCCCACTTCACGACGTAGATGGGCTCCTCGCCGAGGATGGTGTCGTAGAGCACCGACAGCTCGTCCTCGATCGCGCGCCGGGTGACCATGAAGGTGAAGACGTCGAAGGCGACCGCGCCCGCCTGGTCGCGATCGAGCCGGCGGTTCCAGTCGTCCAGGAGCAGCGTGACCAGGGTCGCGAGCTCGGGGCGGTCCCGGAACTCGGCGAGCGCGTCGTCGGTCGGCACCGCCTCCCAGCTCTCCTGCAGCACCGGAAGGAGCAGGTCGGCGACGACGCTGTGCGAGTCCATCTGGAGCGCCTCCATGTCGGCCGGGGTGACGGCGCCGCCGGCGGTGAGGCGGGTCAGCTCCGCCTCGATGCGCGCGCCGCGGGTGCCCGGATCGTAGAAGACGCCGAAGTAGAACGGGTCGTCCTCGAGGCTGCCGCCGCTGGTGAAGCCGTAGGGATCGTTGTTCGCGCTCGCGAGCCAGCCCCGCGCGCCGCCGCGGCTCCGGGGGAGCAGCTCGAGGAAGCCGTCGCGCCAGAAGGTGTTCGGATCGTCGCCGTCCTGCATCGTCCAGGCGTCGCGCACGTCGGGCGCCCGGAGCGGGACCAGCGGCGAGGAGCGATAGGAGATGCCGTCGGCGGTGGCGCCGATGAAGTTGAAGCAGCCGATCTCCATGCCGTCGACCGCCGCCTCGAAGTCCTCGAGCGTCTCGGCGCGGTCGAGCTGGAGGAAGGAGTAGGCCTCCTGGGTGGGCCGGAAGCCGACCCAGTTGTAGAGGAGGCGCCGCCCGGCGCCGGTGACCGGGATGGGGGCGAGGTCGTCGGGCAGGAGCACGCCGTAGCCGGGCACCTCCTCCACCGTCACCGTGACCGCCTCGCCGTCGCGCACGGGGATGGTCTCCGTGCGCCGGGTCACCGTGCGCGACTCGCCGCCGACGTTCACGGTGTCGCCCGCGGCGCGCACCTCCCAGAGATCCGAGATGTCCGGGTAGGTGGTGGTCGCCGTCCACGCGACGTGCCGGTTGTGGCCGAGCTGCACCGCCGGGGTGCCGACGAAGGAGAAGCCGGCCACGTCGAAGGCGCCGCCGGCGTCCGCGCTGTTCAGGTGCTGGAGGTAGAAGACCGAGGGGCTGCGGAGCGGCTGGTGGGGGTCGCCCGCGATCAGCGGCCGGCCGCTCTCGGTGTGGCGCCCGTCGACCGCCCAGTTGTTGCTCGAGAAGCGCGCCGTCGGCTCGGGCACGAGCTGCAGCACCCTGCGCACCCGCGCGGCGAGGTCCGGGGGCAGCGCCGGGGCGGGCGGCGCCGCGCCGGGCTCCCAGGACATCGTCCGGCCGCCGGTGGGGCGCTCGTCCTCGGGCAGGATCGGCGCGTCCACCATCGGGCTCATCAGCGGGATGCTCGCGAAGGTGGCGGGGAGGACCTCGCGGATGATCGTGGCCAGCAGGTCGAACTCGAGCTGGTTGGCGTTGCCCCAGAGGATCAGCTTGCCGACCGTGAAGGCGTCGCTCACCCGCCAGGGCTCGGGCTCGTAGTCCAGCTCGTCCGGGCCGAAGCCGTAGGGGAGGGGGGCCTCGCCCCGCGCGATCTCGGCGATGCGCGCGTTGACGCCGGAGACCCACGCGACGATGAGCGCGTACGACTCCGGCTGCTCGGCCCGGAGCTGCGCCTCCGCCTCCCGGCCCCAGCGCGGCAGCTGCACGATGCGCACGAGCGCGTCGTCGTCCACGTAGCGCTCGCCGAGCAGCTCCGCGCGGCGACCGAGCGCGCGCCGTCGGGTCAGCTCCATCGACAGGAGCCGGTCGGCGGCCTGCTGGTAGCCCGACGCGAAGAAGAGATCCTCGTCGCTCTGGGCGTAGAGGTGGACCATGCCCGTCGGGTCGCGGAAGACCTCGACCGGCTCGGCGAGGGCGTAGACCGGGTCCGGCGGCAGGCCCGCGTCGGTCCCCGCGTCGGGCGCGGAGGTCGCGCCGTCGAGGCCGGCGTCGGAGGGCTCCTCGGCGCCGTCGCAGGCGAGGAGGAGGAGGGCGGCGAGCCAGGCGTGCTTCGGCATCGAGGCGAGAGGATGCGACATCTCGCGAGCGTCTTCATCGACCGGGCGGCGCTTAAGCGGCGAGTAAGCGAGGGGTTCGCCGCGAATTCGATCCGCGATGTAGGGAAAGGTACGATCGACGAGTGATGGCCCCGCCGCCCCTCAAGCCGCCCGTGCGGGCCCGACGCGTACGTGCGCTCCACCGGGGAGACCGGGCCGCGCTGACGCGTCAGGCGATCGACGAGCTGTTCCGCTCCGCGGAGATCCTGACCGAAGGCGGGCTCGACGGTGATCCGGGCGACCGCTGGTATGGCTCGATCATGATCACCTTCGACCTCGACGGGCTGCGGCGCCGCTGCCGCGGGCTCGACGATCCCGAGGAGCTCGAGAGCGTGGTCGAGATGATCCAGGCGTCGGTGCGGGTGCGCATCCGGGCGCACCGCATGGTCTGTCAGGAGGTCTACCGGCGCTTCCCCGACCGCGCCGTGGGCACCGCTCAGCTCGAGTCCTCCTTCCGTCGGGATGGAACCCTGCTATTGCTCGACGTCGACCTCGAGGTGCCGGTCGCCGCGGGCTCGATGGTGCGCGGAGGAGCGTCGTGAACGACGACAACGTCATCCACGTCAGCTTTGGCCCGAACGGCGGGCGACGGAGCGATCCACCCCCGGGGATGCCCGAGCAGGCGCCGCAGAAGGCGTCCGAGGCCGCCCCGCCGGACCACGGCCGCGGCGCGCACGCCGAGCCCTACGGCGAGCTGTTCCGCCGCGAGGAGGTCTCGCGGCTGTTCGACATCCCCGAGGGGCGCCTGCGCTACTGGGCGCGCTCGAAGTTCGTCGTGCCCTCGGGCCGGGTCGGGCGGCGGCGCTACTACACCTTCCAGGATCTCATCGCGATCCGCACCGCCAAGGAGCTGCTCGATCGCGGGCTCGCCCTGCCGGCGGTGCGCCGGAGCCTCGAGGCGCTCGAGAAGACCCTGCCCGCGGTGACGCGGCCGCTCAACGAGCTGCGCATCGTGGCCGAGGGGCAGTCGGTCGTGGTGCGCGACCAGAGCCACGCCTTCGAGCCCGAGACCGGCCAGCTGACCCTCGACTTCGAGGTGCAGACGCTGCGCGACGACGTGGTGCGCGTGCTGCGGCCCGAGCGGGTCGACCCCGAGCGTCGACGCATGGCCTACGAGAAGTACCTCGAGGGCTGCCGCCTCGACGAGCAGGAGCACACCTTCGACAAGGCGGAGGGCTGCTACCGCGAGGCGATCACGCTCGACCCGACGCTCGCCAACGCGCTCACCAACTGGGGCAACCTCCGCTACCGGCGCGGAGACGTCGAGGAGGCGGAGCGCCTCTACGCCCGCGCGCTCGAGATCGACGCGGAGCAGCCCGAGGCCCTCTACAACCTCGGCTTCCTCGCGTTCGAGCGCGGCGAGATGCCGGAGGCCACGGAGCGCTTCGCGCGGGCGGTGGAGCACGATCCGGGCTTCGCCGACGCGCACTTCAACCTCGCCATGGCGCTCGAGAGCCTGGGCGAAGGCGCGCGGGCGAAGCCGCACTGGCGGACCTACCTCGAGCTCGATCCGGACGGCCCCTGGGCCGAGATCGCCGAGAAGCATCTCCGCGGCGACTGGCGCTGAGTTTTTGGGCAGGGGCGGGTCCGCCCCCGCCCCCCCGCTGCGCCGGCACAACGGCGCGCGACTCCGGGCGCATCCGCGCCCTACGCACGCGCCGCTGCGCCGGCTCCGCGGGGCCCCCCCTACCCACTCCGGGACCTCGCTCCGCTCGGCCCCGACCCCCGCGCGGGGCGCTGGGGGCCCCTGCGGCTCGCGCTCGCGCTGCGCGCGAGCTGGCCGCCCGCTGCCGCGGGATCGAACACAGGTGGTGGTGCGTGCGGCGACCTCGCTGCGCTCGTCGCCTGCCGTCGTCTCGGGTCAGTCGTCGTGCCGCCTGCTGCCGCGGGATCGAACGGCTCGTGGGTGGTGCGTGCGGCGAGCTCGCTGCGCTCGTCGCCTGCCATCGTCTCGGGTCAGTCGCCCCGGAGGCGGGCTTGGACTGCCCCGGCGCCGCTGCTTGCCATCAGTCGAGCGCCTACGGAGAACTCTCACTCGACTTCGAACGTCACGTGCCGATGCGGCACGAACGTGTTTGGTTGCGTGCGGTCGGTCTGGCCCTACCTGGACCCTCGCCCACGGAGTCCGAATGCGTCGCCTCGAGATCTTGCTTGGTTGCTCCCTCCTGCTCGTCACCGCCTGTGATGGCGACACCATCCCGCCGCTCCCCGATCGCCCGGTGGTCGACCTCGACTCCGGCGTCGACGCCGGCCCGCCGGTCCCCGTCTGCGACGACGGGGTGAAGGGCGGCGACGAGACCGGCATCGACTGCGGCGGCTCGTGTGGGCCGTGCGAGGCGGGCGATCCCTGCCGCGTGGCCCAGGACTGCTCCACCGGCGTGTGCGAGCGCAGCTTCTGCCTGCGCGCGAGCTGCACCGACGGCGTGCGGAACGGGGACGAGACCGGGACCGACTGCGGCGGCGACTGTCCGCTCTGCCCGGGCGGCGAGCCCTGCACCTCCAACGACGAGTGCCTCTCGGATCGCTGCCGCGGCGGCATGTGCGAGGGCTCGAGCTGCGAGGACGGACGTCAGAACGGTGACGAGACCGACGTGGACTGCGGCGGCGACACCTGCCCGGCCTGCGCCGGGGAGCTGCGCTGCCTCGACCGCGACGACTGCCTCTCCGGGATCTGCGCCGGGGGCCTGTGCACCACGCCCTCGTGCAACGATCGCCGTCAGAACCAGGACGAGACCTCGGTCGACTGTGGCGGCAGCACCTGTCCGGCGTGCCGGGACGGCCTCGCCTGCATGCTCGACATGGACTGCGAGAACAACCGCTGCCTCGACGGCGGCTGCGTGTCCTGCGTCGACCGGGTGCGCAACGACCAGGAGACCGGCACCGACTGCGGCGGCCCGCTCTGCGATCCCTGCGGCGACGGTCAGACCTGCCTCGTCGACGGAGACTGCCTCAACGGCGCCTGCGTCGGCTCGCTCTGCGTCTCCTGCATGGACGGCGAGCTGAACCGCGACGAGACCGACGTCGACTGCGGCGGCACCCACTGCGCCGGCTGCCTCGTCGGTCAGACCTGCTTCGTCGACGGGGACTGCGCCTCGAACGACTGCGACGCCGGCATCTGCCGCGGCCGCGGCGACACCTGCGCGCCCGGCGACATCATCACGCTGACCCCCGGCACCCAGACCATCAACTGGGTCGCGAGCGGCAACGACTACCTGTCCGGCGGCGTGAGCTGCACCGGCACCAGCGTCGACGGCCCGGACGTCGTCATGGAGTACACCGCGACGGTCGACGGCTTCCTCAGCTGGGAGATGACCAAGCCCGCCTCGACGCGCTACGCGGTGGTGGTCAGCGACGCGCCCTGCGGCACCACGACGCCCGAGGTGCAGTGCGTCTCCGACTTCTCGCCGACGGTGCTCCGCGGGCAGTTCCCGGTCACCACCGGCACCACCTACACGTTCTACGTCATCGACACGACGTCGGGCACGATGCCGCTGGTCAACCCGTTCGACTTCACGGTCACCGAGGTGGTCCCGCCGTGCACGCCCGGGAGCGGCGGCATGGTCGGCACCACGGTCACGCGGTACCCGACGAGCCTCTCCGGCACCTCGTTCACCGAGTACTACCTGGTCGCCGACGACGCGCCCGGCGGGTTCGTCTACGTCGGCGGCACCAGCAACACCTACCGGCTCCCGAAGGTCGGCGGCACGGCGACCGACATCGAGGCGCTCGGCGGGCTGACGTTCTCGGAGCAGGGCTACGAGCTGGCGGTGGCCGGCTCCGAGGTCTTCACCGTCGACTCGATCACGTCCGGCACCTCCGGCCGCCTCTACCGGGTCACCAGCGACGGCGGGGCGACCTGGACGCGGCAGGACTACGCGACCTTCTCGCCCTCGCCCCAGGACGACTTCCGCAGCGCGGTGTCGGACGGCACGAACCTCTACCTGATCACCCACGAGTTCACGACGACGGTGGGCTCGGAGATCTGGAGCGTGCCGCTCGCGGCCGGGTCGGTCCCCACGACCGCCACCCTCATCGGCTCGATCCCGCACAACAACTGCAGCGGGCTCGCGGTCGACTCGCGCTACTTCTACACCGCCTGCCAGACGAACGACGAGGTGGTGCGCGTCGACCGGACGACCCTCGCGACCGAGGTCGTCAGCGGGCTCCTCGATCTCAGCTCGACCCGCAACAGCGTGCAGGCGCACGACACCGACATGGACGGGGTGGCGGACATCCTCTACGTGAACGCGTCCACCGAGGACGTCTTCTTCGTCTGCGGCCTCGGCACGCCGACGCCCTTCACCGGGCCCCTCGTCAGCTGGGGCGGCTCCACCTCGAACTACGGCCTCGGCTTCGACGCGGCGACGAGCACGCTGTACGCCTGGGACGACGACACCCGCGAGCTGCTCGAGATCCGCTGACGCTCGCGTCTACTCGGTGCGGGACGGCGGCGGCGCGGTGGGCTCGTCGTCGTCCAGCTCGACCAGGCCGCTGATGTCGTCGAGGGGCTCGAGCTCGTCGATCTCCTCGATCTCCTCCAGCTCCTCGTCGAGCTCGACCACGTCGGAGAGGGCGTCGAACGACTCGAGCTCCTCCGGCGCGTCGTCGATGAGCTCGATCTCGCCGGTCCCGAGCGCCTCGACGTCGGGCTGCACGTCGTCGTCGCGGAGCTGATCGAAGACGTCGTCGGCCACCGCCGTGTAGTCGTCCTCGAAGTCCGCCTCCGGCATGCCCGGCATCGGCGCCGAGACGAAGGCCAGCGCGTCGTCCATGCCCTCGCTCGGCGGGGCCTCGGACGGCCGGCGCAGGTCTCCGGGGGAGAGCTTCTTGGTCTCCCGCGGCGCGAGCGGCTCGGGCCCGGGCGGGGGCGGCGGCTCCGTCACCGGCTCCGCCTCGGCGGGCGGCGCGCGGAGCTGCGCGGTCTCGGCCTCGCTCCCGGCCGTCGGCGCGACCTCCTCGTAGGCGGCGTCCTGGAGCGCCGCCTGGAGCTCCTCCCGCAGGCCGTCGTCGAGCATCGTGGAGGACGAGTCCACCGACTCGGGCGCGGTCAGGTCCGCGAAGTCGGGGGCCGGCGTCTCGTCGCTCGGCGGCGCGAGGCTCTCGTCGGTGGAGTGCGGGAGCGAGATCGCGAGGTCGCTGATCTCCTCGCCCCGGCGCCCGCCCTCCTCGAGCCGCGCGATCGCGGCCGTCGCCTCCGGGTCGCCGGGCGCCTCCCGCAGCACCTTCTGCCACGCCTCGAGCGCCTCCCAGCGGTTCTGCAGCGCGGCGTCCCACACCCGCGCGACCTCGCGGCGGAGCTCCAGCTTCTGCGCCGGGTCCTCCTCGCCTCGCAGATCGCGCTGGAGCGCCACCAGGAGATCCTGGTGCTTGCCCGCCGCGCGCAGCGCCTGGCGCAGCCGGCCGCGGGCCTCGGGCGACCCGGAGGTGACGGTGGAGAGGCGTGACCAGACCTCGGCCGCGTCCTCGTGGCGCCCGAACGCGCCCTCGAGCAGGTCGCCGCGGCGCCGGAGCAGGCCCGCCGCGGTCTGGCTGTCGAGCGCCTCCTCCACGAGGTGGGCGAGGTGATGGTCCAGCTCCCCGAGCTTGGCCTGGGCGTGCGCCTCGGCGGTCAGCGCGTCGAGCACCTCGTCTTCGCTCGGGGCGAAGCTGGCCGCGCGCTTGAGCACCGCGAAGCCGTCGCCCGGCGAGGCGAGCTGCTCGCGGAGGATCCGGGACGCCCGGAGCAGCAGGCGCGCCCCGCCGACCGGATCCTCCTCCATGTCCTCGGCCAGCCCGGCCATGATCTCGACCAGCGCGCGCTGCAGCCCCTCGGCGCCCGGGCGCGCGTCGAGCTCGGCGGCGAGGGCCTCCACCGGCTCGAGCGTCTCGGGGGCGCGCACGCCGAGGGCGACCGCCTGGGCGAGGTAGTGCACGGCGCGCTGCCGGTCGCGGAGCTCGGCCTCGCAGAGCCGCGCCGCCCGGAGCAGCGCCTCGACTCGCCCGGTGTCGGTCTCCGCCGCGCTCTTGCGCTTGTCGTAGGTGATCAGCAGCTCGTCGGCCCTGCCGGCCCGCGGGGCCCGGGCCTCCGCCAGCGCCAGCACCGCGTCGTCGTCGGGCGCGAGGGAGCAGGCCCGCAGGGTCTGGTCGAGGGCGCCCGAGGGGTCGCCGCTCCGCTCGTCGAGGAGCTGCGCGTGCCGGAGCAGCAGCTCCACCTTGCGGGGCGCGTCGTCCGCCTTGCGCACCAGGGTCTCGTAGACCTGCCCGAGCCGCTCCCAGAGGTTGCCCTTCTCGGCCAGCCGATCCGCCTCGTCGAGGATCTCGGGGTCGTCGAGATCGACCGCGAAGGCGCGGAGCGCGGCCTCGAGCGCGTCGGAGAGCGCGTCGAGCTCCTCCTCGTAGACGCGCGCCGCGTCGAGCCACCGCCGCCGCTGGGTCGCCGGGTCGGGGCTGTCCTTGGCGAGCCCGACGTAGAGCTCGGCGAGCTGCTCGCCGCGGCCCGCGCCCTTGGCCAGCGCCCGCAGATCCGCCTCGGCCTCCTCGTCGCCGGCGTCGACCCGCGGGGCGAGGCGGGCCCAGGCGCCGTCCACGTCGCCGAGCTGGCGGTAGGCGATCTCCGCGCTGCGCCGGGTCAGCTGCGAGGCCGCCGACGGGTCGTCGCGCCGATCGGCGAGCGCGTCGAGCACCCCGACCAGGTCCTGCCAGCGGCTCGCGCTCTCGAGCAGCGGGGCGAGGCGCTCGAGCGGGCTCGGATCCGCGGGGTCCGCCTGCGCCCAGGCGTAGAGCGCGTCCACCGCGCGGGCCACCTGAGGCGCCTCCGACTCGTGCAGGTCCGAGAGCCGTCGCGCGACCGGGACGCGCAGCCCCGGATCCTCGACCACGTCGAGCTGGCGCCAGAGCGCGTCCGCGAGCCCGTCGAGGTCGCCCTGCGCCTCGGAGAGCTGGGCCAGGTGCTGGAGGGCCCCGAGGTGATCGGGGGCGAGCTCCTCGACCACCCGGCGGAGGCACACGATCGCGTCCTTCGGGCGGTCGAGCCGCTCGGCGAGCACGTCGGCGCGCTCGAGCAGCATCTCCTTGCGCTCCTCGGCGTCGCCGGTGAGCGGCTCGAGCCGGGCGAGCGCGTCGGCGAGCGCCTCGGGGTCGTCCTTGCGGGTGGCGTGGCGGCGCAGGAAGCGCAGCGCCTCCTCGTCCTCGCCCGCCGCCAGGACCTCGCGCCAGGCCTCGGCCGCGCCGTCGTGGTTGCCGACCGGGTGGGCCAGGGTGCGCGCGATCCGGCGGTAGAGCTCCGCGCGGCGGGTCGCGTCGTCCTCGCGCTGGGCGGTCTCGCGGAGCAGCACCACCAGGTCGCGGAAGCGCTCGGCGCGATCGTAGACGGCGCAGAGCGCGTCCAGGATGCCGACGCTGCGCGGGGACAGCTCGAGGGCGCGCCCGTAGAGCTCCGCCGCCCGATCCAGGTCGTTGAGCGCCTCGTCGGCGATGCCGGCCATGCGGACCAGGACCGCGGACTTCTCGCTCTTCTCGAGGACCTCGGCCTTGTAGGAGAGGGTCGAGAGCAGGCGCTCGTGGCGCCCGGCCTGCTCGTCGATGCCGACCATGTGCGCGATCGCCTCGGGGTCGGCCGGGTTCTCGTCGAGCAGCCGCGCCCAGGTCTCGAACGCGCCCTCCTCGTCGCCCACGTGCTCCTCGAGGATCGTGGCCAGCAGCCGGAGCAGCCGCGCGCGCTCGTCCCCGCCCGTCTCGTCGATCCGGCGGCGAAGGAGCGGGATGGCCTCGAGGTAGGCGCCGGCCTCGACCAGAGCGTCGCTCAGCGCGTCGCGCGCGTCGACGTCGCCGGGGAGGAGATCGCGCAGGTTACGCCACGCCTCGATCGCCGCCTCGAGGTCGCCGCGGTGATCGCGGTGCACCTCGGCCACCTGCCGATAGAGGTCGGCCTTCGGCTCGACCCCCGTCACCGTCAGCGCCTCGCGCTCGAGCAGCTCGACGAGCTGATCCCAGCGCTCGGCCTGCCGGAGCAGCCGCTTCAGGTGGGAGCGCGCCTCGACGTCCGCCGGGTCGAGCGCGGTGACGCCGCGCCACGCGCTGATCGCGCCGTCGACGTCGGCGAGGTGCTTCTCGCTGAGGGAGGCGACGTGCTTGAGGCGCTGCGTGCGCTCGGCCGCGCTCAGCCCGCTGACCCGGGAGGCGGCGAGGAGCGCGTTCCGGAGCGGCGTCCAGTCGCCGGTCTTGCGGCAGCTCTCCTCGAGCAGGTGGAGCGCCTCGGGGTCGCCGGGCTCGATGTCGAGGATCTGCGCGCCGAGCTCCCCCGCCCGCTCGAGCTCGCCGCGATCCCGCAGCGCCGCGACCAGCTCGCGGAGGCGAGGGACGCGCTTGTCCGGCGGCAGGCCCTGGGCGGCCACCCCGAGCGCGCGCACCACGTCGTCGTGCCGGCCGACCTGCCGGTAGAGCGTGACCAGCTCCTCGGCCGCCTCCGGGTCGCCCGCCTCGAGCAGCCACTCCAGGCAGGTGATCGCGTAGTCGACCTGGCCGGCGTCGAGGTAGGCGCGGGCGAGCGCCTTGCGGCGGCGCCCGCTCTCCGGGCGGTCCGGCGCGTGAGCGAGGTAGGCGACCCAGCGCTGCGGCAGCCGCCCACGCTGGCCGACCTCGTCGACCATGCGCTCGTAGAGGAGCATCGCGCCGTCGTGATCGGGGCGCGCGTCGAGCGCCTGCTCCAGGTAGGCGAGCGCGTGATCGGTCGGGACCTGCTGGGCCATCTGGTAGAGCAGGTCGGCGGCCCGGTGCCGGTCCGAGGCGCGCACGTGGTCGTCGCCGGTGCGCTCGGCGCGGGTCAGGTACACCCGCGCGAGGTCGCGCATGATCTCGAGGTCGCCGGGCGCGTCGCTCAGCGCGCGCTTGAGCGCCCGCGCGGCGCCCTCCTGGTCGTCGAGGTGCTCGGCCCGGAGGTGGGCGAGCTCGCGCCAGAGCGCGTTCTTCCGCGCCGCGTCGAGCTCCGCCTTCGCCTCCTTCTCGAGCAGGGTCGCGGCGGCCTTCATGTTGCCGGCGGCCCGGTAGATCTCGCGGGCCGCGTAGAGCGCGGCGACGAAGCTCGGGTCGAGCTCGAACGCGCGGCGGTAGTGGTTGACGGCCTTGTCGACGCGGGAGAAGCGGTGCTCCCAGATCTCGCCCAGCTGGTGATAGAGCAGCGCGACGTCGCGCGGGTCCGCCCCCGCCTTCTGGAGCGCCCCGGCCTGCTTCTCGAGCAGATCGGCCAGCCGCCGCATCTCGCCGCCGTCCTCGAAGAGGCCGCGCAGCCGGAGGAAGCTGTCCTGGTGGCGCGGGTCGAGCGAGAGCGCCCGCTCGTACATGCGGACCGCCCGCTCGCGATCGGAGAGCGCGCCGAGCACGAGCTCCCCCGCCTCGTACATCGCGTGGGCGCCGGCCCCCCGGTCGGTGGCGCGCCCGGCCCAGCCCTCGAGCAGGTTGGCGAGGGACGCGTAGTCGCCGATCCGCTGGTAGTGCGCGCGCAGCGAGGCGAACGCCTCCGGGTCGTCCGGATTGCGCCTCAGGCGCGCGATGAGCTCTTGCGCGGTGGCGTCCATGAGCGAGGCGGATCCCCGGGCAGCCAAGGGGCCGACGGCCCGCCGGAGCGCGCTCGCAACGTACCACGGAACGTCCCGAACCGGACGCCCGGATCACTCGGGGGAGCGCGGGGGGACCAGCTGACGGCTGCGGAAGAAGGCGTGGCCCTCGACCGGGCGCCGGTCCACGAAGGCGGCGTCGACCTCGTGCCAGTGCGTGATCTGCCGCTCGCCGAGCTGCCAGCTGAGGAAGACCTCGCGCTGGCCGTCGATGACCGAGCGGAATGCCACCCGGCCGCGCTCGAGATCCTGGACGACGACGCCCATGCCCTCGAGGATCCGGCCCTGCTCGATCGCGGTGTCGCCCAGCGCGATGGCCTTGTGGAGCAGGCCGGCCAGCTCGGGGCGATCGTCGGGCAGATCGTCCTCGTCCGGCGCTCCTCCGGCCAGCGCCGGGGGCTGCACGCCGGCCTCCGCGAGCTGTCTCGCGATCCGCTGCGCCTGCCCCAGCAGCTGCGTGCACCGGCCGAGCACGGTGGCGATCCGGGGGATGAGCGCGTTCGCCTCCGCCAGGGTGAAGGTGCGCGTCACGACTGAATGGGTAACGCTCTTCGCGCAGGAATCAAGAGGTCCACTCGCCGAGATACTTCGGGAGCATCTCGCGCCAGGTCTCCCAGTCGTGGTGCCAGCTCGGGCCCCAGGAGTCGACCCAGTTGGGGACCTTCCGGTCGCCGAGGATCCGGGCCATGTTCCAGCTCTCCTGGACCGCCTCCGCACGCCCCTCGCCGGAGGCCAGGAGCACGAAGCGCTGCCGCAGGAGGGCGAGCCGCGGATCGTCCTCGCCCAGCTCGGGCAAGAAGCGGAGCGGCACCGACACGAAGTAGTCGTGGGTGTAGCGATCGACGCCGGCGAAGCGGAGGATGTCGTAGGTGCCGCTCATGCCGAGGGCGCGGTGGAAGACGTCCGGGAAGCGGCAGACCATCGCCACCGCGTGCAGGGCGCCGATCGACGCGCCGGCGGTCCAGATCGGCAGCCCGTCGGTCCGGCAGTCGGCGTAGATCGCCGGCACCACCTCGTGCCGCACGTACTGATGGAACTGGTTCATCAGCCACATGCGGTGGCCGAGGTCCCCCTCCTCGGCGAACCAGGCCTGCCCGGCCACCGAGTCGCAGGAGTAGACCTTGACCTTGCCGGCGGCGAGCAGCGGGCGGAGAGCCCGGATCATCTGCCAGCGCTGGATCTCCTCGGCGTCGCCCCCCGCGGTCGGGAACACGAGCACCGGGACGCCGAAGTGGCCCCAGCGGCTGAGCCGGACCTCGCGCCCGACCCGGTCGCTGTACCAGACGCTCGTCTCGTAGAGGCTCACGCGCCCGCCTCTTCTTCGCCGCGCCACCGCTGGATGCGGCCCCAGAACAGGTCGGTGAAGCCCTCGACCTCGTGCTCGGGGTAGAGCGCCGCCACCTTGGTGCGCACCGCGCGCTTGGCCTCCTCGGTGCCGAAGTAGGTCCAGGCGACCTCGTCGAGGTGCCCGAGGTGAGTCGCGCAGAATTCCTCGAAGCGCTCGGTGTCGAAGCGCTCGGCCGCGATCGCGTCGTACCGCGCGAGCTTCTCGGGGTAGGGCGCGTCCTCGTCCGCCACCGCGTAGAAGGCGTCCCAGTCGAGCCCGCGGCGCATCGGTCGGCCGGTCGCGGCGCAGAACACGCTCCAGCGGAGCAGCGACTTCACCAGCCACGGGAAGTGGTAGTGGAGCGACGTGACCTGCGAGTCCGGGCAAGCGTTCGCGAAGTCGATCGGGTGCCAGACCCCCTCGCTCCGCATCAGCTCGCAGCTGTTGAACTCCCAGCCGAAGAAGCTGTTGATCGTGAGCGTGGTCTGCCGGATCTCCCGCTCCTCCTCGGGGGTGAGGAAGCCGGTCTCCATCGTGTAGCGGTCGTGGAGCGGGGCGTTCAGGTCGTACTTCACGTAGCGGACCTGCGGGCCGATCCCGATGCAGCGCACGAACATGTCGTGGGGGTGCACCGCCTTCTGCACGTGCATCACCAGGCTGCCGCTCGCCTCGTAGGCCCGCCGGAGCGCCGCCTCGTCCTCGGCCCGGGTGACGGCGCGCCAGCCGCCGCCGTCGTAGGGCTTCATGATCACGGGGAAGCCGAGCTCGTGGCCCACCCGGCCCACGTCGAAGAGCTTCGCGTAGCGGTGCAGGGTGTCGCGCAGGTCGGGCACCGGGGCGTACGACTTCGGCGGGATCATCCACGTCTCGGGGATGGCCATGCCGAGCTTCATCATCGCGCAGTAGGTGGTCTGCTTCTCCATGGACTGGAGCGACCACGGGTTGTTGAGGACGTAGAGATCGTCCATCAACACGGCTTTCTTGATCCACTCCCGGCTGGTGTGGTACCAGTGGGTCAGCCGATCGATCACGAGGTCGTAGCGGCACTCCTGCCGCAGATCGAAGGGCTCGATGGAGACGCGCTCGACCTCGAGCGACACGGTGTCCCCGCCCACCGGGATCGCGAGGTCCAGCCGCTTCAGCAGGTCCTCGTAGCAGAGCGGCCAGCACAGGTCGGCTCCCAGGGAGAGCCCGATCGTCTTCGTCACGTTCGCCATCGTCATCACTCGTAGATCATCGAGATCGGGCCGGGGAAGAGCCAGGAGAGCCCGCCCTGCAGTCGATCGCGCCAGTTTTCCCAGTTGTGACCGTCGCGCGCCTCCTCGAAGCGCACCTCCATGCCGCTCTCGGCGAGCAGCGGCACGAGCGAGCGGTTCTCGTAGATCAGCGACTCGTACACGCCGCAGCTGAGGTACACGCGCTCGGCCATCGGGCGCAGGTCGCGGCGCAGCTCGTTCATGAACGCGACCACCGGCGCCCAGAGCGGGCCGGTGCGGTTGCCCTGGCCGATGTCGGTGAAGGCGAACGAGCCGGACTGGAGCAGCAGCCGGCCGAAGAAGCCGGGGTAGCGCCAGGCGGTCGACAGCGCGGCCACGCCCCCGAAGCTCGCGCCCATCAGGCAGCGCGCGCCCGGCCGGGCGGAGAGCGGCAGCTCGCGCTCGAGGTGCGGCACCAGCTCCTCGCGGATGAAGCGGGCGTGGGGCTCGTGGTTCGCGTACTCGTTCAGGCGGTCCGGCGAGTCGGTGAAGCAGACCACGGTGTCCGGGATCGCGAGGCGGTGGATCAGGTTGTCGAGCACCGTCTTCATCGCCGCGAAGCGGAGGTAGTCGCTCCCGTCGTGCACCACGAGCAGCGGGTAGCGGCGCGAGGTGCGGTAGCGCGCGGGGTAGTAGAGGTGCCCGCCGCGCACGCCGCCGAGCGCCGCGCTGTGCATGCGGAAGGGCTCGAGCACCCCGGCGCGCGCCTCCGGGTCCGGCTGGGTCCAGGCCGGCACCTCGTAGCCCTCGCCGTGCGCGACCGAGTTGGCGCCGAACGGGTCGTGGGCGCGCTTGTCGTTGAGGGGATCCTCGACCCACCGGGCGTTGCCGTCCTTGTGCAGCTCGAGCTTGTACTCGACCCGCGAGCGCGGCGGCAGCTCCACGATGGCGTAGAAGAGGTCAGTGTCGCCGACGCGCTCGAGCGGCTGCGACGACTCCAGGCCGAAGATCCAGTGGCGGAGGTTCACCCCGTCCACCGCGCCGCGGTAGGCGAAGGTCACGCTCGGCCCCTCGACGATGGGGAACTCGTGCGCGCCGAGGAAGGCGTCGATCTTCTCGCCGGTGACCGGGCCGTCGGCGAGCAGCTGGTGAATCGCGAGCGTCCTCACGCCGCCGCCTCCAGGTCCGTCACCCGGCCGTCCGGGTGCAGGGTGAGCGCGCGCGCGCTCCGGGTCGGCGCGCCCTCGAAGATCGTCCAGCTGCGCCGCGGCAGCACCAGGCACGAGGCGGGGGCGAAGCGGCGCGCGTACATGCCGACCCGCTCGGCGTCGTCGAGCTTCAGGCGCGACTCCGGGTTGGGCAGCGCGACCACGTCGGCCACCAGCCCGAGGCCCGGCTCGAGCACCTGAGGCGCGTCGCCGCCGTAGGGCGGATCGTCGTGGAAGAGCACGATGCGCTCGGTGACCGCCATCGCGCCCGCCGACCAGGCGAACACCGGGCGGTCGCCGATCAGGTCCGTCATCCCGAAGAGCAGCAGCCGGTTGAGCAGCGAGGCGACGTGCCCGCCCGCGATCGCCACCGCGTCGCAGCCCGCGAGCAGGCGGGTCAGCTCCGAGCGGTGCCACGCCACCCGCCCGCGCGCGTGCGGATCCCAGGACTCGACGAACTCGCGCCGCACCCCCTCGCAGCGCCGCAGGTGATGGGCGTCGAGCATGCGGATCGCGTTGACGGACTGCTCGAGCTCCTCCTCGAGCAGCGCCAGCGGGGCCGCCCGGTGCGCGATCACCCGCGCCGACTCGATGAGGTGCTCCAGCCGGATCCGGTAGAAGTCCTGGAGCTGCCGGAGCCGGAGCTGCCGCTCGCGGTAGGCCGCGGCCAGCTCGCGATCGCTCCGGAACACGTCGTCGGCGCGCTGGTGGAGGGCGAGGTTCACCGTCTCGCCGCCGAGGTGGGTGGACAGCTCCTCGTCCTCCGGCTCGCGCTCCTGCCAGCCGGCGGTGATCAGCGCGAAGCGCCCGGAGACGCCCGCCGCCTTCGCCGCCTCCGCCACGCTGGGATCGAAGCGCTGCGGCCCGAGGAGCACGACCTTCATCGCGCGCGAACCTGCACCGTCTGCCCGACGGCGTCCAGGATGCGGCGCAGGGTGTCGTAGTCGGGGTGGCGGAAGCGCATCCACGCGTTGGCCATGTAGCCCGCCGCCACCGGCTGGGTGGGCGTCCCGGGCGGCGGGAGGTGCGCGTCGATGAGGTGCTCGCCGAAGGCACGCTCGACCTCGGCCACGCCGTCGTAGTGGTCGATGATCCCGTCGCGGTCGGGGCGGAGCGCGATGATGCCGGCGGCGTAGCGCCGCGAGGGCCGCTGGCTCGGCCGGCCGTGCACCACCGCCATCGCCCACTCGCGATAGAGGTCCATCTCGTTGCCCGCGCTGTAGAGGTCCCAGGCGCCCACGCCGGGCGGGCGGCAGCCGATCTCGCTGAAGCGCAGGCCCTTCGGCCCGAAGAACCACTCCATGTGGGTGGCGCTGGTGCCGATGTCGAGCGCCTCGATGACCCGGCGGCCCATCGCGCGGACCTCCTCGTAGCCGGGCGCGCTCTCCAGGCGGTTGGTGGCGATGAACTGCGGCGAGATCCAGCGGGTGCGCATCGCCTCGAGCACGTTCGGGTAGTAGTGGCAGGCGAACTCGTGCACGACCCGGCCGCCGACGGTGATGGTGTCGTAGAAGCCCTCGTGCCCCTCGACGAACTCCTCGAGGGCCACCGACGCCCCGCGGCCGAGGCCGCTCTCCCGGATGGCCGCCTCGAGCTCCGCGTCGTCGTCCACCCGGAAGGTGCCGGCCGCGCCCGCGCCGTCGCGCGGCTTGAGGATCAGCGGGTAGCCGACGCGGGCGGCGAACGCGCGCGCTTCGTCGGGCGAGCTGGTCCCGGTCGACGCGGCGCAGGGCACGCCGGCCTCCCGGAGGGCGGCCTTCATCGACGGCTTGTCGCGGCAGAGGAACGCGGTCTTGGCGCGGGTGCCGGGGATGCCGCAGCGCTCGCGCACGTTGGCCGCGGTCTGGATGTGCGCCTCCACGGTGGCCTCGAGCCGCTCGGGCCGCGCGACGGTCATCACGAAGCGCACCGCCTCCTCGAGCGCGGCCTCGTCGCACACGTTCGAGACCTGCTCGTAGTGCGTCAGCCAGTGCCGGAGCGCGTCGTCGAGGGCCTCCTTGGGCCGCTCTCCGATGCCGATGACGCGCGCCCCGACCGCGTGCAGCGCCCGGGCGAACTCGCGCTGGTTGTGCGGAAAGCACGGCTCCACGAGGATGACGTCCATCAGAGCTCCCCCACGCGCCGATACAGCGCCTCGTAGGTCTCCACCCGCCGCTCCCAGGAGAAGTCCTGGGCCATCGCGTTGTCCTGCAGCCGGCGCCAGAGCGGCGGCCGCCGGTACACCGAGAGCGCCTCGCCGAGAGCCCAGCGGAGGCCCTGACCGTCGAAGTGCTCGAAGACGAAGCCGGTGCCCTCGCCGGTGCGCGGGTCGAAGGGCCGCACGCTGTCCTTCAGCCCGCCGGTGGCGCGCACGACCGGCGGCGTCCCGTAGGCGAGCGAGTACATCTGGTTCAGCCCGCACGGCTCGAAGCGCGAGGGCATCAGGAACATGTCCGCGCCGGCCTCGATCAGGTGCGCCAGCTCGTTCGAGAAGCCCCGGTAGAAGCAGACCTGCTTCGGGAAGCGGTGCTGGAGCTGCGCGAAGGCGTTCTCGTAGTGGGTCGCGCCCGAGCCGAGGACCACCAGCTGCATCTCGCCGCGCGAGAGGAAGTGGGGCGCCGCCTCGAGGATGAGCTCGAGGCCCTTCTGCGCGGTGAGCCGGGTGACCACGCCCGCGACCGGCAGGCCGTGGTGGTACGGCAGCCCCATGCTCTGGAGCAGCGCCTTCTTGTTGCGCTCCTTGCCGTCGAGCGCGCCGCGCCGGTAGCGGTGCGGGATGAGCCGATCGGTGGCGGGGTCCCACTCGGTGGGATCGATGCCGTTGAGCACGCCGACCACGGTGCTCGAGCGCTCGCGCAGGAGCCCGTCGAGGCCCATGCCCAGCTCCGGCGTCTGGATCTCCTTGGCGTAGGTCGGGCTCACCGTCGTGATCGCGTCGGCGTAGAGCAGCCCGGTGGTCAGCAGGCTGATCGCGCCCGCGCTCAGCTGATCCTGGTGGAAGAGGTGCGCGCTGTCGGCGAGCCCGGTGTCCGGCAGCACGTGGGCCCCGAACGCGCCCTGGTGCGCCAGGTTGTGAATGGTCAGCACCGTCTTGGTGCGCCCGAAGCGCGCCGCGTCCCAGTCGTAGCGGCACTTCAGCGCGAGCGGCAGCAGCGCGGTCTGCCAGTCGTGCACGTGGGCGACGTCCGGCGAGAAGCCGAGGCGCTGGCAGGCCTCGAGCGCGGCGTAGGTCAGCACGATGAAGCGCAGGTGCTCGTCGGCGTCCTGGGTGTAGATGCCGTCGCGCCCGTAGAGGTCGTCGCAGCGGACGAAGGTCACCTCCACCTCGCTGTCCGGCAGCGGCGCGCGATGGAGGGAGACCCGGACCTGATGCGGCCCGAGCCGGAGGCGGATGTCCTGCGCCTCCGGCACCGGCGTCAGCTCGGCCTGGACCCGCCGGTAGAGCGGCGCGACGAGCAGCACCTCGTGCCCGCGGCGGGCGAGGTGGCGGGGGAGGGCGGCGGACACGTCCGCGAGCCCCCCGGTCTTGGCGAAGGGGGCGACCTCCGATGCGGCGTAGAGGATCTTCACTTCGGCTCTCAGGCGTAGCGTACGCGAACGGCGTCGATCACGGCGCGCAGCGCGTCCTTCACGACGCGGGTCTCCGGGCTCCGCACGATCACGTAGCCGTCGCCCTCGTAGCTGTCGGACTTGGGCACCCCGACGGTCGGCACCTTGGCCTCCACCACCAGGTCGCCGATCTCGCGGTGCACCCGGTCGAGGCCCTCGGTGCCGAGCACCCGGCCGCGCCCGAGGCCGCGCAAGAAGGCCGAGCCGCTCGCGTGGCTCCGGACGAAGGGGCCGTCGAACGCCTCGTCGATCACCGCCCGGGCCCAGGCGCGGTACATGCTCGTGTCGTGGGCCAGCCCGGTGAGCCGCACGATGTTGGCGCCGGGCGGCCGCGCGGCGATCTCGCCGATGGCCAGCGATCCGTCGGCGCGGCGGAACCACTCCATGTGGGTCATGCCGCTGCCGAGGCCGAGCGCCTTCACCGCGCGCTCGGCGAGCGCCGCCGCCTCCTTCACGCCCGGGCCGTCCTGCTCGCGCGGGGCGACGACGGCCCACTGGATCCAGTCGTTCTCGACGACCTCGAGCGGCGTCGGGTGGTACTCGGTGCTCGAGGTCATGCGGACCTCGCCCTTCACCGTGATCGTCTCGAGGCTGTGCTCGCGGCCGACGAGGAACTCCTCGGCGAGCACCGGATCCTCGCTCCGCGGCTGCAGCGCCTCGAGGGCCGAGCGCGCCTGCTCGACGGAAGCGATCCGCCAGGTCGCCTTGCAGGCCATGCCGGCCGGGGGCTTGAGCACGATGGGGAAGCCGACCTCGTCGAGGAAGTCGGACGCGTCCTCCCAGGACCGCAGCAGCCGGTGGCGCGCCGTCGGCAGCCCCGCCGCCCGCAGCGCGTCCTTCATCATCGCCTTGTCGCGGAAGAGCCCGGCCGTGCGCACGTCGGTGCCGGGCACCCCGAAGTGCTCGCGCAGCTTGGCGAGCTCGACCTGCATCGGCTCGAGGATGCCGAGGATCCGCGCCGGGCGGCCGTTGCGCTTCGCCAGCCGCTCGAGGGCCCCGGCGAGCTGGCCGAGGTCCATCGGGTTCTCCACCCGCTCGACGTCGTCGAAGAGCGCCGCGTCCTCGCCTCCGGGCGGCGTGTGCACGACGCCGAGGAGGCGGCCGCGTCCGCCGTCTTCGGAGAGGAGCCGCTTGCTCGCGCGCACGAAGCGCAGGGTGGTCTCGGCCGGGAAGGGGGCGATGAAGGCGACGTTCATGATCGGGGGCCCCGTCTACTCCAGCCGCGAGGGCGGTCAAAGGCCAGACCGTGACCTAGCGCGCAGCCTCGGCCCCCGCGCTCGCCACCGCGCTCGCGACGGCGTCGGTCAGCTGCCGGATCCCGTAGGGCTTGCCGAGGAAGCTGGTGAAGTCGTCCTCGGTCGCGAGCTGGGGATCGGCCGCGTAGCCGCTGGTCCGGATCACCGGCAGGCGAGGGAAGGTCTCCCGGATGGCGACCAGCGCCCGGTCGCCGCCCATGCCCGGCATGGTCTGGTCGAGCAGCACCACGGAGACCGCGTCGCCCCGCTCCTCGAGGACCTCCAGCGCCGCCTCGCCCGAGCCCGCCTCGACGACCTCGAAGCCGAGCGGCTCGAGCGCGCGCCGGGCCAGCCGCCGCAGCAGCCGCTCGTCGTCGACCACGAGCACGCACGCCTCCTGCGCCATGCTCCGGGTCACCGGCGCGGCGGCGGCCCGGGCGATCGGCGCGTCCGAGAGCGGCAGCCACACCTCCATCGACGTGCCCACCCCGGGCCGGCTCCGCACCCCGACGCAGCCCCCGTGGCGCTCGAGGATGCCGAGCACCGCGGCGAGCCCGAGGCCGCGCCCCTTGCCCTTGGTGGAGAAGAACGGGTCGAAGATGCGCGCGAGCACCTCGTCGGACATGCCGCCGCCCTCGTCCCGCACCCGGACGAAGGCCACCTCCGGTCCCTCGGGCAGCGTCCCGAAGACCTGGGCCCCCGGCGACGCCCCGGCGGGCTCTAAGGTCCCCGCCGACACCTCCACCAGGCCCCCGTGGTCCGAGGTCGCGTCGCCGGCGTTGACGATCAGGTTCATCACGACCTGGCGGAGCTGCACCTGGTCGGCGGCGACCGGGATCGGGGCCGAGGGCACGTCGACGGTGAGCTCGACCCCCTTCGGCAGCGCCGTGCCGATCAGCGGCTTCATCTCGCCGACGAGCTCGGCGAAGTCCACCGTGACCCGCTCGGCGTTGCCTTCGCCCGCGTAGGCCAGCATCGAGGTGCTCAGCTCGCCGGCGCGCTGGGCCGCGAGCCGGATGTCGGACAGGGCCTCGGCGGGGGCGCTGCCGGCCGCGACCTCCCGCTCGGCGAGCGTCGCCGACCCGAGGATCCCGGTGAGGATGTTGTTGAGGTCGTGGGCGATGCCGCCCGCCATCTCCCCCAGCGTCTCCCGCTTCTGGGCGCGCTGGATCCGCGCGTCGAGCCGGCGTCGCTCGGTCGTGTCGTGCAGGATGGCTTGCAGGTGTCCGGTGTCCTCGCCGCGGGCGATGCGCACGAAGGTCCCCTCGAGCCAGGCGGTCTCCCCGTCGGCGCGGCGCACCGGGGCGGCGACGGGGACCCGAGGCGCGTCGCCCGCGAGCGCCTCGCGCACGGTCTGCCGCGCCTCCACCGCCACGAGCTCGGGGAAGGACATCGCGTTGAGCTGCACCGGGGTCCGCCCGACGAGCTCCTGGAAACATCGGTTCGTGAAGTGGAAGGTCAGGTCGGGCCGGAGCCGGACGATGGAGTCGGTCGCCGCCTCCACCAGCGAGCGGTAGCGCTCCTCGGCGTCCGAGACCGCCTCCTCGCGCGACTCGAGCTGCGTCGAGTAGAGCAGGGCCGGCGCGCCGTCCCACTCGACCTTGGCGACCCGGGTCCGCACGTGCAGGGTGCCGCCCCAGCGATCGACGAAGCGGTTCCGCACGAAGCCCTGGCTCACCACCTCGTCGCTGCCGAGGAAGGCGGTGAGGAACTCGGTCACCCGGGCGACGTCCTCGGCGGGGATGAACGGGTTCTCGAAGCGCTGGAAGCGATAGTCGTCCAGCGTGTAGCCGGTGAGCTTCACCAGGGCGTCGTTCACCCAGAGCGAGTTCGCCTCGAGGTCGGTGATGAACACCATGGTGTCCGTCATCGCCGCGAGGCGCTCGAAGAGCGCGGTCTCTCCCCTCGACACGCCCGCATCGTACCGCCTCTCACGGCCGAGCGGTGGATGGCATCGGAGGTCGCGCGGTGACTTTCTCGGTGGCGGTCCGCGCCGGCCTCCCGGTAAGCTGGCGCCATCGACGTCCTCTTCCTCGCGCCGACCTATCCCCCCGAGATGCGGCAGTACGTGCGCGGGCTCGCCGAGGTGGGGGCGCGCGTGCACGGGGTGGGAGACACGCCGCCGGGCGCCCTCCCGGCCGACAGCCGCCGCTACCTCTCGAGCTACCTGCAGGTGCCCCGGCTGCTCGACGAGGACGACGTGCTCGATCGGGCGAGCGCCTGGCTGCGCGGGCGGAGCCTGGACCGGGTGCTCTGCAACTGGGAGCCCCTCATCGTGCTCGCGGCGCGCATGCGGGAGCGCTGGGGCGTGCCGGGCATGTCGGTCGACGGGGCCATCGGCTTCCGCGACAAGGACGTCATGAAGCGCCGGGTCGAGGCGGCGGGGCTCCGGGTCCCGCGGGCCGCCCGCGCGCGGAGCGTGCGACAGGTCTGGGCGGCGGCCGAGGAGGTCGGCTACCCGCTGATCATCAAGCCGATCGCCGGCGCCGGCAGCGCCGACACCTACCGGGTGGACGATCCGGTCGAGCTCGAGCGGGTGCTCGAGGCGGTGCGTCACGTGCCCGAGGTGAGCGTCGAGGAGTTCGTCGACGGCGAGGAGCGCACCTACGACACGGTCTGCGTGGACGGCCGGCCGGTCTTCGAGAACGTGGCCCAGTACCTCCCGAAGCCCCTCGAGGCGCGCTCGAACGAGTGGATCAGCCCGGTGATCATCACCGTGCGCGACCACGAGCAGCCGGCGATCCAGCCCGGCCTCGCCCTCGGCCGCGCGGTGCTCGACGCGCTCGGCATGCACGACGGCTTCACCCACATGGAGTGGTTCCTGACCGACTCCGGCGAGGCGGTCTTCGGCGAGATCGGGGCGCGCCCGGGCGGGGCCCACCTCGTCGACCAGATGAACTACACCTGCGACGTCGACCTCTTCGTCGAGTGGGCGCGCGCGGTGTGCTGGGGCCGCTTCGACGGGCCCACCGAGCGCAAGTACAACTGCGCCATCACCTTCAAGCGCGCCAAGGGCCAGGGCCGCATCGCCGCCGTCCGCGGCGTCGAGGCGCTGCGCCGCCGCTGCGGCCGCTGGCTGGTCGAGGAGCGCCTCCTGCCGGTCGGCGCGACCCGCCGCAACTGGCGCCACACCCTGGTCAGCGACGGCTACCTGATGTTCCGCCACCCCGACTGGGACGAGGCCAAGGCGATGGCCTTCGCGGCGGCGACCGACGTCGAGCTGATCGCCTCCTGACGCTGGCCTTCCCGGCCTCGCCGCTCTACTAGACGGGCATGGATCCCATCGCGCTCTTCCTCGAACGCCGCGCGGCCGCGGTGGCGGCGGGGGCTCTGTTCGACGGCACCAAGGCGGTGCTCTCCACCGCGACGAAGGACGGGGTGCCGTCGTCTCGCTACGTGCTGGTGAAGGAGGTCGGCGAGGACGGCTTCTTCGTCTACACGAACTACGAGAGCCGCAAGGCGCGGGAGCTCGACGAGAACCCGCGGGCCGCGATCTGCGTGCACTGGGCGGAGCTCGACGAGCAGTGGCGGATCGAGGGCACGGTGGAGCGCGCCGCCGCCGCCCGCAGCGACGCCTACTTCGCGTCCCGCCCGCGCGGCAGCCAGCTCGGCGCCTGGGCGAGCGACCAGAGCCGCGAGATCGACGGCCGGGAGACCCTGATGCGGCGGCTCGAAGAGGTCACCGCGCGCTACGAAGGCGAGGCGGTGCCGCGCCCGGCGCACTGGGGCGGCTACCGCGTGATCCCGACCGCCATCGAGCGCTGGATCAACGGCGAGGCCCGCCTCCACGACCGGTTTCGGTACACGAGGACCGACTCTGGCTGGACCATGGTCCGCCTCGCTCCCTGACCGATCTCAGCGGCTCAGGTTGATCAGCGCGCGGCGGTGGGCCTCGATCGCCGCGACGTAGAGGGCGAAGCCCGCGAAGAGGATCGCGACGCCGACCACGCCGACCTGGAAGACGACGAGCGAGGCGGCGAGGCTGCCGAAGACGAGCATCGCCGGCACCGGCAGGCGCTCCTCCCAGGGCGTCTCGAGGGTGGTGGGGCGCGCGTCGAGCTCGAGCTCGAGGGCCCGGACCCGCGGGTCCTCGGTGACGACCGGTCGGCCGGCGGTGCGGTCGCAGAGCGCGACGCCGCAGCGCGGGCACTCCTCGGGGAACGGGAACGAGTCGCCGCAGCGGCCGCAGCCGTAGCGATCGGGGCGCGGGCCCGGGGGCGGCGTGCTCGGCGCGCCCTTCTTCCGGAAGGCGCCGCTCGCGATCGCCCGGTAGGCGCGCAGCACCGCCTTGAAGCGCTCGGCGGCGGTCGGGTCCCCCGGGTTGAGGTCCGGGTGGTGCTTCAGGGCGAGGCGGCGATAGGCCTGACGGGCCTCCACCAGGGTCGCGTCGCGGGAGAGGCCGAGGGTGGAGAAGGGGTCGTGGCGCATGTCGTGGTCCCTGGGACACCGAGCGGCGGCGACGGTTCCCGGAAAAGGATACGTCACGGAGCGGGGGCGGCTTCCTCGAATCGAGAGCCCTCGAACACGATCCGCCCTCCGGGGTGGAACGTGACGACGAGCTGGCCGAGCAGCCCCCAGCCGACGCTGCCCGAGACCGGCGCCGCCACCGCGCGCGCGTGGCCCTCGTCGAGCACGCGCCGGAGCGCGGGGATGTCCTCCACCTGGAGCGCGCCGAGCCGGAGCGCCCCCACGGTCACCGCGTCGCTCCGCCAGCCCTCGAGCCCCTCGGCCGCGGCCGGGGTGAGCGCCAGCGGATAGGCGCCCGCGGTGTCGAGGGTCAGCCAGGCCGCTCGCCCGTCCAGGGTCGCCGGCGCGGCGAGGAAGCTCCCGCCGAGGGCCATGCACGGAGCGCTCGTCCCGCCCGACGACGGAGGCGAGGCCCGGAAGGTCACGCGACCGCCCGGCCCGTCGAGGGTGGCGGCGAGCCGGAGGAGCAGCTCCGCGCCGATGACCATGCCGATCTCGGCGCCGAGCGCGGCGCTGATCGCCTCGAGCGAGCGGACCACGTGGGGCACGCCGCGGACCCGGAGCGCGCCGAGGCCGAGCTCGTCGATCGCGCCGGGCGCGTTCCGGATCGAGGGGTCGAGCACCGCCACGTGGGCGCCGGAGCCGAGGATCGCGAGCGTCTCGACGGTGTCCACCCGGACCGACACGACGGGCAGGGGGAAGGGCGCGAGGGGCAGGGTCGCCTCGGCGCCCTCCACCGCGTAGGGCTCGGGCGCGGCGCGCAACGCGGGGATCATCGCGCTCGCCCAGGGATCCGGCGCCCGGGCCCGACGCTCGGCCGCCTCGAGGGTGGCGAGCGCGCCCCGCCGATCCCCGGCCGCGATCTGGGCCGCGCCCCGCAGGCGGAGCAGCGCCTCGTCCTCGATCCCGGCGAGCGCCCGCACCGCGCGCTCCGGGCGACCGAGCGCCAGGGCCGCCCGCGCGGCGATCTCCCTCGCGTCCGGGCCGCCCCCCGCCTCGAGCGCCCGCTCCGCCTCCCGGAGCGCCGCCTCCGGGTCCAGCCCGGCCCAGGCCTCGGCCGCGCGCCTCGTGGCCACGTCCGGATCGACGGCGGGCGCGCGCGCGACCTGGGCTCCGCCGCAAGCGATGAGGAGCGCGGCCCAGGCGGCCCTCAGGCCGAGGGGCACGAGGTCTCGAACCCTTCCGGGATGGAGAAGGCGTGCTCGGTGGGCTCGGCCCAGAGCAGGCGGTCGCCGCGGAGGATCTTGCGCACGTCGCGCGCGTGGAGCCGGCCCTCGACCCGCGGGCCCTCGATCGCCCAGGGCTCGAGCACGTCGACGAAGGGATCGCGGCCGGGGACCCGATAGGCGACGCGCACGGCTCGCCGCTCCTCGCGCGCCCGGCGGAGCACCGCCTCGACGTCCTCGCGGAAGCGGATCGGGTCGCCGCGCCGCTGGGCCTGCCAGAGCTGCCGCGGGGTCTTCGCCTTGAGCTCGGCGGCGACGACCTCGAGCAGCTTGCCGGCCGCCACCGCGTCGGGCTCGGCGCGGTGGGTGGGCTGCGGGAGCGACAGCTCGCTGGTGAGGGCGCGGAGCCCGTAGCTCGGGCGGTGCCAGGCGCGGCGGGCGAGCAGCCGGGTGTCGAGCGCGTGGGCCGGGGGCGGGTCGATCCAGTCTCGGGCGGCGGCGGCGGCGAGGAACTTCAGATCGAAGCCGATGGTGTGCCCCACCACGATGGCGCCCGCGAAGAGCGCGGCGAGCGGCTCGCGCACCGCGGAGAGCGGGGGCGCGCCTCCGAGCGCCTCGTCGGAGATCTGGTGGATCCGCTCGGAGTCCCCGACCGGGCAGGGCGGCTTCACCAGGCCGACCCAGCGCGCGGTCTCCACGCCCCCCTCGACGCGCAGGCCCGCGACCTCGCAGATGTGATCGGTGTCCGGGTCGGTCCCCGTCATCTCGAGGTCGAGCCAGAGGAGCGGGACCTCGCCGAGCGGCGCGTCCCAGAGCTCCCCGCGCGGCTCCTCGTCGGTCACGCGGCGGCGGCCACCGGCGCGGGGGGCGGCGCGTCCACCGGGCCCTTCGCCTTGCCGAGCAGCTTGTCCTTGATGCGGACGAAGTCCCAGACCGGGCCGGCCACGAAGCTGAGCGGGTCGTCGGCGAACGCGGGCGCGCCCTTCTCGAAGACGCCGTGTCCGACGAAGTTGAGCGCCCAGCCGACCGTCCAGCTCCCGTTGGCGAGCCACCACGGCGGCGTCCAGCGGGGCGCGGCGAGCATGCCGAGGGCGCCCCCGAGGATCATCGGGATGCCGACCGTGTGCAGCACCCGGTTGGTCGGGTCCTGGTGGGTCTCGTCGTAGAACGCGATGGCGCGGTCCCAGCGATCCTTCAGGTCGCCGTCCCAGTCCGGGTGCGCCTTGCGCCACTCCTCCTCGAGCCCGACGAGGCCGCGGGCCGCGATCGAGAGCGCGCCCAGCTTGGCGCCGCCCATGAACCCCGCGGTGCCGACCGCGAGCATGGCCAGGTCGCGGTTCTTCTTCTCGGAGAGGGCCTCGGTGAGCTTCTCGAACATGGCGGATCCTCCAGCGGCTCGATGTAGGAGAGCCGGGAGACGGCTGCAAGGGCTGCCCGTTCGAGTTGCGCCGCGCGCCCGGCTCGATCAAGCCGCGACCATGCGGCTCGCGGACGTGCTGGCGTCGATGGATCCGAAGCGCTTCGAGCGGCTCTGCCGCCGGCGCGGCGTGGTCGTCGACGAGCGCAAGCGGCTGGCCCCGGCCGAGCAGGCCGCGCGCCAGCTCGCCGACTGGATCCGGGTCGTGCGCCTCGACGAGCTGCCCGGGCCCGCCCGCAAGGCCTGCCGCTACCTGATGGAGCACCCGGGCGGGGCCGACCGGCGCGAGCTCGGCGGCGGCCTGCTGCCGCTCCTCGAGCAGGACGTGGTCTTCGAGGATCCGGCGGACTCCACGCGGGTGGCGATGCCGAGCGCGTACCGGGTGCAGCTCGCGCCGGCGAGCGGAGAGGACCGCACCTCGGCCCGGGCGCTGCTCGCGGTGCAGACCGACGAGGTCGCGCACGCGCTCGGGGCGCAGCTGCTCGGCCGCCAGCCGGTCGGGCCGGCCCCGCTCTGGATGGGCGACCTGCTCGATCGGCTCGAGACGCCCGGGGAGCGGAGCGCGCTCCTGTCCGAGGTCTCGCCGAAGCAACGTCGCTTGCTCGAGGCCATCGAGGCGCGCGGCGGGCAGCTGGAGACCGACGAGCTGCTCGCGCTCGAGCGCTCGCCCACGCGGGTGCAGCTCGCGGGGGGCGCGGCGCTGCCCACCCGGTCGGCGTCGCACTTCCTCTTCGTGCGGGGGCTGCTGCTGCCGCGGGCGCGCGGGCTCTGGGCGGTCCCGCGCGAGGTGGCCGAGTCGGTGGGCGCGCCGCGCCGCACCACCGAGCGGGCCCGGCGCAAGGAGCTGCTGGCCCAGGTCGCCGAAGACGAAGACCTCAGCCCCGCGCGGGCGAAGCTCAGCGAGGACCCGGCGCCCCACGCCATCGCGCTCCTCGCGACCCTGGAGGCCGGGGGGCAGCTCCCCGGCGGCTCGCGCGCGGTGCGGCGCTCGGCTCTGCGGGCGGCGGCGGCGGAGCACGGGGTGGCCGAGGACGCGGCGTCGCTGCTCGTGGCCCTGGCGCGGGACGCGGGCGCGCGGCTGGAGCGGGCGCCGCTGCGGGAGGTGGGCGCGGTGCTCTTCCGCGTCTGGCGCGAGGGCGCGGCCTGGGACGAGGCGCGCGAGGAGCCCGACGCCCACCGCGCCCAGCCCGACGTGGCCAGCGCGCCGACCCCGACCCGCGGACTGCGCGAGGTGCTGGTGGAGCTGCTCGAGGCGATGCCCGAGGAGCGCTTCGCGCCGGTCGAGGAGGTGTGCCGGACGGCGGCGCGCGATCTGCGCAACCTGGGTGCGCCGCGCCTCCTCGAGCGAGCCGATGGGCGGCACCGGGGCGCGTTCCGTCAGAGCCCGGTGGAGATCGCGACCCGCATCGCGACCGTGTCGTTGCCCGCGCTGGGCGCCGCCGATCGCGGCGAGGTCGACGGTCGGGACGTGGTGCGCCTGTCTCGCCGGGCCCGGGCGTGGATCGCGGGCGGCGCCGATCCGGGTCCCGAGCCCTCGCGCTGGGAGGGCGGCGGGCGCCTCCAGGTCGGCCGGGCCGCGCGGGTGGGGACGGTGCTCGAGGCGGCGGCGGCCGCGCACGCGCTGCCGGTCGCCGGCGGCTTGGTGCTCAAGGTCGACGAGGCGTCGGTGACCCGAGCGCTGGCGGCGGGGCTGACCAGGGGCGACATCCGGGCGCGGCTCGAGGCGGCCGCGCCCGAGCTCGACCCGGGCGCGGAGCGCGCGATCGAGGCGGCGGCCCGCGCCCGCACGGTCATCGGTCGGGTCCCCGCGAGCGCCTGGCTGCCGATCGCGGACGAGGCGATCCGGCAGCGGCTCGTCGACGACCCCGAGCTCCGCGCGCTCATCGCGGCCGGCGGTCCCGAGGGCGGTGTCCTCATCCGGGAGGGAGTCTCCGAGGCCCGGCTGAGCCGCGCCCTCACCCGGCTCGGGATCGTCATCGAGAGCGACTGATATCCGCCGATGCGGACGGTGAGGACTCTCTCAGCAGATTGGTCCACCCCTGTTGGATCCAACGCCGTTCGGGTGTGCAGCACCAGCCTCAGAACCCCGTTTTTCTGGGCCAAATGACCTTGACTCGGTCTCTCCGAGTTCTACTCTTTCGCTGCCCTCGGGGGGGATCATTCGGGGCACTTCCAGCGTCGATTGCATTCCTCTCGAGCGAGCTGTCAAAGCTCGTTGCGCTCGATTTGGCCGGGCGTGAGGCCGCGGGTAGCGGACATTGGAGGGGTTGATGGCAGTCGGTACCGTCAAGTGGTTCAACAACGCCAAGGGCTGGGGTTTCATCCGGCAGGACAGCGGACCGGACGTGTTCGTGCACTACTCCCAGATCTCTGGGGATGGGTTTCGCACGTTGCGTGAAGGTCAGGAAGTGCAGTTCGAGCTGCGCGATGGCCCGAAGGGTCCGCTGGCCGAGCAGGTCATGAAGGTCCCCCAGGCCGAAGCCTGACGATCAGTTTCGGGGGGTAGGAAAGAAGGGGCTGCGACGATGTCGCGGCCCCTTCGTTGTTCCGTCGCCTTCCCGTCTTCGGGCACGGGCACGGGCAGGGGCACGGGCTGACAGCGCTTTCGCGCTGTCAGGGGGCGACGTATTTGTCGATCTCGAGCGCCCAGCGGACCTCTTCGACGACCGTGGAGAGATCGTCGGCGGGCTTCGCGTAGGTGATCTCGTGCCAGGTGTCGAGCACCTTGGCGTCGTCCATCGGGTCCTTCACGTCGACGGTCTGGGCGCCCTCCTCGGCGTAGCCGCGCGCGAGCGCCTGCTGGCCGACGGTCTCCCGCACCCGCTCGAAGAGCGCGTCCGCGCCCACGCTCGGGTAGTCGGAGCGCTGGGACCGCGCGGTGAAGACCACGCGTAGGCCCTCCGCCATCCGGACCCGGATCCCGGAGTCCATGATGTGGAGCCTCACCCGCTCGGCGACCTGAATTTCGGCCTCACGGGTGCGGTACACCTCCAGGCCTGCGTCGAGGAGGTGCTTCTTGACCTGCTGAAGGTCCGTACTGCTCACTCGGGGTCCTCTCCTGACCCGGGACCGCTGCCCCGGGGCTCCGCTGAAACGGCTCCGCACCTTATCACCAGCGCACCCGAACCGGCAACGCGCGGGATCATCGATGACGCGGTGCGGCGCGGACCGCCTTGCCGCTCCGGATCCGGCTTCGTATGGTCCCCCGTCGGTCCCCCGTCGGTCTTCGGACGGCGACTCCTCGCCTTTGGACGTGCGGCGGACCTCCACGGAGACTCGCCTTGGACACGATCGTCTACTTCGGATCCGCCTTCGACGCGCTCGCGCTCGACCGGCTCGAGGGCGCTCGCGCGGCCGAGGACGGCTCGATCCACTACCTCGGCCGAGACGACGCCGGGGTGGCCGCGCGGCGCCGGGTCGTCGGGATCGCCGATCTCCCGCGCGCGGTCAGCTACGTGCGACACCGCCCGGTCGACGCCCTCGTGGTCGACGCCCGCGGCCCGGAGCTCGAGCGCGCCGAGCGCCTGCTCGAGGTGCTCTTCCCGCACGGCCGCATGGGCGGCCCGCTGCTCCGCCGCCGGGTGCTCGCGATCGTCGACGGCATCGAGCCCGCGCACCGCCTCGGTCGGCACGGGGTGGGCGGCGTGCTCGCCGATCCTGCGACCCTGCCCGAGCGCCTCGAGGGCCTGCTCGCCGGGCGCGGCCACGGCAAGATCGCGATCTGCCTCGCCGGCGGCGGCATCGAGGGGCTCCTCTACGAGCTCGGCGTGCTGCGCGCGATCGATCACTTCCTCGAGGACCGCGCGGTGGTCGACGTCGATCTCTTCTGCGGCATCAGCGCCGGCGCGATCGTCGCGGCCCTGCTCGCCAACGGCGTCGGCCCCGAGGAGATCTTCGCCTCGCTCGACGGGGAGGGGCACCGCCTCGACCCGATCGACCGCTACACCCTCTTCGAGCCCAACCTCGCCGAGGTGGGGAGCCGGCTCTGGACGTTGCTCGGCGAGCTCGCCCGCGGAGGCCAGGGGCCGCGAGGCGTCATCAGCTCCTTGACCCGCGCGGTGCCGAGCGCGGCGTTCAGCGGGCGGCGGCTCGGGGACTGGCTCGAGACCCAGCTGAACCGCCCCGGGCTGAGCGACGACTTCCGCACCCTGCGCCGCCCGCTGTACGTGGGCGCGACCGACCAGGACACCGCGCGCGCGGTGCTCTTCGGCGACGAGCGTCATGACCACGTGCCCGTGCACCAGGCGGTCCACGCGTCGTGCGCGCTGGTGCCGTTCTACCCGCCGGTCGAGGTCGACGGCCGCCGCTACATCGACGGCGCCTTCTCGCGCACGACCAACATGCGCGAGGCGGCCAAGCGCGGGGCGACGCTCTGCCTCCTGGTGGACCCGCTCGTCCCGGTGCGGAGCAGCGAGCCCGGCTACGTACACGCGCGCGGGGGCATCTTCTCGGTGGCCCAGGGCCTCAAGGCGCTGATCAACGGCCGCTTCGACAAGGCCAACCACGCCATCGCGGAGATGCACCCGAACGTGGCCTTCCACCTCTTCCGCCCCGAGGCGGACGAGATGCGCATCCTCGGCGGCTCGCCGATGAAGTACTTCTACCGGCGCGAGATCGAGGAGATCGCGTTCGAGACGACCTGCGAGAAGATCCGGGCCGCGCTGCCGCAGCTCGAGCGCGACTTCGCCCTCCACGGCGTGACCTTCCGCGATCCGGACGCGCGCCAGAGTCACCTCCCGCCGCCGATCCCGTCGCTCCGCCCCGGCGCGCTGGGCCTCTGATGCGCGACGCGCTCGGCCGCGAGGTCACGACACCCGCGCCGCCGCGGCGGATCGTGAGCCTGGTGCCGAGCGAGACCGAGAGCGTGGCCGCGCTCGCCGGGGTGGAGCGCTTGCTCGGCCGCACCGAGTGGTGCGAGGAGCCGGCCGGCGCGATCGAGCGCGTCCCGACCTTCGGCGGCACCAAGAACGCCGACGTCGCGGCCATCGTCGCCGCGGCGCCGGACCTGGTGCTCGCCAACAAGGAGGAGAATTCCAGACGCGACGTGGAGCGGCTCATCGACGCGGGGCTCACCGTCTTCGTGAGCTTCCCGTGCACCGTCGAGGAGAGCCTGGATCACGTCGAGGCGCTCGCCGCGCTCCTCCACGTCCAGCCGCCGCCGCGGCCCTCGCCCGCCCGGCGGGCCGGGGCGCTGCCGGTGTGCGTGCCGATCTGGCGGGACCCGTGGATGACGATGGACGGGCGCACCTACGGGAGCGACCTGCTGGCCTGGCTGGGGTGCGACAACGTCTTCTCCGATCGCGCGCGGCGCTACCCGCTCGCGGCCGACGTCGGAGACGCGGCGCCCGCGGATCCCGGCGCGCGGGACACGCGTTACCCGCGGGTCAGCGAGGTGGAGCTGAGGGAGCGCGCGCCCCGGCTCGTGCTCCTGCCGGACGAGCCCTACCGCTTCGACGAGACCCACCTGGCGGAGCTGCGCGGGTGGGGGCTCGAGGGGCTGCTCGTGTCGGGGAAAGACCTGTTCTGGTACGGCGTCCGCACGGCGGGGGCGCTCGCGCGCCTCGACGCGGCGCTCGCGCCGCATCGGTGACGTTCGCCGCAGATCGTGCGCGTTCGCCCCGGTCCGTCTGAACGATTTCAGCGTTGACGCCCGCGTGGCGTGGCCCTTGCGTTGCCTCACAGCGAAGAGGAGACCCATGCAGCGCCTCGCCGAGCTCTTGCCCACCGGACCCGCCGACGACTGGACGCACCGCGGCGCCCGTCGACGGGACACCCGCTACCCGGTGCACGCCAGCGTGCGCGTCCCCGACGTCGGCCTCGCCGGGGTCGTGCTCAACGCCAGCGCCGGCGGCCTACGCGTGGCCCTCGACGGCATGGTGCGCGAGGGCGACGCGCTGGCGCTCGAGCTCGAGTTCCCGAGCCGCGGCGCGGAGGCGAAGACCGGCCGCGAGCGGGCCGAGGTCGTCTGGGCGCGCACCCTCCCGGACGGCTGCCTGGCCGGCCTGCGCTTCGTCTGAACGCGAAACGCGCCGAGGGCGCCCGACTGCTGACCTAAGGTAGATGCACGGCACTCCAGCAGGACTCCAGTTGATTGAGGCCAGCGAGTTGGAGATCTGACGAAGCCCAGAGCCTCGCGACGCTGAGCGTCGAAACGGTAGCATCCTCGTTTCCCAGAGTCGCAAGGTCAGGAGACCAGTTTATCTGGTCTTTGCCCCCGACGAGTTCCCAGTACCCCAACGATGCCCACGGCGCCCCTGCCGCTCCACTGTTCGTGCGCGCGCGCAGGCCATAAGAAGTGTAACTGACGACATCGTCCAGTCCGTCGTTGTTGATGTCATACACCAACAGAGGGGTGGGAACTTCTCGTCCCCAGCCGGAGAAGAGGTGGAAAGGCTGCTGCCAGTTGGCCCCTTCGACAGCGCTCGGCACGAAAGTCAGTGGGGAGGAGCAACTGCTTGTCAGCTGGAGCAGCTGGGACGAACCTCTCAGTAGAATATCTGCGCAGCCCCCACTTCCGCCGAGCTCACCTATGCCGATGATCCAGCGACCGTGTTCTAGGAAGCCGTTTGATTCGTTGAACGAATACTCTTCCGACTCACAGGGCTGTCGCCATAGCAGCTCAAGATCTGACCCCGTGAACGAATATACCTCGAGTCCGCAATCACCTCGCACCACCAATTCCTCTCCAGAGGTCGATGCTACGTCGCCGAGCATCAGAGTCTCCGAGAAGGCGGGTCGAACGAATGGCCATATGTTGATGGTCACCGGGTTGAAATGGGTGCCACCCACATTCTCGAGCACGATGAAATTGTCTTCGCCGATGACTATCGCGTCGTCGAGAGTGTCCCCGTTCAGGTCGCCCACCCGAAGTAGGGGGTCCAGTCGCGGGTCTCCACAGTAGTAATCATTGGCGGGTCCGCAGCGTGTACGGGGGGAACCGCCCCAGAAGTTGTCGAAGGCCGATATATCTACACTGGGAAAGCCAGCATCTAGCCACCTGCCGCTGGAGGAGGCTGGTTCGACGGCAAAGTACCCAACATGGACTTTCGTGCCCTCGAGCCAAACTAGCTCCTCTGCAGACCCGGCCGCGCCGAAGAAATTACCAGACTGTGCGCTCTCTGCGACGTCACCCTCCATGAGTGCTGGATGTGCTGACAGATAGAGTTGGTCTGGCCCTGTGGTGTCGAGCATGTACAAGCCGTACCCGAACTCATCTCCGAGCCAGTGGATGTCCGCGATGCCGTCGCCGGTGAAGTCAGCAATCCGTACCGTGTCCGGTCGAACGCTCGCCGGATCTACTGGAGCGATGCATTCCACAACCCACTGCGCGGGCTCGGCAGAGGGATCGGATGGATTTGAGCTGGTTGACGGACGCTGGTCACCCGGAATCACGCTGGCGAGGGGACGATGGGCGGTCGTGATCTGAGTCAGCAGCTCGTAGTCGCTGGAGCGGTCAGGATGTCCATGTGACAAGATCCCGGCGATCGCCATCTCCCCATCCAGGGTCCGAACAAAAAGCGGGCCCCCGGAGTCCCCAGTCTCTGTGACGTCGGGAGCAACACAAATCATGCCGGCGTGGCTGACTCCGCCGCTCCCCAGTACGGAAGGGCAAGTGGTCCTGGACAGCGCGCCGGTCGCGCGCAGTCGGCGGTTAGCGTGACCACCATACCCAACCGCGAAGAGCCCATTGTTGCCAGCGAATGACGAGTGTCCTGGAATGTCGGCGGGACTCGCGATCCGTGCCGGCAGAGCCACCGTGCTGGGTACGTGTGTCTCAAGCCGAAGGATATCCAAGTCCTCAGTTGCGTGAACTTCGGCGCAGACGTCATCTCCCGCCGGGGTACCCGCCCGACAGGAGGAAAACGGCAGTACCCGTCCCACCCAGCCGTCGGTACCGTCGAGATCCCTCCGTCCGGCGACGACCCAACCGAACGTCGAGCAGCCCATGTGTCGGGCAGTCACCACGACATCCGGCGCCAGAAGCACGCCGCTGCAAGGACAATTCGAGGTGTCCTCGTGATCGCAGAGAGCGACTACGCCAGGGAAGTCATGCGGGTCGGCGTCCTCGCCCCGTACCGCATCCCTGGACGCCCCGCTATTGGCGGAGTCCGAGATCGAACACCCGTTCGGAAGTGCCAGCGCGACTATAATGCTTGCTAGACTTGGGAACAGGGGCCTTGGCGTAAACATGGCCGGCAGTCTCCACGGCTGCCGGCTCCATGTCAATACGTCATGAGATCCGTCTGCCGGGTCCCTCAGGGGCACTCGTCGCGGTTGCCGAGGCCGGTGAGGCTCGTGCTCTCGTCGACGAACGGTGTGCCCGACCACTCGGCCGAGGGGTCAAAAGCGTCGCTGCTGTTCGGATCACCGCCGGCCACGCCGCAGTTGCGGGTCAGCACGTGGTCCTGGGTCGTGAAGCCGCCACCGGACCATCCGCCGGTGGGACGCTCGCCGACGCGGCCGAAGCTGTCGACGACCATACCGCCGCAGACCAATTCGTAGGCATCGTCGCCGTTGTGGTTGACGGTGCCCGTCGTTTGGTCGCAGCGCACGCTGGGCATCGAGATTCCGCCATTGCACACGACGTACACATCCCCGGGAAGCACGGTACCCACGAGCATTGCGCGGCTTGTGACGGATGTACCCCCATTCGAGTAGAGGCGGATTTCGCAGATCGAAAGGTCCGCCGGCGCGCCGCCGGTGTTTACGATCTCCAGCGCCTTGTTCCCAGCGCCAGACCCCTCGATGTACTCACTGAAGAACAGCGCGGGCGGGGTCGCCACGATCACGCTCGCGGTCGTCATGTCACCCATGTACGAGGCGGTGACCATGCCGGTCGCCTCGAGCGCGCTCGCGGCGTAGTCGGCGCTCGCGCTCCGCATCCCCTCCGGCACGACGATGGTCGGCGGCCCGGTGAGGATGGTCGCGGGCGACGGCGTGATGGTGACCGCCGCGCCCCCGACCGGCGCCGCCATGGGCAGCACCACGGTGAGCGTGACCATCGAGCCCGGGGGCGTGACGACGCTCGCCGGCGAGAGGCGGAGCGCGTCGAAGCCCACGTCGAGCGTGTCGCGGATCAGCACCCGGTTGTCGCCGAAGGCGAACGTGAGCGGGCCCTGCACGTAGGAGAACATCTCGCCGGTCGACGGCGGCGGGTCGATCTCGAAGAGGTCCTGGTCGACCCGGAGCGTACCGTCGACCTCGAACTGGCCGAACCCGAGGTCCGGGTTGGTCACCGTGACCCCCTCGACCCGGACGAGCACCGCCTCGAGCAGCTCGGAGCGCGGGCCGTCGGTGGCGACGTCCGCGGGGCTCACCACGAGGGCGGCCGGCGCCATGTCGCTGGCGGTCACCGTGATCGACGTGCTCACGATCTGCGCCAGACCGAAGAAGTCGCCGGGCGTCCCGGTGACGTCGACCACGTCGCCGCGGCTCACCGTGGGCGCGGTGGCGCCGGTGTAGACGAAGATGCCGCTGTTGTCGGCGCCCGCGTAGTCGGTCGAGCCCTCGAGCTGCTGCGCGAAGAAGCCCGCGTTCGTCGCGTCCGGGACGATCGCGGTGACGACGAGGTCGCTCAGCGTGAGCTCCCCCTCGACCGCGCCGCAGCGGATGGCGTAGACCGTCTCTTCGCCCGCCATGATGGCGATGTCGGGGCAGCCGTCGCAGACGTCGCCGATGCCGTCGCCGTCCCGGTCCGCCTGGTCGGCGTTGGGGGTGGTCGGGCAGTTGTCGGCGTCGTTGTCGGTGCCGTCGCCGTCGATGTCGCTGGCGTCGACCGGGTCGGCGTCACAGGCGTCGCCCATTCCGTCGCCGTCGGAGTCGGCCTGCGCGCCGTTGTCCAGCGGGCGGATCGGGTTGAACACCATCGGGCAGTTGTCCGACGCGTTCATGATGCCGTCGCCGTCCATGTCGTCGGCGGAGCTCATGCCCGTGTAGTAGTTGCTGCCGTTGACCATCGCGTCGGGGCTGGTCATGCGCGTGCGCTCGGGGAGGCAGCTCGGCTCGCCCTCGGGCTCGCCGCAGAAGAAGAGCGGGTACTGCATCCCGCGGCGGTTGGCCTCGCTCATGAGGTCGCCGAAGGAGGTCGACAGCTCCTGGAGGCAGACGCTCTTGGCGCTGCCGCAGACGTCGCCGACCGTGTCGCAGCCGGAGCGCAGCCCGTCGATCACGCCGCTGTCGCCGAAGAGCGCGTCGCCGCCTCGCATCACGAGCACGACGTCGTCGGGGCCGGCGCCGAGGACCGCGCGGTGGTCGCGCGCGCTCGAGGCGTCGTAGATGGCGATGTCGGCCTGGGCGCCCACCGCGAGCACGCCGATCTGGCTCTCCATGCGGAAGGCCGAGGCGGTGTTGCGGGTGGCCATGAGCCACATCTGCTCGTCGGGGAAGAAGCCGGCGAGGTGGTTCGCGTTGAACTGATCCACGCAGACGAGCTCGCGGAGCATGTTCATCGAGCCGGAGCGCAGCCAGTCGGTGCCGAGGCCGATCGGAACGCCCGCGTACGCGTACTCGGTCACGCGCGCGGTGTCGCCGTAGAGCGTGATGTTGGTGCGGGGCGACCAGATGAGCTCGACGTCCTCGATCGCCATCTCGGCGATGTCGGAGGCGAGCAGGCCCACGCCGTGGATGAAGGCGCTGACCGGCATCACGAAGTCGCGGTCGCCCTCCCGCATGCAGCGGTACTCGTTGCGCGCCTCTTCGTTGATGCCCTCGGCCACGTGGGGCACGAACGCGTGCAGGCCCATCACCTCGCCCGCGGTGCAGCTGCGGCAGTAGGAGTAGCCGCAGCTGTCGGTGAACTGGGTCTCGTCCGAGTCGCCGAGGGGGAAGGTCTCGTACTCCGCCTCGACGCCGAGGCCGTTGCGGCCGTCGTTGTCGAGGTTGCGGAGCAGGCCGTCGGGGCCGCCGCTGCCGAACACGCTCGTGGCGCCGGCCATCAGCTGGCGGAGCTCGCTCCAGAGCATCTCCTCCGTGGTCGCCGCGCCACCCCCATTGGGGACGCTCGTGTGGGGCGGGCTGGGGGCCCGCCGCCAATCGTGACGGTGCTCGTAGCGCTCATCCGTCAACAGTCCCTCTGCCGAGTAGGGGACGGCGTTGTTGAACGTGATGTGGTCGTGGCCGTTGATGAGGCCGGGGCTGACCACGCTGTCGGGGCAGACGAGCTGGGTCGCGCCGCCCGCGCCCGCCTCGCCGGAGCAGTCGCAGCCGACGCAGGCGATGCGCCCGTCGGCGCCCACGAGGACCTGACCGCCGCGGAAGACCTCGCCGGGGGTGAGCACGTCGCCCGTGATGAGCACGTTGTCGTCACCCGAGGTCACGTCGCACCGGCCGGAGCTCGGCGGCGGCAGCGCGTCGCCGGGGCAGGTGGTGATGATGGGCGGGGGGAAGAGGTCGCTCGGCGGCATGCCGCCGTCGCCGCCATCGGTGGGCGGGACCTCGCCGTCGGTGGTGCCACCGTCGGTGGGCACCATGCCGTCGACCGGCGCCGGCCCGTCGTCACACGCGACGAGGCAGAGAGAGAGGAGGAGCGCCGTCGGCAGCGCGTGAAGGAAGGATCGGTGAAGCATCGCCCCCTTTGTCACGGGCGATCCCCCTTCGGTCAAGCGCACATTGGGTGACACCGTGCGTCCCCTCCCAGCCGTCCGCGCCAAAGGGCATCCAAACTCTGGGGGAGGGAAAGAATGGGAAGAGCGAGAAATAGGGGATGCGTCGCCTGTCCGAACCGGCGGCACGGGCGCAGGTGTTTGGCCCGCCTGGTGCTGCCGGAGGGCGCGGGCTGCGTCCGGACGGAGTGGACCGAGGCGTACGAGCGTGCCGGCAGGAGCCCTTCGCTGCGGCGAGGCGACGTCTTCGGCGAGGTAGCGCGCAGGGTCCAGGCCGCGGAGGCTTGCGGTCTCGCGAGCGAGTAGAGATCGCGGCGAGTTCGGCGCCGTGGCGGCCTTGCTTCCGAAGTGGTTTCTGCGGCCAAAGGCCGGAACGGGGTGCCGAACTCGGTCTGGTCGCTGTTGAGCCAGAGCGCGTGGACGTCGACGAAGCGGGTGAGCCACCGCCACTACGCCAGCGCGCACCGGACCGCACCGGCGAGCGACGTCACTCCAGCGCGGGCTTGGCGAGGAGCCAGGCGTGCATCCCGTCGAGCACGTCACCGGACTCGGTGCGTCGCATGGCCGCGTGCTCCTCGAGGTGCTTGTCTGCGCGCTCCTCGATCTCGGGGAGCGCGTCTATTCTGACGACGCGAGCGCGCCACCAAGAGTCGGGCTCTGAATCGTCGTCGCGCCTGAGCTGCGCTCGAAGCGGGTGGAGTGAGACTCAGAAGCAACCGTGGCCGGTCCAGAGTCGATTCTCCCGGACCTCAACTATCCGACTGGTAGGGCCCGTACGAATCACAAACTCCCCAGACAGTGCGACGAACTGGCCCCTCTCCACCAGGCTAGCTGTGAGGGCGCCCGTGAATCCGATGTCCTCCGACGGCGCGGGGACTTCGATGGCGCCGTCCTCAAGGGACCTTCGCCACCACTCATCGCAGTCGAGTTGAACCGAGCCGACCTCCGTTACGGTCAGCCCGGATGTGCGCCATTCCAGACCCTGCACCACTTGCGTATCCTCTTCCCCACTGAGTAGGGTCGCACGGCCGATCACACACGTCTCTTCGACAGGGAGCGTGAACGTCACCCGCGGTATACCGCTAGTGGACTGACACATGCGACCGAGCCCGCTCTCAACGACGACGACCCCACCTGATCCAGCGTGCGAAAGGCCGCACGAGCCCATCATCGTCAGGGCGGCGAGGAGTGCGAGCTGGCGCGCCGCGAGCCTGTTGAAAAACGAGGTCATCGACGGTCACCCATCCTTCTTCATCGCCTAGCTGCAAGCTCATGGCGCGCAGCGAGTCGCCGTTTGGGACGCCGTCTCCGGGCGAGCAGTGCAACAGCGCACAGTGCAGATGACGTGACTGGTAGGATTGCAAGCGACATATCGCGACCGTACCCGCTTGCTAGGACGGCTTCAACGGCACTGCGTTGCAACTCGAGGTGTACTTGTGCAGTTCTCTGTCGCCGCCGAGTTCTGGTCTGTGGACGGGCGGGGCGTGCGGGGTCAGATCCGCTCGATCGAGTGCACGAGCTCGGGGACGAAGTGGACGCGGGGGCGCACCAGGCTCCTCCGGCGGTGGCGGCTGCGGACGTCGATGATGGAGCCCTCCGGGCCGATGGTGCCGCCTTCGACGAGGTCGTCCTCGAAGGTGAACTCGGCGTCCGGCGGGGTCGAGGGGGCGGGGCGGCTCTGGGCGGAGGCGACGCCTCCGAAGGCGAGGGCCAAGGTCAGGGCGGCGAGCGTGGTCAGGATGATGCGCATGGGTTCCTCCAGCTCGCGCCTGACGGGCGGGGGCGGGATTGGATCCAAATTTCTTCGCTGCTACGTTCCCGCCGCGGCTGTACCGCCTCGCGGACGGCACGCGGAACGGAGTCAGAGCGATGAAGCGCAGGATGTTTCTGGGGAAGATCCACCGGGCTCGGATCACCCACGCCGACCTCCACTACGAGGGCAGCGTGACGATCGACGGCACCCTGATGGACGCGGCCGGCATGCTCGAGCACGAGGAGGTGCACGTCTGGAACGTGACCCGCGGCACCCGCCTCGTGACCTACACGCTGCGGGGCCCCGAGGGCTCGGGCGTCATCTGCATCAACGGCGCGGCGGCCCACGGCAACGCCCCGGGCGACACCGTCATCCTCGCCACCTTCGGCGAGATGGACGACGCCGAGGCCCGCGCCTGGCAGCCCAAGGTTGTCTTCGTCGACGACGACAACGCCGTCCGCGAGATCGAGGCCGAGCGACCGGGCCCGGCGATGCCCCGCCACCTCGCCGAGATGCCCAGCTGATGGTATCCCCGGCGAGCGCCGGGCTGGCGGAATTGGCATACGCAGGCGACTTAAAATCGCTCGGGGGTGACCTCATGAGGGTTCGAGTCCCTCGCCCGGCAGATCACAGCCAGCCGCGCCGACGGTAGTCGGCGTAGGCCTCGCGCGCGCCGCGCTCGAAGTCGTGGGCGGGCGCCCAGTCGAAGGTCTGCATCGCGCGCCGCGGATCACAGCTCTGGTGTGGCTGGGTCGCGTCGGCCGCCTTGTCGCGGGAGAGCATCACCGACCGATCGCGCAGCCGTCCGGTCAGCTCGGCCGCGGCGCCCAGCGCCTTCATCGCGAGCGGGGGCACCGGGAGCACTCGCACCCGCCGGCCCACCGCGGCGCCGATGAGGCGCGCGACCTCGGCGCGCGGGTAGGGCGCGGGCTCGGCGACGAAGTAGGCGCCGCGCGGGTGCTCGGTCTCGAGCGCCGATGCGATGACCTCGGCGCAGTCGGCGCCGTGCAGCATCGACATCGTGCCGCGCGGGTGCACCATCGGCACGACGCCGCGCTCGGCGGCCCGGAAGAGGCCCACCATGCGGTGCTCGCCGGGGCCGTAGAGCGCGGGGGGCCGCAGGCAGGTGACGGGGACGGGGCTGGCGAGCGCGAGCGCCTCGGCGGCGTGTTTGCTGCGGCCGTAGTGGCTCACCGGGGCGTCGGGCGCGCCGTCCGCGTCGGGCGTGGTCCCGGGCGACGGGCCGTGGGCGGCGAGGCTGGAGACGAGCACGAAGCGACGGAGGGTCGCGGGCGCGGCCTCGATCAGAGCGCGGGTGGTGTCGGTGTTGCCGCGGTAGAAGTCGGCGACCTCGCGCACGATGCCGCCGCCCGCCGCGTGCACCACCGCGTCGGTCTCCATCGCCGGGCGAAGCGCCTCGGGGTCGCTCAGCGCGCCGCGCACGACCTCGACGCCGAGCGCCTCGATCTCGCCGGTCCGGCTGGTCGGCCGCGCGAAGGCGCGGACGGCGTGGCCGCGCGCGGTCAGGGCCCGGCAGAGGTGGAGGCCGAGGAAGCCGGTGGCGCCGGTGACGAGGACGCGCACGTCACTCGCCGAAGGGCGAGGTCCGCCCGAGCGCGATCGCGCGCGCCACCGGGAAGGACCGCCGGACGTGGGGCGCCTCCTGGAGCGCGTGGCGCGCCATGGCCACCGACACCCGGTAGATGGGCGCGACCTGCGCCCGGGAGGCGGGGCTGAGGTTGCGGGCCTCGCGCGCTCGCTCTTCTTCCATGATGGTCAGCACGGTGTTCCAGCCGAGCGCGGCGAAGATGAGGCGGTGCTCGGGGCGGGCGTCCCGCGCGCGCTCGCCGTGCTCGACCAGGGTGCGCACCTCTGCCCGGCGCTGGCTCAGCTCCTCGTCGCTCAGCGCGGCGAGGAGGGAGATGGCGCGGGAGAGCTCGCGCTCGTACGGCGCGAAGGTCGGCGTCTCGCTCGGGACTCGCCCGCGGGCCTCGCGCACGAGGTCGACCGGCACCGCGATGGTCAGGCCGGAGACGCCCTGGTCGGGGCGGCCGCGCATGGACACGATGCCGATCAGCTCCCCCGCCTCGTCGATGACCGGGCCGCCCGAGTTGCCGGGGTTGACCGACATGCTGAGGTGCAGGAGACCGTCGCGCGTGATGCGGCTGACCTCGCCGCTCGAGGCGGCCGGGTTGGGCTCGCGCACGTCCAGCGGGTAGCCGCTGACGCTGACCCGCTCGCTCATCGTCAGCCGCCGCGCCGCGTCCGGGAGCGCGATGTGGTGCGGCAGATCGCGGTCCACGGCGACGAAGGCGATGTCGTGCGCGATGTCGACGTAGACCGGCCGCGCCGGGATCGGGGTGGACTCCCCGGGCGGGATCACCGTCCACGCGTGCATGCCCCACACCACGTGGCGGGCGGTCAGGACGAGGCGGGGGCCGATGGCGACCCCCGACCCGTGCCCCATCGAGCGATCGGCGCCGACGCGGCGCACGCCGGTGGTGCGTCCGGTGCCCTGGGTCGGCGCGATGCCGGACACCCCGATGACGCGCACGGTGGCGCGGTCGATGGGGCGCAGCTCGACGCCCTGCGCGCGCGCGGCGCCGGCGGTGAGCGAGAGGCCGACGAAGAGGAGGGGCGCGAGGGCTGAGCGCGTCATCAGAGGATCCGGAAGGAGTCGAAGTAGGCCATCAGGATGCGGGCTCGGTCGCGGCTCCGCAGCGAGGCGCGCGAGCCGATCGCCTCGACCACGTAGAGGCGGGTCTCGGTCTGGTACACGCGGGTGAAGGCGCGGGTGCCGCCCTGGTCGGTCGTGAAGACGCGGCCGGGGTAGCCGTTGGTCTGCACCGGGCGGATCTCGCGCTGGAGGCGCAGCTGCTCGGTGAGCTGGCCGAACGCGTCCTCTGGGACCAACCGGCCGAAGGAGACGACGCGGACCCGGTAGCGCCCCCAGTCGTCCCGCGTCTCGTAGGTCCAGACGGGGCTGCGCTGCCCGCCGAGCACCAGCTCGCTCTCCTCCAGCGACGGCGCGCGGGGCATGGAGATCGCGAAGTCGGCCTCGGGGAGATACAGCGGCGTCCACGTCCCGTCCGCGTGTCGGGCGCCCTGGGCGGGCATGAGCGCGTGCTCCGGGTCGAGCTGGATCGAGCCCATGAAGCGGCTCGCGATCTGGAGCGCGTCGCGGCTGCGGCGCGGGACGACGGCCAGCGCCACCACGACCCGGTCGGCGCCGACGAACTGCCGGATGGCGACGAAGGTGTCGTTCTCGCCGCGCCCGGTGTCCTCGCGGGCGTAGAAGCCCTGGACCGTCAGCCGCTGGCTGCGGTCGCGCTGCAGGTCCGCGTGCTCGAAGATGGACTCGGCCAGCGCGGCGGCGGCGATGAGCGGGTCGCCCACGAAGCCGCCCTCGAACTGGTTCACGTGCACCGCGAAGAGACCGTAGGGCGCCTCGACCGCGACGCTGGTCTGCCGCACGCGCGCGCCGTCGTCGGTGACGTCCTCGTCGGTCTCACCGGTCGGCGTCGACGGCATGCTCACGCGGACTCCGGTGCCGCGCGGGGACACGTCCTGCCAGCCCACCGTCTGCGCCGTGACCGGGCGGGCCCAGCCGTAGCGCTGGCGGGAGCGGCAGCTGGGGAGGATCAGCAGGCAGGCGAGCGCGACGAGCGCCCAGCCGAGGGACGAGCGAGCCATGGGTCTCCGGTTACGGCGAGGAGCGAGGTTTGCACCCTCTCGCGCCTCGTCCCGCGGGTCAATCCATAATGGCCCGGCCGGTCACTCCTCCAGCAGCCGCTCCAGCAGGGCGGCGACGCGGATCTGGGATCGCTGCGGCGCCAGCACGGCTTCCACCGTGGAGCGGATGCCGCCTCCGCTCCGGCCGACCCGCGCGACGAAGAGCGAGATCTCGGAGTCCCGGCGGGAGGGGCTGCCGTGCCACGAGTGGTAGGGCCCGCTGAAGTAGGTGCGGTCCTTCTCGGGGATGTCGTGGCCGAGGTTCGAGATGAGGATCACGTCGCCGGCCAGGTGCCCCTGCGGGCCCACCGCGAGCTGCTCCAGGCGCCGGGCGACGTCGACCCAGTCGTCCCGCGGGTGGGACTCGAGCCAGGCGCTCACGTCGTGGGCGCGCTCGCCGTCGAACACCCGGAAAGGTCGCTGACGCTCGCCGGGGGCGGCCGGCTCCCGCACGAGCACCATCGCCAGGCTGCCCTGCAGCGACGGGAAGGGATCTCCGTCCTGCGAGGCGCGCCAGAACGCGCGAGCGGCGGTCAGGACGTCGTCTTCGTAGCGCGGCGGCGCCGACCAGTCGCAGCGCTCGCCCTCCGCCGCGCACCGGCTGCGGTCGGCGAGGTAGAGGTAGGCGAGCCCGCCCTGGTAGGCGAGCACGGCGTCGAAGTCGGCGTCCTCGGGGAGCGTCAGCTCGGGGGGGCGCGGACGGAAGCCGGCGCGGCGCAGGACCGCGGGCGGGTCGTCCCGGGTGTCGTCGACGCTGAGCGCGTGCTGCTCGTCGTGCTGGACCGGGGTGTGCCCGTGGTCGCTGACGACGACGATCCACGTGTCCTCGAGCGCGTCGTCGGCGCGGTAGCGGTCGAACACCCGCCGGAGGCCGGGATCGATCACGTTCATCAGGTGCTCGTGCTGCTCGCCGAGCGGGTCCTCGCGGGAGTGCGCGACGAGGTCGACGCCCGGGAAGTACATCGTCTGCACGTCGGGCAGGCCGAAGGCCTCGATCGCCTCGAGGACCTCCTCCACCGAGCCCTCGTCGAGCTGGGCGTAGGCCTCCTCGCTCACGCTGTGCTCGCCTCGCAGGGACTCGGGCAGGATCGAGAACATCTGCACCGCGTCGAGCGCGTGCGGGGTCGTGTAGACGTCGGCGCCGCGGTGCACCGGGCCGAGGCTCGAGTGGCTGCGGAGGTCGAGCCGCTCGAAGATCGTCTCGACCTGGATCCGCTCGCCCATGAACCCGTCGGTGTGCATCTGCATCGCGTGGTCCATGCCGCGCACCGAGACCGGGGCCGGGGCGAAGAACGCGGGCACGGTGCGGTCGAACCACTCGTTGCCGGGGACGCCGCTCTCGCCGGCGGGGGCCCCGGTGTAGATGGTCGTCCAGGCGGCCATGGTGGTGCTCGGCAGGATGCTGAGCACGCCGCGGGCCCGGTAGCCGTGTGCGAAGAGGCCGGGCTCGTCCTGGCCTTCGCCCGCGATCGCCTCGAGGCTCCGGAGCTCACCTCCGTCGATCGCCGCGCCCAGCTCGTCGCCGCCGACGCCGTCGAGCCCGATCAGGATGAGGCGAGTGCCGCCGCGAGCCGCCCGCATCGGCCGGCGGAGCTGCTGCACGCCCGAGTGCTTGATGAGGGACACCGCCTCGGACACGGAGACGCCGCTGCCGCAGGCGAGCGTGAGCGAGAGGGCCAGTGGGAGCATCCTGCGCACGGGGGCGCAGTTAGGCCCCGATCAACGAGGCTGCACCGTCAACCAGTTCGAGCCGGTCTCGCTGTCCCGATAGAGGTGCAGCCGGACGTTGGTCGGCCGCATCCGGTAGGTGAAGGTGTAGTCGATGAAGGCGTCGAGCTCGTCGCTCTCGACGCCCTTCTTGAAGCGTCCGTAGACGAGGCGGTTGTTGCAGCAGGGCGCGAGCTCGCCGAAGAAGTGCTTCCCCTCGGCGTCCTCGCGGGGGATGCCGCTGAACCGGGTCTCGGTGGCGTTGTAGAGGAGCACGTGGCCCTCGTCGCTGAGCTGGATGACGCCCACCGGGAGCACGTCGATCTTCGAGCGGGGCAGGTCCGGCAGGACGCGCGCGATCTCGTCGGCGTGGAGCCGGGCGTGACCGTTGATGTGGTCGCGCTCGTCTTCGAAGTCGCCGGGCGCGTCGATGCCCTCTTCGAGCAAGCTCTGGACGTCGCGGCGCCGATACCGACGGTGGCCTCCCGCCGTCTTGCGCGCTGGCAATCGTCCCGCGTCGGCCCAACGCTTGATGCTCGTGGGGCTCACGCCGAGTCGTTCGGCGGCCTCACTGGTGGTGAGAAGCTCACCCTGCTCTTCGGTCGCGAGTTTGGAATCAGTCATGGCGTCCTCTGATGAAATCGAGAAGCTCCTTCCGAAAGCGGAGGGGGACCTGGAGTCGCAGCTCGTCAGCCTCTACGCGGACCGGGCCAAGCTCTACCAGGAGCTCGGGACGGCCGATCCCGACGACATCATCGCGATGGTGCGGCGGCTCGAGGCCCAGCTCGTCTCGCTCTACGAGGAGCGGGAGCGGGCCTTCGCCGGGCGCGACATCGAGGGGGACTGAGCGCTTCACGTCGAGAACGCTTGGGCCAGTCCCCAGGGCTGGCCAACCCGACGCGAACAATCGCCCCGCCCCCCGGTGTGGCCATCCGGCGGGTGGCGCAAGATGCCTCGGAGCCCCGGTTTTTTTGACCGCGAGGCCTTCCGTCCGGCACTCCCCGAGGAGCCAGTGGCCTCGCGTCGGGCGAATGACGCGGGCCCAGGGAGGTCGACATGATGAAGGAAGAGCTTCTCGAGCGGGTGAGCGAGCTGGTCCGGCAGGTGACGGAGGCGCGCTTCGAAGGCGCCCTCTACGCCAAGCTGGCCCGAGCCCACGGCTACGCCGACGGGTACATGCGGGCGCTGATCGACGCGGGCCTCGTGGACCGGGACGAGCTGCTCCGCGCCGTCTCGGACGCGCGCAAGGACGCGCTCGACGCCGACGACGCCCGCCGCCACGCGGCCTGACGGAAACGAAGAGGGCGCGACCGGAGTCCCGGCCGCGCCCTTTCGGTGTCTGCGGGGCGCTTACTCGAGCGGGATCACGCGCACGCCGTTGAGGGTGTTGCGCATCTCGCGCTGCCGCCACCACATCACCGCGTAGCTGACCGAGCCGAGCAGCTCCTGCTCGAGCCAGTATCCGGTCGAGCCCTCGGTGTCGAAGTGGAGGATGGCCCAGTCGCCGCCGCCGGCCGGTCGGACCGCGACCACCGCGTCCTGCGCCGTGGCGTCCTGATAGACGACCCGCACGCCGCCGGCCTCGTCGACCACGAGCGACGCGTCGTCGCCGACGATGTGGCGGCCGTCGGTGAAGCGCTCGGTGCCGTCGGTCGAGCCGTCGTCGACGACCTCGCGGGTGACCACGGTGCCGTCGGCCTGGACCTGCGCGTAGCGGAGGGTCTCCTCGGTGCCGTCGACGTAGGCCACGTGCCAGAGGCCGGCCGCGTCGATGAAGAGATCGGCGCTCATGCCCGAGTCCCCGACGTCCGGGTCCATGCGGGCGTAGCCGTCGATGAGGAAGGGCGCGCCCCAGGCGGCCCCGTCGAAGTGCACGCCGTGCACGTTGCCGGCCGAGCGGTCGTAGTACACGAGCGCCAGCTGCCCGCCGCCCATGTCGGCCAGCGAGGTGTAGAGCCCGAGCGCGGGCGGCATGTCCTCGACGTAGTTCATCGGGAGCGACGCGCGGCAGCTGCCGTTGAAGCAGACGTCACCGCCGGTGCACTCGGCGCTGCAGTCGGAGGTGGGCGTGACGCACTGGCCGTCCTCGATGCAGGTGGTGCCGAGCCCGCAGAACTGCGGGCGGCAGGCCATCGGCCCCGCGGCGACCTCGGTGATCGTCCAGTCGGTCTCGGACGCCGGGCTGCCGATGTTGGCCGTGGCCACCATGACCGCGCTCCGGATGTTGCCCGGCGTCTCGGTGTCCTCCGAGATGCGGAGGTAGGAGACGACCGGCACGCCCGCGTCGGTGAGGACGAGCGAGGCGTAGCGGCCGCTGTCGCCGGTCGCGTCGACGGTGTGGGTGGCCCACGCCCCGCCGGGGCCGCCGATCGCGAGCTTGAGGGCGCCGTTGCCGACGTCGTAGTAGGCGATCAGGAAGCTGCCGTCCTGGCGGACCATGCTGGTCCACTGGCCGACGTCGTCGCCCGGCGCGACCACGCCGCCGCGCCAGCCGCTCGGGCCGCGCGCCACCGGGCCCTCGGGCGCTCCGTCCACGATCTCCCAGTCCACCTCGGTGCCGTTCCACGGGCCGAAGACCAGGTCGCCGTAGGGGAGGCCGGGGGTGCCCGGGCTGTAGCCGCTCACGAAGACGTTGCCGGCGTCGTCGATCACCGCGTCGAGGTGGGTGGCGAGCTGCCCGGGCGGCAGCGGCGGCTTCTCCTCGCACGCGGAGCAGGACACGCCGCACGAGCCGTCGAGGGTGACGTTGTCGACCGGGCAGGTGAAGCCCGGGTCGCACAGGTCGTCGACGTCGTAGGCGACGCACATGTCCATCGCCTCGCAGCAGATCTCACCGCTGGTGTCGGCCGGCGGGGAGGCCGGCGGGCACCCGCCGGAGCAGGGGCCCGGCGGGTCCATCGGGTCGCCGCACTCGCAGCCGCTGGCCAGGAGCGCGGAGAGCGCGATCACCGAGAAGAGCGACAGAAAGGGAAGGCGCCGGCGGCGACGCGGGACCTCCCGCGCCCGCCGTCGAGTCAGCGCGAGGCCGAAGAGCCCGAGCAGCGCGAGCGCGCCGAGGGGCAGCTTCGAGCCGGCGCCCGGAGCGGCGCAGCCGCAGCCGTCGCCCGAGGCGGCGTTGGGCAGCCCGCGGATGAGCGCCTGCTGCGAGCGGCCGACGTTGCCGGCCTCGTCGCGCGCCTCGACGAGCTCGACCTGCGCGTCGCCCTCGAGGGGCATCGCCCGCTCGGCGGTCCACGCCGTCCAGCTCCCGTTCACCAGGAAGCGGTACTCGAGGGCGTCCTGGGGCGAGACCACGTCGGTCGCGTCCACCTCGATGCCCTCGTAGGTGCGCTCCGCCACCACGGTCGGCGGCAGGATGTCGACCACGAGCTCGGCCCGCGCGGGCGACGCGTCGACGCTGAGCGGCTCGCCGGCCACCCGCGCCCGGGCCTCGATCTCGTGGCGGGCCTGGAGCAGCAGGATCTCGTCGGAGATCTGGATCCGCTCGTCGGTGGTCCAGGCCGACCAGGGCCCGCCGTCGATGCGGTAGCTGTACTCGTACTCGACGCCCAGGGGGCCCTCGGCCGCGAAGTGGAGCCACGCGCGGTTGCCGTCGCCCTCGGCCCAGGTCTCCGGGTTCATCGAGGTCCGGTCGAGCTCGAGGTCGCTGACCTCGACCGTGGTCTCGACCGGCGCGGAGTAGGGCATCGGGCCGGCGAGCGCGAGGTTGGCGAAGATGGCGAGGAAGCGATCCTCACCCTCGGTCGCCTGGGTGATGCCGCCCTCGGGAACCTCGAGGTTGAAGCCCATGATCTCCGGGAGGTCGATCGGGCTGATGCCGCTGGTCAGCATGCCGGCGAACGAGCTGATGACCGTCTCCAGCGTGCCGGCGAGGGCCTCGGGGCGCTCCGCGAGCAGCTCGCTGTTGGTGACCATCGAGTTCTCGGCCTCGACGCCGAGGATCATCGGCACGATCTGTCCGTCCTCGACGACCAGGTTCATGGAGATCACCAGGTCGGTCTGGAAGGTCATGAAGCGCACGTAGCGCTCGGTGCTCCAGACGTAGAAGTCCATCTGCGCCTGCGGCAGCGTGATGGTCAGGAGCGGATCGTCGCCGGTCCCCGTGCCGACCGTGAAGTCCGGTGGCTGCTGCGGCCGCACCGCGATGGTCAGCGCCGCGTTCTCCTCGGGGAAGGTCAGCTCCGGCAGCGACATGATCGCCGCCGAGACGAGCCCGGTGCTCAGCTGCTGGCTGAGCCGCGTCCCGGCCCCGATGCACAGCGCGCCGGAGTCGAAGAACCCGTACCCGGCGTAGTCCATGTAGTCCTCGGCGATGCCGATGCCGAGGTGGGTCTCCGTGGTGGAGCCCGGGATGGTGTTCGCGCGGAACGCCGCGGCCCGTGGGATCTCGGGGAGCGGTGGCGGCTCCACGATGGGCACGCACGGGTTGTGCGCCGGCGTCTCGGTGAACGTCCGGTCCATGCCCATGAAGCCTCCGTAGAAGAAGAGGCTCATACCCTCGTTCACCGCCTCGCCGTCGCCGCCCGACGCCAGCAGGAACTGGATGTAGGCGTGCGTGCCCGGCGAGAACCCACCGATGAGGTTGCCGCCGAGGTCGCCGCGGCCGTCGCTCCCCAAGAGGATGGGCACGCACTGCGCGTCCTCGTTGTTCTCGAAGCGGCAAGTGGAGTCGGGGTTCTCGTCCGGCACCGAGAACGTGCCGGTCGGGCAGCCGTACTCGCCGCGGGTCTGACACAGCGCGTCGTTCACCGCGTCGTCGACGAGCCCGTCGACCTGATCCTCGACCATGTCGATGATGAAGTTCTTGATGAAGCCCAGGTTGAGGGCTCCGCAGGAGCCGAGGAATCCGCCCGAGATGCGGATGTCCTCGTCCTCGATGCCCTGGCCCGGCGCCAGGGTGGCGTTCTCGACGATCACCTCGGTGTAGCCCTGCCGTGCGGCGCGCACCGGGTCGTCGACGGGGATGCCGGCGAAGCGGATGTCTGCGTCGAAGCCGACGATGGGGCGACTGCCGCGACGGCTGTCGAGGTCCAGATCGCACGTGCCGTTCCAGCGATCCCGCTCGCCGGCGCGATTGCGGCTGTCGAGGATGAGCTCGATGTGCGCTCGCAGGACGTTCGGGTCCGTGGGGGAGATCTCGAGGGAGTCGATCTCGAGGTGGGCCGTACAGTCGTTGTCCTCGCAGATCGTGATCGTGATGCCGGCGTCCACCTCCTGGCGGTCGACGTCGAAGTCGAGGCCGTCGGGCATGAACGTCATCACGATGGCCGCGATGTTGTCCTCGATGAACTGGATGCCGCTCGAGGTGAGCCTCACCTGCGCGGAATCGTCGATGCGATGCTCGAGCGGGTAGGCGCCCGGGATCGGCGTGATCCCGCACTCCTCGCAGCCCGAGCAGCCGCCGTCGCAGGCCGTGGCCGCGAGCGCGAAAGCCACGATGAGCGTGGAACGATAAAAGCTAGATACGTCGAAGCGGTCCATCCCCTGACCTCCAGAAGGCCCGCCGCGCGCATGACTGCGCAGCGGTCGAACACGACTGGACGAGCATACAGCGGTGGTTGAACCTGTTTCAATGGCGCCGACGCCTTGCAGCCGGCTTTCGCGTCAGCTCCCGAGGCGCCGAACGAAGCCATCGTCCTCTCCTTCGCTTCGCCGCGTGCCGTCGCCCAGGTCGACGGAGAAGCCGAAGTAGCCGGTGATGGCGGTGCTGTCCGCGGGTCCGATCGCGATGTCGAAGACGTTGACGGCGCAGCTCGTCCCGTCGGAGGCGGGGCACGGGAGGCCGGCGTCGGCGCCGACGTAGGCGTACATGGTGTCCGAGCGGTAGTTCAGCCGGGGATCGAAGACGACGTGGAAGCCGGCGCCGACGGCAGGCGCGACGCGCGCTCCGCCGCCGAAGTTCACCGCGCCGGAGAAGGTCCCGACCACGTGGAGGTTGCCGGCGGAGTCGACGGCGAGCCCGCGAGCGGCGTTGTCGTCCCCCATGCCTCCCCACGTCTGTACTCCGGAGGTCGAGCCATCCGGCGTGAGCTGAACGGCGAACGCGCTGCTCCGGGCCGGCGCGGTCACGGGCCCCGACCCGAAGTCCACGGTCCCTTCGAACCCGCCGACGATGTAGCTGGTGCCGTCGGGGGCGGACCGGAGCCCGGCCGCGAAGTCATAGCCGGTGCCCCCTGCCGTGTAGTCCCACACGTAGGCGCCGGCGGCGTCGAGACGCAGCGCGAAGATGTCTCGCGAGCCCCGGTTGACGCGCGCGCCGCCGCCGAAGTCGACGGATCCACCGGAGTAGAGCCCTGCGACGGAGACGAGCCCTGCGTCGTCCATCGAGATCCGGGCGGGCATCACCGCGCCTCCGGCAGGCGCGCGAACGTGCACGTCCCACCGATACTCGCCCCCGGTCCCCAGCCGCAGCACGACGGTGTCGTCGCCGCGCGGAGTGCGCGTGCCGCCTCCGAAGTCGTGCGGCGACGTGAAGACGGTGTTGATCGCCACGCCGTCATGAGCATCCAGCGCCATGAGCGGGAACACGGGCAGGACGTGGTCCCACCGATAGCTCCCCGCGCGATCCAGGGCGAACACATACGAGATTCCGTCGGTCCCGGCGGCACGCACGCCGCCGCCCAGATCGATGTCCGCGTAGCTGGTCCCGGCGACGTAGAGCTGCGCGGAGACGGGATCGTACGCGATGTCGATCGCGACGTCGGCGCCGCTCCCCCCGAAGCGACGCGACCAGGCGAAGGCGCCGTCGGGCTCGTACGCGACGACGAAGATGTCCGGCTGGTCCGGGCTGGCCGAGGTGACGGCCGGCCCGCCGAACCTCGCGGTGCCCTGGAACCACCCGGCGACGTACACCCGCCCCACGTCGTCCATGGTCACCGACGAGGTCAGATCGCCGTCGGGCCCGCCGAAGGTGCGATCCCAACCGTCGAGATCACAGCGGCCGGCGCGGCAGGTGCCTCCGGGGCAGAGCGGGTCGGCCCCGGCCGGCTCCTCGTCGGAGGCGCCGTCGCAGTCGTCGTCGCGGCCGTTGCAGAGCTCACGGGCGCCGGGGAAGACGGCGCGGTCGCCGTCGTCGCAGTCGTCGCCGCAGTCCACGCCGTTGCAGCAGAGGGCGCTGACGAAGCCGTCGCCGTCGACGTCGCCGTCCGCGTCGCCGGCGTAGGTCTCCGGGTCGCAGTCCTCGTCGTGGCCCATCGGGTCACAGACCTCGGCGGCGCCGGGGTGGCGGAGCCGATCGTCGTCGTCGCAGTCGCCGCCGCCGCAGGCGATCGAGTCGAAGCCGTCGTCGTCCGCGTCGGGTACGGCGCCGCAGGCCTCCATGGTGCAGACCCGCGCGCCCTCGTCGCACACCTCTCCGGCCTCGCACGGGCCGTCGTCCAGCACGCAGCCGCGCGGGTCGGCGCTCGGGTTGCCGGGCAGGCAACGGTGCGTGGTGCAGAAGAGCGCGTCCTCGCACTCGCGGTCGGACGTGCAGGCCGTCGCCGGGCCCGTGTCCATCGAGGGCTCCGCGTCGCGAGGCCCCGCGTCGTCGGGCGGGACCCCGCCATCACAGGCCGCGAGGAGGAGGAGAGAAGCCAGGATCGCCGGTCGCATGGTGCACGTCCCCTTTCGGTGCGCTCGCGTGAGCGTACCAGGTCATCGGGGAACGCAGCGACCGGTTGCCTCTACGGGCAGGCGTCGTTCGTGATGTCCACGCCGTTGGCGGCGAAGTGCGCGACGAAGCGCCAGGCGTTGCACTCGGTCGCGGGGTCGCAGACGTCGTCGCCGCAGGGCTCGTTCGCGCGGCAGCCGCTCGCGTCGCAGAGGGCGTCGGGCTTGATCGACCAGTCGGCCTGATCGGTGTCGTCGCAGTAGGTGAGGCTCAGGCTGCCGGCGAGCGCGGAGCAGACGGTGGTCATCACGCCGGGCGTGCTGATGATGCCGGTGCGCGCCGGCTCGACCTCGACGTAGCCCGTGATGATGCCCTGGGGCACGTAGGTGAAGGGGCGCGAGGACTGCCAGCCGACGCAGCTTCGGTCTTCGCCGAAGGTCGCCTCCTCGATGGCCACGTTGCGCAGGGTCAGCTCGACCTGCACCTCGGTGCCCTCCTCGTTGAAGATCGGCACCGTGATCGAGCCGTCGATCGCGTTCGAGGTCACCGTCTCGCCGGCGAGCGCCGCCGGGATGGTCACCGGGCACCAGAGATCGGGGTCGCCGCCCGCGCTGCCCTGCGAGAACTCGTACGTCCCGTCGGCGGTGCGGCGGCCGAAGCCGGTGGTGATGGTCACGTCGCCGTCCGCCTCCGCGCCCTCGGTGCGGATGAGCCAGTTGAAGGTCTCCTCCTGCACCGCCTCGTTCAGCACCCGGCGGACGGTCTGGCTGGCGAGCGGCGAGCCCGCCGGGCCGACGATGTCGATGTAGCTCAGGCGAAGCTCGGGGGTGCCCGTCTGGTCGGCGTTGCTGTGACGCCAGCAGCAGGTGCCCATCTGCTCCCCGGGCGCGGGCGTGCCCTCGTCGGGGCAGGTCACGCTGCCCGGATCGGGCGGGGTGCCCTCCGGCAGATCCGGCGGCGTCTGGCAGAACATGCCCGCGTCGGTCGTGCCGGTGCCGGAGTCCGCCGGGTCGGTGGAGCCGTCGTCGCAGCCGCTCGCGGCGAGCAGGGCGAAGACACAGAAAAGGCGAAGAAAGCGCGTCATCCCGATCCCCTTCTCGGCGACACGTCCGTCGCCGAGCGGGGAATGTAACAGAAGGGCTACGCGCGCTTCAGCTCTTCGTCGGTCGCGAAGTGCGCGAGCCGGGCGAAGGCCAGGTAGCGCTCCTCGACGTCGTCGCGGCTGACGTCGGCGAGGCGCTTCACCGAGACGCCCTCGACGCAGTAGGAGGCGAGCGCCGAGCCGTAGACGATCGCGCGGCGCAGGGTGCTCTGGTCGACGGCGTCCTTCTGGGCGATGAAGCCGAGCATGCCGCCGGCGAAGGTGTCCCCGGCGCCGGTCGGGTCGAGGACCTTGTCGACCGGGAAGGCGGGGGCGCTGAAGACCGAGTCGCCCTCGAAGAGGAGCGCGCCGTACTCGCCGCGCTTGATGACCGCGATCCGCGGGCCCATCGTCAGCAGCTCCTTGGCCACCTTCACGATGTTGTGCATGCCGGTGAGCTGACGCGCCTCCTCCTCGTTGATCACGAGGACGTCGATGCGCTTCAGCATCTTCTGGAGCTCGTTGGGCGTGCCCTCGATCCAGAAGTTCATCGTGTCGGCGATGACCAGCTTCGGCTGGCGCATCTGCTCGAGCACCTCGATCTGCAGATCGGGGTGGATGTTCCCGAGCATGACGTAGGGGGTGTCCCGCATGCTCTCGGGGATCTTCGGGTGGAAGTCGCCGAAGACGTTGAGCTCGGTCTTGAGCGACTCGCGGCTCGTCAGGTCGTCCGAGTAGCGCCCCTCCCAGTGGAAGGTCTTGCCGTCGACGATCTCGAGGCCGCTGACGTCGATGCCCTTCGACTTGAGGAGCGAGACCTCCTCGTCGGGGAAGTCGGTGCCCACCACGCCGACGACGCGCGGCTGCACGAAGTGGGCGCCGGCGAGCGCGGCGAAGACGGCCGAGCCGCCGAGCACGTACGGGTGCGTGCCCTGGTTGTTGTGAATGGTGTCGCGGGCGACCGAGCCCACCACGAGCATGGACGACATCTCGATTTGCTCCTCTTACTTCCAGAGACGCCCGCAGACCGGGGCGAGCTTCTTCTTCGCTTCTTCGGTGACGCGCTCGGGCGCGGTGATGATCGCGTGCTCCATGGCGCGATGCGCGGGGCTCTCGCTCGGATCGGGCACGTTCGACGCGAGCGCGCGCAGGATCGCCTGCGCCATCTTCACGTTCTTCTGGAGGACGGCGATGACCGCGTTCACGCTGACGCTCTCCTCGGACTGATGCCAGCAGTCGTAGTCGGTCGCCATCGCGACGGTGGCGTAGGGCAGCTCCGCCTCGCGGGCGAGGCGCGCCTCCGGCAGGTTGGTCATGCCGATCACGTCGACGCCCCAGCTGCGGAAGAGGTTCGACTCCGCCCGGGTCGAGAACTGCGGCCCCTCGATGCACACGTAGGTGCCGCCGCGGTGGGTCTTGGCGCCGGCGGTGATCGCCGCCTTGTAGAGCGCCTGCTGGAGCGCCGCGTCGACCGGGTCGGCCAGCTCCACGTGCGCGACCACGCCGATCCCCTCGAAGAACGTGTTCGGGCGGTGGCGGGTGCGGTCGACGAACTGGTCGGGCAGCACCACGTCCCCGGGGGCGATCTGCTCCTTCATGGAGCCGACCGCCGAGACGCTCACGATCTGCTCCGCGCCCAGCTGCTTGAGCGCGAGCACGTTGGCGCGGTAGTTGATCTCGTGGGGCGCGAAGCGATGACCCCGACCGTGCCGAGGCAGGAACAGGAAGCGCGTGGGCCCGAGGCGACCCGAGACGATCGCGTCGGACGGGGCGCCGTACGTGGTCTCGACCGCGTGCTCCTCGACCTCTTCGAGCTCCGCCATCGCGTAGAGCCCGCTCCCGCCGATGACTCCCAGGACCCTCTCGCCCATCCGCTCCGTCTCCCTCGGTTCGCGCCTGCGCAGCTCCGCGTCGGACACCCATGGACCGGTGTCGACCCCACTCGCCGACGCTCGCCCGTCCCTCTCGGGGGACCTCGGAGCGCACGGGGAGCACGCCACGCGCGGCGCGGGACGCTAGCAGCCACGGGCGCCGCCGTCGACCGCCGCCGGACCCCGGGGGGTACAGGGCGGCCGCGGGCCGACGTTGTGTCCAGAGTGAGTCCTCGCGGTAGGACGCGAGGAGGAATGGACACCCCGTGGAGCTCGCACCGGCCATGAGCCCGACCCCCACGCTGCCGACCGAGCTGGTCGTGGTGGTCGACGACGACCCGCTGGTCGGCGCGCACATCGCCGAGGAGCTCGAGGGGCACGGCGTCGAGTGCGTCCACGTGCAGGACTTCGACGTGGCCTACGACATCGCCGTGCACCACCGGCCGGCGCTCATGGTGATCGACCAGATCCTCGAGTCCGAGGAGGGCGCCCGGCTGCTCCGGAGGCTCGACGCGCTCGGCGACGACGCCCCCTGGGTGGTGCTGCTGCGCTACGCCCCGGGCCCCACCGGCCCCTTCCGCGACCTGCACGTGACCCTGGTGAGCGGCGAGCGCTGGTTCGAGGACCTGCCCGACGTGGTCTCCCGCCAGGTCTACGCCCGCGCCTACTGAAGAGGCAGCTCCACGATCACCGGGAGGTGGTCGGAGAGGGTGTCGCGGTAGTCGTCGTCGGTGCGCTCGAGGTGCCGCACGATCGTGGTGGGCGGGCCGAAGCTCGCCAGCGCATCCGCGGTCATGGCCACGTGATCGAGGAAGACCGGGAAGGGCAGGAAGGTGACCTCCCCGGAGCGCTCGAGCTCGCGGGTGAGGAAGCGGTAGACGTCCGGCGCGTCGAGCATCGGGCCGAAGACGTTCTCGTCCGGGGGATCGCCCAGCTCGTCGTTCCAGTCGCCCGCGATGACGATGTCGTGCTCGAGCGCCGGGTCGCTCAGCTGGCCGCGGACCAGGTTGTCGAGGCGGCGGATCGCGGCCTCGCGGCGCATCCGGCTCTCGTCGTCGATCTCCGCCTTGAGGTGGAGCACGAGGATCCGGAAGTCGATCGGCGACGCGTCGACGGGACGCCGCACCGTCAGCTGGGCCGAGAGCACCGAGCGCGGGAAGACGTAGCCCTCGCTGCCGAAGAGCACGTCGGTCCGCTCGACCTCGAAGCGCGCCTCCCGCACCAGCAGGCCGACCTGCAGCCACCGATCGTCGTCGGTCGCGATCGCGCGCCAGCCGGGCAGCCGCGCCTCGAGGGCGGCGAACGCGGCCGGGTCGGTGATCTCCTGCACGGCCACCAGATCGAGCCGCTCGGCCTCCACGACCCGCGCCACCTCGGCCTGGGTCTGGGGCGCGCGGGGGAAGGTCTCGAGGTTCCAGGTGGCCAGGCGGATCGGCCCGGTCGGGGGCGGCGGCCCCGCGTCCACCGGCTCGAGACCCGCGTCGCCCGGGCCGGCGTCGAGGGCGGCCGCGTCGGGCGGGGAGGGGGCTCCGTCGCAGGCGACGAGCAGGAGCGCGAGGGGGAAGGAGAGGAGCCGCCTCATCCGGCGATCCGCGCGGCGTCCTTGGCGCGGACCACGAGGGCGATCGCCACCACCGCCGCGAGCGCGCCCGCGACGACCGATCCGATCGCCCCGAGCCCGGGGATCACCCCGGTGGCGGCGAGCGCGAGGCCCACCGCGGGGATGAGCGCCGTCCAGCGCGCGGTGGCCGCCGGCAGGCGCGACGAGAGGGTGCGAGCCACGGCCAGGCCCCAGGCCGCGAGCCCGAGCGCCGCGAGGAGCAGCAGCGCGGCGAGCGCCACCCGAGAGGTGATGGAGCCGCCGCCCGCGGTCATCGACGCGGCGAGGAGGTTGCCGCCCTCCGGCAGCATCCGCCCGTGCAGGGTGATCGCGCGCAGCTCCTCGAGGGGCCGCCGCTCCAGCGCGCCGAGGTGGCCGGGCTTCTGGAGATCGTCGGCGCGCCCGTTCGACACGTGGAGCGCGAAGTCCGCCGACTCGTCGCCCTCGAGGTAGCGGGGCGTGCGGATCAGGCCGCGGTCGGTGCTCACGTCGTACTCGACGACGCCGGTCTCGCCGTCGATGACCCGGATGAAGCCGGTGTAGGTCCGGTCGAGCTCGCCCCGCTGGCTGGCCGTCTCCGGGCCCATGCCGTTGCGGTAGAAGCGCACCTCGTCGAGGGTGCGGGAGGTCTCGACCGGGCGGCTGAACGCGCCGGTCGCCACGAGGCTGAGGCCGACCACCGTGACCACGACGCCATAGAAGAGCGGGCCGAGGAGGCCGACCGAGGCCTGCTTCTTGGTGGTCTCGGCCTGCGCTTCGGCGTGCAGCGCGCCGTCCACGCCGCCGAGGGCCGCGACCGGCGGGAGGATGTGCAGCATCGCCGCCACCGCGATCTCTCCCGCGACCGCGCCGCTCCAGGCGGACATGCGCGGCGCGCCGTCGAAGGCGTCGACCACCGCGCGGCTGAAGCTGCCGAACCCGCGGCCCGGGTCGCTGAGGAAGGCGATGAGGCCGGCGCCGAACATGGCGATCAGCGCCACCGCCGCGATCCAGCCGAGGATGGAGCCGCTCTGCCTGAGGGGCAGCACGGCGAACACGCCGCCGACCCCGGCCACCACCAGGCCGAGGGTCAGGGCGCTGCCCGGGAGGAGCTGCTCCGCGGCGTCGGTCACCGCCTCGCCGTGGGTGCCGCCGTAGAAGGCGAAGGCCGCCAGCGGCACGAGCACGAAGATCGCCCAGCCGATCGCGCGCAGCCCGCCGAGCTCGTCGTCCATGAGGCGCGCCGCGAGCGAGCCGGTCTTCTGGCCAGCCCGGCCGACCGGGGCGGTCCGAGCGAGCGCGGCCTCGCCCATGCGCAGCGGCATCAGCAGGAGGGTGAAGAGCCAGACCCAGGCGACGGCGCCGGGGCCGCCGAGCGAGACGGCGGTGGCCGCGCCGACCGCGCCGGCCGCCCCGTACGCCGCCGCCGCCGAGAGCGCGGCCGAGGTGGCGGGGTGCACGCTGCCCGAGGAGCCCTCGTCGTGCGTGCGGATGGCGCGGAAGGCCTCGCCCAGCCGCGTCACCTGGGGCGCCTTGAGGCGCACCATGTAGGCGATCGCGGCCACCGCGGTGAGCGGCGCGGCGATCCAGATCCAGAGCACTTCGAGGATCGGGAGGAGGTCGTCGGCGGGCATGAGGCCGGCAGTCATAGCGGACGCGAGCCACCCGGTCGAAGAGACGGGCGTTTCGAGGTGCGGCAAACATTGCCGCAGCTTGCACGCGCGCGAGCGCGTGAGATGGGGTAGGAGCCCGAGCCGGCTTTGCCGGTCGGGCGGGAGGGGGCGCATGCCCCCTCCGGCAAATTCAGCCGCCGCCGGGCGCGCTCGCGTCGGGCCCCGCGTCCATCGCCGCGCCCGCGTCCATCTCCTGACCCGCGTCGCGGACGAGCCTCCCCCGCGGGACCGTGACCCGGACGGTGCGGGTGAGCAGGGTCACGCCGTCGCCGACCACCCGCAGGGTCAGGTTGAAGTACTGGTCGTAGTCGGCCGGCGGGATCCGCTCGTTCCGCAGCACCGCGCGGAAGCGGAGCCGGGTGCCTGGCCGGACCCCGAGGAAGGTGTCGTCGATCCCGTCCATCGGGCGCGCGTCGGCGAGCGAGATCCCCTCCATCGGCTCGGCGCTCGCCGCCTCGATGTGACGGACGAAGCCGAGCGCGTCGTCGGTCTCGCCCCAGACCTCTTCGTATTGAACGGTGGCGAGCAGATCGGTGATCGCGTCGACCACCACCCCGGCGAGCCCGGAGCCGTCCGCGTTCACGTCGAACACCAGCGGGCAGCGGCCGGAGACCGGCGGGCGCGCGGTGCCGCCGACCCCCGTCCGGCAGACGCCGCCCTCCGGCTCCGCGTCGGCGCCGGTGCCGAACGCGAGGCGCTCGAGGTGGGGCCGCGCCGCCTCGCCGCTCGCGATCCCGAGGCCGCGGATGCCGAGCGCGTTCATCGCCTCGATCGCCTCGTCGAGCGAGTGGGCGTCGGGGAAGGCGGAGCCATAGTCGGCCGGTGAGTGGGCCGGCGCGTCGGTCACGTGCACCACCACCCGGAGCGCGTCACCCCGGAAGCCGACCCCGCCGAGCTCGCCTCCGCCGGGCGCCGGATCGTCGAAGGGCGGCACGATCGAGCCGAAGCCCTCGCCGGTGGCGATCTGGTAGAGCGCCTCCGCGCCGGACTCCGGGACGTCGGCCCCGTTGCCGAGCGGCTGGTCGAGCGACGCCACCGCGTTGGCCACCCGCGCCTCCTCGGTGGTGATCGCGGTGAGCAGGCGGAACGGCAGGTCCGACGCGGCGCCGAACGGATCGCGGGGGAAGTCCTCGAAGCGGCCCACCCCGAAGGCCACGTCGTCGACCCGCGATCGCAGCTCGGGGAGCACGGTGGCGCGCAGCTCGGCCTGGAGGTTGTCGATCTCGCCACCGAAGCTCCCCGTCGTGTCGATGTCGAAGAAGACGTCGAGCGTGCCGACCTCGCCTTCGACCTCCAGCGTCTCCTCCACGGGGTCGCCCAGATAGGGCAGCACCACCTCCAGATCGACGGGCGGCAGCCGGGGGCCGGCGTCGCTCCGACCGGGCGGCGCGATCTGCGCGTCGGGCGGCGGCGCGGCGGCGTCGACCCTGCGGACCCCGGCGTCGGGGCGCGGCGGGGGAGGGGGCGCGGGGCCGTCGCAGGCGGCCGAGAAAATCAGGGTCGCGGCGAAGAACGACCAGCCCACTCCGGATGTGACTGGTAATTTCGACCGCACCGCTGCAAGGTGTCACCCGGAGAGCCCACCGTCCACGGCGGGCTCGACAAACCCAAGGATTCCCGAGCCTCCGAGTCGATACGATTGACACTCGGGGGGTGAGGGGTACCATCCTTGCTTGCCGCGAAGCAGTAGCCGTAGAACCTGATCCTCCTGAGCTTCGGCGCCGTTCGGAGCTCGCCAGAGCCGAGGTGGGATGTTCAAGCTCGTCATATCGGACGATGAGGGGAAACAGACGGTAGTCCCCCTCGTTCGAGACGAAATCACGATTGGCCGCAAGGAAGGCAACACGATCCGACTGACCGAGCGGAACGTGTCGCGGCGGCACGCGCGTCTGCGTAAGGCGAACGGCAGCTTCATCCTCGAAGACCTGCACTCGTACAACGGCGTCAAGATCAACGGTCAGAAGATCGGGGCCGAGACGAAGCTCGAGCCCGGCGATCAGATCGGCATCGGCGACTACCAGCTCGCCCTCCAGGTCGAGGCCGCCGACGCGACCGTGCCGGAGCAGATGTCGCCGGCGGTGGCCAACGCCGACACGGCGATGATCGCCTCGCCCGGCCCGCCCGCCCGGCTGGTGATGATTACCCCGCCGGCGCCCGGGGCCGAGTTCGCGCTGACCGCGGAGCGGGTGCGCATCGGCCGCGCCGAGGACCTCGACATCTGGGTCAACCACCGCTCCATCTCCCGCGAGCACGCGGAGATCCAGAAGGAGCCGGACGGGGGCCTGCGGCTCATCGACCTCGGCAGCGCCAACGGCGTGCGGGTCAACGGACAGGACGTCCAGAACGCGCTCCTCGGCGCCGGCGACGTGGTCGAGCTCGGCCAGGTCCGCTTCCGCTTCGTCGCCGCGGGCGAGCACTACGCCTTCGACGCCGACCGCACCGTCCAGATGGACGCGGTGTCGGTCGAGCCGGCCAGCGGCGGCAACAAGATCCCCCTGCTGGTCGCGGTCGCGATCGTGATCCTCGCCGTGATCGGCGCGGTGGTGGTGGCCTTCTGGGGCGGCGACGACGACCCGACGGTGACCGACCTCGAGGGGGTCTCGCCCGAGGACACGCTCGCCGACACCCCGGTCGACCGCTACCAGGAGGCGCTCGACGCCTGCAACGCGGCCCTCGAGGCGAACGAGATCTCCCGGGCTCTCGACCAGGCGCGGATCGCGCTCGAGGAGCGACCCGGCGACGAGGCCGCCCGCGGCTGTCAGACCCGCGCCCAGTCGGTGCAGTCTCAGGAGGAGACCTTCAACCGCGGCGTGCGGCACCTCGAGCAGGGCGAGCTCGCCGAGGCGTACTTCCAGTTCGACAGCCTGCCCGAGGACAGCGCGCTCCGGGGTCGCCCCCAGGTGCGCCAGGCGGTCCGCAGCTACGCGGGCGTGCAGCTCCGCGAGGGCCAGGAGGCGCTCGCCGAGAACCCGTCCGAGGCCCTCCGCCTCGCCGAGTTCGTGCTCAACATGCACGGCATCACCAACGATCAGCGCAGCCTCGCGACCCAGCTCCAGCGGGACGCGCGAGATCGCGGCGGTGACGCCCAGGCGACCGACCCGCCCGAGGTGGCGACGGCGCCTCCGACCCGTGGCGGCACGCGCGGCGGCGGTCGCGGACGCGGCGGTCGCGGCGGCACCTCGCGGGGCGGCGGCGGCACCCAGCGCGGCGGCGGGGGCTCGACCGAGTCCGGCGGCGGCGGCGCGACGGCCAGCGCCGGCGGCGGCCAGGACTCCACCCCGACCCGGGGCGGCGGCGGGGCCGGCGGCGCGAGCGTCGAGGACCAGGCGCGTCAGTGCACGATGAGCGGCGACAACGGCTGCGTCATCCGGCTCCTCGAGGGCCGCGCCCGCACCCCGAACTCGATGGCGATGCTCATCGAGGCCTACCGGGCCCGGGGCCAGACGAACGCGGCGCTCAACCACATGCGCACGTTCGTCCAGCGCTTCCCGAGCCACTCTCGCGCGGCCGCCTACCGGCAGATCCTCGCGCGGCACTGATTCCTCGCGGGCACGGGCAGGGGCACGGGGCGGGCGGCGCGTTCGTTTGCGCTCCATTCCGTTGACAGGGCACCCCCCTGCGCGATAATCGGCGCCACGCGAGATCCGTGGTGATTTCGCCGCCTTTTTTGGGGAGAACGATGTTCCGAATCGGACGCGCAGCGCTTTCGCTGCCCTTGCTCGCCCTCCTGGGGTGCCTCGCGCTCGGGGCTTCCTCACCCGGCACCGCGCACGCGCAGGAGCCGAACCGCACCGGACGGCTGCTCTCCGGCGGCATGGACCTTCACCTCTTCCGCCCGGCGGTGGACTCGAAGGGGCACCTCTCGGTCAACGGCACCGACATCCTGCCGCACCTCGGGATCAGCTTCGGCCTGATCCTCGACGGTGGGTTCGGCATCCTCCCGTACAACGGCTTCGTCAACGAGCCCGACGTGGCGGCCGAGGACGCGGACTTCTGCGGCGGCCCGCTCTGCAACCGGCTGGTCAACGCGCAGCTCACCGGCACCCTTCACTTCAACCTCGGTCTGGCGAACCTCCTCATCGTCGGCTTGCAGATCCCGGTCTCGATCGGCTCGGGCCCGAACCTGACGATCCCCGGCGTCTACAACGACCCGGTCGACTCGATGGGTCGCCCCCGGCCCGACTTCGCCGGCGGCCTCGACAACCAGAGCCTCGGCAACATCGCGGTCCACGGAAAGATCCGGCTGCTGCGCGCGGAGCGGAACGACGGCTTCGGCCTCGGCGCCATCCTGCAGCTCGAGCTGCCCACCGGCTCGCCGGACCAGTTCGCGGGTGACCCGACCTTCGTGCTCTGGCCGCACGTGATCGGCGAGTGGCGCCCGCTGCGTCAGATCCGCTTCAACCTCGACGTCGGCTACCGCCTCGTCATCGGCGACGGCGCGGCCTTCCCGGTCAACGGTCGCACGATGCCGATGGGCGGCAACGCGACCCTGCCGATGATCACCCAGGCCGGATCGAACTTCGTCTACGACGACCAGATCACCTTCGGCCTCGGCGCGAGCTTCCGCCTCGGGGACGCGCCCCTCGACCTCGTCGCCGAGCTGTACGGCAACTACATCATGACGGGGTACAACGCGGGCAGTGACTTCTACGAGGAGGGCGCGCTCAACCTCGAGGCGCTCCTCGGCCTGAAGATCTTCGTCGAGCGGAACTCCTACCTCGTGTTCGGCGGCGGCGCGGGCATCCCGACTGGCGGCGCCACCGCGGCCGACATCCGCGGCATGGTCGGCTTCATCTTCGAGCCCTCCATCGGCGACCGCGACGGCGACGGGCTGCGCGACGACGTCGACCAGTGCCCGGACGAGCCCGAGGACTTCGACGGCTTCGCCGACGAGGACGGCTGCCCCGATCCGGACAACGACCGCGACGGCATCCTCGACGTCGACGACGAGTGCCCGATGGTGCCCGAGGATCGCGACGGCGACGCGGACGAGGACGGCTGCCCCGAGGGCAACGAAGGCGACCGCGACGGCGACGGCATCCTCGACAACGAGGACGAGTGCCCCGACGACCCGGAGGACCGTGACGGCTTCCAGGACGAGGACGGCTGCCCCGATCCGGACAACGACTCCGACGGCATCCTCGACACCGACGATCTCTGCCCGAACGATCCCGAGGATCGCGACGAGTTCCAGGACCAGGACGGCTGCCCGGACCCGGACAACGACGCCGACCGCATCCTCGACGTGGACGACACCTGTCCGAACGAGCCGGAGACCTACAACGGCACCGAGGACGAGGACGGCTGCCCCGACACCGGCAGCGTCATCATCGAGGAGAACTCGATCGTCATCCTCGAGAAGATCTACTTCGAGACGGACAGCGCCGAGATCCAGGCGCGCTCGTTCCCGATCATCGACGCGGTCGCCGCGACCCTGGTCGGCAACCCGCACATCACGCTCATCGAGGTGCAGGGTCACGCCGACGAGCGCTCGAGCGACGAGTACAACATCCGCCTGACCCGCGACCGCGCGGCCGCCGTCGTGGAGGCGCTGGTCCAGCGCGGCGTGGCCCGCGATCGCCTGCGCAGCGCCGGCTACGGCGAGCGCTGCCCGGTCGACCCGCGCCACAACCAGGAGGCCTGGGAGCGCAACCGACGCGTCGAGTTCAAGATCATCCGCACCGAGGACGGCCCGACCGGGGTCGAGGTGGCCTGCCCGGCGGGTCGCGAGCTCATCCCGCGGTGACCTGAACGAGCGCAACCGAGATCGCCCCTGGCTCCCCGGCGGATCCAGGGGCTTTCTCGTATGCGGGCTTGGCTATTGATCCCCGCGTTTCCTTTTTGCCATCCTCCGGGGACGGGGATGCGCGGGGGGACGGCGCGACCCGACGATTCAACATGGCAAAGGACGAATTCGAAGCGGTTCTGCAGGAAGGGATCATGTCCCTCCCGCAGGACATGAAGGCCATCCTCCGCATCGTGGAGGATCCCGATCTGGCGGATGAGCATCGGACGCTCGCCGCGGGTGCGCTGTTGCACGTCTTGTCCGGGCAGAACGCCATCCCCGGGATGCGCGGCATCCTGGCGTACGTGGACGACGTGATCGTCCTGCGCCTGGTGCTGGAGCGTCTCGAGGAGAAGGCACCGGAGGTGATGGCGCAGCACCGCGAGGACTCGCCGGAGCTGATGGAGCCGCTCGAGCGTCAGATGACGTCGATCCGCGCGTACCTGGGCGAGCTGCTCAAGGTGCTCGACGACGCGGTCGACGGCATGCCGAAGCTCAACCATCAGGGCCACACGGCGTCGCAGTGCGCGCGCGACGAGGAGTCGAGCACCTGGCTCTACGACGCCGTGCACGAGGCGCTGATCGACGAGCTCGACTTCGACGAGGACGAGGTCGCGCGCGAGCTCAAGAACGTCGAGACCATCAAGCGGCCGCTCGAGCTGCGCCTGGCCACGCCTTCATGAGGGCGCTGCGGCTGCTGCCGGCGGTCGCGCTGCTCCTCACCGGCTGCGTGGACACCGAGCTCGGGCTCGACGCCGACATCGACGCGGCCCGGGTCTCGGTGGTGGGCACGACGATCGACGTCGAGCTCGACGTGACCTACCGCGTCGGGCCCTACGCCGAAGGCGAGCGCACCTTCCAGCCGCAGGGCATCGAGCTCTACGCCGGCGACACCCTCGTCGCGACCCTCTCTCCCATGGCGCCGCCCGGCTTCCAGGCCCGGGTCGCCCCGGGGGAGTCGTTCACCGCCACCTTCCCGGCCACCGCCGACGTCGCGACCGCCGCCGACGCCTGCGCCGGAGACCTCCGGGTGCTCTTCCGCTGGCTCGACACCACCACCAACGAGATCGGCATGACCGATCGCGCGGTCCCGGACCCGACCTGCGAATAAAGCGAGCCTCCGCACGCGTCGAGGTGCGCGGGCCCAGGGATGTTCTACCCTCGGCGTGGCCTTGGATTGATCCAGCGTCATGACATCGAGCCAGCGCAGCGAGACGGGGGGCGTCCGCGAGGGAGAGGTGCGCGAGCTCTCTCCCGGCGACGTGCTGGTCGAGCGCTACCGGATCGAGGCCAAGATCGGCACCGGCGGGATCGGCGTGGTGTACCGCGCGGCCCAGCTCCCGCTCGAGCGGCCGGTCGCGATCAAGGTCCTGCACGACGATCTCCTGTCGCTGACCGAGCTGCGGGCCCGCTTCGAGCGCGAGGCGCGGGTGCTCAGCGCGCTGACTCACCCGAACGTCGTGTCGATCTCCGACTACGGCATCGACGGCCAGCGCCCGTTCCTGGTGATGGAGCTGCTCGAGGGGCGCCTGCTCGACGACCTGGTCCGGGGCGATCCGATCGACCCCGAGCGCGCGCTGGCGCTCTTCCGCCAGATGCTCGGCGGGCTCGCCTTCGCGCACGCCAAGGGCATCGCGCACCGCGACCTCAAGCCGGCCAACGTCTTCCTCACCCGGATGAGCGACGGCACCGAGCACGTGAAGCTCCTCGACTTCGGCCTCGCCCGCATGGTGCAGGACGAGGACGGCGACGACCCCGAGGTGGCCCTGACCAAGCGCGGGGTCGTCTTCGGCACGCCGGCCTACATGAGCCCGGAGCAGGCGGCGGGCTCGCCCGCGGACGAGCGCTCCGACGTCTACTCGGCCGGGGCGCTGCTCTTCGAGCTGCTCGCGGGTCGCCGGCCGTACCTCGGCGAGACGCGCGCGGAGCTGCTGCGCTGCCACCTCTCCGCGCCGGTGCCGCGCATCGCGAGCGCGCGCCCCGAGCTGCGGCTGCGCGACGACCTCGTCGATCTCATCGACGTGGCCATGGCCAAGGATCCCGCCGACCGGTACGTGAACGGCAAGGACATGCTCGCCGCCTTCGACGCGATCGAGCAGCCCGCCGCGTGGCTCGTGCCCGAGCACGAGGTGAGCATCGCCGACACCCAGGTCGCGGGGGAGCCCGAGCGCGCGGTGCGGCGACACAAGTCGCGTGGGGTCCTCGGCTGGCTCGCGGCGGCGCTGCTGCTCGGCGCGGTCGGCGTCGGCACCTGGTGGGCGACGCGCGAGCCGCCGGTGGACGCGCTGTCCTCGGAGCCCGACGAACGGGCGCAGCCCACCGAGGCCGCCGAGCCGGTGGCCGACCCGTGGGCGACGCCGCCGCCGGAGCCGCTGCGGCCCTTCCTCGCGATGGTCGAGGAGGGGCGGGCCTTCGAGGACCGCGCCGAGATCCGACCCCTCTACGCGCTCGCCCAGGCGATGCCCGAGGACCCGCGCCCGCTGCTGCTCCTCGGCCACCTCTTCGTGACGCGCGGCTGGTACACCGAGGGGATCCGTCGCTACGAGCGCGCGTTCCAGATCGACGCCGACGCCCGCGGGGACCGGCGCGTGCTCGCCAACCTGGTGGACCTCGCGGCGCGCGACAGCGTGGGCGACGCGGCCTCCGACGCGCTGATCACGATCTACGGCGCCGAGGCGCTCCCCGCGGTGGAGCAGGCGGTCTCGGACCTCGAAGGTCAGCACCTCTCGCAGCTCCGCATGGTGCAGCTGCGCGATCTGCTCGCCGCGTTGTAATCACGGGCGCGGCGGGGTACCCCCGTGCTCGATGATCACCACGCGTTGCCCGGAGTGCGGCAAGCCGGCCGAGCTGTCGCTCGCGAGCCCCGACCACATGTCGTGCGCCGCGTGCGGGTACGCCGGCCCGCCTCCGGGGGACACGCCAGGGCGCCTGCGGGAAGCCGCCGGGGCGCTCGAGGGTCTCGACCGCGCCCAGCGTCAGCTCTCGGGGTTCTCGCGCCGGATCCTCGGCGCCGCGTCGACGCGCACGATCGTGTTCCTGCTGACCGCGGCCGGCGTCAGCCTCCCGTTCGCGCTCTGCCTGGCGTCCGCGACGTCCGCGCAGCTCTCCCGCGCGGGCACCGTGCATCTCGGCCACGCGGTCACCTGGCTGGTCTGCGCCTCGCCGCTGCTCTTCATGGCCGGGTTCGCGCTGGTGGGGAACGCGTGGATCGGTCGGAAGATCGGGGCGCTGCGGCTGCGCCTCGCGGCCACGCCGCCGCCTCGGCCGGGCGAGCCCGCCGCCTGCCACGTCTGCGGCGGCCCGGTGACCTCGTCGGGCGCCGAGGCCTTCTCGCGCTGCGGGTACTGCGGCGCCGACAACCTCGTCCTCCCCGAGGTGCTCCATCGCCGGGTGGACGCGGCGGTGGCCGACGTCGCCGACTTCGCGGCTTCGGTCCGCGGCCAGAGCGAGGGCGTGGCCGCGGTCGCGAAGCAGGCCCAGCGGCTCGTGCTCGTCGGCGCGGTGGTCGCGGCGGCCGCGGGCTGGGGCCTCGGCGGCTGCATCGGCTGCGGCTTCTCGATGCTGGTCCTCGACCGCGAGGTGACCGCGACCGACGCCGAGATGGAGTACGCCTGGATGGAGACCGACCAGGGCGAGTGTCTGGCCGAGGTGCGCCGGCGCGACGACGGGTCGATCGAGCTCGACGCGTCGAACCGCGGGCACCGGACCGTCTCCGCGGCGGAGGCGGCCGAGCTGCAGACCTCGCGCGCGCCCGACCTCGTCGGCCAGCGGCTCGTGTTCCGCCGCCCCGGCTTCTCCGACGCCGAAGGCACGGTGACCCGCGTCGTCGGCACCCTGGGCGGCGACGTCGACTGGGAGCTCCGGCGCGACGACGGCTCGCTCGTGCGGGTGCACTCGGCGCACACCCTCTGCCGGCCCTGATCCTCCGTTTCGCCGCAAATTGGGAGGCTCGCGGGCGGGTCCCGTAGGGTCCGGGGGATGCCGCGGAAGCTCACCGGGGCGCTCCTCTTGTGGGCCCTCATGGTCCCGGCGACGGCGACCGCCTGGACGGACGCGGCGGTGCGCACGGTGCACGCGCACGTCGAGGTCGCCCCCGACGCCTCGGCCCGGGTGGCGCTCCAGGCCAGCGTGCGCATCCACGGCGGGTGGCTCGAGGGCCTGGAGCTCGCGGGGCTGGACGAAGACCTCGTGCTCGAGGAGGAGACCGAGCCCTGGGCGGTGGACGAGGAGGGCGCCCGCTACCGGCCGCGCCTCACCCTGCTGAGCGGAGGGCGGGTCCAGATCGCGTTCCCGGGGCGCTCACCGCGCCGCGGCACGGTCACGATCGGCTTCGCGTATCGAACGTCGCTCGCCCAGCGCGGCACCGAGCCGCTCGAAGGCGAGGATCGCGTGCGGGTCTCGTGGACGCTGCCCGGCTGGAGCGCGGGCCTCGACGGCGTGCAGATCGAGATGCTGGTCCCCGACGGCTCCACGCTCGGGCCGCGCGCCGAGTCCGACTCGGGCGCCGAGCTCGAGGAGAGCGCCGAGCCCCTCGACGGCCAGACCCTGCTCCGCTGGCGGCGGGCGCACCTGCCCCGCACGCTGGCGTGGACGGTGGCCGCGGACGTGCCGGCCGAGGCGATGCACGAGACGTTGCGCGGGCCGCCGAGGCTGCCGGCGCCACCGCCGCCCCGTGGAGGGGTGGGCGAGTCGATCGCGCGCGACCCGACGCCGGTGTGGGTGGGCCTGGCCGCGCTCCTCGGCCTCCTCGCGCTGCTGAAGCTGGTCGCGGTCGCGCGGCTGGGTCAGCGGAGCCGCGCGGTCCCGCCCCCGCTCGTCCCGATGCCGACGTGGATCCGCGTCCCGGCGATCCTCATCGGCTGCGCCACCGGCGGCTGGCTGGGCGTCTGGGTGTCCACCTGGGCCGCCTTCGGCGTGCTCGGCGGCGTGGCGCTGCTCGCCGCGTTCCGACCGGGGGGACCGCCGCCTTCGTCTCGGCTGGGCGCCTGGAGGCCAGCCGACGCGCGCTGGGTCGCCGCCGCGCGCCGGGCCGCCTGGCGTAGGGCGATCGCGCCGAGCGGGCTGCTCGACGTGACGACCGGGCTCGGCGCCCTGCACGCGGCGCTGTGGCTCGCGGCGCCGATCTCGAGCGCGTGGATCACCTGGCCGGTGGGGCTCGACGTCCTGATCCTGGCCGCCGCGCTCCCGTTCCCGATCCTCGCGACCGGCACCGTGCTCTCGCTGCCGCGAGGCCCGGCCGAGACCCTGCGCCGGCTCCTCGCGTTCACCGCGCGCGCCCGCACGCTGCCCGAAGGCGTCGCGCTCCGGCCCGTGATGCACGTCGACGTGCGCGGCGAGGTCCAGGACGCGCGGGTCCGGACGGTGCTCGCGGTGCGACCGCGCGGGCTGCTCCGGCTCGACTTCGCGGTCGCCCAGGTCGCGCACGCGGGCGGATGGGACAGCGAGCTCCAGCTGCTGGTGGTCACCCGGGCCGACAGCGCGGCGGAGCGCGCCCTCGCCGAGGCGCTGCCCGCGCTCGAGCGCGTCGAGTCGCGGGGCGGGCGGCGTGTCCTGCGGCGGGCGCCGGCGACCCTCCTGGAGCTCGAGCGGGTGGTCACCGCGCTCGCCGACTGCCCCGAGGCGCCCGCGCAGCCGCGCGGGGTGGCCGCCCAGGCCGAGACCGTCCGCGACCTGCCCGCGCCCCGCGCCGTCGGCGTGTGAGCCTCACCAGAGCTGCATGCTCGGGACGTACATCCAGCTGGGCATGAAGAGCAGGACGAAGAGGAGCAGCGTTCCGGCGGCGATGACCCGGCGGAGCGGGGTGAGCTTCTCGTCGTCGGTCGGGGGGTGGTCGGCGCCGGAGACGCGCACGAGCACGCCGAGCACGAGGGCCCAGAAGATCCACTGCGCGCCCGCCATCGCCTCCCCGTGAAGCTCCGCGCCGCGCTCGCCGGCGGCCCAGGCCTGCCAGACGTACCAGGCGCTCACGCCGATCCCGACGAGCGGGAGCAGGGCGTGGGCGACGCGGGAGTAGCGGTTCTGGCGCTCGCCGAAGAGCGCGTAGGCGACGTGCCCGCCGTCGAGCTGCGCGACCGGGATGAGGTTGATCTGCGTCACCAGGAGCCCCGCCCAGCCGGCGAAGGCGGTGGGGCTGAGCATGATGTCTTGCCCCTCCGGGATGCCGCCGCGGAGCACGAGGAGCATGAAGTCGTAGAGCAGGTTGTGCCCTTCGAAGAAGGTGCCGTCGGGCAGCGGCGTCGGCAGGGGCTCGATCGCGGACTGCAGGATGCCGAGCGCGAGCACGGGGACGGCGACCACCATGCCCGCGAGGGGACCAGCGGCGCCGATGTCGAGCAGGGCGTTGCGGCTCCCGATCTCGCCGCGCATCCGGATCACCGCGCCCAGCGTGCCGAGGAGGAAGATGGGCGCCGGGATGAAGTAGGGCGGTGAGATCTCCACCCGATGGATGCGGCCGGCGACGTAGTGGCCCATCTCGTGGGCGATCAGGATCGCCATCAGCGGGACCGAGAAGACCCAGCCCTCCCAGAGCGCCGGGTTCGGGTTGGCGTCGCTGGTCACCATCTGCTGCCCCGCCCAGGTCGTCGCCCAGAGGGTGAGGCCCAGCAGGATCAGCGGCACGCGCCACTCGAGCAGCGCGCTCTCGGACGGCGCTTCGACTTCGGACAGCTCTGCTTCGCTCATGACGCGGGCTCGGGCGGGAGGGGGCGCATGCCCCCTCGGGACATCGGACATTGAGTATGGGGCGCGTTCAGCCGAGCGCCCGCTTCAGGGCGGCGAGGCGCACGGAGAGGCGCGCGTCGACCTCGCCGAGCTCGCTCGTCACCACGCAGTCGCCGCGGGAGAGGGTGGCGTCGGGGACCAGCTCGGCCTCGAGACCGGAGAGCGCGCCGACGTCGTCCGGGTGCACGCGCACCTTCACCGCGGTGGCGCGGCGCACCCGGGAGAGGGCGTCCTCGACCAGCCCGCGCACCCGGGCCGGGTCCGCCTCGATCGCGTCCCGCACGAGGTGGCCGGCCACCGCCAGGGCGAGCTCCAGCGTCGCGCTCCGCGCCTCCTCCAGCGTGGCCTGGCGGGCGCCCTCCAGCGCCGCCCATCCGGCGGCGAGCTCCGCCTCGAGCTCCTCGCGCACCCGCGCCTCGAGCCGCTCGCGGGCCTCGCGCTCGAGGGCGTCCGCCCGGGCCCGGGCCTCGGCCACGATGCGCTCGGCCTCCGCGTGGGCGTCCACGACCTCGGCCGGGATCACCTTCGCGCCGTCCCCGCGGATCACCCGCGCCACGGCGCCTCCCAGGCGACGCGCAGCTCGTGGCCGATCCGGCGCCACGCCCGGCTGGTCGCGTCTCCGCCCAGGCGTCGCTCCGCGCCGAGCAGCAGCGCGCCCAGGACCCGGCGCTCGCCGCCCAGCTTCTGGGCGAAGCGGCGGAGGGCGGCGGCGTGCACGTGCGCCTCGGCCCGGGCGGCGGCCGCCTCCTCGTCGGCCACGGCGTCGGGCTCGGCCGGCGCGGCGAGCCGGCGCAGGGTCGCCTTCAGCCCGGGCGTGACCCGGAACCCCGGCCGCACCGGGCTCGCGGCGAGCCACGCGCGGCCGACCTCCTTGGGCACGTCGGCGGCGAGGAGGGCCCGGGCCCGCGGCGGCAGGTCGGCGTCCTCGGCCACCGCCCGGCGCTGCTCGGCGAGCCGCTTCACCTCGCGCCGCCGCTGGGTGCGGTCGAGCGCGGCGAGCGAGCGCATCCGGGCCTCGAACGGCTCGGCCAGCGAGGGCGCGAGCCCGCCGCGCGCGCCGGCTCCGTCGCGGTCGCCCTGGGCGGTCGCGGCCAGCGCCATGCCGTCGAAGAAGGCGGTGCTCACGGGCATCACCTGTAGCACGCCGCTCGCGGTCCCCTCCACCGCGGGTATACTGGGCGCGTGACCCGGCTCTCCATCGCCACGGCTCTGCTGGCGCTCCTCGCGAGCGCGCCGGTCGCGGCGCAGGACGGCGGCACGATCGTGTGCGACGACGAGCCGGTGGCGCGGCAGGCCCTCGAGGTCTTCCCGGCCGACAACGCCACCGCCGTGTCGCTCGACGCCCCGGTGCGCGCCCGCTACTCGCCGGGGTACTTCGAGCCGGGCGGCCCGGGCGGCGACCCGACCACGATGATCACGCTCCTCCGCTGCCCGAGCAGCGGCTCGACCTGCTTCACCGCCGACTGCGCCGACGGGGAGGGCGAGTTCGTGCCCGGCCGGGTGCAGGTCCTCGGCGAGGAGCTCGTCTTCATGCCCAGCGCCGGGTGGGAGCCCGAGACCGCCTACCGCGGCATCGCGCGCGGGGTCGACGCCACCCTCGAGTTCAGCTTCTGCACCGGCACCGGAGACGACGCCGGCCCGCCGCGGCTCGGGGTCATCAACTCGGTCACCTCGACGGTGGTCGACGAGGAGCGCTGCGACGCGCCCCGAGGCAGCTACCGCATCAGCGTCTTCTTCGAGCCGGCGACCGAGCTCGGCCCGCCCGGCTCGGTCGAGTACCTGCTCTACCAGACGCGCGGGACCGACATCGACGGCCCGGTGCTGCGCGACCGGGTCCGGAACTTCGCGACCGACGAGATCCCGATGGCGTTCGCGCTCCCGCCCGACCAGGCGACGAGCCCGATCTGCGTGACCGTCGCCGCCGTCGACGGGGTCGGCAACGTCGACTACGCCGACAACGAGGGCGGCGAGGTCTGCGTCGACCCGGTGCAGGGCAACTTCTTCGAGTCGCTCTGCTCGGTCTCCGCCCCCGGCGGCCGGGCCCGATGGACCCTGATCCTCGCCGCGGCCGGCTTCATCGTGCTGCTCCTCGTGGTCCGGCTGCGCAGTCGCTGCCGACCCTGATCGCCGCCCACCCTGACGGCGAGGGAACTCCCCGCCCCCGCGCGTGTCGGACGGCGCGGAGGTGAGAGATGGCAATTCGTACTCCAGGGGCGCGGCTGCTGCGCGACGTCCCGCTGCGGTTTGTGGAGGGGAGGAAAGGCGGGCGGAAGTCGGTCGACGCGCCGATCGCGCTCATCCCGTTCATCGACCTTCTGCTGACGGTGCTGGTCTTCCTGCTGATGTCGTTCTCGGCCGATGGGCTGAGCGCGCAGGCGGACCTGCCGCGGGCGTCGCACGGCGAGGCTCTCGAGATCGCGCCGGTGGTCACCGTCGATCCGCACGGGGTGCTGGTCGACGGGCGGCGGGTGGCCGACGTCCGGGGCCTCGCGGCCGACGCGCGCCTCACCCGGATCGAGCCGCTGGTCCGCGACCTCGAGATCGCGCGGGACAACCACGAGATCCTGCACCCCGGTGAGCCGTTCCCCGGCCGGGTGATCGTGCAGGCGGACCGGGGCACCGACTTCCGGGTGCTCCGGAAGGTGCTCTTCTCGGTGGGCCAGGCCGGCTACCCCGGCATCCAGCTGGCCGTGCTCGAGCCGGGCTGAGCCGAAAACATGAACGACGCGGCGGCCCGAGAGCCGCCGCGTCGTCATTCGGACCGAGAGTGGGTCTATTCGCAGCGGCCGGTGGTGGCGCTGCAGGTGGTGCCGGGGCCGCAGTCCCCGTCGGCGCACGCCGGGAGGCAGGCGGTGGGGCCGGTGGGCGCGCTCGGGAGGCAGGCGTAGCCGGGGCGGCAGTCCGAGCCGCCCACGGTGCAGCCGTCGACGCAGACGCCGAGCTCCGGATCGCCGGCGCCGTCGTCGACGCAGACGCCGCCGCTCGGGCAGGTCGCGCCCGGGCCGGTGCCGGTCAGGCGGCAGCCCGGGTAGCTGCAGGTGCCAGCCGGCCAGCCGTCCGAGGCCTCCGCGAGGCAGCGGCCGCTGGGGCAGTCCTCGCCGCTCGCGCAGGGCTCGCCGAGGCGGGCCTCCGCGAAGGGCTCCGTGCACAGCCCGGTGCCCGGGTTGCACTCGAAGCCGTCGTTCCCGCAGACGCTCGAGTCGTCGCAGCCGGGGAGGCAGGCGGTGTCACTCGTCGGGTCCGTGGGGTCGCTCGGGCGGCAGTCGTAGCCGGCCCGGCACTCCGCGTCGTCCGCGCAGCCGTCGAGGCAGTAGCCGGTCTCGCCGTCCGCGGCGAGCACGCACACTCCGTCGCCGGCGCAGCCCGGATCGGCGGCCTCGGGGTCACAGCCCACCTCGACGCAGTAGGAGTCCGGGAATCCCTCGTCGGACTCGCTGAAGCAGACGCCGCCGGTGCAGTCACCGCGGCCGGCCGAGCAGATCTGCCCGAGATTCGCGGGATCGAACGCGGGCAGGCAGGCCGAGCGATCGGGGAACGAACCGCTCGGCTGGCAATCGTATCCGGTTCGGCTGCAATCGCCGTCGCTCTCGCAGCTCGCGAGGCACAGGCCGCCGCCGCGGTTGGTCGGGAAGCAGACCCCGCCGTCCGGACAGCCGGTGTTCGTCTCCGGGTCGCAGCCGAAGCCGCCGCAGTAACCGCCCGGGAACCCGAAACGCTCCGACAGGCAGAAGGCGCCGGCCGGGCAGGACTCCGACGCCGCGCAGGCGTCGCCGAAGCTCGACTCGGGGTCGAAGCACTGACCCTCACCGGAGAAGCCGCCGGAGGGATCGCACATGGTGCCGTCGTCGCAGTCCGCGTCCTCCTCGCAGCCTGGGATGCAGACGCCGATGTCGGCGCAGCCGTAGCCGGCACGGCACTCGTCGGTGCCGGTGGGATCGCACTCGTCCAGGCAGAGCGAGGTGCCGCGGTCGACCTCGACGCAGCTGCTGCCGTCCGGGCAGTCCTCGGGGGCGCCGCAGAAGGCGCTGCAGTAGCCACCGGGCAGCTCGTCGACGCAGGTGTCGGCGCCGCCGGTGCAGTCCATGTCCTCGCGGCAGGGCTCGCCCACCGAGCTCGGGGGAGGACCAGCGTCGGGGGGAGGCAGCACGGCGTCGAAGACGATGGCCGCGTCGGGCATCTCGTCGTGGGACTCCGAGCAGCCGGCCGCCAGCAGCAACGCGCCCGCCAGCGCGAGGGTGACGATGTTCAGCTTCATTCGATCGATCTCCGAAGGTCCGCGGTGGCGCCGAGAGTCAGCGCCGCCCCCCGAAGCCTGTGTCGGCGCCTCGCGGACGGCGGGGGGCAGGGCGGCGGCATCTTAGCAGCGTGCGGCGAATATGCGCGTGATGGATCGGCGAGCGCGACGTCGCGTCCAGCGCGGCGGGCCGACGACGAAATGCTTCAGCATTTCGGAGGAGCGACTGGCGCGCTGGGCGCGGCGTCCCGCCGGCGAGG